>ERZ1673738.358-NODE-358-length-87408-cov-14.324580_pt1 | contig 87408 bp, 70 predicted proteins | sample MGYA00580198_ERZ1673738 | MGnify/ENA primary metagenome ERZ1673738 (study PRJEB41218, sample SAMN15661784) | gut metagenome | host: Homo sapiens | place: Canada: London | collected 2015-08-20/2019-03-30 | study: EMG produced TPA metagenomics assembly of... | reverse complement strand
GAGGTGTTAAAAATAATTTTCTTTAAAACTTGACATGTTTAATGCCTTCCCCATTAAATGATTATATAAACACGAAAATATTGGATGTTAAATTTCCCCTCCGCGCTGCGTTCGGCGCGTCGTTTTTGTTCCTTTCCGCCGCCGCTTGTGCCGAGACATTATATTATAGCGGCAATGCCCAATTTCAATACACATGGCCTTGGTATTTGGACGAAGCGCTTAGCGAGCCCGCCGGCAGGGCTCCCAACTATGAAGACACCGCTGTCTTTTATAAAACCGGATGGACGTCGTTTACCCAAATAGACACATACGTTGGCAATCTGGTCCTGTCCGGAAGCCAGACAAACGAATCCAGCGGCATGGTGAATCTTGCCTTCGGCGCCGAATTGGTAAATAAAGACGTCCCAATAAATTTTCAGGTTCCCGGAAAGATAAGCGTGCAGAAATGCGACGAGAAATCTCACTTCCGGTTTGTTAATTGGACGGGCGACACAGGCAGCGCGGCTCTTGAAATGACCGTAGGGAGGATAGAAGTCGGCATGGAAACATACGGGGGGAGGCAGTATGATTCATACGGTTCCGCGATATTGGAGATACTAATGGATTCCCCCGTATGGTCAAACACAAAGCTCGCGGTGACGGGCGACGTGGAAATCGGCGATGGAGCTGGCACGGGGAAGGAGAGCCAACTGAGTTTGTATTTAGACGAGGTTGAAATAGGCGGGGTTTTGAAAATGTCCGGCGCCTGGGACGTTTTGCAACTGAAAAAAGACGGAATGGCCGTAAAATTGGGCGGGCTGGTTTCGGCCAAAGATTCTTCCTCCCATAATTTTTTCGTAGAATCCAGAGGGGGAGTCGGGACGCTGGTTTTTGCAAACGCGGCGGGCGCGGACTATTCGTTTCGGGGCGCGCTTTGCGATAACGGAATTACCGCGGGCAATAACGAGTACAGTGTAGATATGTTAATGGAGGGCGGGGGAACGCAGCGCATTTTCATATACCGCAACGGCGGAATGCAAGAGGCTTCGCAAAACGGGACCGTGACCGTGAGAAGCGGAAAATTTTTCTTCGACAATTCGAATATTAAGGAGGGAAACCGCAACGGTTCGCTTATACTCGAAGGCGGCGCGTTCGGGGCGTCCGCTAGCGACGACACTTCGCAGGCCGGAGCGGTTTACTTCAAGTCCGCGGAGATAAAGGGCGGCGGATTGGCTTTCGAGAATTTTGCGAACCACAACGCTTTCGAGACCGCAACTACGGACAAAATCCTGGTGGAAGAAACGCTTTCAAAAACGGGCGATGGAATAATTACGGTGGACTTTGCCGACCGCAACGGCAACGCGCTCGATCTCCAGGGGTACGAAATAGCGCAGACCGTTGAATTGATAGATAACTGGGTTGAAATCATGTTTGCCGGCGAACTCTCCGGTTTCGATTTGGAGTCCAAAATAGGCGAGGGAATTTACGACGCAAACGGCGATTTCCGCGCCGAGAATGTGGAAAACGCCACGACGTTTTTCCGCTGGGCGGAATCGCAGAATGGGGGGTATTCCCTCCAAGTCGGTTTTGCGCAGCTTCCCGAACCCGCGGCGGCAGCCGCCGCAATCGGCGCGGTCGCCATTGCGCTTGCCGCGCGCAGAAGAAGGAAATAGGCGCGGGGAAAAGGCGCCGGCTTGCCGGTTCCCCGCGGGGTATTGCGCGGGAAACGCAGCGCGCGCGATGTTTTCAGTTAGTGCGGTTTGCCCTGCTGAAAATATGGCGCGCTCTTTGCGTATTTCAGTTTCGGGGCGCCGCCTACGCCCCGATGAGCGACATTCCCGCCCACATCCAGAACGGCACGGCAGCGAGGGCGGCGACGAGTGTTGCGACCGTGATTTGAACCGCCATCTGCGGGTGCCCGCCGAAGTGTTTGGCGAGCACCGCCGCCGTCACCCCGCACGGCGCGAGCGCCTGGTACACGAGGAGCTTTTTGAGCGACATGTCCAGCGGCAGCGCCGCCGCCAGCGCGACGAACGCGCACGGCATCACCGCCGCCCTGAGCAGCACCGCCGTCCCCACGATTTTCAGGTTGAATTTTTCGCAGCCGAACATGTCGAACATCAGGGTTCCGAGTATCATGAGGTTCAGCGGGATAGCCGCGCCGCCTATCATTTTCGCGGAGGTTACGGCGAATTCGGGAATGTGTTTGGCAAGCCCCGTCCAGATGAAAAACAGCGCGACGAGCACGGCTATCACGGGGCCTTTGAGCAGGACTTTCAGGGAAAATTTTTCGGAGGAAGATATGAGCGCGAGCCCCGCCGACCAGAACACCAGATCGCACCCTACGTTGTGCGTCAGTATCAGGCCTATCATATCTCCGCCCGGGCTGAGAATTGCGGCGAGGGCGACTATGAAAAAGCCGTAATTGTGGACTCCCGTCGTGACGACGAAAGTCCTTTTCCCCTCTCCCGTTTTCAGCCCGAGCGCCTTTGCCGCCAGATACGCCATAAAAAGGCACATGCATATCCCGAACGCCCCGAGCGACATCGCGCAGAGCGCGTATCCTGCGTCGGCGAGCTTCCCGTTGCCGAGCATATTGTAGAATATAAAGCACGGCAGGGACACGTCTATCGCAAGCCTCATCAGAGAGCGGTCGCTCTCGGGTGTGAGCCAGCCTGCCTTCCGCGCGAGCCACCCCGCGAATATCATCGCGTAGATCGGAAGGGTCGCGAGCGTGAGCGACGGATTGAATCCCGTTTCCATTTCTTCAAAAAAAACCGCCCGCGGCGGCGGGCAAAAATTCGCATTATTTCGGCATACGATTTTACCGCGCCTGCGCGATTATCAAGCCAATTAAAATCGGGAAAGCGCCTTCGGCAGATACGCCGCTATGTCGGAAGTTGCCATCGCGGTCTCGGTGAGGTCCCTCGCGGCGAGCTCCGAGGCGCGCCCGAGCCAGTCGGAGGCGCAGAGGGCGGCGAGGGAAACGCTTTCAAACTTTTTTGACGCCGCAAGCGAGCAGCACAGTCCCGCGAGCAGATCCCCGCTGCCCGCGCGCGACAGGGCGGGGCCGCCGCGGACGGAATAGGTTATCCGCCCGCGCTCGCACGCGCGCGTCGCGGAGGATTTCAGGAGGATCGCGCACCCGAATTTTTCGGACGCCTCAATCAGGGATTCGTCGGAGGCGTCGGGGGCAATTCTCAGAAATTCGCCTTCGTGGGGCGTCAAGAGCGACGGGGAAGGGCGGGAGCGCAGCAGGGAGGCGGAGGATTCGGAAATCGCGTCGGCGTCGAGAATGGCGGGAAGGTCCGGAAAATCTTTCAGGATTTGGGCGACGAGCGCCGCCGCCTCCGCGGAGCCCGTCATGCCACTGCCCGCGAGAAACGCCGACGCGCGCGGCAGCAGCGAGCGCATCAACCCGTAGGATTCGAGCGCTATCGCCCCGTTTTCGTCCTCGGGGCAGCCGACCCAGATCGCGGAGGGTTCGGCGGCGGCGAATTGCGCCGCGAAAGTTTCCGGCACGAAGGCGGTCACAAGCCCCGCGCCCCCGCGCAGCGCGGCTTTGACGTTCATGAGCGCCGCCCCCGGGTACCGCCGCGACCCCGCGATGACGAATGCGTGCCCGTAGGATCTCTTGTCAGAGAGCGCGGGGCGCAGAGCTTTCAGGGGTTCGGAAATCGACGGACGGACGACGGCCCTTGCGGAATCGGGAGCGCCGGCGTCGAAGAACCCGATGTCCACAAATCGGATTCTGCCGGCAAACGGCCTGTTGAAGGGCTTGAAGATAGCGTCCTTTGCGATTCCGGCGGCGTATGTGGCGTCGGCGCGGAATGCGGGGGTTTGCGGCGCGTCGGCGGATATCCCCGCTGGAATGTCCGCGCTGATTTTTATCCGCGCGTCCAACGCGTTTGCCGCCTCTATCGCCGCGCCCAACTCCGCCCGCGCGGGCGGCCTGAAAGTCATTCCTACGAGGCCCTCTATCGCCAGGTCGAATTTGCCGCGGACATTCGGAAGCTCGGAGAGCGGAAATATTTTTTCGATTCTCGCGCCGCCCGAGAGCAGGGCGTCGAGCTCGAGCGCGGTGTTGGGCCTTTGCTTTTCGCGCGGGGCGGCCGCGACGCAGAGGGAGGCGCCCGGGATATCCCCGCATATTTTAGACGCGGCGGCGATGGCGTCCGCGCCGTTGTGTCCGCCGCCGGCAATCGCGATTATGCGCGGGGAATTGCCGATGTCGAACTCCCTTAAAAATTCTTCGGCAATTCCGCGTCCGGCGCGCCTTATGGCCTCGCGCTCGCCGAATCCGCCGCGGGCGAAAAACCGCCTTTCAAATTCGGAGGCCTCGGCGCAGGACATTATGGGGGCGCGGTATTCCATTTTATTTCGTTATGACCGCCACCGCCTGCGCGTAGTCTTTGAGGTGCGTGAGGCTTACCAAAACCCTCTTGCCGCCGATCTTTTCCATCGCCCTTTGCGCGGCTTCGTCGAGCCTCGCAAGCGGCGCGCCCGACGGCGCGTTTTCTATCGCGATCCCCCTAGGGGAGACGCCGTCGGAAAACCCCGTACCGAGGGCCTTCGCCACCGCCTCTTTTGCCGCAAACCTCGCGGCGAGCGCCTCGGCGGGGTTGGCGCGCGCCATGCAGTAGGCGGCTTCCGCCTCCGCAAAAGTTCTGCTTAAAAACGATTTCCCGTATTTTTCGAGCAGCCCGCGTATGCGCGCCACGTCCGCGAGGTCTATCCCGACCCCGACGACCTCCCCCGAAAACTGCGGCTCACTTCCCATATTTCACGATCAGCTCCTTCATCTCTTCCACCGCGCGGCCTATCCCCACGAGCAGCGCGCGGCAGACTATGCTGTGGCCTATGTTGAGCTCGTTGAAGTTCGCGGTTTGGAGGAGGGCGGCTATGTTGGAGTAGTTTATCCCGTGCCCCGAGTTGACCGTGAGCCCCAGGGATTTTGCGAGCTCCGCCGCCCGCGCGATCCTTTCGAGCTGCCTGCGCGTCTCGGCGGCGTCTCCCCATGCGTTTGCGTATGCGCCCGTGTGGAGCTCCACGACGGCGGCTCCGGCGGCTTTCGCGGCTTCGACCTGGCGCTCGTCGGGGTCTATGAACGCGGAGCACACCGCGCCCGCCGCCGACAGCCTCGCTATCGCGGAGGCGACTTTTCCGGTTTCGCCCGCCACGTCGAGCCCTCCCTCGGTCGTCACTTCCGCCCTGTTTTCAGGCACGAGGCACACGTAGTCGGGGCGGACTTTCAGGGCGACCGAAATAACGCCTTCGGAACACGCCATTTCCATGTTGAGCTTTGTGCGTATCCTTTCGCGCAGGGCGAACATGTCGGCGTCGCAGATATGGCGCCTGTCCTCGCGCAGGTGGGCGGTTATCGAGTCAGCTCCGGCGCTTTCCGCGGCGAGCGCTATCTCCGCGGGGTCGGGTTCCACTATTATTTTCGAGTCCGCGGGCGTCCCGCGGTAGCGGGCCTGTCTTAGCGTCGCGGAGTGATCTATGTTCACGCCGAGTTTCGTCATGTTTGGGGTCATTGAAATTTTTTCCATAGCGAGGGCATAAACAGCGCGAGTATCGCATATAATTCCAGGCGCCCCATTATCATCAGGACTCCCAGAAATATTTTCGACGCCCCGTGCATAAAGCCGTAGTTTTCGGAGGGGCCGACCCTGCCGAATCCCGGGCCGACATTATTGAGCGAGCTTATGACCGATGTTATGGATTCCGACAGTTGGAGGTCGGTTTCCAAAAACGACAGCGCCAGAATCGAGGCGACGGCTATGAGGCAGTAGAGCGCTATGTAGGAGAGCACCTCGAAGGCGTCCCTTTCGCCTATGATTTTGCCGTTGATTTTCACTGGGCGCACGACCCTCGGCCGGAAGGATTTTTCAATATGGTTGCGGCACAGCGCGAAGGAGAGCGCGAAGCGGGAGACCTTTATCCCGCCCGACGTCGAGCCGGAGCACCCGCCTATCAGCATCAGCGCGAAGAATACCGAATGGGTCATCGGCGGCCACTTCTGGTAGTCGTCGCACATGAAGCCCGTTGTCGTCATTACGGAGATTGCGTTGAACGCGCTGTAAGTGAACGTCCTCCACAGCGAGTCCTCGGAGCCGGAACGGGCGAACATGAAAACCGCCATTCCGACGGACGCGGTTGCGAGAATCGCGGCGTAGAGCTTCAGCTCCGTATTTTGAAGGGCGCGCCGGAATTGCCCTGCGGCAAGGAACATCGGCACTGAAAAGCCCACTCCGCCGACGAACATAAAGAACGCCACCACCCAGTACACCGTCAGGCTGCCGTAGTGCGCGATGCTGTCCTCGTACACGCTGAATCCGCCGGTTGCCACGGTCGAGAGCATGTGGCATACGGCGTCGTACCACCCCATGCCGCAGAGCCTGAAACTGGCGGCGCACGCCAGCGAAATCGCGGCGTACACCCCCATGATTTTCAGGGCCGCCGACTGTATCCTCTCCGTCTCCATTCCCCCTCCGGAAGACGCGCTTGCCTCGCGGGAGTAGAGAACTCTTCCGTCCGGTCCGAGAAACGACAGTATCGCCACGAAGAACACGACGACGCCGAGGCCGCCTATCCAGTGGGAGAAACACCGCCAGAACATCAGGCTTCGCGGGAAATCGGAATAGTCGCCGAAAACGGACGCCCCCGTGGTGGTCAGCCCGCTTGCGGACTCGAAAAACGCGTCGGCGAACGGGGCGCCTGCAATCATTATATATGGCACCGCGCCGAGCAGAGAGGCGAGCGTCCAGCCGACGCCCACTATGCACATCGCCTCCTTCTTGAAAATCTTTCCCGACGCCGTGCGGCTCGGGAGGAAAAACGCGAACGCCAGCAGCACCGAAAGCGCGATTATGGAAATCCACGCCGGCATGGCCTCGCCCTCCAACGGGGAGTCCGCATAGTAAAAGAGCGAAACTCCGGCGCTCAGCGAAAACGCGGCCGCCATTATCGCGAACAGCATCGAAAGGATTTTCAGTATGACGGGATAATTCATTCGGCTATTTCACGAACATTTCGACAACTTCCGGCGCCATCCGCTTTTCGAGAATGACGATTAGCCTGTCGCCGGCGGAGACGGAATCCGACGCCCCCGGGACTTTCGAGCCCGTCCCGTTTACGATGGCGGCAATGATGCACGCGGGCGGCAGCCGGAGGTCGCGCAGCGGGCGCCCCGCGGCCGGGGAATTGGCGCCGACTTTCAATTCCACGAACTCTATCGAACCCCCGCGCAGCGACCCTATGACTGAATAGTCCTTGTCGGTGACGAGTTTTTTGATTTCCGAAACCGTCACTCTCCGCGGGGATACTATCGACTCGAAATTCAGAAAGCCGCTTATGTTCTGCAAAACCTGCTCGTAGTCGGGCTTGTTTATGACGAGCTCCACGTGCGCGACCCCGAGCTTTTTGGCTTGCAGGCACGTCATGACGTTTTCCTCGTCGTCCTTCGTGCACGCCATGAAATAGTCGGCGTCGCCTATCTGCTCCTCTTCGAGCAGGCGCAGGCTCGTCGCGCTACCGTTTATCACGGTCACGTTCGGAAACGCCTCGGCGAGATCCCTGCACTTTCCCATGTCGGGCTCTATCACGCGGATTTTGAAACGGCGGTCGCTGAGGCGCCTTATTACGGATACCGCGGTTTCGGTCGCCCCGTAGATGACTATCCTGCGCGAATTGGGGGAAATGCTCGAAAATATCTTGCGGCATTTCAGTAGCGTTTCGGGAGTGCCTATCACCGTCGCCTTGTCTCCGGCGCGCAGGACGGTGTCGGCGCGCGGCACGATTAGCTCCCCGCCGCGTTCGACGTACCCTATCCTTATCCCCGGGTCGAGCGACAGGTCTTTAAGGGCGACGCCCGCCGCTTTTGCGTCGGGCGAAATCTCCATTTCTTGAAGCTCTATCGCCCCCCTGGCAAAGTCCTCGAACGCCATCCTTTCAGGATTGCGCACGTGCTTTGCGAGCTCGACCGCGGTCAACGCCTCCGGATTTATGAGGACTCCTATATTGAAGTGCTTTTGGTAGTTTACAACCGACGCGTCGGCGTACACCTGGTCGTGCACCCGCGCGACGGTCGTTCCGGCACCGAGGCTCGCAGCGAGGGAGCAGGCGACGATATTTAACTGGTCGTGGGCGGTCATGGCCATGAAGAAGTCGCACGACCCAACCCCCGCCTTCGAGAGGCACAATGCTGACGCCCCGTTGCCGCGCACCACGCGCACGTCGAGGCGCTCCTCGACTTCGTCTGCGGTGGAGTCTTCCGACTCTATCAGCGTGACGGCGTGGCCGTCCTCGCTCAAAACCTGGCATAGGTAATGCCCGACGTCTCCGGCGCCTGCTACTATGATTTTCATAAGCGCCCCCATAATAGAATCCGCCGCCCGCAAATGGCAACGAAATTCCGGTTCGCCGCGCGCAGCCGCGGAGCGCGCCCGCGGACGCGCTTTTTCCCGAGAAATTTTCTCGCAAACTCGCGCGGATTCCGGAAAATCCAAAGCCTATTCCCATGAAATTTTCCGTAAAATCAGTTGTCTGTTTTTTAGTCTGCGCCGCGCTGTGCGCGTGCGCTCCGTCCCCTAAGAAAAAAATATCCGTTGTCTCCGGCGGTTCCGTCCACTATTGGGGGGACCACGAAAACGAGATAATGGGCGAGCTCGTCTCCGGAATGCTCCGCGAGTCGCTTGCCGGCAAGGCTGACGTGAAGTTCGTCAACCTCGCAGCCGGAGGCAAAATAGAGGAAGTCGCCGGCAGCGACGCCGTCGTAGTCTTCGGCGAGGGCGAGGCGTCCCACCCCCTGAAAGGGAAAATGGAATACCTGAAAAAGCTGAACGACGGCGGGACGTCCTTCGGGGTGTTCCATTACGCGCTGATGTTCGGCGACGGCGACGGCGGCGCGGAAAACGCCGCGATTCTCGACTCCCTCATAGGCGGGCACTACCAGACGCACTGGTCGGTAAACCCATACTACGACGCCAAGTTCGAAAAGTTCGCCGACTGCGCCGCCGCGCGCGGCGTACGCCCCTTTGAGATCTACGACGAATGGCATTTCAACATGAAATTTTCCGAAGACCCCGGGCAGAAGATAACGAACCTCGCGGTCGTCGTTCCGCCCGACAAAGTGCGGAAGCGCAGGTTCGGACCGAATTCCGGCAACGAGTTCGTGCGCAAAAACCTCGGCAGGGAGGAGGCGATTTTCTGGCTTTGCGAAAACCCGAACTCCACGCGCGGCTTCGGCTGCACGGGCGGGCACGCGGTATGGACCCTCGCCCATCCCGACTTCCGGAAGCTCGTGCTGAACTCCATAGCGTGGCTCGCCAAAATCGACATACCCGAGGGGGGATTCGACGCAAAGTGCCCGTCTCTCGACGAAATAGCCGCCAAAATCAAAAAGCCCAGGCGCCCGGACTACGAGGGGTATTTTTCGGACTGGAAGAAAGCCGCCGCCGCATGGCCGCGCTGAATGCGGCCCGCGAAAGCCGCGCATATGCGAAAAATCTTGCAAGGCGCGGGTTCGGAATTAGATTTAAACGCGAAATAAACGGGGGCGGCGCGGCCAGCGGAGCCCCGCCCGCAGGGGTTGCGCGCCCTAACCCACGCGCATGGCGAATATGAAGATAAGGACGAAAATACTGGTTTTTGTGGTTCTGCCGGTTTTCCTCGCGGATCTGGCGATGACGGCGTTCAACTGCATCGACAACTATTCCGCGTTCAAGTCGCTTTCCGAGGCGAAGTTTCTCGCGGACACGAGGCTTGCCGCCGAGCAGGTTTCCAAGGAGAACGTCCAGGGGGTTTCGATAGCGCGTGCGGCGGCCGCCGCGGGGGAGGTCTGGTTCGGCAACCGTCCGGAAAACGTCGCGTACGTACGCGACCTCCTCGAAATTTTCCCGTCTTTCGCCGGAGCGAGCGTCGGGTACGAGCCCAACGCGGACTTCAACGACGCGAAGACCGAGAGGGGCCTCAAAAATATGCGCGACGCCGCGGAAATCTCCGAGGGCGGCGGCATAGACGCCTACGGGCTCAGGGCAAACCCGACAAAGGTCACGGTTGACGAGTGGCTCGGCAGGACGGAGGGAGGAAGGTTTCTCGCCTACTGGAACAGGTCGGAGGCGTCTGACCTCTCCATCGAGCCATTGAGGGACATGGAGACTTCCATGTACTATGCGGGCTTGAAAAGAAAGATAGAGGCCGGCGACAAGGAGGGCTATGTCATCACCGAGCCGTACCTTTACAACAACAGGACGCTGATGGTGGAGTACTCCGCCCCGATAATGTTCGAGGGCAATTTTTCCGGCCAGATGGCGTTCGACCGCGACCTCGCGAGAATTTCCGATTTGGTGTCGTCGCTCAAAACTTTTCCGGGCAGCGAGATTTTTCTGATAAGCTCGCAGTCGCGGATAATTGCCGCCACGAAGAACAGCGCCCTGCGCACCGCGCACATAGACGATCTGTATACCGACGAAAACGGCGCGTTCGTCTTGGGGCTTCTGCGTTCGAGGGACGGCCAGTTTGCGCGCGACCCGTCCGCCGCCGCCAAGGGCGACCTTTCAAAATACGGCACGGTGTATCGGGATCTGCTAAAATCCGCGGTCGAGATGTCCAAGAGTTCGATGGAAGTCGGCGGCGCCGACCGGCAGGCGGCGTACTTTACCGACCCGCAGAGCGGAAAGGTCTATTGCGTCGCCCACGCCGTGATACGGCCGGGCAACTGGGTGATGGTCCAGATAGCGCCGCGCTCGGAGCTCATGGCTCCGGCGTATTCGGCGATTGCGGGCGAGGCCGCGGGGCTCGGGGTTTTTACGCTCGCAATGATAGCCGCCCTCGCGCTCTCCGGAAGGACGCTTTCGAGGGTTTCCAAGGCCGGCGAAGTCGCCGAAGAAATCGCCGCCGGCAGGCTCGACCTCGAAATCCCCGTGTCGGAGAACTCCTCCGATGAAACGCGCAGGCTGATGACTTCCATGTCCCATATGGCGTCCAACCTGCGTTCGCTCGTATCGGGGGTTTCGCGTTCGGCGCGCAGGCTTTCGGAGTATTCGTCGGGTGTCGACAAGGCCTCCGCGGAGTACGAGGAGAGCATACAGAATTTCTGCTCTTCCACGGGCGAAATTTCCGCCGCCGTAAAGCAGATAACTTCCACGAGCGCGGAGCTCGCAAAAACCGTGGAAACGCTCTACGACGGCGCGGCCAAGAGCTCCGAGACGGCGGAGGACGGCAGGGCGCAGCTCTCCGCGGTGGAAAAGACGATGCAGACGCTTTCGGCGAGCACGGCGTCCATAGCCAAGAGGCTCGCGATAATAAGCGAGAGGGCCAACAACATAAACGCGGTGGTTGTGGCGATTTCGAAAGTCGCCGACGAGACCAATATGCTCTCCCTCAACGCCTCCATAGAGGCCGAAAAGGCGGGCGCCTACGGGCTCGGGTTTTCGGTGGTTGCGCGCGAAATAGGCAGGCTCGCCGACCAGACCGCCCTGGCCACGAGCGACATCGAGACCATCGTAAGGGATATGCAGAACGCGGTGACGGCGGGTGTCTCGGAAATGGACAAGTTCGCCGAGGACGTGCGCATAGGCGTTTCCGATGTCGAGCGGATTATCGGCGGCATGGACACCATCATAACCAAAATGCAGTCGATCGCCCCGCAGCTCGAAAGCCTGACCGAGGGCATGAACTCGCAGACGGCGGGGGTGTCGCAGATAAGCGAGGCGATGAGCTCGCTCAACGACGGCGTGCGGCAGGCGGGCGCGCTGCTCAGGCAGGTCTCGGACAGCCGCTCGCAAATGCGCGAGGCAATGGTCTCCTTGGAGGCGGAAATATCCAAATTCAAACTCGGGGAGCGCCGCTGATGCTCGCGGTTCTCTTTGAGATGGACGGGCGGCTGTGGGGCGCGGACGCGCTCCTGATAGAGACCGTCATTCCCGCGGTGAGGCTCCGCCCCGTCCAGGGGGCGCCGGATTGGGTCGCCGGAGCTTTCAATTACAAGGGCATGGCCGTTCCGGCCGCGGATCTTTCCGCCATCGTTTGTTCCCGCCCTTCGGAGCGCGTTTTCAGCACCCGCTACATGCTCGTAAAAATGTCCGCCGGAGGCCGCGAGGGCCTTGTGGCGCTCGTAGCGGAACGCGTGACGGGCGTGGCGGAAATCGACGACGCCGAGATAGGCCCGTCCGCGGGAAATTCGTTTGCGGGAGGCGTGTTTTCAGCCGGCGGGAGAATCGCGCAGATTGTGGAAATCGACAGGCTCGCGCGCTCGGAGGCCGCAGCCGAAATACTGGGGCTCTTCTATCCGTGACGGAAATACCCCCAGTTTTGGCGGACGCGATAGAGCTCGGGTGCGGGGCGCGCGCGGACGCCTTCGGGGCGGCTTGCGTGGAGTCCGCCGCGCGGGAGGCTATGGCGAGGCTCGGGGTCGGGAGCATGGGCGGCCTCGCCCGCGCGCTTCTCGAAAATCCTGAGGAGTTGCGGGCGTTCTGCGGGGCACTCTGCGTCCCCGAGACATGGTTTTTCAGGCAGCCGGAAAGTTTCGACATGCTCGCGGAACTCGCCGCCGCGGCTTCCGGAAAGTTTTTGCGCGTGCTGTGCGCGCCGTGTTCCGTCGGCTGCGAGGCGTATTCGATAGCCGCCGTGCTCGAACGCGCTGGGGTGGATTTTGAAATAGACGCCGTGGACTTCTCGGAGAAATTCATCGAGGCCGCGAAGTCGGGGGAGTTCGGCAAGGGCTGCTTCCGCTCGAAGCGCGCGGCGGACTTCGGATATTTTGCGGGGGGCGGCGGGCGCGTAAAAATGCCGGAATCGCTTTCGCGCCGGATAAGGTTTTACGCCGCCGACATCCTTCGGGACGGCTCCGCGGGCGGAAGGTACGACGTAATATTCTGCCGCAATCTCGCCATATACCTTACCGCCGGCGCGAAGAGGCGGCTTTTCGACAGGCTGCTGTCGCTCGCCGCAGCGGACGCCGTCATATTTTGCGGCCATGCGGACGGTTTCGCCGGTTCCGACCCGCGCTTCGAGAGGGCGGGGCCGGCGCGGGCTTTCGCTGTGCGCGTTGCGGGCGCCCGCACGCCTCCTGCGCGCAAGCTGCGGAAACTTCCGAGCCGCGCGGCTGCGGAAAATCCCCCCGCCGCCGCGGAAACTTCCCCGCGCGGCTGCGCGGGGGAGGGAAACGCGGATTTCGGCTCCGACATACGCTCGCTGTGCGTGTTGGCGGACAGGGGGCTCATTGGAGCGGCGCGGGAGAAGTGCGCGGCGCTTTTATTGTCCCATCCGGATTCTCCGGACCTGAACCTGCTCGCCGCCCAGATATTTTCGGCTTCTTCCGATTTGAAAAACGCCGAAAAATATTTCAGGCGCGCCATGTATCTCGCCCCCGGGAACGCCGACGCCTCCCTCGGCCTGAAACTTGTCAGAAGGAGGCTTGCGGGAGGGTCTTAATTGGCTTGAATGTCCGCGACTGAGCGTGCAATATTTCGGAAGATGGATTTGGAAGACAAAATAGCGCGCCACTGCTGGACGAAGGAGGGCCTTTGGGGCGACTCGTCGTGCCCCGAGCTCGCCGATAGAATCCATTGCTACAACTGCCCCGCGTATTCGGAGGCCGGCAAAAGGCTTTTCGACCGGCGCGCGCCGGTCGAGTACGCGGACGAGTGGTCTGAGGAAATATCCGGAGCCCGCGCGGATTCCGGACGGGAGAAAATCCCGTATTTTCTCTTCAAATGCGGCGGGGAAAATCTCGCGCTCGAAATGGGCGCGGTGTCGGAGGTCGGCAGGGACAGGTTCATCCACAAAATCCCCCACAGGGGAGATGGCGTTGTTTCGGGGCTCGCAAACGTGAACGGCGAGCTCGTCATAGCCGTGGACGTTGCGCGGCTTCTGGGGATTTCCCCGCGCGCCGCTTCGGGGGATTCCGTGAGAATGGTTGTGTGTTCGAGCGGCGGCGACAGGTTCGCTTTCCGCGTCGAAAAAATATCGGGAATGGCGCTCGTCGAGCCGTCGTCGCTGCGCGACGTTCCCGTGACCCTCGAAAAGTCGCTCGGCGGTTTTGTCGACAAAATTTTCGATCTCGGGGGTGCCAGATACGGCGTGATAGACTTCGGGCTGTTCGTCCACGCGATAATAAGGAACCACCTATGAGCGCGGATCCGTCCATGCTTTCGCTCTTCGCCGGAGAGGCCCGCGGGGCGGTCGCGAAAATCCGCGCGGCGCTCCCGTCGCTCGACGGGGCGCGCGCGGCTTCGGCGGCCAAGTCTCTCCGCTCCGCCGCCAAGATGCTCGGCTTCGAAAAATACGCCGCTCTTGCGGCAAAGCTCGAGGCTGCGTTTTCGGAGGACGTCTCCGCGGCGTCATCGAATCCCGATGTCGCGCGGGCGGTCGGAATCCTGTCCGACTGCGCCGATGTCCCTCCGGAGCGCATTCCGGGAGCCGTTTCGGAAAAGGAGCCGGAAATTTCCGCCGCCCTTGAAGCCGACTTTTCTCGGGGCAAGCCCGCGCCCGCGCCGGCCCCTTCGCCCGCGATTCCCGCTCCGCGCGCAAAATCCGGCCCGCGCGACTCCGAAATGTTCGGAGTGTTTATCGAGGACGCGCAGACGCAGTCGGCGGCTCTCAGCGAGGGGCTTTTGCGGCTCGAACGCTCCCCGGGCGACATGCCCGCCGCGGATTCGCTTATGCGCGCGAGCCACAGCCTGAAAGGCGCGGCGCGCGTCGTGGGGCTCGAATGGCTCGTAAATCTGGCGCACAAGATGGAGGACTGCTTTTCCGCCGCGCGCGAGGGCAGGGTGAAGGCCGATTCCGCGTTTTTCGACCTGCTTTTCGACTGCGCCGATTTTATCGCCTCCGCCGTTGCCGCGCGCTTCGAGGGCGCGGACGAGTCCGCCGCCGCCCGCCTTGCCGCCGACATTTCGGCGCTGCTCTCCGGTTCGTACAAGCCCGTCCAAGCGCGGGAGGCTCCGGCGCCGCATTCCGGGCCCGCGCCGAAGACCTCCGGCTCGTCCGTGAAAGTTTCCGCCAAGAGCCTGAGCAGCCTGATGGAGCTCGCCGCCGAGAGCCTTGTCGAAAACGGGCGCATAGAGCCCTACCGCGAGGCTATGATAGCCGTCAAGAACGAGCAGGAGCAGATCGCCCGCCATCTTGAAAACGCGATATACGCGCTTGAAGGTTCCCCCGGCGCGGAGGCGGCCCAGGCGCATTTGGAGCTCGCGCGAAGGGCCGTGCACAAGACGGTTGCGGACATGCGGGCGCAGATAGAGTCTTTCGGGGAGTATTCGCGCAGGAACGTGCTCATTGCCGGCCGCCTGTATTCGGAGGTGCTTTCCAGCCGCATGAGGCCGTTTTCCGACGGCGCGGCGTCGCTGCCGAGAATGGTGCGCGACATAGCGAAATCTTTCGGCAAAAAGATAGACTTTGAAATAGAGGGCGCCAAGACCCCCGTTGACAGGGACGTGCTCGAAAAGCTCGAGTCCGCGCTGATGCACATCGTGCGCAACGCGTGCGACCACGGAATAGAGGCGCCCGAAGAGCGCGAGGCGGCCGGAAAGCCGCCGTGCGGCAAAATAACGATGCGCGCGTGGCACTCGGCGGGCTTTCTCAAAATATCGGTTTCAGACGACGGGCGCGGAATTTCCGATGCCGCCGTCAGGGAAAAAATTCTCGAAAAGCGGCTCGCTGCTCCCGAGATGCTCGAAAACATTTCGGAGGACGAACTATATTCGTTCCTCCTGCTCCCGGGCTTTACCACAAAGCCGGACATAAGCGAAATCAGCGGCAGGGGCGTGGGGCTCGACGTTGTGCAGACGATGCTCCACGAAGTCGGCGGGACTATTTCCATAAGCTCGCGCGCGGGCGCGGGCTCGACGTTCGAGCTCAAACTTCCGATTACGCGATCGGTCTTGAAGTCGTTAGTCGTGGAAATCGCCGGACAGCCGTACGCGTTCGCGCTCGCGCGCGTTTACCGCACGGTAAAGCTCGACGCGTCGCAGATACGCTCGGTCGAGGGAAGGCAGTACTTCGACCTCGATGGCAAGTCCGTGGGGCTTGTGAGCGGCGCGCGCGCCCTCGGATTCGAGGAGTCGGGGAATCCGTCCAACTCGGTTTACGCGGTTGTCGTTGCGGACAGGGATAACCTGTATGGGATAGAAATAGACTCGCTGCCGGCGGAGTCTGAGCTCGTGGTAAGGCCGCTGCACGAGCGCCTCGGAAAAATCCCGTGCGTATCCTCCGCCTCCCTCTCCGAGGACGGGCTTCCGATACTCATACTCGACGTCGACGACCTCGTGAGCTCCATAGACAAATTCCTTTCCAGCGGCGACCTCCTCATGCGCCGGCCCGCGGAGGCTGAGGCGAAAGAGCTCGGCAGGATACTTGTGGTGGACGACTCAATAACCGTCCGCGAGACCCAGAGGCAGATTCTCGAAGGCGCGGGGTACCGCGTCGATACGGCGGTGGACGGCATGGACGGCTGGAACAGCGTGCGCCTCAACGGGTACGACCTCATCGTCTCGGACATCGACATGCCGCGCCTCAACGGGTTTGAGTTCATCGAAAAGGTGAGGTCCAAGGAATCTGCCAAGTCTACGCCGATAATAATAGTTTCCTATAAAGACAGGCAGGAAGACAGGGCAAAGGGTCTCGAGGCGGGCGCCGACGCCTATCTCACGAAGAGCAGCTTCCAGGACGACACTTTCATCGAGACTGTTCGCAGCCTTATATCGGAATGAGGAAAATCTGCATAGCCGCCGGCGGGAGAATGGCCGCGCGCATTTTGGAGGCGCTCGGCAAAAGGGGTTTTGAAACGGTTTTTTCAGTCCATTCGGTGCGCGAATTCCAAAATCTTGCGGATTTCCGCGGCGCGGAGGCCGCGGTATTTTTCCTGCCGGACGGAACGGCGGGCGGACGGGTTGCGGCGGCGGTCTCCGCGTGCCCTATCCCGTCTGTGATAGCGGTGCCGGCGGGGATTCCGAATCCGGCCGTGTACGAAGGCGTGCGCGCCGGCGCTTTCGGGGCGGCGGAAATCGACCCGTTCGGCGACGGCGGCTTTGACGAACTCGCGTGGAAGCTTTCCCTCGCTGCCGACGCGCGCTCCGTTTTTTCCGGATTTGGGGCGCGCGAAATTCCCGCGGCGGTTCCGATAGCCGCAATCGGCGCCTCCACCGGCGGCCCCGGCGTTCTCGCAGAAATCCTGTCGTCGCTTCCCTCCGGTTTCGCCGGCGCGTGCGCGATAGTGCAGCACATGGATTCCGAATTTTCCGAAAGCCTCGCCGACTGGCTCGCAAAGCGTTCGTCGATTCCGGTCGAAATGGCCGAAGATTCGGCGGTTCCGAAGGCGGGCAGGGCGTACGTATCGAGGGCCGACGCCGATTTGTTCATGTCGCCGGCGGGGGCTTTCGGATACCGCGGCTCGGGAGGGGATCCGTTCTGCCCGTCGATTGACTTTTTTTTCAAAAGCCTGGTCGGCTACGGGCGCCCGGGCTGCGCCGTACTCCTCACCGGAATGGGCTGCGACGGGGCGGCGGGAATGCTCGCGCTGCGGGGGGCGGGCTGGCGGACTATCGCGCAGGACGAGGCCACGAGCGCGGTTTACGGAATGCCGAAAACCGCCGCCGAAACGGGCGCGGCTTCGGAGATTCTCGGCGCGGACAAGATCGGCCCGAGACTGGCGTCGATATTCGGCGCGCTTCGGGCCTGACGCGTTTTCGGTTCTCCGGAGGCGTTGGTAGCGCGCTTCTTCTTTTTCACGGAAAGTTATTGTCCGTTTCCGTTTTTTGTGCGGGAGTATTTTGCGTATCGGTAAAGTCCTTCGGTTTACGGCTCGCTATCCTTATTCATGAAAGCGCCGTCTTTCATTCGGAGGCCGGCAGAGGTGCATTTGCGTGCGCCTTTGCGGCGCGGTGCAAGGCATGCGGCGGTTCAAAAATCCGGATGGGTGCCCACGAATGCCGTATCCGAACTTGATAATGAGCGGTTTCCCCCCCCATGCAAAATAGCTTGCCGGAATTTCCCGGGGTTGTTTCCCGGAGTCTGCAAGCCGCGCTTGCATTCCTTTTTTGCGGGCATTTGCAATTATGCGTCGGAGGATAATAAAGTATTTATAGGGCCCGAAGAATTTTCAGGCATTGCAAAACGCGATTACAGGCGCTTTGCTTCCCTTCCAAAATTTTCGGCGGTCGATTTCCCTTAAACGTCCGATTTTCCGGTGTATTGCCGGCCCACCCGTCGATTTTTTTTTTCAAACCAATCCTGCCGTACCGGCCGCCGCGGCTTTCCCGTTTTTGCGGCTTGCGGAGGATATTGCGATTTTTTTGACCCATCAAACTTTCTTGTTCAAATCAGTTCGGTTGCGGACGGCGCCGGCCGGAAAATCTGCCGGCAAATTGCCGGTGCGGGGGAAGGGCAGCGGCGCGTCCGAACGGTTTTTTTAGCGGAGGGCGGGAAGGTTTTTCCGCAAATAAACAAATGCGATTTCCATTGTTTGTTCCCGAGCCCCGAAGCGCGTCCGTAGCGGTTTCCGCGGCAGCCGCGTTTGCCCTGCGGAGGATATTTTTTTAAGGTCTGGCTTATAAGCGGGCCTTAAACGGAGCCGTCCAAGTAGTGCAATTACTGGCAATTGACTGCTTGGGAAATGGGAAATAACTTGAAAAATTGAGGCGGCGCGCAGGTTGGCTTGCATGGCGGCCCCGGCCGATTCGGGCGATTTCGCGGCGGGGTTTCCCTCCCCCTGAAAACCTGCTCCTTGGAGTGATTTAACTGTCAAATAAAATAACCTTTATTTCTCTTGTGGAATCCCGGAATTTTCGCGAAAGTGAAAAACGGAAAGTCGGATATTTTCCGGAATTTTTCCAATCGAACGGAAGCGCAGGCATATTTTTTTCATAGTAGCAGCAAACAGGGCGGAAGAGTTCTCTCTTCCGCCCTTTCCCTTCCGGAATTTTCCGCGTTTCAGATTTTCAGGATTTTTACAACGTCGGCGGGGGTTATGTCTCCGTTTTCGCCGATGGCCTTGTAGGTCCGCGCGATATTTTTGCCGACCGCTTCGGGGGCGTCCGCCGGAAGCTTGTAGGATTTGAGCTCGACGCCCGCTCCCATTTTCACGAAGAACTTTTTTACCGCGTCAATGGTCGCGTTTGCCGCTTTGGCCTTGCCCTTGGCTTCTATACCGAAAACGCGCCTGCCCAACTGCACTATCTTGTCGAGTTTCTGCGCCTTCTTGTATTCCATGACTTTCGGAAGCGCGATGGCGAGCGTCTCGGCGTGGTCGAGCCCGTAGAGGGCGGTGAGCTCGTGGCCTATCAAGTGCGACGACCAGTCCTGCGGAACTCCCGCCGCGATGAGGTGGTTCAGCGCCATCGTGGCCGCGAGCATTATGTTTGCCCGGCAGTCGTAGTCGTCCGGCTTTTTCAGCGCAACCGGCCCCTCTTTCACGAGCGTCTGCGCTATGGATTCCGCAAACCTGTCCTGTATTTCGGCGTTCGCGGGGCGCGTAAGATACTGCTCCATCACATGGACGAAAGCGTCGATTACCCCGTTGCGCGTCTGGCGTTTGGGCAGCGTGTAGGTGAATGTCGGGTCGAGCACCGAAAACTGCGGATAGACCTTTTCGGAGGCGAACGCGAGCTTTTTGCCTATCTCCCTGCGGCTGACCACCGAATTCATGTTCATCTCGGAGCCCGTAGCCGGCAGGGTGAGTATCGTTCCCAACGGCAGGGCGTCTTTTACCGGCAGGCCCTTTTCGAGTATGTCCCACGGGTCTTTGCCCTTGTACGCTACGGCCGCCGCGATAAATTTGCAGGCGTCTATCACCGACCCGCCGCCGAGCGCGATTATGAAGTCGAGTTTTTTGTCGCGCGCGAGCTTTACGGCCTTCATGCAGGTCGCATACTCGGGGTTCGGCTCTATCCCGCCGAATTCCGCGAACTTGCGCTTGCCGATGGCGGCGACGGTCTGGGCGTAGGATCCGTTTTTCTTCACCGACCCCCCGCCGTAAACCAATAGGATTTTCGCTTTCGCGGGAATGAGAGCGGCCGCCTTCGCTGTCATTCCTTTCCCAAAGAGAATTTTTACGGGGTTTTGAAATATGAAGTTTTCCATATCGCCATTTGAAACAAAGTTTTCGGCCGTGTCAATACGGCGTTTCGCCGCGCTCGGTCGCCCGATTTTTCGCCGCGCGGGAAAATAAGGCTTTACATCCGCAAAAGCGCTGTTAAGCTTTCATTTAAATTATCCCATTATGAATATGAAGAAAACTACAATAATCACCCTGTCCATTCTCCTTGCAGGCGCGTCCGCATTTGCCTGGAGCAAGAAGAGCGAAAATCTCGGAAACCTCGGCCGCACCTATATAAGCATTTCCGGAGCCGTGAATGTCGCCAAGTACAAGAGCGCCGGCGCCACCGGCACGGGCGAAACCAGCAGCCCCACCGGCGCGCAGGGTTCGGCCGTGATAAACGCCCCCATTCTCAAACCCGGAATCAACGCTTTCCGCGATATCAAGTGGGCGGGTCTCGACGGCAGCATTTTCTTCAATTACACCTACACCGGCGATATCGACTTCAATGCCGCCTCCGGAAATTTCTCCAACTACAACATCGGCGGGCAGCTCACTCCCTATCTTAACTTTGAAACGGGCCTTCCCTTCCTTAAAGCCGTAAAACCTTTCGGTTTCGGTTATGCCGGATACGAATGGATGGACTACGATGACGACATCGGCGGAAGCGGCAACGAAAATTATTTTATCTACGGCGTCGGCGCGGGCGTGGAACTCGTGCTCCTCGACGAAATTTCCATAACCCCCTACTGGAAGTGGAACGCCAATGCCCAGGACGATATGCCCTGCTATCACGAAGCCGGCATTGAAGCTTCCTACTGGGTCACCGACCAGTTCTGCGTCTCCGTATTCTGGACCCACGACTTCGGCTGGAAAATGGGCGAAGATTCCGGTTCCCGCATGGACAAGAAGCACGGCGACATAATCGGAGCCAAGTTCAAGATCGGCTTCCTCCGCTAATTTGATTTGGCGGATGCTTTTGGCGAATAGCTCCGTTATGAAAGCCGCCAAGACCGCTCGCGTATGTTAAATACGCCACGCGTCCTTGGCGGCTTTCCTATACTCGCTCTTCATCCAAAAGCATTGCGCCAAATCGAGGGAAGCTGGGATTTTTTGAAACGAACTCCGGAAGCGTATACGAACCTCTCATGTGGGAGGTTCGTTTTTTGTTGGAATGGGGAGGGGGATAGAAGTATTGGCGAAGCCAATCTTCGTAAGGGGCGTTAGCCCCTTCTATGGAAGCGGCCCCGCCGTCCCCTTCCATGGCCGGCGCGCCTCATGCCCGCACCTGGCGTGCTTCGCGCTGTTTTTTGCATGGTAGCGGCATTCCGCGCCGTTTCCCTGTGTTGTTTGCCTTGTATTTGGCGCAAAATATTGTTGAAGGTTTATGCGGGGCGGGGTATGGGGTAGATGATTTTTTATGCGTTTTACCATGCCGAGTACCGATAACGACACATTTGCAAAGACACTCGAATTTGAGGCGCTCGAAAGCCGCTTCGGCTATGCCCGCGCCCGCGCCGTCGCGCGCCCCGAATATCTCAACGGGTTGGGCATCGCCCACGGCGGATTTCTATTTTCGCTCGCCGATTTCGCCCTCGCGCTTGCCGCCAATACCGACGAGCGTTCCGCCGTCAGCGCGAGTTCCTCTATAAACTATATCGCCCCGTGCCCCGCGGGGGCAGTGGTGACTGCCGAGGCGCGCGCCGTGTTCGCCGACCAAAAGACCGCCCTCTTCGACGTCCGCATTTTTGGCGATTCACCCGAGTCGCTGTACGCGGTATTTCAGGCGCGCGCCGTGTTCAAGCGGCCCAGATGACTTTGGCGCGGACGAAAAAATGTTGACTTGCCGCCCGAAACGGTCGATATTCGTATTGTTCTTGCGGGAGCGGGACGCTTTCCCGTTTGGTGGGGGATTGTCAGCCTCTTGCGCCGCGGAATGACAACAATCAAACAATTACACTCTATTATATATGGACAGAAGAAGTTTTGTTAAAAACGGCGCCGTCCTCGGCGCGGCTGCGGCAGCTTTGCCGCGTTTTGGGTTCGCCCAGGTAAAGGGCAGCGACAGGATAAAGGTGGCGCTCATAGGCTGCGGCGGGCGCGGTACGGGCGCGGCTTGCAACATGATAGCCGCCGACCCCAACATCAAAATCGTGGCTCTGGGCGACCTCTTCCCCGAAAAGCTCGACAAGGCCGCAAATAAAATCCACGACTTCGCCAAAAAGTCCGTAGGCGAATCCAAGGCTTCCGAGATTATCGACCCCGCGAAAGTCAAGAAGTTCTCCGGATGGGACAATGTGGACCAGGTTCTCGCCGAAGACATAGACGTCGTGATAGAGGCAACCCCTCCGGTCTTCCGCACTCCCCACTATGAAAAGATTGTGGCGGCGGGCAAGCACGCGTTCCTCGAAAAGCCCGGCGCGGTCGACGTAATCCAGGGCCGCAAGATGTACAAGCTCGCCGAGGAAGCTTCCAAGAAGGGCCTTTGCGTGGTCTGCGGCAACCAGCGCCGCTACGACAACCGCTATCAGGATCTCGTAAAGCGCATGCAGGACGGCGAAATCGGCGAACTGCTCGCCGGCCAGTGCTACTGGAACAACGGCGGCTACATCGGCGCCTGGGCCAACGGCAAGGAGGGCACGGAAGACACCCTCGAATACCAGATCCGCAACTGGTGGTGTTTCATCTGGGCTTCCGGCGACAACATCGTCGAGCAGCACGTCCACAACATCGACGTTCTCATGTGGGCCTTCGGCAGCGACCGCATGCCAGTTGAGGTTACGACGGGCCTTGGCGGCAGGAGCACCGACCTCCCGTGCCCGCGCTACGGCGACAGGTTCTCGCACTTCGCCATCGACTACGACATGGGCAACGGATTGCGCATGGCGAGCTACTGCCACCAGGATCCGAACACCACCCCCAATGTCAGCGAGAGAATCGTCGGCACCAAGGGCATATTCCAGGGACTGCGCCTCACCGACCACAAGGGCAAGACCATCTACGCTCCCGGCAAGCTCGAACTCGACCCGTACATCGCCGAGCACAAATACCTGCTCTCGGCAATTCGCAGCGGCAGGAGGGTAAACGAGCTCAGGCATCTCATAAACTCCAATATGGTCGCCATCGCCGGCAGAATGAGCGCGTTCTCCGGCAAGAGGTTCAAGTATGACTGGATGGTCAAGAAGTCCGAGGAAAATATCGTTCCCCAGAACGTAGACTTCATGGGCAAGACGCAGGATTTGAGCCTCAAAAATCCCGTATCGGTTCCCGTGCCGGGCAAGTACAAGCTCGTGTAAGCGGGAGCGTAAAGAAAATTTCGACGGGCTGCCGGAAAACGGCGGCCCGTTTTTTTTATGCGACCCCCTATTTGTTTCGCCAATTTTGCGAGCTGCCGCCGCAGGCGCAAAGCGGAATGGCCCGCCTTTGCCGAAGGCCGGCGCGCCCGCTATTCGGCCGGTTTGGGAGAGCGGCGTTTTTTCCGGGTTTTCCCGCCTCGCGCGGAGTATTGCGGAGGAAAACAGCCGCGCATGTCCGCCCCGCCCCTGCCGCGCATCGTTTAAACGGAAAAAAGATCAGCCGCCCGTTTAAGCCGAACGGGGCATTCCGGCGCGATGCGCCGAACCGCGCCCGAGTCCGGCCAGCATTTTCCGGTTTTCAATCCTGGCGGACAGGGTGTCGATAAAAACGGAAGCCGCCGCGCCTATCACTATCGCGAGCATTATGGCCGTAGACGTTATTGCGTTGAAGAAAAATTCGGAAAGGCATTTGCCGGACAATTCGGAGCCCGGGGATTCCGACAGGAATTTTATCGCCGCCAGAACCGCCTTGTAGGCGTAAAGGCCGGGAATCATCGGCAGAAGGGCGGGAAAAGTGAAAATTTCCGACGGGCAGCCGGAAATCCTGCCGGCCAAAAACCCGAGAATGCCTATTGCGAACGCGCCGATGAGCGTCGCGGGGCATATGTTCATTCCGCACCCGAGCATAAGCCACAGCCTCAGAGAGTGGCCTACGGCGGCGAATAGCCCCGCCAGCAGAAGTTTCCCCTTCGGCGGGTTGAAGGCGATTCCGAATCCGATTCCGGCGGCGGCCGCAAATGCGGCGTCCGATAGCAAAACCGCAATCACAGCGCATTCCCTCCGAGAATCGCAAGCGATGCGAGAAGCCCGAGCGCCATTGCCAGTATTATTGAGGAGGCGTTGGCAAGCCGCGAAAATCCCGCGAGGACGTTCCCGTCGAATATGTCGATTACGGAGTTCAGCAGCGGGACCCCAGGGACGAGGTACAGGACGCTCGTGGAAATCGCGATGGATGTCTTGAAGTCAAAGAGCAAAGCTCCCGTTCCCGCCATCAGCGACGATATGAACGCCGCGGCAAAAGTGCGCGGGAGCGCCCCCACCCCGAGCTTCTCGAGCCCGCTTCTTGCCGCAAACCCCGCGAGTGTGCAGAAAAAGACGAGCGGAATGGAGTAGAAGCCTCCGAACAGCCGGCAAAACGCCGCGTTGCCGAACGCCACCACCACCGCTACAACCCGCTTGTCCGCCTTTTTTATCTTCCCAATTTCCGCGAATCTGCGCTCGCACTGCCGGAGGCTCCATCCGTTTCTATACGCCTCCCAAGATAGTATTCTCAATTCGGATAGCGCGGAAAAGTCGGGGCGCGGAGGAGAGATTTTTTTCACGCGGGTGAGCGATTTGCCCTCCGCCGAGAGCGTCATGACTATGGTTTTTGGCAAAGTTATTATTTCGGCGCGGTATCCGAAATTTCCAGCGAGCCTCTCGACATTGCGCGCCACGCGCGAAGTCTGGGTGCCCGCGACCATCAGAGCGTCCGCGAATCCGAGCAGGAAGTCCGCCGCCGCGCCGCTCGGCGGGCGTTCGGGATATGTCGGCGTTTCAGTTTCCATATTTGCCGGCGAAAGCCGTCGGTTCCCCATTTTGGCGGAGGCGCGGGGCATCCGCCCGCGCGCCGGCTTTCGATTTTCGGGAAAATGAAATTCGGTTTGCAGGGCGAATCAAGCAATTTTGCGCCTGCCGCGCTTTCCCGAGCGAAATTTTCCGGCGCGAAAACAAAAAAGCGCGGAGGAAAACTCTCTCCGCGCTGGCGGCCCCGCCTTGCGGCGGCGCAAAAAGTCAGGAGAGTTTTGACGGCTTGCAGGTTTTCCACCCGCCGCCCGTAAAGTCCGGAAAATCGGCGGGCCCGGAGCGGTTCGCCGCGCTCCACACGCTCAGCGGGGTGACTGCCGACCACGCCGCGGCGTCGTACACGTCCATGTCGAGCTGAAGCCCGTTGCGCAGGCAGTGTATCATCCTATATATCATTATGGTGTCCATTCCCCCGTGCCCGCCGACTTTTCTGGCAAATTCGCCGATTTTTGCGATGGTTTCAGGCGTATATTTTTTAAGCAATTTTGCGGCCTCCTCCTTTGGGAGTTTTTTGCCGCCGATAAAAACCGTCTCGTCGGGGTATTTTTGGACGAACCCCTGCGTCCCGCTCAAAATGTGCCTTCTGTCGTATGGACGCGGGCTCGACACGTCGTGCTGCAAGACTATTGTTTTCCCGTTTTTGGTGCGGATCAACGACGAGTTTATATTCCCGCGGTACTTGTCGAAAAGCGGTATGGAGGGGACTTCCCTCTTGGCCCGCTCGGCGTTTTTGTGCCATGTGAAATCCGCGCTCGACATGGAAGTCATGTAGTCAAAGGCGTCTCCGCGCGTTATGGACATCGCAAGTGACACCGGCCCGAGCCCGTGGGTCGGGTACAGGTTTCCGTCGCGGCGATTTTCCTCCCACCGCCAGGTCTCCTTTTTCGGCAGAGCCTGCACGATGCGGTGTATGTAAGCGCCCTCGGCGTGGATAATTTCCCCGAGCGCGCCGTCGAGCGCCATGTTTATTGTCGCGGCCTCGAAAAAGTCGTAGACGCAGTTTTCGAGCATGAAGCAGTGCTTTTGGAACCGCTCGCTCGCCTCCACCAGCCGCCAAGCCTCCCCGAGCGTGCGCGCGGCGGGGACTTCGAGCGCGACGTGCTTGCCGGATGCCATTGCGTATTCGGCCATAGGGACATGCCACTTCCACGGGGTGGCTATGTACACAAGGTCTATGTCGTCGCGGTCGCAGAGCCTTTTGTATTCCCCGTCTCCTCCGCAGTACGCCGCCGCTTCGGGAAGTTTTCTGTCTTTGAGGTAGTTTTTGACGCCCTCGACCTTTTCGGGGACTATGTCGCAGAATGCCGCGGTTCTCGCCCCGTCGAATAGATGGAAGCGCGAGATGCCGGTCCATCCGCGCGTGCCGCACCCGACCACCCCGATTCTCAGGTCGCCGATTTTCGGGGCGGCGAAGCCGCGCATGCTGAAATTGGCGGTTCCGGCTTTCGACTTGCGCGCGGATTCGGCGATGTCGTCGGCGAGAACCCCGCGCGAGGCGAAAGCGCACGCCCCAAAAAGCGCCGTCTTAAAAAAGCTGCGTCTGTTCTGCATAAATGTCCCTCCTGTATGGGGGGCATTATTTTTCGCGCGCTGCGCGCGGCAAGGCTTATTTTGGAGGCGTTTTCTAAACAGTTAATATCCGCGCGGAAACGGCGGCGGAAAGGAGCCGCCGGAGGCGCGGCTAATTTTGGGGCGAGGGCTGGTCGCCGATGTCGCTTTCGGCCTGGAATATTCTCAGCCCGAATTGCGGGGCGGAGGCTATGGCGAAATCGAAAGTGTCGGACATAACCTTTTCGTATTCTATCCACTCGGTTGTCGTGAAGAAATAGAGCTCCAGAGGCAGGCCGTTCTCGGTCGGTTGGAGCTGTCTGACGAAGTGCGTCATCGACTTTATCGTGTGGGGGTTGTTTTCGATATACCATTCAAGGTACTTTCTGAAAAGTCCCGCATTCGTCGGGAGCGAATACGGATTTTCGCCGCCGGCGCCCTTTGCGAGGCTCTCGCAAATGTAGTCTTTGAGCGCCGGCATTTTGGAGAACTTTTCGAGCTCGCCGCCGCCGCAGAACCTTATGCTGTGGACGTCTAAAAGTATGTGACGCATAACGCGCCTTCCGCCGCTTTCATACATTCCGCGCCAGTTGATGTATGAGTCGCTCACGAGCGCGTAAGTCGGGAGGTTTGCTATGGTGTTGTCCCAGTTCTTTACTTTCACGACCGTCAGCCCTATATCCGTGACGACGCCGTCCGCGCCGTACTTGGGCATTGATATCCAGTCGCCGCATTGGAGCATGTCATTGGCGGACAGTTGGACGGAGGCTACGAATCCGAGTATGGCGTCCTTGAACACGAACATCATGACGGCGGCGGAGGCGCCGAGTCCGGCGAGTATCCTGACCGGCGATTTGTCGATGAACGTCGATACCGCCATTATCACCACCACCATGGCGGCAACGAGCTTCATCATCTGCACGAATCCGCGCATGTATTTGTGGCTTCTGGCGGATATGAGGTCGTTGAACGCGTCGACGGCGCCCGCCAGAAAGATCCAGAGGACTATGTAGAAGTACAGAAAAAGGATTTTCCCCACCGCGACAAACAGGGCGTCCCCGATGTCCTCGCGCGGGAAGAGCATCGGTATGATAATCAAAAAGACGACCGGCGGAATGAGGTCGGCGAGCTTTTTGAACATTTTGTGTTTGGAAAGTATTTGGGCTTCGCGCTCGAATTTCTGGATTTTGAGGTTGGCGGAAAATTTCCGCATGATTGCTCCGGCGGCGTAGGTTATGGCGTATGTGGCGAGCACGACGGCGCATATGAGTATCGCCGAGGCCGCGGAATCGTTCTCTATGCCCAGTATGCCTTCCTGGGGGATTAATCTGGCAATAATCTTCTGCATGGCTTTATATTCCGACACCGCGCCGGCGGATAAGTTCGCCGCGCGCCTCACTTCCTGCGGCCGCGGGGCAGTGATGCGGTTGGTTGTTGAGAAACGGGGCGTATCTCCGGCTGCGGCGCGTCTTTCTTGACGCTTTTATTCCCATGGAAGCATACGCGGAAATTTTCGATAGGCAGAAGCTTTTGCTTTTATGAGTTCATTTTGCCAAAACCCATTGACTTTTCTGTCGGCCCAAAAGTTCCGCGGAGCGGACTTTTGTGTTCACTTCGTTCGTTCGAACCCCATCGGAATATGCAAAAAAACGCAACCCTGCGGATTGCGTTTTTTCTAAAATGTGGAGCCGATGAGGTTCGAATTGAATTCGCTCGCACAGCGGTGCTCGTTTCACCCGCTCGCTGCGCTCGGGGTCTTTTGCTTCGCAAAAGCTTCCCCCAAAAGTTCCGCGGAGCGGACTTTTGTGTTCACTTCGTTCGTTCGAACTCCATCAGGAATATGCAAAAAAACGCAACCCTGCGGATTGCGTTTTTCTAAAATGTGGAGCCGATGAGGTTCGAACTCACGACCTCTAGAGTGCGATTCTAGCGCTCTTCCAACTGAGCTACGGCCCCTGATTCGGAAAGGCCAGGGGCAGGGGGACTCGAACCCTCGACCAACGGTTTAGAAAACCGCTGCTCTATCCACTGAGCTATGCCCCCAGTTCCCTTGGATTTCCCAATTTGTATTCGTATAAATTTACTTTCGGCATACCGCATGTCAAGACGTTTTATCGGCGTTTGCCCATTTTTTTAGGGTTTGGCGCGCGGGCATTCCTATTGACATATTCCAAAACAAACGCAATAATCGCCAACAAAAACAATATTGGCTCCGCGTTAAAAAATGGGCAAGGTATATCTCGCAATCGATCTCGGCGCCGGAAGCGGGCGCGTAATAGCCGCCGTTTTCGACGGCAAAAAGCTTTCACTCGAAGAAGTTTCGCGCTGGGAGAGCCGGCCGGTGAAAATCGGCGGCTCTTTCCATTGGGACGTGGACGCCATATTCGCCTCAATATTGGGCGGCCTGCGCGCGGCGAAGGCGAGATACGGAGATTCGATAGTCTCTCTCGGTATCGACACATGGGGCGTCGACTACGGGCTTCTCGACGCCTCCGACAGGCTCGTTTCAATGCCCTATATATATCGGGATTCCCGGACGGAGGGAATGGAGGAAGAGGTGTTCGCCAAAATTCCCAGGGGTGAAATATACGCGCGCACCGGAATACAGTTCATGTTTTTCAACACGATATTCCAGCTCGCGGCCGACGCGCGCGCGGGTGCTTTCGAGCGTGCGGAGACTTTTCTGATGATGCCGGACCTCATCGCGTTCATGCTTTGCGGGGTAAAGGCCAACGAGCGCACCAACGCCTCCACGACGCAGTGCTACAATCCCTTTAAGCGCGATTGGGATTGGGGCATACTCGAAAAAATCGGCGCGCCGGAACGCCTCTTCAAGAGCGGTTTCGCCGAGTGCGGAACCTGCCTCGGGCTCCTGCGCCCCGATCTGCGCGCGGAATTTGGCGACATAAAAGTGGCGTGCGTCGCCACCCACGACACCGCGTCCGCCGTCGTCGCCACCCCGTCGGTCGAGCGCAACCCCGCGTATGTGAACAGCGGCACGTGGTCGCTGGCGGGCCTCGAGCTCGACTCCCCGATAGCGAACGCCGAATCGCTTTCGGAGAATTTCACAAATGAAATCGGCGCGGAGAATACGGTGAGGTTTCTCAAAAACATAACCGGAATGTGGCTCGTGCAGAAGTGCAGGGAGTCGTGGAAGCGCGAGGGATTCGACGCGGATTTCAGGGAGCTCGAACGCGAAGCCGCCCTCGCCGAGCCCGGGCGCACCGTCTTCGACGTTGACTCCCCCGAATTTTCCATGCCCGACGACATGCCTTCCGCGATAGTTTCCCACTGCCGCGAGCGCTCGCTCGCGGTTCCGCGCACGCGCGGGGAAATGTTCCGCGCAATCCAGGAGAGCATCGCCGCGAAATACGCCGGCGTGTTCGGCGGCATGAGGAAAATTTCCGGAGTGGATTTCGGCAGAATCTGCATAATGGGCGGGGGGTCGAAGGACGCGATGCTCAACCAGTTCGCCGCCGACGCAACGGGCTGCGAGATTTCCGCGGGCCCGACGGAATCGACGGCGTTCGGCAACGCGATAATGCAGATGAAGGCCTCGGGCGACATATCTTCGGTGCGCGATGGCAGGGAGATAGTGCTCGCGAGCTGCCGGCCGGAGATATTCGAGCCCTCCGCCTCCCGCGCGTAGACGGAAAAGCGCGCCGGAAATTTCCCTCTCCGGCGCGCGCTTTTTTGTATTTACCTTGCCGCGCTCCTGCCGAAGTAGAATCCTACTATCGACATGAACGCGACTTTGAACTCGGACGGAATGTAAAAGCCCCCCGCGTATTCAATCGCCTGCCGCGTGTACTCGGGAATGAGCCCCCAGAGGAATCCGCCGCCGCTCTCCGTGCGCTCCACGGCTATGGGAATCGACGTCCACGCGAATATGAACGGCGCCACGACGAAGCTGAAAATCAGCGCCATTATTATTAGCTGCCTCACGCGCTGCCCGACCTGCGACTGGTCGCGCGCGCATGCTTTGTCGGCGCTCTCGTCGGCGTCTTTGGCGGTTTCGCGCATTTTGTCTATCATCGCCATCTGGCGCTCGTGGGATTCTTTGCGCATGGACGAAATCCATGTGAGCGCGCCTCCGACGGCTGCTCCCGCGCCGGTGGCGCCGAGAATTTCCATTCCCTCCATTATTCCTCATCCTCCCGTCCGCCGGCCCACGCGTCGGCGAGCGCCTGAACCGCCGAGCTTCCGAGCGCGGCGAGCTGTTCCGCGCCGAGTTCAAGCCCCGCGCCCACAGTGGTGGTTTTGCCGTCGGCTCCGATTATGTCGCCGTTGATGCGCACGTTTGAAACGCGCATTTTCTGGCCGTTTGGGATGTCCGCCTCTATCGGCGTTTGGTTTTCTGCGTTGGACATGTCAGTTTACGCTCCTTATTTCGAGAATTACGTTTAGGTTTGCGTCCGCCGCGACTGCCGCGGAGGGCGTGATAAAAAGCGCGGAGGCGGAGTCCCCTGTCGTTATGTCGAGCTCCGACCATCCGGTTTGGGATACCGAAAAGCTTTCCGAAAACTGCGCCGCCGAAGACGCGCTGCCGACTTTCAGGCTCGGGATTTGCGCGTCGGATTTGGCGAGGATTCTGCATAGCGAGTTTGCCGGCAGAACCTGCGCGGAGTCCGATCCTCCGCAGTATACGCCGTTGGATTGTCCGGAAGTCCAGCCTATGCGGAAGTTGCATACGGAGGGATTTGCGCGGAAGTCCGCCGCGACTCCGCCTATCGCAACGGCGTGGTTTGCGCCGCCGGACATGTCGCGAACCTGCGCGCCGCTGAGCGAGTCTTCGAGCGCGAGCACGGCGCGCTTTTCCGCGGACGGATTCAGGAGTTTTGGCGGAATGGGTTTGCCGCCCGCGTAGTCGGCGACGGTGTACGGCGCGTCTTCCGCCGACATGTCGAAATTGAAAACCGAAATCCTCGAAAGCGAGATTTCAAACCCGTTGAAGGTTGCGCCGCCCGTGTACACTCCGCGCTCGTTTATCACGAGCGGTTTTTGGAAGGAGACTGACGCATTGTGCTTGCCGAGCGACGCGACGAGATTGCCCGCCATTGAGCCGTCAATATATACCGGTATGGCGGCGGGGCTGTTGCCGCCTGCGTCGGGCGCGGGAATTGCAATCGCTACGGTGTGCCTGCCTGTCGGCAGCGGGATATTTCCCCCCCATCCCCTCGACGAGCCCATTCCCTCGCCCCCGCATCCGCCGAGCGTGAAGCCCAACTGCGACCCCCCGCTCTTGGTGAGCCTGAATCCGTATATCGGATAGCCCGGGACGTTCCAGTCGGCATTCGTGCAGTTGAAGAAGGAAAATTCGTTGTTGTATTCGTAGCTTATCCCCTCCCAACTTTCGACTTCGTATTCGATTGCGAGCGAAAACGGCAGCGGAATGACGGCCGACGTCCAGCTCGCCACGCTCAGCTTGCCGCCGTCAAAATGCAGGCGGCCTGCACTCGCCTTGCCCAGCCGAAAGGTCGAGGCATTCTCCGCAAGAGCCGCGATTTCGCTTTCGGTCGCCTCCGCAGGGGCGTAGAGCGACGCCGCCTCGGTCTTTTCGAGATATTCCGAATGGGAGTGCGATGCGTCGGCTTTCAGCGAGCATTCGGAACTTATTGCCGAAAGAATTTCGCCCTCCGAGAGCGTCCCGAGGTTTTCCCGCGCGGATTTCTTGTCGGAAAGGTCGGAAAGAGCGTTTCGCCTTTGCAGGAAAATTCCCTTGGCGTCCTCGGTTTTCAGAAACTGCGGGGGAATTTCCCCCTCCGCGACGGGGGCGTCGCCGAATGATTCCTCCGAGGCAATCCAGCCCTGCGCGAAGGTCGTCCTCCTGCCCTCCGGCGAAAAGGCGCACACGCGCATCCACTTGGGACCCGCCCCGAATGCGTTTTCTTCCGATGTCAGCCGGATTACTGCGTTGCAATCGCAGGTTTCCGAGATGTCCGATATGTCTTCGGAATTCTTTGAAAACAGCAGTTTTGCCGCGCGCGGGGCGGGGGAGTTTCTCGCGCCGATATCGAAAATCTCGACGCATATCCGCGCGATTTCGTCCGCCGGAATTTTCTGCCCCGCGTTGGACAGGGCGATTGCGAAATCAACGTCGTCGCGCTGCTTTACGGAAATCTCCCTTGATGTCAGGGCGTTTTTGGGGGAGTCCGAATTGAGCGCGTCGGCGCGGATCAGTATTCTGTTTGTTATGGTAGGTGACGTAGCCATGATGGGCTACGTATATACCATAAAATACCGGCGCGCAAATTTACTTTGGCACGCTTTGATTGGAAGAGAGTTTTGGGAACTTTTGAAAGGCGGCTCAGCGGGCGTTTCGGGCGGCGTCGAGCTCCACTTCAAAGAGAAGGTCGCCGCGGCAGACGGTGCTGAAAGACGGGCAGTGGGGGATTTCCGCGCCGGATTCGGCGCACCATTTTTTGAACTCCCCGTAGAATTCGGGCCTCTGGCAGTATACAACCGCCCTCACTGTGTCCGAAAAGCCCATTCCGCGCGATTCCAGTATCCCACCGATTACGCGCATGGTGAGCTCAACCTGCCCTTTGATGTCCCCTATATGGGCGGTCGCGCCCTCCGGTTCTATGCTCGCCGTTCCCGAAATTATCACGCGCCTCGAAAATTCCGTATCTATTTCAACCGCCCTCGAAAACGAGCTTCCGTAGCGCGGCGCGCCGCATTGCAGGGGCGATTCCACTTCCCGCGCGCTCCACTTCGCGCCGCCTTTTCCGGAGCTTTTGAGCGCGAATATGCCGCTCTCTATCTTCGCCCCCGCGGGGTTGGGCGCGCCGATTCCGGTGCTTGCGGGCAGAAGCGAGTCGAATATTTTTTCATTCCGGAAGAATTCCGTCCGCGCGCGGTTGAAGTCGGCGTACCAGTCGAGGAGCCTGAAATTGTAGAACCACGTGCGCGCTATGTCGGTAAATTTGTACCCGCACTTTTCGAGGGCGTACTTCATAGCCGAGAGGTTGCCGATAGTTTCGGCGTATCCGTCGCCTTCGGCGCTCCCGGGGGTTATGCCGAACGCCCTGAAATAGCGGACTCCGCCGGCTTCGTACACGGCGGACATGAAGCCCCCGCAGTCGCGGAATTCCGCGCGGGCCCCGCGCAGGGCGGTGATGTGCGCGCCCGCGAGCGTCGGGGCCGCGGATTCGTCGAGGGGGAGAATGCGGTTGACGGGAATTCCCGAGAACAGCGCATTTGCCGCTTCGCCGGCCCACGCGGGGCCGAAAATCTCCGCGCACACGGCTTGCGCCCCGAGGCTTTCGAGCGTTTTCGCGGCGCGCGCAAATTCCGTTTCGGCGCTTTCGCGAGATTCGAAAATTATGGGTATGTGGACTTCGGCGATGCCACCGTCGAGCAGTATTTCCCTCATGTTTTTTCCTTTCCTCCCATTTGCGGTAAATGGCGCGAATTTCGGCATTTTAAACGCGCGTCGTTTGTTTACATAAAAACGGGCCGGAAAAAGTCTGTCAACCTTTTGTATTCAAATTGCAGTTTTTTATATCAAACCACGCCTTTTCTCCTTTTCGGACGCCGCAAGAATATGAAAAGAGGGCCCCGACGGGACCCTCTTTTGCAAGAATATTTCCTTTTATCTCCTCCTGCGCCATGCGGCAAGGCCGAGGGCGAGCGCGCCGAAGATGGCGGCGATTGCCGCGGGTTCGGGGACTTGCGAGAAGGTGACGGTGAGCGTATTGCCGGCCCACGCGAAGTCCGCTATCGCGTTCAGCAGGTTCTTGGCTTCAAAGTCGTCGTTCGCGTCGGACGAAAACGAGCCTTCGAAAGCGTTGGCGGTTATCAGGTCGAACACGTTGTTGCCCTCTTCTATAAGGGAGGCGGCGTCGAGTCCCGAAAAATCCACGCCTATTTTGCCTTCGGCGGACTTTGTGAAAGTTCCCTCAACGGTAATCTTGTCGGCGAGCCCCCCGAAGAAAGTTTCGGTGTTGTGGAAGACTATGTCGCCGCCGAGCCATTCGGCGCCGGAGACGACTACGCCGCCCTCGATGCCGCCGAAGCCGCCGCCGGTCATGGTGAGTTTCCCGAGGGCTGTCGTGCTGTGCATTATGAGGGTTCCGCTCTCGACCTCCACGGTGCCGGTGAAAGCGGAGTCCGCGCGGATGATTTGTTTCTTTCCGTTTTCGCCCGCCATTTTTACGCTCATGACGGTCTTTATTGTGGAAGAGCGGTTTTCGGTGAAGGTGCCGGAAAAGTCGCAATCTTCCTTGTTGGTGAAGATGAGCTTTACGGTGCTGGGATCTATGGTTTGGGAGTCGTTGGATATCGTGCCGCTGCCGTCGAGGCCGCCGATTTTTACGAACGTGTCGATTGCGGGCACGGCGGGTTTGGAATTGTTCCATGAAATTGTTCTCGTCCTGTACAGCAAGTCCCAGATCGGTTTTTCCCCGCCGTCGCTTTGGGTCATTCTGACAACGCCCTGTACAAGTATGTCCGGAGAATATTCGGAGTGCGACGCCATGGCGTCTTCGTTCCAGACATTCGTTTTGAATGTGACGTTGCCGTGCAGGTTGATGTCGCCCGTGACGGTGAGGGATTTCACGCCCGTTACATCGTATATGGACACGGGATCCCCGACTTTTATGTCGCCGTTCTCCACGGTTGCGTAGGCGACGCTGCAAGCGTAGTCGCCTATTTTGAAAAGCGTGGTATTCTCGCCTTGTCCGATATTCATCGTCCCGATTGTGATGTCGGGGGCTTGCGATTTTTCCCATGCCGAGCCCAAAATTACGCCACTGTCGGATGTGCCGGTCGCGCCGGTGTAAGTGAAAGTTCCTATGTTCCAGGACGAGTTTTGTGCCGAGCCAAAAAATTTAATACAGGTGGACGCGCCCGTCTCATGAAAGCCGTCGCTCGCCCAGTATCCCGTCTTCGTTGCGTTGTGGTTTATTATGGAGATGGATGCTATGTCCAAGAAGGAGGTTTTTATTCTGTGGACGATACTGCTCGTTTTCCCCGATACCGGCAGGTATGCGCCGTAGTCGAAAACCCAGTTTGCCTGCGGGGAGTTCATCTCCGTCCCTTCGGCGGGCGCGGCGTATGCGGCGTCGGACGTGCTCCAATTGGCGGATTTGAGAAGATTGACTTCATCGTTGGCCTTGGTGGCTCCGGCCCATATATAATATGTGTTGTCGGCGGCTCCGGCAAAAGGGGCCGCCATGGCTGAAAGCGCGAAGGATATGAGAGATATGGAAGAAGTTTTCATATAAATTGGCATAACGTTTGAGGCATAACAATGTCAAGATTTTTTTATTATACAAAACACGCAATTATATTTTATGCACTTGCGTGTCTTGCAGATTTTAGGCGCAGAAATATCCGCCCGCTATGCGGCGGGCGGATTCGTCAGAAGCGGCGCCGGGCTCGGCTATCTTGCCGGTTGCAATGGCGGAAATTTCGCCTCCGCGGGGGCGGAGGCGGAGTCCGAAGGCGGGCGGGTTTGCTCTAAAAACCGCCGCGCATTGCCGGTCAGACGAGCAGCGCGAGGCGGTAAAATACAAATGCCGCGCAATAGGCTATCAGCGCGAGCCCGAAAAATTGCGCGCACGCGACTTTAAGCGACTTCGTCTCCGTGTAGGTCGTGGCGATTGTCGCTACACACGGCGCCGTGAGCAGTATGAATATCAAAATGCTTATCCCCTGCGCGGTGTCGTAGTCGGCGGAGATTTTCTCGCGCAGGGTCATGTCGGAGCCGCTCGTGCCCGAACCCGAACCGTAGATTATGCCGAGCTGCGATATGAAAACCTCTTTTGCCGCGAGGGAGCCGAGCAGGGCGCTTACTATTTTGTTGTCGTATCCGAGGGGCCTGAAAACTGGTTCGAGCGCGCTTCCGATTCTGCCCATTGCGGTGTTGTCGAATGCTTCCGAGAGCTTCGCGTTTTCGAGTTCCGAAACTTTTTTCGCCTTGGCCGCCGCGCCGAGAGCGGGGTTTGCCTCGACTTTCGCGATTTCAGCGGCGTAGTCGCGCGAAAAGTTTTCCCTCTCGGGAAATGTGGAAAGCATCCAGAGTATTATGGACATCGCCAGAATCACGGTTCCCGCTTTTTTTATAAAACCGGACGTTCTGCCCCAGACTTCGAGAGAGACCGTCTTGGCGCGCGGGAGCCTGTACGGCGGCAGTTCTATCAGAAACGACGAGTCTTCTCCCTTTACGACGGTTTCCCGCAGGACTTTTGCAAGCAGCATGGCGGCGGCTATACCTATTATATAGATTGCGAACATAACCGGCCCGCAGTATTTTTGCGCGAAAAACGCGGGGATCAGGAGCATGTACACGGGAAACCTCGCCCCGCAGCTGAAAAGCGGGATCACCATTATCGTGGCGATTCTCTCGAAGCGCGATTTCAGCGAGCGCGTCGCCATTATCGCCGGCACCGAACACCCGAAGCCCAGCAGCATCGGAATAACGCTCGAACCGCTCAGCCCGAAGCGGCGCATAACCCTGTCGCAGAGGAATGCCGCGCGCGCCATGTATCCGCTGTCTTCGAGGATAGAGAGCGCCAGAAACATCAATGCCACATTCGGCAGAAACACGAACACCCCGCCGACGCCGCCTATTACGCCCTCCACGAGCAGCTTTTTCGCGAGCGGGAAGGAGCCTTCGGGCCACGATGCCGAGATGGCGTCGGCGGCGTGCGCGAATAGCGACTCCAACAGCCCCATCAGCGGCTCGCCGAGCGCGAACACGAATTCGAACACCCCGTACATGAGCGCGAAGAAAATCGGTATGCCCGCAAACCTGTTTAGGAACACCGCGTCGAGCGTTTTTGTAAAATCCGCGCGCGCGCGGGAGCGCGTTCTGAGGCACGGCATGCAGATGTTGTCGATAATCCTGTATCTGGCCGCGGCGACGAGCGATTCGGAGGTCTCGTCCGTCTGCGCTTCGAGCTCGGCTGCTCGCTCCTTTGCGGCTCCGTATATGTGCGGGGCCCGCTCGCGCACGGAAGCGGTGACCGACGGGTCCTTTTCGAGGAACCTGACCGCCATCCAGTCAGAATACGATTTGAACGGCGCGGGCAGGGCGTCGGAGAGCACGCGCGAAATTTCCGCGATTTTCCGCGTCAGGATATTGTCGCCCGCCGACTTCCACGGGAAGTGCGCGGCCGGGCAGGAGAGCGCGTTTTTGGCGATAAAATTTTTGAGCTCGGCTATCGAGCGCCTGTCGAAGCCCGTCGTCTTGATGACGGGCACCCCGAGAGCGGCGGAGAGGGCGGGAGTGTCGATAAATTTCCCCTCCTTTTCGAGCTCGTCGCTCATGTTGAGGGCGACTATCATCGGCATTTTCATCTCCGCCAGCTGCATTGTGAGGAAGAGGTTTCTCTCGAAATTCGAGGAGTCCACGACGTTTACTATCAGATCGAAGTCGCCTGCGGATATGGCGTCGGCGGCGATTTTCTCTTCCGCTGACGAGGCGGACAGGGTATAGACCCCCGGAAGGTCCTCCACTTCTATTTCGCGCCCGCCGGCGGAGAAACTGCCGGTCTTGCGCTCGACAGTCACACCCGCGTAGTTGCCGACTTTGGCCCTCATGCCGGAGAGCTCGTTGAATATGGTCGTCTTCCCCGAATTGGGGTTGCCCGCGAGCAATATCCTGAGATGTCCGTCTTTCATCTGTTAGCTTTCTCTAACTCTATTTGCAAAAAATTTTCAAATGCGCTTTACCATGATGTTTTTGAGCTGGGATTTCCTCATGGAAATCTCCGAACCGTGCACGCTTATTATTACGGGGTCGCCGAGCGGCGCCACGCGCAGTATCGAGACGGTAGAACCTATCGCGAGCCCCATTCCCGCGTACGTGCCGAGGTTGCCGAGTTTCTTCCCGATGGAGAGCACAACGGCCCTTTCGCCCTTGGAGAGGTCGCTGAGCGCGACCGCGTGCGGGCACGACGACTCGCAGCCCGGCGAGCGGCTGGGGCAACCGGAGCACATTCCCGTCCCGCGGCCCTTTAAAAATTTCACGAGCTTTTTCATTATGGAGTCTTCGAGGGCGTGCTCCATGCGGCAGGCGGCGAGGTCGGCCTCGCTCGCGTTCACGCCGAGCACCTCCGTGAAAAAATTGCTCAAAAGCTCGTGCTTGCGCCTCACGTTTTTTGCGACGGCCTCGCCGTCCTGCGTGAGTGTCACGGGGCGGTATTTTTCGTACTCTACAAGCCCCTTTTCGCGCAGCGAGTTCAATGCGGCCGTGACCGACGGCCTTTTGACGTTCATTGCGGCGGCTATGTCGGAGGGCCGCGCCGCGCCCGTGCCCGCCGAAAGCGAAGATATGGTTTCGAGGTAATCCTCGAGGTTTTCGGAGAGTTTTGGCGGGTTTTCGGGCATAAGTATAAAGTCTTTCAAATCAAATTAGTGCGGGCTAATTTGTCAAATAAGTTTTTGGGCGCCTGCACGCGGAACGGAGCGGAAAAAAGCGCAATCCGGCGCGCTCCGGCGGATAAATTCTGCGCAATTAGGAGGTTGCCGGCATCGTTTGCCATTGCGGTTTGCGCGGCTTGTCCGGTTCCCGCCCTCAATTTTTTCATATTTGCGGGCGGCTTCGATTTCTGTACGGTCTCTTCCTGCGAACCAGCGGGCTTTCGGGCGGCGCGGATGTGATTCTCTCCGACCCGCTTGCGCGAAGAGGATAAGCGGCGCCTACGGCCTTTCTGCGGGCTCGGAGAGCCGCGTAGAATAATTGTTCCGTATTCCGCCCTCGATGCCTCCGGGGGTCTTTGGGGCATCGGTGCAACCATTGCCGCGGCGGAAAAAACCGCGTTCGGCTTTTCCGGCATTTCCGGCGGGTCGCATGTACCGGTTGCCGCGGCGGAATGCTACGGTTATGAAGTCGGCGGGGCGGCCGGAGATTTCGGGACAATCGGGTCTGGCTACGATAACCGTTTCCCCGAATGGCCCGCCGGGGATTTCGCGAACGTTTTGATGGCGAATGTCTCCGCCGCGCCGAACCCGCGTTTTTCGCCGCAGCTTTCGGAACCGCCGCCGCCATCGTTGCGCGATATGGCGGCGCGCATTGTGCGGATTATGCCTTTGCCGCCCGCAAACGCCCCGCATGCGGAGCGCAGGGGGGATTCCGGAGGAAATTTTGCGCTGCTTGCCAATGTTTCCGTGGCAAAAAACAGCGGAAATTCTCCGCGCCTTTTTGCGCCCCCATGCGCTACGAAAACCTTATCGGCGTGTGGGACTTCATCCGCTTTCCGATTCTCAAATACATGTTTTTTGCCTCGGGGGTGGATATGGCGGTTATCCACTCTATGCCGTCAGATTTCAGCCTGGCGACTATCCGCGCGGCGAGCTCGCTCGCGATTCCCCTGCCGCGGTATTCGGGGTCAACGAAGAGGTCGAGCAGGTATGCGTCGGACACCCCGTCGGAGAGCGCGCGGAAAAATCCCACCATTTTGCGCCCGTCGAAGGCGCCGAACGCGCAGTGGGAATTTTTGAGGGCCCTCTCGACGCTTTCGGCGCTACCGCCCGGCTCCGACCAGCCCGCGAGCTCGTAGAGCCTCTGGACTTGCGGGGCGCAGGCTTTTTCGGCTCCGGCGGGAATCTGAGAAATCTTTATCATGGCATCAGGCGTTTTTTGGCCTCGCCCCGAGCCTCCGGTACATAATGTCGGGGTCGAGCGATTCCTTGGCGCGGCGCAGGTTCGGGTCGCCGAGATCCTGCTCGCGGTTCATGAATTTGCCGCCGCGTCCGCGTATCGCCTCGGCCTCGCACTTGACTATCATCTGGCTCGCGCCCTCCGAGAGCTTGTCGGATTTTTCGAAGTGCACCGAGTGCGCGCCTCCGGAAATTTCCCCCATCACCGCGGCCGCCGCTATTTTGTCCGGAGCGGAGTACAGCACGCAGCCGTACAGGCCGAGCTCCCGGAAATTGGCGAACGCGCTGCCTATGGCGACCTCCTCGGCGAACAGGCATTTCTTTTCGTCCTCGGCGTCCATAAACCTCATAGCCTGCGCGAAGTTGCCCTCGCAGAGCGGCTCCGCGCGCATCTGCGGATTTTGGGCGAGGAAGTGCTTTATGTGGTTGCGCTTTTTGCGCAGCTTCGGGCCCGAGAGGGCGATCTGCTTTTCGACGTCGTAAAGGTAGTCGGCCTCGCCCGGATTTTCGTCGAAGTCGAAGAGCTCGCGGGCGGAGGGAAAGATTTGCGGGTAGTCGGGCGGGACATTGTAAACCCGCGAGCGCGGGGCGACGAGCCCCGCCCGCGCGAAAGCGGAGCATATTTCCGCGAGCTCTTCCGGCGACGGAAGGCCGCCCAGCGGAAAATACAGGTATTTGTCGCGCCCGTTGTATACGGCGGCGCGCCGCTCCCCGATTTCCAAAATTTCCAGCCCGTAGACTTCGCCCCACATGAAGAGGTTTGCAAAGCAGTTTTCGCACCCGCGGTTCGGGGCGAGCGAAAGCAGAAAGTCGATTTTCGGCTTGTCCGCAAGTTTTATGTCTCTCAACCGTTTTGTATCGATGTCGGATTCGACCAGGTTCATAAATCCTTTTTTATTGGTTCTGCCCGGAACGCCGGTGCGGATTTTCTCCGGCGCGCGTCCATTCCTTTTATGACAATGTTTATCGGCTGTTGTTCAGGGAGAATTTAGCGGTGGGCGTATCCGCTTTTGCGAGATCGTCCGGCGTCCCCTCGAAAATTATCCTTCCGCCGCCCGTTCCCCCCTCGGGGCCGAGCTCAACAAGCCAGTCGGCGAGCCGCACGAAGTCCGGGTGGTGCTCTATGACGACTACCGTGTTCCCCGCGTCCCTCAGCCCGAAGAGCAGTTTTACGAGCCTGTCGACGTCGTCCCAGTGCAGGCCGGTTGTGGGCTCGTCGAGAATGTACAGGGCTTGCCCGCGCGTGCGCCGCGAAAGTTCGAGCGAGAGCTTTATGCGCTGGGCCTCGCCGCCCGAAAGCGTGTTCGCCGCCTGCCCGAGCCTGATGTAGCCGAGCCCCACGTCGCGCAGGGTGTCGAGCTTTGCCATTATGCGCGGATGTGCGGAAAAGACTTCCGCCGCCTCGTCTACGGTGAGGTTCAGGGCGTCCGCGATGTTCAATCCCTTGTAGCGCACTTCGAGCGTCTCGCGGTTGTACCGCTTCCCGCCGCAACTCGGGCAGGCGACGTACACGTCGCCCAAAAACTGCATGTCCAGCCGTATCGAGCCGTCGCCGCAGCAGTTTTCGCACCTGCCGCCTTTCAGGTTGAAGCTGAACCTTCCCGGGCCGTAGCCGCGCACTTTCGCAGCGGGGCACTGGGAATACAGTTCCCGCAGGAGGTCGAAGAGCTTTGTGTAGGTCGCGGGGTTTGAGCGCGGGCTCTTGCCTATCGGCGACTGGTCGACCCTCACGCAGGTAGTGAAGTTTTCGAGCCCCGATATTCCGCCGTGCGCGCCGCAGACTTCCTTGGCGCCGTTGAGTTTAAAGGCGGCGGCCTTGGCGAGTATGTCGTTCACAAGCGTGCTCTTGCCCGAACCCGACACGCCGCAGACGACCGTGAACAGCCCCACGGGAAATTTGGCGTTCACGCTTTTGAGGTTGTTTTCGCGCGCCTTTTTGACTTCCAGCCACCGCCCGTCGGGGGAGAGCCTCGGCGACGGCCTCCCGACTTTCGCGCGGCCCGATAGGTACATGCCCGTGCGCGATGTTTGGGATTTGGCGCACTCTTCCGCCGTGCCGTTGAAAACCAGCCTGCCGCCGTTTTCGCCCGCATCGGGCCCGAGCTCCACTATCCAGTCGGCGGCTTTGAGGGCGGCCTCGTCGTGCTCTATGAGCAGCACTGTGTTGCCGCCGTCGCGCAGGCTGCGCAGGGCGCCGATGAGCATGTCGTCGTCGGCGGGGTGCAGGCCTATCGTGGGCTCGTCGAGCACGTAGGTGACGCCCGTGAGGTTCATTCCGAGCTGCGTGGCGAGCCGCGCGCGCTGGGCCTCGCCGCCCGATAGGGTGGAGGCCTCTCGGTCGAGCGTAAGGTACGAGAGACCGACCCTGTCGAGAAATTCCAAGCGCGCCGACAATCCTTCGAGCGCCTCCGAGACCGCCGCGTACCCGGGGGCTTTGAGCAGCCCGCCGACGAAAGCGCGCGCCTCGTCGACGCTCATCGCAAAAAACCTGTCGTACGAAACCCCTCCGACGAACACGTTTCTCGACCTTTCGGAGAGCCGCGCCCCGCCGCATTCGGGGCAGGGGGCGGAGGTTTGGAAAACGCTGAGGCGCGCGCGCAGGGCGTCGCTCGGGGTAGCCTTGCAGATTCTGTCCACGTCCGCGAGTACCCCCCCGAACTCGACCGGCTCGGGGCGCGAATTTCCGCGCCGCAGCCTCAGCATGAACGCGCGCGACGGGTCGCCGAACAGGATTGTGTCGCGGACTTTTTGGGGGAGGTCGCGCCACGGGGCGTTTATGTCGAAGGGGATCTGTTCGGAGAGCTGGCGGAGTATGGACTTGCGCTTTATTATCATGCTCTTCGCCCCGTATCTCCACGCCTTGACGGCGCCCGCGCGCACGCTCTTGGAGTCGTCCGGCACGGCGAGCTCGGCGGAGGCGCGCATCACCCTCCCGATTCCCCCGCAATGGCGGCACGCGCCGTCCGGGTGGTTGAAGGAAAAACTGCGCACCGTGAGGTCTTTGAAAGTCTCGCCGCAAATTTCGCAGGCGAGCGCGCAGCTCAGCCGCAGCGGCTTCCACTCGCCCGCGGTCTGCGACTGCGACGAGTAAAGCACCGTCGCCGAATCGGCGCCCTCCCTGAACGCAAGTTCAAGCGAGTCCGCCACCCTGTCGCGCGAGGCCGACGCCGACGTGAACCTGTCCACCACGAGTTCGAGCGAATAGGTTTTCGACGCCGGCAGGGACGCGAAAACCCGCTTTTCGGCGGCGGGGTCGTCGAGCTCGACTATTTCCCCCGCGACCCTTGCGCGCTGCCACGCCTGCTGGCGCAGCGATTTGAGCTCCTCTTTCAGCGCGGAGGGTTTGCCCGAAATCCGCGGGGCGAGGATGTAAGCGCGCGCGTCTGGCGGCAGGGCGAGGACGGCGTCGACGCATTCGTCAAGGCTGCGGCGCGATATCCTGCCGCCGTCGCGCGGGCACCGCTGCTCTCCCGCCACGCTCCAAACCAGGCGGGAGTAGTCGGCTATTTCCGTGAGAGTCGCGAGCGTGCTGCGCGGGTTGGAGCCGAGCGACTTCATCTGCTCTATGGCTATCACCGGCGAGAGCCCCGATATGGAGCCCACCGCCGGCCTGTCGATCTGGCTGAGGGCGCGCCGCGCGTCGGCGGAAAGGCTCTCCATGTACTTGCGGTATCCCTCGGCGTAAATGGTGTCGAAAGCGAGCGTCGTCTTGCCCGAGCCGCTGCGCCCCGTGAATGCAACGAGCTTCCCGCGCGGAATGTCGACGTCCACGTTTTTGAGGTTGTGTTCGCAAGCTCCCCTGACCTCTATGAATCCCGCGTCCGCGGGCTTTGCCGCGCGCTTCTTTGAAGCCGCCCCTTTCCGCGCCGCGCCGGAGCCGGAGGCTGATGAATTTGTTTGCATTGTCGCTTTTTTGGGTGTTATATATTTTTCAAATGTTAAACGGTTTCCAGCAAAAAGTGGCGGGCGCGGCGATTCTCTGCCTGTCGGTTTGCGCCATAGGCGGATTCGCGATCGCGGCCCTCAAAATAGCGGGGGCGTTCCTCGACAAGTTCGGGGCGGTCGTCTGGCCACTGGTGCTCGCGCTGATACTGTCTTTCATCTTGAAGCCTGCGGTCGATTTCATGGCGGTGAAGATGAAAGTCGGCAGAACCGCCGCGTGCTGGATTATGATCGCCGCGCTCGCGCTCGCCGCGGCGGGCTGCCTCGTCGCCGTCCTGCCCGCGCTCGTGTCGGAAATCTACGCGCTTTGCGCCTCTCTTCCGGACTTTGTGGCGCGCGTGTCCGCGTGGCTTTCGGGGCACTTCCCGCAGCTGAAAGATATAATCGCCGAAAAGTCCGCGTCGTTAAGGGAGGGGGCATTGAAAAACCTTTCGGTTTCGGTCGCGCTCGGATACGCGGGCAATTTCTTCAAGACCGCAGCGAGCGCGACGGGCGGGGCGGTGGCGTTCGCGTCGTTCGCCGCGGCGTTTGCGGTCGCGCCCATCTATCTCTATTACATGCTGACCTCGCGGTTCGACTTCTTCGCCTTTTTGGAGAACAACATAGGCTTTATGAGCCCGAAGATGAAGGAGGACGCGATATTTTTCGCCCGCAGGTTTGCGTCTATAATGTCGGCGTTTTTCAGGGGGCAGATGACGATAGCCTTTATCATGGGCGTTCTCATAGGACTGGGCCTGACGCTCGTCGGGGTGAAATTCGGGTTTCTGCTCGGATTTATAGCCGGAATGCTGAACATAATCCCGTATTTCGGCACGATAGTGGGGCTAGGGACAATCCTGCCGACGGCGTTTTTCCAGCCTGGCGGCGGGATGCTGACGGCGGCGCTCGCGCTGTGCGTGTTTGCGGCGGTGCAGATGCTCGACGGCTACTTTTTGACGCCAAGGATAATGGGCGGCAGGACGGGACTGCATCCGGCGGTCATAATATTTTCGGTGTTTTTCTGGGGCATTGCCCTAGACGGCATTTTGGGAATGGTGCTGGCCATTCCCCTCACCGCATTCGCGGCAGTGCTGTGGTCGCGCTTTTTGGGCGGCGGCGCGCGCTCCGAATAGGCTGGGGCGCTCTTTTTTTTGCGTTTTTATGGAAACGTTAAATGCTTACAAATTTATTGACATATCGGAATTACGCTCATAGCCTGAATAAAATTTAACCCGAATTGCGGACAGTTTATGAAATTCATTGATTTGTTTATGCGCGTTATTCCTCCGGCGGTTGCGTTTTCCGCCGTTTCCGGCGCTTTTGCCCAGGAGGTGGATCCGAATACGTATTATTTTAACAATTCCGCCCAGAATCTGAATCTTGCCGACAGTTGGAGATTGTCCGACGGAAGCGAAGTTTCCGCCAACGTTTCGTCTTCCACCAATATAATATTCGACCAGATTTGGTGGCTGAATTATTACACGATGCCGATTGTAAAGTCGGTGACGGTCAACGCCTCCGGCGGCACGTTCAACTTGAACGGCGGCACTTGGGTGGGCAGCGTTGAGGATACGGTTCTGAATTTCTCTGATACCGACGTTAACAGGAGGGGTTTGGTAATTTCCCAATGCGGCAACAACGGGGGCAACAACGGGTTTAAGGTTGGCGGAAACCTCGTTTTCAACTCGTCGAACTACATGAATGTTGTCATGCTGTGCCAGAAAGACTACAACATGGAAACGGGCGAATCGGCGCGCATGGGAAGCTATTATTTTAACGTAGGGGGGCAGTTGCAGTTCAACCATTCGGGCGACAGCGGTTTCATACGCTTTAACCTGAGCGAAGCTGACGGCGGCGGGCTCTGGCCGAGCGGAACCGGCTGCACCAAATTCGACCCGCATGCAATCGGGAATTTGGGCGGCCTTTCGGGCAAGGGCGTTTTCAGCGCCACGAAATGGCTTTCCACAACGGTTGACGTCAATTTCGTATCAAATTCCGACGGGGTTTTTCAGGGCGGCGTCTGGACGGGCGCTTTCACCCGTTCGAGCACGGCGACCTATTCCCCCGATTCCTCCGAGCAATGGCAGAGGGAAGTTTATCAAAACTCCATAGGCTCGACCGCGTCCGCAGCGTTCGTTATGGACAGCGGCAACAAGGGCGTAAAGCAGACTATAAACTTGCAGTCGGCCAAAACTTTCTTCGGGGACTCGACTTCCGAAACCGACATAGAGAGCTTTACCGTGGAAGTGCGCTCCGGAAACTTGGAGTTTAATTCGGAGCTCGCGATAGACAAAGTGGTGCTCGCGGGCGACAATGCGCTGCTCAAATTCACGTCCGCGCAGAAGGTAGGGGAATTTGTAATCGACGCCGGCGCCCTTGCTTACGGGGGAAAAATAACGGTCGGCGATTTTACCGTAGGCGCCGTTTCCGCGGACATAATTTTTACTGCCGCCGATTTGGCTGCCCTCGAAATAGTCGTGGTGGAATTTGAAAACCTTTCCAACGATTTCAACCCCAACGACGTGTTTGCCGCCTACGACGAAAACGGCAACAGGCTCGGGGGAAGTTTTTCGCTTACCGGCGGAATTGGCGAGGCGGGCAGCCTGGTTTACACGGTGCCCGAACCGGCGGCGGCCGCCGCATTTTTGGGCGCGCTCGCGCTCTTTGTCGCGGCAAGGCGCAGAAAGTAGTTTTGCAGCCGCGCGCGCCGTGAACGGCGCATATGAAAAAGACAAAGTAAAGCGCGCGGATTTTATCGGAAAACGCTTCGGAGAGGTTTTCTTCCCGAGGCGTTTTTTATTGAAATTTGCTTTTAACGGGGCGGCGCGGGCGCGCAATCGGAAAGTCCTATGTAAATAATTTATTGACGGATAGCCATAGTTCTTATACAAATTTTTTTCAATTAAACGGTTTTATGAAAATATCTGCAACATTCCCCATTGCCTTCGCATCGTTCTTTTCCTGCGCCAGCCTATTTTCGCAGGATGTGGACCCCAACACTTATTATTTTTCCGGCAGCGATAAAAACAATGTGCTCACGAGCAGGAATGCCTGGACGCTTTCCGACGGCTCGAAACTTGGCGACGACGCCCCCCTGCCGTCCGAAAATACGAATCTCGTATGGGACAAGGCCGGATACGATATGAATTACATGTATACCGCCTACGTCAAGAGCATCACCGTGAACGCGGCCGGTACCACATTCAACCTCAACGGCAACTGCTGGGTCAGGACGGTGGACGATTTTACCGTCAACATAAACAGCGACAGGCTTTCCGACGTGGCTTCCGGCATAATACAGGCGGGCAGCGGCACTTCCCCCAACGGTTTCGACATCGGCGGGAACATGGTTTTGAATTCTTCGAAAAACCTTCTCCTGCGCATGAGGTGCGACATAAACGCCAATATTGAGGATTCTTCGAAGAACAGGAGTTTCAGCTCGTACGCTATGAAGGTCGGCGGACAGTTGCAGATGAACTCTTCGGGTTCGGGCGTCATAAGGGTTTTGCTTAGCGACTCGCATTACGGCAGGCCGTGGACTTCCGACAACACCGGCCAGATGATGATAACTGGCAAGCCCGCGGAGGTCTCGGTGGAGCTCGGCGGATTGGACGGCAAGGGTGCCATATCGACTACGAAATGGTTTACCACGACCGCCACGGTAAATTTCAAGGACAACTCCGACGGCGTTTTCGCGGGCGGCTCCTGGGAGGGGGCGTTGACGAAGTTTTCGGCGCAGAGCTACGAAGTTTTGGATTCCGACGGCGAACTCACAAAGCTTGCGAAGGAGACCCTCATCGAAAACTCCAAGACGGCGGAATCCCATATATCTTTTGAGATGAACGGAAGCGGCAGTCAGTCCGTCACGGTTTACAAGGCCGCGAACGCCGCGTCCCACGGCATAGGCGGCATATCCGGCGAAACCGACGCGACGATAGATTCCGTGAAAGTCAATTCCGGCGAGTTTATAATGAATACGGAGCTCGCGGTCGGCGAAATTCTGCTTTCGGGCGGGCGACTCGGCTTCTCGTCGGGCGAGAAAGTCGGCAAGATGACGATAGACGGCGGCGAACTCCTCTTCGGCGGCGCGATAAATGCCGGCGACGTAACGGTGGGCGCCGACAGTGTAAAGATAATATTCAAAGGCGAAGACCTTTCAGCGAACGAACTGACAATAATAAATTACGACTACATGGATCTTCCCTACGACGCGAACGAAGTATTTTCCGCCTACGACGCCGACGGCAACAAGCTCGGGGGAAGTTTTTCGCTTACCGGCGGAATGGACGGGGCGGGCAGCCTGGTTTACACGGTGCCCGAACCGGCGGCGGCCGCCGCATTTTTGGGCGCGCTCGCGCTCTTTGTCGCGGCAAGGCGCAGAAAGTAGTTTTTTCGTCTGCGCGCCGTGAACGGCGCGTACAAAAATAAGGCAAGACAGGTTCGCGGATTTTGTCGAAAAACGCTTCGGGGGGATTTTCTTTCCGGAGCGTTTTTTATTCGGGTTTTGGCGTCGCGCGGGGCGGGCGGCGTTTGTACGCGCGGATTCCCGTGCCGGAAGGGAGAATGAAGCGCTTCCGGAAATTTCCCGTCGCCCAAAGGGAATTTTGCGGCCCGAGTTTCTTCCGCGGCGAATAGTATTTTAAGACTGTTGGGGCCGGCGGCGGGGCGGCGCGCGCGGTCTCCCGTTTTTATTATGCCGCGCGGAAATTATCGCGGATTGATTTGGCTAAAATGGTTTGGGGAGTCGCTGAACGTTGCCAAAACCCGCCGAAAGCCGCTAAAATATTAAAGTTTGGAGCGGTTGGGGCTTGGGGGAATCGGTTTGGGGGAAACATTGTGGCTGATGGTCCGCTCCAAAAAATCGGACGTTTTCGGGAAAAATAACTCTTAGAGGGCAAACGGGAAGCGGCAGCATGGAAGGCGGTTTGTCTGTTGCCGCACTCCGGAGTATACATGTATTCCGGTATCAAGCCCTTTACCCTAAAACGTTCGATTTTTTCCCTCAAATCTTGCGATGCGTAGCAGTAAAACCTTATTTTCCCGAAAACGGTCAAACCTGCGGCGCAACCATATCAAACTTCCGGCGCGATATGGCGCCGCCGGAACAGGCAGGGGAATGCGGTCGCACATTTGCCTGAAAAGCCGAGAATTTCGGAGAATCCTGTATTGTAACGCAAGGTTTGGGGCGTAAAATCGAACATTTGAAGAAAGTCTCCATATTTTGAGATTTTCGGAAAGGGGGTGTAAGGAATGTTCGTGGAGGTTGCAAGGGGGCGCAAGACGTTTAAAATTCCATTGCAAGAGCGGCGGGCGGCAGTGCGCAGGGGATTTTATTAACCCGCAGTTCGCGGATACCGTTGCCGGTGTAGTGGGAAACTCTCGGCTTTGCGTAGATGAACCATTCGCCCCCCGCGAATTTCGCCTCCCGTTGCGCGGGCGGGGTTGTCGTTTCCCGCGGGATTTTGTCGCATTCAGCGCCGGTCTCCCGTTGTGGAACGAATATTTTGCTGTTGGAGAGCTTCGGAGGGGGACGTGTAAAAAGGCCGTTTCTTAGAGGGTTATGGATTCCCGTTTCTTCATCGTGCGCGTTGGGTAAGACTGCTCAAACCTTCTTCATTTATTTTATCACATGCCGGTGCGCGGGGGAGGTGGAAAAAGCGAAAACGGGCGGCGGACAGTTGAAGTAGAATAATACATATAAATAGTTTATTGACAAAAAACAATAAACCTTATAAACCCGTAAAAATTAAACCCGTTCCGTTTATGAATTTGTCTATGAAAAAATTCGTTCTCCCGCTCGCGGCCCTCTTTGCGGCCGTATCTCCCGCAACTGCCCAGTTTATATTTGTCGGCGATTCCGAGCTCGGCTTTTTGGATTATAGCAATTATTACAAATACCCGACAAATATGATAAACATAAGCGGCTATTCGCACGACGGGCACACCGCTTTTTACTCCGACAGCGCCTTTGCGCAGGCTACCGAATTGCCCGGATTCGACTATAAATATCCATGGATGGGCATAGGCGAATATTCCGGCGCGGAAAACGGAATGTCGCCGCTTGAAATCTCATTGCCGTCCACGAACAACAAGGACATGGGCGGATGGTACTCGGGGCAGCGGATGCAGACGGTTTTCTCTTTCGGCGGGGGCAGGAATCTGACAATTTCGCTCGGCTCGAAAGATTCGGCCGATTCCGGCGTCACCTATTATACGGCCGCCTTTAAAGTCTGCCTCGAAAACGCCGATTCGAGCGTGAGCGTCGTGCGCGCCGCGGACGCAGCGCAGAAAACTTTTACATTCAACGCGGACAATCCTGTGACGATTGTCGGCGGCACGGCAAATTTCGGAACGCTCGAAACCGGCGCGCTCGATCTCATGAAAACTTCCGATATAATCGTTTCGGGCGGGGCCGTTTTAAACTCGTATGTCAAGAAAATCGAGGCAAATTCCGGAACTTCGGAGAGAAATATAACCGTTAAAGGGCTCCTGAATTTCCGCGTGGCGGAAATTGCCGGCGGTTCCGCGCTGATTACCGCCACGGGCAGCTGTTCTACGCAGGGCGGAATGATAAATTTTGACTTTACCGATTTCGACCTCTCCGAGGGCGTCTACGACCTGATAAGCGCCGGCGGCGGATTTTCCCTCAACGGGTCGCCCGACGACCTTTCGATGGACTTCGGCATAATCGGGCTCTCCCCCGAAAAGTTCAACCTTGCCATAAGCTCCGACGGGACCCTTTTGCAGCTTGCAGTGGTTCCCGAACCCGCGGCGGCGGCAATCTTGTCCGCCGCCCTGGCGCTCGCCCTGACCATTTCCCGCCGCCGCAAATGACTTTGGGGAGAATGCGGATTTTTTTATACGGTTCCGCCCAAGCGCGGAGCCTTTTTTATTGCAAATCCGCCGCGCGGTATTACGTTATCCGCATGAAACGCAAAATATTGGGGGTTGTTGCCGCGCTTTTTGCGGCGGCGTGTGCTTTTTCGGCTGCAAAGGACGAAAAATTCGCGATAACCGGCGGGCCGTATGTACATGTGCTCGACGGCGAAAAGGCGGAAATTGTCTGGACGACCAATCGGCCGGCGGTTTCCTGGGTTGAGACCGCGCCCGACGACGGAACGCATTTTTACGCGCAGGCGCGCCCCAAATTTTTCAATTCCCCGATGGGGAAAAAGCTCGCTGGGACCGTCCACTGCATAACCCTCAGGAATGTTTCGGAGCCTGTGAGGTACAGGGTTATGTCCGCCGAGGTAGCCTCCCGCAACGGCGAGCGCGTTGATTACGGCGCGTATGCGGGCAGCGACGTGTACAGGCGCGACCCCTTTCTGCTCAAACCCTCCCCGAAGGGCGGCGACGGCGTGAAGTTCATAGTCGTAAACGATATCCACGCGGATTCCGCGCGGCTTGCCAATTTGTTGTCGCACGCTCCGAAAGACGCGGAGTTTCTCGTGCTCAACGGCGACATGCTCAGCCGCATGGATTCGGAGCGGCAGATTTTCAAAGGCTTCATGGACGAAGTCGTAAAGTACACCAAGAGCGAAATGCCGGTATTTTTCGCGCGCGGCAACCACGAGACCCGCGGGGAGTTCTCCGAGGAATTTTTAAAGTATTTCCCGACCCCTACGGGCAAACCTTATTACTCGTTCAAATGGGGGCCCGCCGCATTCGCGTTTCTCGACGCGGGCGAGGACAAGCCCGACGACGACATCGAATACTACGGAATGTCCGACTTCGACGCATACCGCGCCGACCAGGCGGAGTGGTTCAAAAATCTGATTAGCTCGGACTGGTTTAAAAATTCGCCCGTGAAAATTATAGTCGTCCACGTCCCGCCGTCGTGGGGCGCGTGGCACGGTTCCCTGCATTTCAGAAAGCTCTTTATGCCCCTCATAAACGAGTCGGGCGCCGCGGTGATTCTCAGCGGGCACTTGCATTCCTTTGATCCGGCAAAAAACAGGCTTCCGCTCTATCCCGCCGACAAGGACGGCATAAACGTCCCGAACGTGGTCAATTCCAACATGGACCTGATGGCTGTTTCCGCCTCTCCGGAGAAAGTCCGAATATCTTTCGTGTCGCCCGACGGCGGTAAGCCGCGCGAAGACATCGAGATAGATGTTCGGAAGTGAGCGTCTTGGCTGACGGAAATTCCTCTTTTCCCCCATGCGGCGGAATGCCTTGGGGCGCGGCGGGATATGGAGATGCGCGCGGTTTTGTTTAAAAACGGCAGGCGGGTCTGCCCGATAGGGCAGGGAACTTATCTCATGGGGCGGCGGCGCTCCGAAGAGGTGCGCGCCTTGCGCCGCGGCGTCGAACTCGGAATGGAGGTCATAGACACCGCCGAAATGTACGGCACGGAGGATCTGGTCGGCGAGGCCGTCCGAGGCTGCCGCGAAAGGGCGTTTCTGGTTAGCAAGGTTCTGCCGGAAAACGCGGACTATGCGGGCACAAAGCGCGCGTGCGAGGGCAGCCTGCGCAGGCTCGGCACGGATTACATAGACCTCTATCTGCTGCACTGGAAGGGAAGCTTTCCGATTTCCGAGACGGTGCGCGCCATGGCCGAATTGAAGCGGGAGGGAAAAATTTTCCAATGGGACATGAGCAATCTTGACGTGGGCGACATGCAGAATGTCCTGTCGCTTCCGGACGGAGGAGACTGCGCCGCCGACCAGGTGCTGTACAACATGGAGAGCCGCGGCGCGGAGTACGACCTTATTCCGTGGTGCGCGCGGCGCGGCATTCCGGTAATGGCGTATACCCCTTTCGGGGGAGGAATGGCGATGCACGGCGGGGCGCTGGCGGAAATAGCCCGCCGGCGTTGCGCCACCCCCGCGCAAATCATGTTGGCATGAGCAATCCGCGGCGGCGTAATCGCGATTCCGAAAGCGGGGGGAGCGGAGCATGTGGAGGAAAATTTCCGCAGCCTCAATGTGGAGCTGACAGAGGAGGATTTGCGCGACATTGACGCGGCGTTTCCCGCCCCGTCGCGAAAAATTCCCCTCGCCGGCTGGTAGGGTTGGGGCGCGGCCGCCGAAGCTCCGCTTTGCGCGAGGCGGAGATGCCGTTTCCGGAAGGCCGCAGACATGGGCTGAATGGTGCGTTTGCAGTTCCCGAATCGCCGCCGCCTTCCGCCGGAGAGAATCCTGCGCCGACTTTGGGCGGTTCGTCGGAAGCGGTCGCCGTTATCGCACCGGCGGGCGTGGTTGGACGGCGGCTTCCCTTCCGTCGTCCGCCCCGCGCAGCGGGTGCCCCTCGGGGAGCTCTTCTACGGGGACTTTCTTCCATTTTCCGCCGACTTTTGCCACTATTATATTGTAGTCCCTGTCGTAAAACATCGTTCCGTCGCCGGCGTTTTTCAGCGCTTGGGCTTTCAGGTATTTGGACTCTTTTTTGTAGCCTTCGGCGGTTATCGCGTGGCGGTATGTCCCCTCGGTCGGGTAGTCCCCGCGCTTTACGGTTTTCTTCGCCTCCTCGTTCGACTTCTTCCAGTCCGTATTTTCTTCGGATAAGTCTTCCGCGCCGATGTTGTCGAGGCGTATCAGGTTGCGGAACTCCGTCTGTCCGTAGAAAATCGCCCTGTCGCGCGAGAACATGAACGAATGGTACGGCACGTCGGAGCCTATTCTGAACCAGTTGTAGGCGTTCAGCCCCTGCCCGTAGGCGGAGGCGTAATAGTAGAGCTCGGCGACGGGCAGGCCTTCTTCAAAATGCTTGTTGAGTATCATCGTGATTCTCGACGTGTCGTCGGCGGCGTACGCCTCGAAAACGTGCAATCCCCACCTTTTCTTATAGTTGTCGCCACCGCGCACCATTATTGTGGAATTCGTCGAAATTGGGGAGTCGAAGAATATCGGAACCGGAACTTTCGACTTGTCCATGCCGTAGCTGTACGAGCGCTTTTGCCAGTTCGGCCAGTCGGGATTTATGTCCGAAAAAAACGCGGCGGGGGAATTTTGCCCTTCGGATTTTTCGGGGGATTTTTCGGGTTCGGCGCCGCGCGCGCATATCGAAAGCGCGGCGGCGGCAATGCAGGCGAGACAAAGACTTTTCACAGTTCCACCGTAAGGGGCCGGCTTCCGCTCCGCAAGCGCAAAATGGGCGATACTTGGCTTGACATCCGCGCGGTATGCTCAAAAATATCCCAAATACCAAATGCGTTTTTGAACGGCGGATCCGGTTTGCGTTTCCGCCGCGAATCCGACCGGCACACCACACATCTTTATGAATATAGGCAAATCCATACTGTGCGCGATATGCGCGTCGGCCCTTTCCGCGGTTCAAGCCGCGGCGCAGGAAGCCGCTCCCACGTCCGTTCCGGACGCCGAAAATTCCGCGGTCGGGGCGGTTCCCGCTTCCGAAAAAGGCGCGGCGCCGGACGTCCCGAACTATTCTCTGGACGACTACCGCAACTTTTTCGGCCTCTGCTGGATAAGCAATCCCGACGAAATCCTGCGCTACGCCCGCCAGATGGGCTACAAACACGTCTACTACCAGGGCGGCATGGAAAAGAACCCGCTCTCCAAGGGAATGTATTTCGTGATGGAGTCCCCCGAGTACTCGGTTTACAGGAGGGTGATAGACATCTCAAAAAAATACCCGCCGGAAGTTGTCCGCGAGTGGGAGACCACGTGTTCGCTCATATCGCTCGACAAGCCGTTCCCGCAGAACATGGCCACCGGCTGGTTCGTGCCACCGCACCATTTCACCGCCACTCTCGACCTCCAACAGGAAAAAGTCATTGAGGACATCACGAACAAGATAATCGACAAGGTGAAAAAAATTCAGATGGCGAATCCCGAATTCAAGTTCTCGGGGTTCGCGTGGGACGTTCCGCAGCCTTTCGGCGACTTTTGGAGCGAGCACAAGGACAAGAAAATGCACAACGGCAGGCAGGTGACCCTCGCCCACTGGACCGGCAAGGACGCGAGCGTCAAGCACCCCGACGTCACCCACGAGTACGCCACATACTCCGAGGGGCATTTTGAGTTCTACCGCAGGCTTTTCCAGAAGGCCCGCAGCCAGATAAATCCCGAAGCCAAGTGGATAGTGGAGCCGTACAGCGTGTACAACGACTGGATGCGCTACATGGATTGGGATTTCATGAAAGCCAAGGGCGACCAGCGCAGGGAATATATGCCCGACTTGGTGTGCTCCGAGGGCAACGGAACCGAATTTGTGGACAACCCCAAGAAATTCGAGAGCGGGCTGATCGACAGGACGAGGGTCGCCTCCACAACCCCCAACATATTCGACGACGGAACCCTGCGCAAGATAGCCGGAGCCGCCGCCTCAAAGGGGGCGTGGACGGGGTGGTTTGGCCGCCCGGGCGGTACCGGCAACAACCCGAGCTACCGCACGATCCGCGACATTCCCGCGCGCGTCAAGCTCAACCGCGCGGTTGCGGTCTGGGAGAACCTCAACGGCACGCCGCTGTCGCAGCGCAAATGGGACGGCGTAAACTATTCCAGCCCGACCGCCGGCATGACCCCCGACGCGATATGGGCCGTCCAGCCGGAGACCAAAAAGCTGTTTTTCGTATTCCTTTCCGACAAGGGCGAGGTCAAGGTTCCCGACGGATATAAAGTAAAGGAGATATACCACGCGGACGGGCTCTGGCAGGAGATCAAAACTTTTCCCGCCAAAAAGAGCGTAGTTTCGGTGAAAAAGGGCAAAATAATCCCCCGCGGCCCGTATGTCGTCAACGCCGGATTTATCGCGCACCTCGCCAAAAAGGGCGGGGCGCTGAACATGGACAAATAGCGGCAAACCGCGCGCCGTAAAAACCGAGGATTGCGATTATGAAAATATTTAAAATAGCATGCGTAGCGGCGTTGGCCGCGTCTTTCGCCCCGATTTCCCGTTCACAGAGTTCCGTTCCGGAAGCTTCCGGCGGCGCGGAGGCTGCGCCGGCTTCAAAGTATCCGAAGGACGACTACCGCAACTACTTCGGCGCGGGCTGGCTGGCGGACTCGAAAGAGGTAATATCTTTCGCCAAGCGCATGGGGTTTTCGCACGTCATGTCTATGGGGCCGTCCATGGCGAAAACCCATGACGCCGACGGCATGTTCTTCTATATCGAAACTCCGGAGTACGGCACGTACCGCCGCTATGTGGATCCCTCCCAAAAGTATTCTCCCGAGCAGATAAGGGACTGGGAGACCTCTTGCGCGCTCAAAGACGCCTCCAAACCGTTCCCCGAAAACCTCGCCACCGGCTGGTTCTCCACTCCGACCGTGTTCAGCGTGCAGCTCGATTTCCAGCAGCGGAAGGTGATCGACCGCACGATAGACAGAATCATCGAAAACGTCAAAAAGCTCCAAAAGATAAACCCGAAATTCAAGTTTGCGGGTTTCAGCTGGGACGTTCCGCAGCCCTTCGGGGATTTCTGGGACGCCGAGCAGGCCACCCGAAAGGGCAGGCAGATAACCCTCGCGCACTGGACGGGCAAGGATTCGGGATCCAAGCATCCGGACGTCACCCACGACTACGCGACGTATTCCGAGGGATATTTCGAATTTCTGCGCCTTTTGCGCGAGCGCGCCGCCAAAGAGCTCAACCCCGACGTGAAGTTCATAGTTGAGCCCTACAACGTATACAACGACTGGATGCGCCACATGGATTCCGACTTCATAAAGGCAAAGGGCGCGGACGCCAAAAAGTATATGCCCGATTTCGTTCTCGAAGAAAACGGGACGACGGGCTTTGTGGACGACGAGCGCGCATTTAAAAGCGGCCTGCTGGACAAATCCCGCACCGGCACTTCCACGCCCAACGTGTGGGACGAGCTCCAGGCGCGCAAAATCGCCGCCGCCGCCGCCGTCAACGGTTCGTGGAGCACCTGGTTCGGACGCATAGGGGGCACGGGCAACTGCCCGGTATACCATTATATCCGCGACGTCCCCGCGCGCTTGAAAATCGCCAAGCTCCTGCCCGTGTGGGAGAATCTCATAGGCACGCCGCTTTCGGAGCGCAAATGGGACGGCGCCGTCTATTCCTCCCCGACGGCTGGCATGACAGATTCCGCGGTATGGGCGACGCACCCCGAGAGCGGCGAGGTCTATTTCTCGTTCATAAAGTCCGGCGGCTACGTGCCAATTCCGGAGGGATATGAGATTGCGGGGATTACCGCCCTCGACGGTGTTTTCAACAAAATCGACGGCATGCCCCCAAACGAGGTTCCGAGGTGGGGCAGCAAGAGGCCGCCGCTGATCAAGGTTGAAGGCGGCAAAATAATTCCCGCGGATTTCGGAGTTATAAATCAGCCGTATGTTGTGAAATTCAAGAAAACGGAAGGATAAAATCATGAGGCTTTGCAATTTCATGGCGGTTTTCGCATGCGCCGCGTTTTGCGCGCCGTGGGCGTCCGCCGATTCGCCGAAATACGACATAAACGACTACCGCAACTTTTTCGGCATATGCTGGCGCGGTTCGCCGCAGGACAATATAGACTACGCCCGCCAGATGGGGTATTCGAGCGTATTCTATATGAACGGAATGGAGAAGTGCAGGAACGCCGCGGGAATGAAATTCTACCTCGAATCGCCCGAGTACGCCACTTACACCCGCTCCGTTGACATTTCAAAAAAATATACCCCCGAAGAAATCAGGAAATTCGAGACGTTTGCCGCGCTCAAAGACGCTTCCAAGCCGTTCCCCGAAAACCTCGCCACCGGCTGGTTCATGCCTCCGAGCGGCATAACGATAATTCCGGACTTCCAGCAGAAAAAAGTCATAGACCGCACCGTTGACAAAATCATAGAGCGCATCCGAAAAATCGAGAAGGCGCGCCCGGGCTTCAAGTTCGCGGGGGCGGCATGGGACGTTCCGCAGGCGGAGGGCGACTTCTGGACCGGCAAGAAGGGCAATCCCATGAGCAACGGCAGGCAGGTGCCGATTTCGCACTGGACGGGCAGCGGTTCGGCGTCCAAGCATCCGGACGTCACGCACGACTACCCGACGCACGAGCTCGGCCACTACGAATTTTACCGCAAGCTCTTCGAGAGGTGCCGGGCCGAAATAAATCCCGACTCCAAGTTCATCGTAGAGCCGTACAGGGTCTACGACGGCTGGGTGAAGGACATCGAAAAGCTCGCCGCCGAGAAGGGCCCCGAGGAGACAAAAAAGTACATGGCGGACTTCGTATGCGAAGAGGGATCTTCCACCCAGTTCGTGGAGGACGAGCGCAATTTTAAGAGCGGCCTCTACAAAAAGGACCAGGTCTCGTCGAGCACCCCCAACTTTTTTGACGAGGCGTCCGTGCGCAAAATATCCGGAGTCGCCGCGGCCAACGGCGCGTGGACGCACTGGTTCGGGCGCCCGGGGGCGACGGGCAACATGCCGGACTACAAGACGATTCGCGACGTCCCCGCGCGAATAAAGCTCGCAAAGGCGCTCCCCGTTTGGGAGAACATCAACAACACGCCGCTTTCGGAGCGCAAGTGGGACGGTTCGGTTTATTCGTCGCCGACGGCGGGCATGTCTGAGGATGCGCTGTACGCCGTGCAGCCCGGCACGCAAAAGCTGTTCTTCGTGTTCAACACTCCCGACGGCAGGGTCAAGGTTCCCCGGGGTTATTCCGTTGCGAGGATATACTTTACCGACGGGCTGTTCCGCGAATTCAAGGGCAGCGCGAACTATCCGATCAAAAGCCCCATGCTCGACTCTTTCATAAAATATGAAAATTCGGAGCTCTCTCCGAAAGACAGAACCATATCCGGGCTCGGATTCATCGCCGACCTGGTTCCCTCAAAAGACAAAACCGATTCCGAAAAATGATGATTGACGCAAAAAAATTCGCCGCGATTTTTATCGCAGCCGCTCCGTTCGCCGCGGCGTTCGGCGCCGAAGGGGAGGCCGAAGAGAAGCTCTCCTACACTCCCGACGACTACCGCAACTTCTACGGGATATGTTGGCGCGGCTCTCCGCAGGACAACATAGACTATGCCCGCCAAATGGGTTATACGCATGTATTGTACCAGTGGGGAATGGAAAAGTGCAGGAATATCGACGGGCTGAAATATTATCTTGAATCGCCCGAGTACGGAACATATGCGCGCAGTTTCGATATAACCAAAAAGTATTCCCCCGAGCAGATCAGGGAATTTGAGACCACTTGCGCGCTCAAAGACGCCTCCAAGCCTTTCCCCGAAAACCTCGCCACCGGCTGGTTCAATCCCCCGAATGGGGCGACGGTCATTCTCGACTTCCAGCAGAAGCGCGTAATCGACCGAACGATAGACAGGATTATGGAGCGCATAGACTCCATGGCACAAAGGGCGCCGGGGTTCAAGTTCGCGGGAATCGCGTGGGACGTGCCGCAGGCGGAGGGCGACTTTCGGAGCGAGCGCGAGGGGGCGCCGATGAACAACGGCAGACAGGTGACAATCAAATATTGGACGGGCAGCGACTCGGCGTCGAAGCATCCCGACGTCGTGCACGACTACCCGACCCACAAGCTCGGCCACTACGAATTTTACCGCAGGCTCTTCGAGCGCTGCCGCAAGGAGAAAAATCCCGACTCCAAATTCATCGTTGAGCCTTACAGCGTCTACAAGGGCTGGATAGCGGACATTGAAAACGACCTCCTCAAAACAAAGGGCCTTGAAGAGACGAAAAAATACCTTCCCGACTTGGTGTGCTCGGAGGGCGGCGGTACGGATTTCGTGGAGGATCCGCGCAATTATGAGAGCGGCCTGTATAAGAAGAATCAGGTTTCTTCTTCCACTCCCAACGTCTACGACGAGCTCAACTCGCGCAAAATCGCCGCCGCCGCCGCCGTCAACGGAGCGTGGACGCACTGGTACGGCCGCCCGGGGGCGACTGGCAACATGCCTGACTACAAGACTATCCGCGACGTTCCCCCGCGCCTGAAACTCGTCAAGGCGATTCCCGTTTGGGAGAACATCAACAACACTCCGCTTTCGCAGCGCAAGTGGGACGGCAAGACATATTCCTCGCCCACGGCGTTCATGGATAAAAACGGGCTTGGCGCGCTCCAACCGCAGACGGAAAAATTCTTCTTCGTGTTCAATTCCGACAAGGCGAAGGTTCCGATTCCCGCGGGGTACGACATAAGCGCGATATACTTTACCGACGGGCTTTTCAGGGAGTTTACCAACAACGAAATGAACTCTTTCAAGCCGTCGATGCACAGGCAGTTTTTCCTCGTGAAAGACGGGTTCGTCTCGCCGAAGAACACGTCGGTTGTGGGGCAGGGCTTTATCGCGACCCTCAAAAAAATCTCGCCGGCGGCGGAAATAGAGGTCAAATAAATGAGAGTTTATTCCGATAATAATTTCGGCGCGCGCTCCGGAGGGGCGAGCGGGATTTGGTAAAGAAAGGTCTTATGAAAAAACTGTCAGCAATATTGATTGCGGCGGGCGCGCTGTTTGCCGCCGCATGCTCAACCATAATCAGCGACGAAAGCTACGCCATGGCAACCCGCGGCGAGACCGTCCAGACGTATTCGGGTTTCGGGTGTTCCGAGTCCGCGTTGCGCAACGCCACATTGCTTGCGCTCGCCGAGCGCGGATGGATTGTCACCGACTCCAAGGATCCGATAAAGGCCCGCCTTTCCGAGCTCAGGCAGGAGGCGCGCATATCCATAAAGGTAAAGGGAGACACCCTCTCGGTCGATACCAAGGGGTCGCTCGTTGACGGCAACAAGGCGTATGTTCCGCTGCGCTATCTGAATTACCTTATCGCTTCCGTCCGCAAGAATGCGCTGAGGGCCAACGCCAATTAGTATTTTGCGGTCCGCGTCGTTCGGATTTCAACGGCTCCGCGGCTTTCGGGCGGCGGGGCTTTTTTGTTTGCGGAAGATTTCCGGCTTTTGCCTGATATTTGAAAGATGGGTTTGGAAGCGGGAAATGATGGGAAATTGCGGGAAAAACAAATGGGGCGGGGCGGATTCGGATTCCGGATTTGATTTTGGAAACTTTTTGCGCGGAATCCCTGAAATGAAGTAAGATTCGGAACGGCTTTTGTCTCGCCGAGCCGTCGCCGGACATATCGTAATATGCGCCGAGTCGGCAATAAAAAGCCCATGCAAGTATTTTGCAGGGGCTTTTTATTGCAGTTTCATTTTTTTTGCATGGCATGGACGCCCCGCCGAAAGCGCGGAAAGGGCAGTCCGTATGTGCCGCAAATTCTGCCGCGTGCTGTATCCATGATGCCGCCCGTTTTTTTTGAAGCGCTCAATGGCGGCGCGCTGCGCCCCGATTGTGATCTGGCGTTAAAACCGGTTTCCGGCTGCATGCCGCGCGCGTATTCGGCGCGCGCGACGAAGAGAATCCGCAACCCGCGAAGAGGCGGCCTTTCACGCGTCTTTTCCGGAGTTCTCCGACAGCGGAATATTCATTCCGACGGCATACCGGTGCGCAATACAACGATATCTTGCGCGAGACTGCAATCGCGTCCGCGCAATGTGAAGCGAAGGCTGCCGCGGGCGGTCGGTTCATATGCGCGGAGCCGAAAGTCTCATGCGGCGCCGGCTGCGGCATCTGCGAGTTGCGGATTAAGAAAACCCGCCGCAAACAGCCCGCAGTCCGCCGCCCTTGCCGCGGGCAGCGGCTTGCAACCTCCCTGAACGCCCCTTGTTCGCCCCTTCCGAAAAGCGCAAAAACTGGGTATTCCCAAAATCTGACTTCATTTCCCCCAATCAAATTTCACGATACATTGCCGCGCGCGCTTTTCATTGACAACGCATTTGGGGAACCGAAAAATTCCCGCATGAAATTCGAGAAAATCGACCCCAAGTCCGTCGCCGAAAATTCCGCAAAGCTCATAGGAAGCGATTGGATGCTCGTCTGCGCGGGAGACCGCGGCGGGTTCAACATGATGACCGCAAGCTGGGGCGCTTTCGGCTTTATGTGGAACATGCCGGCGTTCTTCGTTTTCGTCAGGCCGTCGCGGCATACCTACGGGTTTATGGAAAGCCGCGATTCCTTCACCGTAAATATTCTGCCGGAATCGCGCAGGGACGTCCTGAAAATTTGCGGGAGCAGGTCGGGCAGGGACTGCGACAAGGCCGCGGCTGCGGGGCTGACCCCCGAATTTACGGAGAGGGGCGGCGTTTATTTTGCGGAGGCGCGCCTGGTTTTCGAATGCCGCAAGGCGTATTCGCAGATGATGGAGGCGGGTTCCTTCGCCGACAAGTCGCTCGTCGAAAAGTGGTACGCCGCCTCGGATTTTCACAAGATGTACGTGGGCGTCGTCGAGGGGGCGTTCGCCGCGAAATAGCTTTTCGGGGCGCGCGGCTGCGCAATGGAGGAGTTCGGACAGATTTTCCGCGTGCCCGATTCTTGGCAGGCGGAGGCCGTCGCCCACCTGAGGGCGGGGCGCGACGTCGTGCTTCACGCCCCTACGGGTACGGGAAAGACCTTCGTCTTCGAGCTATTCATTTCCCAATGCGGAGGACCCGCAACCTACACCGTTCCGACCCGCGCGCTCGCAAACGACAAGTATGCCCAGTGGCTTTCGGAGGGCTGGCGGGTCGGGATTTCCACGGGCGACAGGCTCGAAAATCCGGACGCCCCTCTGCTGGTCGCCACCCTTGAAACGCAGCGCGAGCGCATACTCTCCGGCGCCGCCCGCGGGCTTTTCGTAATAGACGAATACCAGCTGCTGGGCGATTCTTCGCGCGGGGCGGCCTACGAGACCGCCGTTGCCGCGCTTCCGGAGGATTGCCAACTGCTGATGATGAGCGGGAGCGTCGAGAACTCTTCGGACGTCGCCGAATGGCTGCGCCGCATGGGCCGCGACGCGCGCCTCGTGCGCTGTTTCGAGAGGGCGGTTCCGATAGACGAAGTGTGCGCCGCCGCCCTCCCCGAGATTTCCGCGCGCGGCGTGCGCGGCTTCTGGCCGGCGATAGTCCAGCGCGCGGTCGAGGCGGACATGTGTCCGCTGCTGATATTCGCCCCGAAGCGGCGCGACGCCGAAGCGATAGCCAATTCCCTCGCCTCTGAATTGCCGTGCCGCGACTTCCTCAAACTCCCGAGGGAAATCGAATCCGCGGCGGGGGGCGCGCTCGCGCGGCTGCTCAGGCGCAAGATAGCCTTCCACCACAGCGGATTGACGGCGTTCCGCCGCGCGGGAATCGTCGAAAAATACGCGCGGGAGGGGGTGTTGAAGGCGGTCGTGGCGACCACCGGCCTCGGCGCCGGCGTGAATTTTTCAATGCGCAGCGTCATAGTCGCCGACAGGGAGTACGAGACGCCCGACGGCCCGAAGCTTCTGCGCCCCGACGAGCTTCTGCAAATGTACGGGCGCGCCGGGCGCAGGGGCAAGGACGCAGTGGGATACGCGATTTCCCTGCCCGGCAAGCCCTCGCTTTCGCAGGCGCGGCCGGTTTTTCTCGAACGTCCAGCGTTTGAGGATTGGCCCGCGATTTTGAGGATAATGGATTCCGCGGGGGATTCGCCCCGCCAACGCGCGGACGCCGCCAACGCTTTCTGCAAAAGGCTGTTTTCAAAAACTCCCCCTAATCTCGGCTTTGAGACGGTCGCCGGCCTGCGCGGTTCCGGCGGCGTTCCGCCGGCCGCAATGCGCGGCGGAAGGGTGGAAATTCTCAATTCCCGCAGCCTTTGGGAGCGCCGCAAACCGCAGCGAGCATTTCGGGTGTCCGAGGCCCTATACTTCGCCGGCGGACGGTGGAAAAGGTTCGATATGTGCGCGGAGGCGGTCAAGGGTCTGAAAAGGGGTACGGCGTGCGCGCTTCCGGACGGCAGGTACGGGGTCTGCATCGAGCTCGCAAAGGCCGCCGGCGGGGATTGGGCTCCAACGCGCGCGCTCGCTAAAATCGTCCGAGCGGCCGGCGCGGAAGTGCCGGGCAATCCGCTCTCGCGAAAGCTTTTGACGCTTAAAAACATTCGGCGCAATTTCCCGAAGTACGCCAAAATTTCCCTCCCCGGGGCGGAGTGTCTGGAAATCTCCGGGGACAAAAGCCGCGTCCGCGCGCGCCTTGACATTGCGGGCGCCATGGTCGGGGCATTCCCTGATTCTTTCGGTTGCGGGCTTTTCAATCCGCCTTCCCGCAATGCGGACGTCTCCGGCGAATGGAATTTCGGGAAGCTCGCGGGCTTTGAGGGGGGCGTCGATTCCCGCGCGCTCCCCGCGGCGGTATGGCGCAGGCTCGGGCTGATAGACGGGCGGCTTGCCGTCACCCGCAGGGGAATGGTTTTCTCGTTCTTTTCAAAGGGCGAGGGGTTTGCGGTTGCGGCAGCATTGGAGGATTCCTCCTACGATGTCTCCGACATCGCGTTCGACTTGGCGAACTTGCGGGCGGGGCGCAGATTTTCGATGTCGGAGCTCAAATCGGGGGCGTCGTCGCGCATGGCGGACGCGTGCAGAATGGCGTGTCTTGGGGCGACCGTTCGGGGCTATCTCCGCGCGGGGGTTCCTCCGGAGTTTGGAGCGGGGGCGTCGGAAATAATGCGCGAGCTGCGCGCGGGCGTTTCGGCGCAGTCGCTCGAAACCCCGTCCCTCGGGCGGGGCGACATCGAGAGGGCGCGCCTCGAATGGGAGAGCCTCATGCGCCGCGTTTCGTCCGCTCCGGATATCGACTGGGACAGGTGGCTCGCCTTGAAGCGCGAGTGCGAGCGCCTGTTGTCGGTTTCGTCGGGAGCTCTAAAAAATCGCGGTTCCCGCGCTTTTTGATGTTGCAAAAGGCGGATTTGCGAAATTGACTTAACCCCGATGAAAAACTTGGGTGAAAAATTGGCGGCGGCAAGAAACGCCATGGGCTTTACTTTGAGGGACGCGGCCGACCAGACGCGCCTGCGCACCGACATAATCGCCAACATGGAGTCGGGCGAGTTCAATTTCAAGCTGCCCGAAATTTACAGGAGGGGGTTTCTGCGGATTTACGCGGCCTTTTTGAAGCTCAACGTGGACGAAATAATGGCCGAGTACGCGGCATTGCAGGCCTCGCGCAGGGGGGAATCGCGCAAGGCTAAGCACCTTCTCGAAAGGATAGCGCCCGTTTCCCCAAAGGAAGTGGAACCGCCGCAGCCCGTAGACACCCGCTACGACGCGCCGGAGGAAGAGCCCGACGACGCCCTGCCCGAAGACCATATGAAGTACGTCAAGCTCGGCGCGGTTTTCGTAGGGGTTTTGTTGGCGGTAGCCTTGATAATTTTCGGCGTGTCGTCGCTCGTTCGCCCGAACGCCCCCGAGGAAAACCCCGACATCGGCATGGCGGCTGCCCCCGTTTCTTCCGCGCCCCAGCCGGCGGCGCCAGCCCCGCAGCCCGCCAAGGAGCATCTGCTCGGCATATCCGCCCTGCGCGACACCTACATAACCGTATTCTACCCGCAGGACAAAAACAATCCCCTCTATACGGGTTCCATCGCCGCAGGCGACAAAATGGAATTCAAGTACAAGACCCCCCTCAACATCAAGACTACCGACGCCCAAAACATAGAGGTGTTCCGCAACGGAAAGAAGCTCGATCTCTCGCGCGGAACGGGAATTCAGCCGAAGGGCATTTGCGAATTTTCGGTTTCGGCGAAGGATTAGCGCGCCGCTTTCGGCCCCGCGCCGGAGGGGCGCGGCGGGCCGGTTTGCGCTGTATTTTCAGGAAAAGACATGCTTACCCACATAGTTATTTTCAGGACGAGAAACGCCGACAAAGTCGGGTTGCTCCGCGAGGGCGTCGAAACCCTGCGCGCCATAGACGGAGTAAAATTCTTCCATTGCGGCGCGCCCGTGCCGAGCCAGAGGCCGGTGGTCGACGACTTTTTCGACGTGGCGCTCATCGTGGCGTTCGAGAACGACGAGGAGGGGCTCGCGCGCTACGCCTCGCACCCCGTGCACGTGAATTTCGTTGAAAACTATCTCAAACCCGCGGGCGGAAAGCTTTTGGTTTACGACGTAAAGTAGCCGGCAATTTTTTGCGCGCGGGGACTGTTTGCGGGGTTTGCTTTGCGCCGCGCCTTTTCGCCGGTTTGCCGCGGGTTATCCGCGCCCGACACGATAATGCTTAAACTATCGAAATCCGATGCCGACGCATGCCGGTGGATAAGCGCCGCCGCGAAAGAGGCGGGCGGCAGGGCGTATCTCGTCGGCGGATGCGTGCGCGATTCCCTTCTCGGAAAGCCTCCAAAGGACATAGATATCGAAATTTACGGGCTCACGCCCGCGATGGTCGAAAAGACTCTCTCGCGCCGCTTCCGCTTCGAAATGGTCGGCAAGAGCTTCGGCGTTTGGATTCTCAAAGGTTTTTGCATAGACGTGAGCGTTCCGCGCACCGAGCGCAAGACGGGCGAGGGGCACCGCGCCTTCGACGTCGAGTGCGACCCGTTTCTGTCCGTCGAGGCGGCGTGCGCCCGCCGCGACTTCACTATAAACTCTATGCTCTGCGACTGCCTCACGGGCGAAATCGTGGATCCGTACGGCGGCAGGGCGGATCTCGAAAGGGGGATTTTGCGCCACACTTCGGACAAGTTCGCGGAGGACCCCCTGCGCGTTTTGAGGGCGATGCAGTTCATAGCGCGCTTCGGGCTTTTCCCTGCGCCGGAGACCGTCGAGCTGTGCTCGAAGATCCCGTTCGAAAACCTCGCGCCGGAGCGCGTTTTCGAGGAGTGGAAAAAGCTGCTCTTAAAGGGCTCCGAAATTTCCGGAGGCTTGAATTTTCTGCGCGACTGCGGGTGGATAAAATATTTTCCCGAGCTCGCGGCGTGCTCCGGCTGCCCGCAGGATCCCGAGTGGCACCCCGAGGGCGACGTTTTCGTCCACACGGGATTCTGTCTCGACCATTTCGCCGCCCATAGGACGGGGGACGACAGGGAGGATCTCGTCGTGGGGCTGGCGGTGCTCTGCCACGATTTCGGCAAGCCTCTGTGCACGGCTTTCGGGGAGGACGGCAAAATACACTCCTACGGGCACGACGTTCTCGGCGCAAGGCCGGCGCGCGAATTTCTCGGGCGCATGACGCGCGAAAAGTCGCTGGTAGAGGAGGTCGTAGTGCTCGTCGAGCGCCACATGGCGGTTCTCGACCTCTGGCGGAGCGGAGCGGGGGATTCCGCCATACGCAGGCTTGCCCGAAAGGTTGGGCGCATAGACAGGCTCGTGCGGGTTGACGACGCCGACAGAAACGGACGCCCGCCGCTCGAGCCCGGCGATTCGCCGCAGGGCGTCTGGATATCCGAGCGCGCGCGGGAACTCAGCGTGCGCGACTCCGCGCCGAAGCCGATTCTCATGGGCAGGCATCTCGTCTCGCGCGGAATGAGGCCGTCGGAGAAATTCAAGGCGATTCTCTCCGCCGCCTACGAGGCGCAGCTCGACGGGGAATTTTCGGACGAAGCCGGCGCCCTTGAATGGCTCGGGATTTTTCTCCGCGAACATGGCGCTTGAAAATTCCCCCGAAATGTGCGACTTTTATTCTAACCGTATTGTCATATTTTACGATATATAGGATTTTCCGAAACTATGAAGAACAGACACGAAAACACACGTGGTTCCAAGCATGGGGCCGCCGGCGGGGAAAGCGGCGATTTGAAGCCCCTCGAATCGGAGCGCGCGCCGGAGCTTGAACCCATTCCCGGGCGCGAGGCGACGCCGGCTGACGCGGAGCGCGCCGCGGACGACATGTGCGCCGAGGAACAGGCGATGAACTCCACGGACCTCATGCGCCGCCTCGACGAGGCGGTCGCGCAGGCCGAGAAAAACAAAGATCTTTACATGCGCACCCTTGCGGATCTCGACACCTACCGCCGCAAAGTCCAGCGCGAAAAGCAGGAGCTTGCCAAATTCGCCGTGCAGCCGCTCGTAGAGGAGCTCATACCGTCGGTGGACCACCTTGAAATGGCGATCGCCGCCGCGAGGGATTCCGACGACGCAAAGAACCTTCTGAAAGGCGTTGAAATGGTGTGCTCGCAGATAAAGCGGGTTCTCGCGAACTTCGGCGTCGAGGAAATCGCGGGAGAGGGCGGGGATTTCGACCCGAATTTTCAGGAATGCGTCGCCCACGACCCGAGCGACACCGTGCCGGAAAACAAGGTCATAAGGGTGATGCGTTCGGGCTACAAGATTCACGGCAGGCTCGTCCGTCCGGCGAGCGTGGTGGTATCGAGCGGAAAGGCCGGAAAGTAGGTTTATGGCCGAGGATTTCTACAAAGTTCTGGGCGTTGAAAAGACGGCGTCGGCCCAGGAAATAAAAAAGGCGTACCGGAAGCTCGCGCTCAAATACCACCCCGACCACAATCCCGGCGACAAGGCGGCGGAGGAGAAGTTCAAGCAGGTTTCCGAGGCCTACGAAATTCTTTCCGACGAGGAAAAGCGCGCCAAGTACGACCAGTTCGGCCACGCCGCGTTCCAGCAGGGCGGCATGGGCGGCGGAGCCGCGGGATACGGCGGTTTCCAGGACCCCTACGATATCTTCCGCCAGGTGTTCGGCGGAGGCGGCGGCGGGGCGTTTTACGACTTTTTCGGCGGTATGGGAGGTATGCGCGAGGAGGACGTCAACGCGCCCGAGCGCGGCTCAGACATCAGCGTCGAGATTGAAATTTCGCTCGAAGAGGCCGCAACGGGGGTGTCGCGCACGATACGCTACAACCGCCTTGTCGAGTGTCCCGATTGCCGCGGCACCGGCTCTAAGGACGCCGACGGCCGCAAGGTCTGCCCGAAGTGCGGCGGAACCGGCCGAGTCAATATGGCAAAGGGCCCCATACGTTTCAGCCAGCCATGCCCTACCTGCCGCGGCTCGGGCACCGTGATGGAAAATCCGTGCCCGAAGTGCGGGGGAGAGGGCAGAATCCGCGAGCGCAACGAAGTGAAGCTCGACATTCCCGCCGGCGTCTATACCGGCTCGCGCCTCAGGAAGTCCGGCGCCGGCAACGCGGGTTATAACGGGGGCCCGAACGGCGACCTGTACGTCGTGATTGTGGTAGCGCCGAACGGCAGGTTCGAGCGCGACGACAACGACCTCTATACCGATATAATGGTCAAGTTTACGCTCGCGGCTCTCGGCGGGCAGATAGAGGTCGAAACGCTCACGGGAAAGAAGGCGGTTCTGAAAATCGCCCCGGGCACGCAGCCGGGCACGCTCATGCGCCTCAAAGGGCAGGGAATGCCGAGCCTGCGCGGCGGCGGAGCGGGAGACCTGTATGTCCGCGTGAATGTCGAGGTTCCGTCCAAGCTCACCGACGCGCAGCGCAAGAAACTCGAGGAGTTTGCGGTTTTGTGCGGCGACGCGGACAACAAGGGTTCGTCGCAGCCGTTTTACAAAAAATTTTTCTGAGTTTTCGATTCCCCGTTCGCGGGTCGGGAAACGCCGGCCCGCGAATTTTTTTTGCGCGGATTTGCCGGTTGCCGGCACGCGCCGTGCGCGGGTCGGGATTTTGGCGCGGATTTTACAGCGGCTTTCCCGCCGTTGCCGGCTGCCGGTATCGGCTATTCAACGATGTAGAGGCAGCAGGCGTAGGCGTCTTGCGGGGCGAACGCGGATGGGTTATCGTCAAAACGCTTTGCGTGCTCCGGCAGCAACATTGCGCGCTTGTCCATTTTTTCCGCCGACATTTCCAGCCTTGCGCAATGTTCTCCGCGCGCGCCGTCGAACAGCTTTACGGGCATCATTCTGTAATATGACGAGTATCCGTCAAAAAACTTTGCCTTGCGTGTCTTTTCGGAGTCGGCGCGGACGTAGGCTTCACCGCACGACGGCCCGAAGAGCGCGTACATGACGAGCCTCTTGCCGGAAAATTCGATTTCAAACCCCGAACCCTCTTCAAATTTTTTGAAACCAAACGGCGCGCGCTTCTTGAATTTCTCCGACATTGCGGGAGAGTTCCACGGGACATCGCCCGTTTTGCCGAAGAGTTTTGCGGCGTCGAGCGGAAGGGTTTTTACCGACGCGGGCGACATGGGATCCGCCGCCGGCAGCGACCTTGCGCGCGCCGCGCCGGCCGCGCTTTTTGCGGATTTCGCCAGCGCGTCGAAGCAGCGCGCGAACGCCTTTTGGTAGAGCAGGTGCCCCGTATTCGGGTACGGGTGGACGCCGTCTTTCGAGAACGGGATTTTGCCGTCGGGCGTCCGCGCGATTGCCGCGTTTTCGTCGAGCGCCTCGCCGTCCACATATTTGACGTCGGCGCCGGTTTTCATAACCAGATTTCCGGAGGCGAGATTTTCGGCTATCTCCTTTCCGAAGTGGATAGACGGTATCCCGTAGTAATCCGCCAATTCCTCCATTGCGCTTGCAGCGCGCGACATTTCTCCGTTTTCGAGGGCGGCGGCGTCTCTTTCGGTCACAGTGTATACGAAGCATATGTCCGTTTCTCTGGATTTTGCCCAAATCTGGCGGACTATGCCCTCCATATCCCTGAATATCTCGCGCGGATTTCGCCACGCGTCGTTTACGGCGAATTCCACAAATACGGCGTCGGGATTTTTTGCGATTACGTCCGCGCCGACCCGCAGGCACCCGAGGTCGGAGCCCGTTCCCCCGATGGCGGCGTTGATTTCCCCGACGCGCGCTTTCGGATATTTGCGTTCCAGGTATTTTCGGGAGTGGACGCGCCAGCCGTTCTGCTCCGTGATGCTCCCGCCGAGGTACGCGATTTTGACGTTTTTCCCGCCATCAAGCTTTTTTGCCAGATTCGGCATTCCGAACCTTTCTGAAAGCTCGGCGAGCGGGCGTACGGAATCGGGATTCGGAGTTCCGGCAGACGCAGCCGCAAACGTGGCGGAAACGATTGCGGCTATTGCCGCGCTTCTGAGGGCGGAGTTTAAAAATTTCATATTTTATATGTTTACCTTGGTTTATAACGCAAAACTCCGCACGGTCAAGCAATCCGGAACTGTATTGCTTTTCGCCGCCAATGGGGTGGGGCTCGCAGCGGAAATATTTGAAAAAATATATTGACATATGCGGGCGTTTTAAATGAAGTGGAGCCTTAACTTTTGGCCAGATAGCTCAGTTGGTAGAGCGGAGGACTGAAAATCCTTGTGTCCCTGGTTCGATTCCTGGTCTGGCCACCATTTTTTCTTGACGGCTTCCCCTTGCGGGAAGCCGTTGTTATTTGAAAGGGACAGCTGCGAAATGGCGGCTGAAATGCGAAATTATCCCCCAACGCCCTTGGCTGTTTGAAAATTACCTTTCGAAACTATGCCAAATTTCGCATTTAAAGCGTTTTTTACAGCCGTTATTGTTAGCGGGGCGGCGCTATTTTTGCGGCGGCGTAGAATGTTGTGGTGGGGGATTTTCAGAAAATAGGATTTTCATAATTTTTCCCCGCATTCCGGAAGTATCGGGAAGCGGAAGTTTCGGGGCAACCCCGAAGGCTGCGGAATCAGCGGAAAATGCCGTTTTGTACGGATAGTCTCCGTCTATAATTTTTAAGTTTTCATAGCCGTAGCCAATCGCTGGATTAGTTTTATCTTTGCGGCGGAAGCCTCCGGTTATTCCATTGCAGCGTATCTCTCGCTATTCGGCAACTTGCATAATCTTTCCTTAAATCCGTGCGACGGATTTCTATTAAAAGTTTCTTGCTTTCGCCCGCCCATAGCCTTTGTCGTTGCGCCTTCGCAATGGATATGTTGTCTTTCGGTTTCGCTTCACATTTCCCTGCGCGCTCTTGCAAAACTCCATGAAGCGATGAAATGCAAGCCTCGCAGCATGGAGTCCGTTTCCCCGAAACCATAAACTTTCGGAAAACAACGCCTTGCGATGCTTCTGTATCCGCTGCCTAAATCCAAGCAGGCCATTTTTCACGTTAACGTATTGGAGTTCATATCGCTATGTTTCTCTCTTTAATTGCATCGTAGCCCCGTCCGTCCAAGTGTGCCATTCTCCTATGAGCCAAATAATATATTGGGCATGGCAAGGATTTTCCCTTGCCCTCTTCTTTTTCCCCATTTTTCAATCTTAGGTGGAAGGGGTATTTTAAAATGCGTCTTATTTTCTTATCCTGCGCGCGGCAAAATGGCAGAACTCCAAGCCCGCCGCGAAAGCCGCCGCTTCCGGAACACATATAAATGGGGAGCTTTTGCCGTCAGCCCTTGCCGGCACGGGTCGCGGTTGGCATTGCGTCAAGGTTTTGTTATTGGCATTGAATCCATCGCGCATTTGTACTGCGCGCCGTCGTAAATTCTGACATCCGAACCTGTCCTCCCCTTCTCTACAAGGGCGACGTGGTTTGCCGCCTTTATTCCGCGCTGAACCGCCACATACGGGGTTCCTTCATGCTCTCCGCTTTCAAGCGTGTATTGGCAGTTGTAGCATGGGGAGAGTTCGCGCTTCCCGCTCTTTATTTTTTCTTGAAGGCTCTCGGAAAAGATTTTCAGGTCGGCAATCAGGTATCCGTCTTTTATTCGCGGATTAAATACGACGCCCGCCGCGGCGCGCGAATCGTATTTTGTCCCGTTTTTCCCTAAAAATTCGTGGCCGTCGATAAGCGGAATAGCGTCAAAGCTTTTCACCGCCTCGTCCGTCGATATTTCCGACAAAGGGCGAAAAACGTTGACAAGCTCGTCGGGCGGAAGCTCGGGCGAAACGTCGCGCCCGTAGTACTGCAAGACGACATCCCCTTTTGAAATAGGATTGCCCTCGATAAGCCAGTAGCCGTTTTCGTCCTCTTTTTTCGCCATGCAGGATAAGATTTTTCTGCGTTTTATTTGTTTTATTTTGAAAAATCAATAGGGTTTCCCCATTTTTTTAATATTTTTCAAAAAAATAACAAATTCGGCTTTGTCTTAAAAATTAGCCAACCTTACACTGAAATAAAAATCCGAACCTTAAACATGATGAAAAAATTTTTTTCTTTTTTTTAAAAAATCGCTTGACTTTTTAAAAGCTATGCGCGAAACTATGCGCATAATCGTTCTTTGAGAGGGAATTTGGGGCGGTAAAAAAACAAACCGCCGAAGTTGGAGCTTCGGCGGCCGTCCCTTAGAAAGGAGGATATCAAAATGGATTACGCGTTAATCATTTTGATTATTGTAAAGACAATAATCGAAATTATTTTGATTCTGTCAAGTTAATCTTGACACGGCGGGGAGTGCGACCCTGCCGCCTCCGGCCTCTCTCCGATTATGGAAAGGAAATATGGAAACGGAAAAAAAGGGAAACCGCGGCGTAAAAAAGGGGACCAAGCGCGGCCCGTACAAAAAGCGCGGAACAGAAGCGAGGGCGCAATTCACGCTCGTCCTAAGCCGCGAAGAACGCGCAAAAATAGACGCCATGCGCGGCGATATGAGCATGTCGGCTTTTATCCGCGAGAAGTTGGGGCTGTAAACGCGCCTAAAAGGCTTTATATACGTGTTAAAATCTTAAAACTGCTACCGAAAAATAGAAAGGAGATATATGGCAGAAGAGTTTAAAAATCTTTGCTTAAACAGCGTGGATGTTGCCGAAAAAATACGGCATATTGCAGCGTCCGACTTTAAGCTCAATTTAAATATGACTCAGGCGCAAAAGCTCCTATATATTTCCTACGGCATCGAATTGGCCCGTGCAAAAACCCGCCTTACCGACGAACATCCGCGCGCTTGGCCGTTCGGCCCCGTCTTCCCGAATGTCCATAGAAAAGTGGATTTTTTGCGTGTTCCGACAAATCCCCAAAACATACCCGAAGAAATCGTCTCTCTTGCATGAGGCCATCAAGGCTTTTGGGAAGACCTCCGCAAGCAGGCTTTCGGAATGGTCGCATTCCGCAGGAAGTCCGTGGGATAAAGCCCCAAAAGATAAATGGGGATGTTCGCTTTCGGATGACGATATTTTTGAATATTTTTCATCTCTAAAATGTTCAAGAACCGATGGATAAACGTCTTGATGACAATGCGCCATCTTCGTATATATTTCGCTGCCGAAAAGTAAAATTGTTTTCCCAAACCCCGCTTCCTTTCGGAAAGCGGTTTTTTTGCGCCCGCCCCGCGGGGCGGGCGCCTTAATCCTCAAATTCCACTACTGCCGCCATTGTGCACCGGCAATACGGCAGTTGCCCGGGATAGCCTCTTTCGCCGGTGCGCTTGTCTATTACCGGAGGGTTTTCCAGTTCAAAAATGCCGTTGTTGAGCCCGCGCGGCCAATCCATTTCATGATACAATCGGGGCTCGCGGCTTCCGGCGTGGTGTTTCCACTTGAACTTTTTTATCCCCCTGCGCTGGAATTCCCTGAGATTCAGGTTTTGGTATAGCTTGCGCGTCTGGTCGTGGGCGATGAGCTGCGCGCGCCGTTTCGATACGCCGCCAACCCTTTCAATGGATTTTTTGAGGCTTCCCTCCGACAAGTCGCCGGAAATGGAGCGCATTACCGCCCCGTTTATGTCGGTAAAATATCTCTCCGGAATCGACCGTATCTGCGAAACGCATTCCGAAACCGCCGCCTCCACGATTTGCCGGTTTTCCGGAGTTATGAATTTCCCGGGAATTTCCCCGATTACAAGTTTCCCCAATCTTATATCGACCGACTTTTTCGGAATGGCCGGATAAGACCGCTCCATGGCTTCAACCGTTTTCTCCGTCTTTTCCGAAATCGGGACCGGCAAGCTTTTTGATTTTTCGATTATTTCGCCGACCGCCCGCTTTACCGATGCGGAAGACGAGCGCAGCTGTTCGAGAACCATTTTCAGCGCAAGCGAAATTGAAAATTCGTCGAAAAGCTTTTTGTATTTCTCCTTTAAGCGTTCGACAAGGTGCGCGGCGTCGTCGGAGATTCCGTCGAAAGCCACTTGCCCCTTTTCCCTCCCATACAACGCCAAGACGCGCCTCTCGACGTCGGCGCGCATTTTGTCCACAGCGCCCGACAGCGCTTTCGAGTAGGACGCCATCTCTCCGGCGTTGACGTTCAAAGGCGCGCTTTCGTATTGCTTATAAGACATCTCGCCCGCCGTTTCCCACGTATCTTCCCATCAGGTCTTTTTCGCCGTTGGCGTCCGGATTGGGCAAATTCCCGTAATCGCCCAATTCCAAGGGAGCCTCGACGGGTATATTCGCGAATCTGCCGCTCGGGTCGTTGCGCAGAATTTCCCTGCATTCCTCCGGCGACAAAATGCTTCCGGAGGCGTAGTGCAGGAGAGCTATCGACATCTTTTCCGAAAGTTCGGCTATTTCAAGTTCGCTCGGGGTGTCGTATGGATTGAACCTTACGCGCATCGGGATAACCTCGCCGTATTTGCTTTTGCACATCAGCTTATTGTGCAAATTGATTATCCGCAAGTAGCTCTTTTGCTGTATGCCCCGGATAGCTTCCTTATAATCGTCTATTTCCGCTTTGCCGGTATCTCCAAGCCCCTTTGACTGCGTCTTCATCAGTTTGCTTACCGGCATTCCCGCCTCGGCTGCCAAAAGCTGGAATTGCGTCATAATGAGAGAATCGAAATCCGAAAGGCTCGTATCCAGCTGTTGCACGCCGTTGTCGGGGCCCGGATTTATGCGGCGTCTTTGTCAATCGGCCCGCTTTGCTGTCGGACAAAAAAACCGACCATTTGAATCCGGTCGGTTAAAGTGGAGCGGGCTATGAGGTTCGAACTCACAACCTCGACCTTGGCAAGGTCGCGCTCTGCCAATTGAGCTAAGCCCGCGTAATTTTTTAATGCGGTCAATCGTGCCACATCATTTGAGAATGTCAAGTTCGAAAATGGACTTTTTTCTGGAATTTTTCGGCGCGCTGAGAAAATTCTCGGCGTCTATGACGGCCGCGATTTCGTCGCCCAGCAACGTTTTCAGCAGGGGTTTGAGCCTTACGGCGGCGCTCTTTTCCACCGCTATGTAAAAGGGCAGGCTGAGCGGGTAGTCGCCGTTGAAAATATTGTCGCGGTCGGGCCTGAAAGCGTATTTGTTGGCTCCGCCGTCGGAGTCGGAGGATATGGCGAGTATCTTTATCATGCTCGTGTCTTCTACTTTTCCGACCACCGCTATCGCGGAGTTGTTGGCGCGCAACATCGAAAGCGCATCGACGGGCGACTTCGCCACGTTTACCCACTGCCCGAGCCCCGTGGATTTCAGCGCGCCGTATTTGAAAAGTTCTACAACCAGCGAATCGGAAAAACTCGTGGTTATGGGCATGATGTTTTTGAGCGAGGCGTTGCCGACTTCGAGGGACTGCCAGGCGTCCACGCGGGGAGACGCGGAGGCGGAGTAGATTTTATAGAGCTGCGAGGTGCTTATTTCCTCTATGGGGTTTGCTATGTTTACGGCTACCGACGCGATGTGGTACGCGAACGGGAAGAGGACGAGCCCCTCGGGCTTTTTCTCGCCGCGCGGAACCGCGATTATCGCGACGTCGGCCTTGGCGTTTTTGAGCGCGTCCGCCGCCGCGAACGAGCCTTTCATTTCGAGGTTCGCCGATATGCCCTGTTTTTTGAGCGCCGCTGCGAGAGGGGCCTTTATCTTGTCGCCCAGTATGTCGGAGCCTGCTATCGTGACGGTTTCGGCGGCCTGCGCCGCGGCGGAGAACATGGCGGCGAGGGCGGCGATTGACGCGAATTTTCTCATGGCGGTGGTGTGTTAAAGTTTTTGTTTAAAAGATTGTAAAGGCGTTCCGGACTATGCCAAGCCCAAAATCATGCGGGCTTCCTCGCTCATCATATCCTGGTGCCACGGGGGATCCCATACTATTTCGACTTTTGCCGACTCAATACCCGCGAGGGATTCGAGCCTCATTCGCAGGTCGTCGGCGATTGCGGGCCCCATGGCGCACCCGGGGGCGGTGAGCGTTATGTCGGCTTCGACGCGCTTTTTCCCGTCTTGCCCGTCGAGCATTTCCATTCGGTAGACGAGCCCGAGATCCACTATGTTTACGGGTATTTCGGGGTCGAACACCGTGCGCGCCGCCTCCCACAAATCCTTTTCGGAAGCCGTTTCGGAGGGTTTGGCGGCCGCGGGAGCCTGCGGGAGGGCCGAGGCGGTTTCGCAGGTTCCGGCGGCGGGGAGGCCGAGGGCGTCGGCGTCCCTGCCTTCGATTCTGGCCATGCCGAAGAGCCCCGCAACTGTGAAATTTCCGCCGAGCCTGTGGGTTATCTCGACCTCGTTGCCGGCCGCGAGTATCACGCCCAGCCCCGAGGGAATCATCATTGCGCGGCAGTCGCGCGAAAGCGTTGTCTTGTTATCGGGCATATTGTTTTCGTCAGACCACGGCGAGGTTGTCGCGGTGGACTACGACGTCCTTGTGGCCGCATTTTTTTCGGGCGGCCGAAAGCGATTCTTTTATGTCTTCGGAATTTTCCTCGGCGAGCCCCCGGGCCACTATGTCGCCGCTGTCGGCGTCGAGGATTTCGACGAGGGAACCCTTGGAAAATTTTCCGGACACCGCGCGGACGCCCGCCGGCAGCAGCGAGCTGCCCTTGTTGCGTATGGCGTCGGCGGCCCCGGCGTCCACGAAGATTTTGCCTATCGTCCTGCCGAAGTACGCAAGCCACCTCTTTTTGGAGTTGGCGCCGGATCCGGAGGCGGCAAAGCGAGTGCCCGGATTTTTGCCCGCGAGTATGTCGGCAATTACGCCGTTGCGCGCGCCGCTTGCGATGAACACCTCGCAGCCGGAGCTCGTCGCAATTTCCGCCGCCTTGATCTTGGTCGTCATTCCGCCGACCGCCGTGGCGCTCGAAGTTCCGCCGGCTTTTGCGCGTATGCCGGCGTCAATTTTCAGGACTTCCGGAATAACCTCGCCCGTTCCGCCGATGTCTACGAGCCCCGGGGCGGTGGAGAGAATCAGGAGCTTGGAGGATTTGGAAAGCGCCGCCACGAGAGAGCTCAATACGTCGTTGTCGCCGAACTTTATATTGAGCTCCACCGCGCTTATGCAGTCGTTTTCGTTGATTATCGGCACGATTCCCTCGCCGAGGAGCTCGTCCAGCAGGTCGCGCATCGCCTTGTGGCGCGCGCGCACGTCGAGGTCGTCGCGCGTGAGCAGTATCTGGGCGACGCACACCCCGAATGGGGCGAATAGCTCCCCCCATGTCTGTATCAGAATGCCCTGGCCGACGGCGGCGCACATCTGCACGGAGCTCGTCTTCTTGGGGCGCGATTTCAGCCCGAGCCGTCCCATTCCGAGCCCGACCGCGCCGGAGCTCACGAGTATCGGCTTCCAGCCGCTTTTGAGCGCGTCCGCAACCTGGGCGCATATTGCGCCCATGCGGGCCGTGTCGAGTTCCCCGATTCCGTGGGTCAGCACGCCCGTTCCGAGCTTTATTACGATTTTTCTGTTGCGCATTCCCGCCATTTCAGGCCCTCCGCGGGGCGTCAGATTTTTTTGAGGTCTTCTTCCTTGCGCGCGAGCTGCGAGTTTATTTCCGCAATGCTCTTGTCGGTCAGGTTTTGGACTTCCTTCTCAAATTTTTTAACGTCGTCCTCCGTCGCTCCGCCGGATTTCTGGAGCTTCTTGAAGGCGTCGATGGACTCCCTGCGGACGTTGCGCACGCGCACGCGCCCCTGTTCGGCCATCTCGTGGCAGATTTTTGCGAGTTCCGCGCGGCGTTCGCCGGATAGCGCGGGAATAGGGCAGCGCACGGCGTCGCCCATCACGGCGGGCGTGAATCCTATGTTGGCGGACAGAATCGCCTTTTCCACGTCTTTGAGAATGTTCTTGTCCCACGGCTGCACGCGGATGGTGGAGGAATCCGGCGTCGTTATGGCCGCGATGTCTTTCAGGCGGGAAGTCGTGCCGTAGGCTTCCACCATGACGTTTTCGACCATGGAGGGCGAGGCCTTGCCGGTGTGCACGGTCTCGAATTCGTGCGAGACATAGGCGACCGACTTGTCCATTGCGTCTTTCGTTCCCTTCAAAGCTTGTGAGAGGTCCATTTTGTTTCCTTTGCGTTTTGTTGTTTTTGAAAATTCGGGCTATTTTACGACGGTTCCGATTTCACGGCCCTCTATCACGAGCCTTATGTTCCCGGGCTTGTTCATGTTGAACACTATTATCGGAATGCGGTTGTCCATGCACAGCGAGAACGCGGTGGAATCCATTACCGCCAGGCGCCTTTCGAGCGCGTCGAGGTATGAGATGCGGTCGAATTTCACGGCGTCGGGGAATTTCGCGGGGTCTTTGTCGTAGATGCCGTCGACTTTCGTGGCTTTCAGAATCGCGTCGGCGCCGAGTTCGCTCGCGCGCAGGGCGGCGGTGGTGTCCGTCGAAAAATACGGGTTTCCCGTCCCCGCCACGAGAATGACGACGCGCCCCTTTTCAAGGTGGCGGACGGCGCGGCGCAGTATGAAGGGCTCGGCGACCTTCTCCATGGGTATGGCGGTCTGGACGCGCACGGCGACGCCCTCCTTTTCGAGGGCGTTCATCAGCGCGAGGCCGTTTATGACGGTGGCGAGCATTCCCATGTAGTCGCCGGTTGTCCTGTCGACTCCGCCCTGCGAGCCGCTCAGCCCGCGGAAAATGTTGCCTCCGCCCACGACCAGGCATATCTGCACGCCGAGCGAGCTTATTTCCTTTATGGACAGCGCGAGATTTTTAAGTATCGCGGGGTCGAGGGGTTCGCCGGTTGCGGCGTTTTTCAGGGCCTCCCCGCTGAGCTTTAATACGATGCGTTTGTATTTCGGATTCATTGTACTGCGCGGCAGACTCTCAAATTCGTCCGGCTTTTTCAACACTATTTATTGCCGTCCGCGCGGGAAATCGGGCGGGTGAAAAAACGGCGGCCGCCCGGGTTTGGGCGGGACGCCGCTGTGAACCGTCGGGCTACTTGGCGTCGGCGTTCGGCATTATAGATATGCCGTAGGGCTTTTTGCCGAAGATTTCGCGCGCCGCCTCGCGCACGTCTTCGAGCGAGACTTCCGCGTAGCCGCTTTTGACGGTCTTCGCCATTTCGATGTTGAGCGGCTTTGCCTGGCAGAGGTTTAGCACCGCTTCGAGCCAGTAGGAGTTCTTTCTCATGTTGGCCTCGACCTCTTTTAGGAGCGGGATTTTCGCGCGCTCGAATTCGTCCGCGGTTATGGATTTTGCGGTCTTCTGCGCGCACTTTTCGATGAGCCCGAGTATCTCCGCGTTGTACTCGGGCGCGACGAACGTTGCTCCAATGAGCAGCCCGTAGCCCTTTATCCATGTGCTGGGGCTGTTGTATGCGAACGGGCTGTAAACCTTTCCTTCGGCCTCGCGCACGTCTTTGCGCAGCACGTCGTCGAACACGCCCGACAGCACGTTCGCCGCGCGCATTTTGCGAATGTCCTGCCGGCCGCCCGAAATCCAGAGCTTGGCGGCCACGGAGCGCGGCTCGTCTTTCGTGAGGTATTCGAGCGAGGCGTTTTCTCCCTCCGGCGCGCGCGCGATTTCGGCGAACGGGTTTTTTTTCGACCTCTCGCGCGGCGGCAGCGCCCCGAAAGTTTTCGCGACCGCCGCGGCGGCATCGTCTTCCGAAATGTCGCCCACTATGGAGATTTCCATGTACGCCCCCTTCAATATCGGCGAAAGCCACGCGGCGATTTCCGGCATTTTTATCTTTTTGAAGTTTTCGTGGGAGCCCGGGATTTCCGATACGGGCGACTTCAAAAAGCGCAGCGCGCCGAACGTCATTTTTGCGGACGGGTTTGCTGCGTAGTCGCGGTAGAACGCCTCGCCGAATTTTTGGAGGGATTCCTCACCGTCCGCCCTGAACCCCGGGTCGCGGACCATTGTGGCCGCGAGGGAAAGCGCATCGGAGAAGCTTTTGCGGTCGCTCGCGGCGGAGATTTCGAAGCTGTTGCCCTGTATGGCGGCGCCTATGGACATCTTCATCGCGTACTGGGCGGCGGAGATTTCCGCCGCGCTCTGGAATTTGGTGCCGCCGGCGGTGAGCGCGTAGAGGGCGGCGAAGTATTCGGGCTTGCCTTCGGGAATGTCGAGAAGCCCGTTGCCGAAGGAGATCTTCACGCGGATTTCGTCCTTGCGGAAGTCGGTGCGCTTCGCGTTGAGACGCACGCCGTTTTCAAACTCGAACATTTTTATGCCGAGCTCCGCAACTTCGGAGGATTTCGCGATTTTCCCCGTATCTGCGAACTTTGAAAATTCGAGCTTTGAAGGCGCGAATTTCGCGGGGTCGTGCAAGCTGCCTTTCGCCTCCGCAAACGCCGCGGCGACCTCCTTTTCGAGCTCCGCCTGCGGGATTTCGCGCGCGGAGTCGGAGAGGAACACTTTTATTTTTGCGCCGGAAAATTCGCGCTTCAAAAGCTCCACGGCGTCATTTGCCGAGAACCCGTCGAGGGCGGCCTTTGCGATTTCGAGGTCGTCTTCCGGCGACGTGAAGACGGCGCCGTCCGAGAACGCCGAGACGATTTCGTTCGCCAGGTCGCGGTTGTTGCGCGTGGTCTTGGCGCTTATCGCGCTCTCGAGCTGGCGGAAGAGTTTTTTCTTTGCGGCGTCGAGCTCCGCATCGGAGATGTTGGGGACGCCGAGCAGCTGCCTGAAATTTTCGGCGAGCGCCCGCGCGCGCTCCGTGACGGGAGATTCCGCGCTGAATATCAGGGTGCGGCAGAAGCGGGAGAAGTCGAACGAGCCCGCCGAGCCGTTCGTCACGCCCGAGCCCGGGGTGTCGGCCACCCTGAGGTATCTGGCGTTTACGGCGTAGAGGGCGGTCTGAAAGCGGGCGTCCTCGATGCGCCGTTCGAGCGAATCGGGGCCCGAAAGGGGCTTTGAGACCGACACGGAAGCGTAGGATTTGGAAGAGTTTTCTATCGGGTCGTACACGCTGTCGGCGTCGAGCCCGGCGCCGTCTATGAACGATTTTACCTCCTCCGCGATTTCGAGCTTCCCGAAATTGTCGGCGCGGTTGGACGAGTTTTTGTCGCCCTCGAACGACGCGAAAGCCTTTTCCGCGAGCGCGAAAATTTCGGAGGGATCCACGTCGCCCACCACGACGAGAACCGCGTTTTCAGGCCGGTAGGACGCCCTGTAAAAGCCATCGAAATCCTCCCTTTTCGCGTTTTTTACAACGCTTTCCAAACCTATCGGCATTCTGTCGCCGAAAACCGAGCCCTTGAAGTAGTGGCGGATTTCCTTTACCGCCCTGCGGTATTCGTTCGTGTCGCGCGACTTCATTTCGGCGACGATAACCCCGCGCTCCTTGTCGATGGCTTCGGGGTCGAGCAGCATTCCGTCGCAGTAGTCGCGCAGCAGCGCCATGCCGTCGCGCAACAGCTTGTCCGACACCTCCGGCATGTCGAGCTTGTAGACCGTCTCGGAGAAGCCCGTGTGCGCGTTGGTGTCCGCGCCGAACGCCATTCCGAGCCGCTGGAAATATTCCACCATGTCCCCCGCGGGAAAGCTCTTTGTGCCGTTGAACGCCATGTGTTCGAGGAAGTGCGCAAGCCCCCTTTCGGATTCCGTCTCGTGCGCGGAACCCCTCCTTATCAGAAGCCTCATCGAAACCCTGTTCGGCGGCTCGGAATTTTTCATCACCGCGATTTTCATAGAGTTCGGGAGGGTTTTTACCTCCAAGGCGGGATCCGCGGCAAATCGCGGGGCGCCGAATACGTTTGCGGAAGCCAATGCCATTATCAATATGCCTAATTTTCTCATTTTTTGGTAAATTCGGGTTTGCGGGCGCACCAGAAAACGCAGTCGTCGGAGAAGTCCTCGACGGCGGGGGGCTCGGGCGAGATCTCGCTTCTGTTCCTGGACAGCAGGATTTCAAACCCCGCTTCGCCGAGGGCGTTTTCGATTTCCCCCCTCGACGGCGAATGTATGTAGATTCCCCCGTGGTCGCCCTCGTAGAATATGTCTCCGAATTCGTCGAGAACCGGCTGCTGCGAGCCCGTTTCCCACTGCTTCTTTTCGGAGAGCCAATACGCCGCGTTGCGCTTCGCCCCGCGGTCGTGGGTTGTGAACACGAACACCCCTCCGGGTTTCAGAATCCCGAAAATCGCGCGGATAGCGCGCCGCCTGCGCTCGGATTTCGGTATCTGCATCAGCCCGTTGAATCCGAACACCGCCGCGCCGAATGATTCCTCCGGAAGTTTAGGGTCGGAGGCGTCGAGCGCGAACGCCCGGATATTCGCCCCGCGGCGGGCGAATATTTCTTTTGCCGTCTCAGCCATATTGGGCGCGAAATCCGTCGCCGCGATGTCGCGGTATCCGAGCTCCCATAGCCCGAGGGCGATCCTGCCCGCGCCGCAGCCGAACTCTATTATCTTTGCGCCGCGCGGAATGAATTCCTCAAAGACTTTTCTTTCGGAATTCCAGAGGCCGACGCTCTCGGCGGCCGCGGCGTAGTCGGCGACCACCCGCGGATTGTCGAAATAGTTTCTGACGGTTTCGGGGTTCATTCGTATTTTATTCTGCCGAATGCCATCTTATCGGCTCCGAGCCCGAAAACTTGCGAATCTTCAACCCTGAAAGGCTTGGGGCCGTCCCAGGCGGGCAGGGCGGTATCGCCGAGGACGAGCGACGGGTTTTCGTATTCAAACGCAAATTCAGCGGCTTTCGCCGCCGCGCAGGAGCGCAGGGTCAGGGCGCCGCCCTCCAAATACAGCGATGAAATGCGCTCCTCCCAGAGCGATTTTTTCAGCAGATCCCAAAATTCGGGCGAGCGCGAGTCGGCGGGAATGCGCATAACGCGCGCGCCGCGCTCCGCCAGAATCCTTTCCCTGCCGGCGTCAGATTCGAGCGCGCAGACGATTCTCGTGCGGCCGGAGAATTTGTCCGAAAACACGGCGAATTTCGAGAGGTCCGGAATTTGCGCGAGTTTCAGCTGCGCGTCGAATATCAGGCGGATTCCGCAGGTTTCCGCCTTCCCCGCGATTCTCGACGTGAGGCGCGGGTTGTCGGCCGCGAGCGTGCCGAACCCCACGCCTATCGACTGGAAGAGCGCGCGCCACTTCATCACGTCCGCGGCGGCCTCCGCGCCCGTAATGCGCGTTCTCTCCCCGCGCTTTGAGGCGATTTTCCCGTCCGCGGATGCGGCGTATTTGAGCGCGACGACCGCGCGGCGCGAGACTATCGACTCGTTGAATATGAAGTTGAGTTTTCGGCACTCGCTTTCGAGAATCCCGAAGCGGCAACCGATCCCGCGCGACTCCAAAACCTCTTTCGCGCGCCCCGCGTGGGCGGGGTTCGGGTCGGCGGTTCCGACGAAAACGCGCGCGATTTTGGCCGCGGCTATGGCGTCGCAGCACGCGCCCGTTCTGCCGGCCGTGCTGCACGGTTCGAGCGTGACGTACAAATCCGCGCCCTCCGGCGGCTCCGACGCGCTTTTAAGACATTCGATTTCCGCGTGCGGCCCGCCGTCCCGCGCGTGCCAGCCCTCGCCTATAATGCGGCCGTCCCTGACGAGAACCGCCCCCACCATGGGGTTTGGGGAAGTCGAGCCCCACCCGCGCGAGGCGAGCGAGAGCGCGCGGCGCATAAAAGTTTCGTGCCCGGGCATCGGCTCAGGCTCTCACAAACGGGTTTGTTGCCTTTTCCTCGCCGACGGAAGTCGGCGCGCCGTGCCCGGGGTATATCGCCGTCGAGTCGGGCAGCCCGTATATTTTTTTGACGGACTTTTCGAGCGTCGCGAAATCCCCTCCCCACAGGTCGGTTCTGCCGACGCTGCCTTCGAAAATCAAATCGCCGACGAAAGCGCACTTCTTCCCTCCCTCTTCAAATACGAACGCGAGGCTGCCCGGGCAATGCCCCGGAACGTCGATACACCTTATTTTAAAGCCCGCGTATTCGAGAACGTCGCCGTCTTTCGCCTCAACGCCTATCGACATTTTGTCGAGCGGAGCGCCCGCGAACAGGCGGCTTTGCTGGAAGTCGGGATCCTCTATCAGCGGGCGGCCGTCCGCGCCGGCAACTATCGGGACTTCAAACTCGCGAGAGATTCTACCCGCGTCCCCTATGTGGTCCCAGTGCCCGTGGGTGAGCAGCACCGCCGCGAGCCTGAGGTTTTCCTCTTTGAGTCGCGCGGAGATTTCGCCGAAAGCGCCCGACGGCGCGTCTATGAGCACGGCCTCGCGCAGCTTTTCGCAGGAAACCAGATATGCGTTGGTGTCGAGCGGCCCCGACGGAAATATTTCTATTTTCATTTTGCCATTTTGTTTGGATAATTGTAGGCTTCAAGCCATGTTCCGAGCAGGTTTTTCCACTCGTCAACCGGTTTGTCGAGCTTGCGCAGGGCGTATCCGTGCCCGCCGCTTTGGAATATGTGGACACTCGCGGGCACTTTTAGTTCCTTCAATGCGAGGAAGTAGGATATCGCCGAATTGACGAGGCCGTCGTCGAGCGTCTGCACTATGAACGCGGGAGGGGTGTCCTTTGTCACGGGCAACTCTTGCGCGATTTCGTACATGCCGTTGTAGTCGCGCCTCTGCCGCGCCGATTTCTTCCACCGCTTTTCGTTGCCCGCTTCGTCGCAGTAGGCGGGATAGACGAGTATTGTCCCGTCGGGGCGGGCGGAGAGCAGATCCGCGGCGTCAACGGGCTCGTAGAGCTTTTCCCCGTATCGCGTGGAGGCGCGCGCCGAAAGGCTCGCGCCCGCGGAAAACCCCATTATGGCGATTTTTTCGGGGTCGATGTTCCACTCTTTCGCGTTGGCGCGGGCGGTTCTTATGGCGCGCTGGGCGTCCATAAGCGCCCCGTTCGGATTGTTCGGCACGCGGTATTTCAGTACGAGCGCGGGAATGCCCTTGGAGTTCAGCCATTCCGCGATTTCCGTCCCCTCGTGCCCGTATGCGAGCACGCCGTATCCGCCGCCCGGGCAGACCACGACGAGTCCGGTAGGCTTGTCGGACTCGACCCTGAAAAGCTCTGCCGACGGCTTTGAGACATTTCTTATTATCAGAACCTTGTCCTTTTTCCCTATCCAGGTTTCCTCCGTCTTGGCGATTTCCGGTTCTTCCGCCGCCCTGCCGGGCATTTTGCCCTCGGGCCAGAGGTCGAACTTTTCGGAAGCCGCCGCGGAGGCCGCAAATGCGGCGATGGCCGCTGCCGCCAAAAGCCTCATTTCTTTTCCCCGTCGAAATTGTGGTGTTTGAGCCAGTCCTCAAAGAGGTCTTTCCACTCGGAGACGAGGTCCGTCTTGTTCCTGAGGGCGTATCCGTGCCCTCCCTTGTCGAACATGTGGAGGTTTGCGGGAACCTTGCTGCCTTTGAGCGCGAGATAGTAGGCAATCGCGGCGTTTGCGTAGAAATCGTCCTGCGTCTGCACTATGAATGTCGGGGGAGTGTCCTTCGAGACATTGAGGTTTTCGGCGAGGGCGTAGAGCTTGCCGTATCCTTCCGCGCCGAGCGGGGTGCCCGACCAGCGGTGGTCGTTGCCGGGCTTGTCGCAATAGGCGGGATATATCAGCCCCGTGAAGTCCGGGCGCGCGGAAAGCGAGTCCGCGGCGTCAATCGGCGCGTAAGTCTCTTTGTTGAACTGCGTGGAAGCCCTCGCGCAGAGATTCGCGCCCGCCGAGAAGCCCATTATCCCTATGCGTGAGGGGTCGACGTTCCATTTTTGCGCGTTGGCGCGCACGAGCCGTATGGCGCGCTGTATGTCCATGAGCGCCGCCTGCGGCTTGTCGGGGACGCGGTAGAAAAGTATTGCGCACGGGATTCCCTCGCCGGAGAGCCAGTCGGCTATCTGCGTGCCCTCGTGGTCGCTCGCCAGCCCCTTGTATGCTCCGCCCGGGCAGATTATCATAAAGCCCGTCTTTCTTTTCGCCTGCGGGATGTATACGGAAAGGCGCGGAGCCCCCTTTATCTCCGGAATCTTGCCGTCCTTTCCGGCTATCTTGTCGGCGTCGGTTCCGGGCATTTTGCCTTCGGGCCAAACCGGAATGTCGGTTCTTTCGATTTTAAGGTCGCCCGCGTGAGCGCATGCGGATATGGCGGCGGCAAGAGCCGCGAGGAGGATTTTTTTGAATATTCTTTTCATAATGTTGCGTCTTTCACGTCGATAAAACGGAATTCCGCGGAGTAATCAAGGAAACATTTTTCGCGCGGCGCCGATTGCGGTTTTTTTCAATGCGGATAGAGGCGGATTTTTATCGGCGTGCGGGAAAAGGGCAAAACGAAATATGCAGGGCGTTCGCGGGATTTTTCGGGGCGCAAAAAAAGCCTCCGAACGCCGTCCGGAGGCCTGCAAATAACGAAGCCGTTTAGCGGTTTTCGTAGCGCTGGCGGAGCATGTTGTTGAACGCCGCCACCTTGTTCTTGCGGCGCTTGATTTCGCTGGGCTTCTCAAAATATCTCTTCTGGCGGATGTCGCGGATTACGCCTTCCCTGTCGAGCTTCTTTTTGAGCCTGCGCAGGGCCTTTTCCATCGCTTCCCCCTTGCGGAGTTTGACTTCTACTGACATCTTTAATTCACCTCCTTCTTCCTCTTTCAATAAAGAGAATAAAAACCCATATTCTGGAAATTCCCATACACCGGTCAAGTACAAAAGTACAAAGGGTGCGAGGCGCACTTCCATTGAAGGGGCAAACCCCTTACGAAGATTGGCTTCGCCAATGCTTCTATCCCCTCCCCGTTCCCAATAAAAAACGAACCTCCAACATGAGAGGTTCGTATACACTTTCGGA
>ERZ1673738.343-NODE-343-length-90964-cov-15.253979_pt1 | contig 90964 bp, 66 predicted proteins | sample MGYA00580198_ERZ1673738 | MGnify/ENA primary metagenome ERZ1673738 (study PRJEB41218, sample SAMN15661784) | gut metagenome | host: Homo sapiens | place: Canada: London | collected 2015-08-20/2019-03-30 | study: EMG produced TPA metagenomics assembly of... | reverse complement strand
GGGGGATTGAGGAGGGGATAGAAGTATTGGCGTAGCCAATCTTCGTAAGGGGCGTCAGCCCCTTAAATGGAAGCGGCACTGCCGCCCCCGTGCCTGGCCGGCGCGCCTCGCGCCTGCGGGGGAGTATGAGGGGGTCGCACAGACCCCCTCATATCCAAATCATTTCCTCCTGCGCCATGCGGCAAGGCCGAGGGCGAGCGCGCCGAGGAGGGCGGCGGTTGCCGCGGGTTCGGGGACTTGCGAGAAGCTCACGGTCAGCATATTGCCGTCCCAGGCGAAGTTTGCCAAGGCCCCGAGCAGGTTTTGGGCGATGAAGTCGTCGTTGGCGTCGGAGGAAAATCCGGCGGGCGATTCGCAGAATATCAGCGTGTAGGCGGGTTCGTCTATGAGCATTGCCGCGTCGAAGCCGTCGAAGTCTATGCCGATTTTCTCTGTTCCCTCTTTTGCGAGCGCCCCGAGATTCAGGGAGTATATGCCCGCGGAGAAAGAGTCTTTGTTGCCGATGAGCAGGGCGCCGCTTTTCAGGACGGCGGACGCGAATGATGCGCCGTCGAGCACGAGTTCCCCGTTGCCGTAAGACGACTGGTTTTGGAAGAGAAGCGTTCCGCCCGAGACGCCCACGGAGTCCACCAGCAGCCCCGTGGCGGAATTTGTGGCGGACTTGTCGGAAAATACCATCGTCTGGGAGTTTGTGGCGGAGGAATCCATTTTCAGGTGGAACTGCGTGCCGCCGTCGTTCTTGAAAGTTCCCTGCCAGACCGCGTCAACCTTGTTGGTGAAAGTCATGTTGATTTTATGGTTCGCGGCGTCGTAGTCTTCCGTCGCGCTCAATAGCGCATTCCCCTTCAATCAGCCTATCGTTATATTCGAGTCGAACGCGGCGTCGGACGACAGAGTTTCCGCCTTTGTTCCGAGCCTGGTTTTGAGATTCCACTCGGCGAGGTATTCATTATGCACAGTATTGGCATAAAGGGAAGTCATGTCCACTACCCCTCCCACTATGAAGTTTGTGACCGACGTCTGGAAAATTATTTTCTGGGCGTCCAAGTCCTCCGTGGAAGAGTATCCGGAGGTCTGCGAGAACGTTAGATCGCCGTCGACCTGGAAAGTGCAGTTCTTCTGGATAGCCGTGGTATAGTACGCGCTGTCGCCGCCGGATAAATTTACCTGCGAAGAAGTATAGTTGTTCCTGACCGTCAGCTTCAAGCCCTGCTGATGGATAGAGCTTCCCGCCGCCTTGTTCAGGACGTTCATGTCGCCGTAGACATGGTAGGTATTGCCAACTTGTTCCCCGCCGCCCATTACGATATTCAAGCTCGTGGAATTCCAGTTTGCATATGACTCTTCAAGCATGATGTTAAGGTTTCCGGCCATGTTTATATTTACGTCCGCGCCCCCTATGAGTTCGAAGCCGGGCGAGCCGACTTTCAGGACATAGTTCAGGTCGTGGATTTCGAGCGGGACGTTTCCGTATCCGGACACGATGCCGGTTTGGCTCGTGGTATCGGCAATTACCCACAGATTGTTGTTTGCGCCAGGTATCGTCGGGGCGCCGCTCTCCGTTTGCCACCAGCTCTTCTGTTTTTCCTCGTCCACCCACTGGTATTTGAAATACGTGGTTTTCCCGTCCGCCGCCCACAGTGGGGTCGAGAAATCTTTGGTCGAATACAAATCGACATAAGCCGACTCTTGGGCAAAGGCGGGCAAAGCAAACAAGAAAGATAGGGCAAACGGAACAATCGTTTTCATGATAATACGCACTTTATTCGCAATATAAACAATGTTAATCATTTTCCGTCATTCGAAACATCTGTTCCCCGCCGCGTTCCGGGCGTTGGCAATAGCAGAATATCCCGTTATTCCCGCGCGAAAAACATAAGATGGCAGAACGTCTGCCGGAACACAATCCCGGCGCCGCGCGAACCGCGGACAATGCCGCCCCGCTGCGCTGGCGCGCGGCAAAATAGACGCGCAGTTTTAGAAACTGAAACGAGATGAAAGTTCATATACATGGCAAATGCGCCGTATCCCTTGAACAGTCTGCCGCAAAAAAAGCTTATACCCATCGGCCAATCCGCAAAACGCAAAATCTTCCCGAAAATTTCGCGACGGGCGCGCGGCGGCAAATTAAAGCATTCTGCGGGATAAGGAAATGCGGAACTTCCCCAGCCGATAAGCGGAGAAATACCTCAGAAGCGCGGGTTTTGCCGGCAACGTTTCCCACGCGCATAAAAAAAAGGCCAAACTTGCGTTTGGCCCTTTTTTTTACGTTGTCGCTTCTCGATTAGAAGAGAACCTGAACCTGCGCCCAGACGGTGTTGCCGTACACGCGTTCGACAGTCGCGTCGCCCTGGTCGTAGTAGGCGAATTCGTAGCCGAGGGAGGTCTTGACCGCAGTCGTGGCATACCAGTTGACGCCGCCGTAGAAGGTCATCGCCTGGTTTATGTCGCCGAGGTCGTCGCCGCTGTAAGCGGAACGCAGACCCATGCCGTTCGTGGAGACATAGGAACCGCGGAACACGGGTTCGATCGCGCCCCATTCGCCGATATCCATCTTGTAGGCGGCGGTGAAGTTCGCGCCCATCGGAGTGCGGCCAACGCCGTTGCGGCCGGGGGTGTAGTCTTCAGCCTGTTGGAGGAAGAATTCGCTGATGAGGGTGAGGCCGCGCCAGTTGAGAGTGGCATAGGGGTTGATGCCCCATACGCTGCCCTTCTGGGTGTAGTCGTTCATGCCCTGGGGAGCATAGCCGAAGTTTATACCGAGATCGTAGGAGAGCGTTTCGCCCTTGACGTCGGCGACATTCTTATAGCCCATATTGGCCCAGAAGCTGAGGGCGGAGCTGTCCTGAGCTTCGGTGATATAATTGTCCACGCCGCCTTCGGAAACGCCGGAAGTCACCGCCGCGCCGTAGTAGAGGCCGTCGACCTGGGTGATGTTGCCGTCCCAGAACACGCCGACCGTGCGCGAACCAAAGTTCTTGCCGTCATAGCGGGTGAAGAAATAAGTGGCAACCGAACGTTCGACCGCGAGCTGGCCGAAGTCGTCCATGTTCTGTTCGTAGCCCATGTTTACCTTGCGGAGACCGAGCTGGAGAGTGCCGTTGAGATAGTCGAGATCGATCTTCTTGGAGGCAACGACCTTGTCGAGGTAATTCTTGCTTTCGCCTTCCGTGCCGAAGTCGGTGACGACTTCCGCGCTCCATCCGCCGCCCACGTCGGCTTCAACGCCGAGCTTTACATAGCGGAGGGTGAATCCGTTCTGCTGGGAGAAGGATGCAGTTCCGGACTTGACGCTGTTTTTGCCCCAGCTGTACCAGCCCTGGCCGCCGCCGAAAATCTTGATGGACTTCGTCGACTTGGTAGCGGGAGTCACCGCTACGGAATCCTTAGCGATTTGCGCGGCTTCCTGCTGAGTGAGCATGCCCTTTTTGACGAGGGTTTCAAGGAGCGCTTTATCCTGAGCGTTGGCGGCTACAACCGCGCCCGCTACGAGTAAGCTGATGATTGCTTTTTTCATATCTTATTTGTAGTTTGTTTTGGTTGGAAAACAGAGGGGAAGATTCTTTATATGAATATACCCATCCGATTCTCCATTATGTTTTGATTTTTTTTCGCGCAAATCAAGCCTTTTTTTAACGCGGCGTTAATAATGCGCAAATACTCCGGCGCCGCCGGTTGCGTGAAAACCGGCGAGTTTTCGATACTTCCGCCGCGGCATTTGAACGGGCGGGAACGGATCGGTTTTACCGGTTTGAAAAATTTTTTCAAATTTCGGAATGTTTTTTTATATTGCGTGAAAAATGCGGCCTTCCTCGACGCGGGCCGCATTAAAATTTTCGGGGAATTTCTCGTTTCCCGTTTCGCCTATCCGCGCCTGCGGCGCGCGACAAGCAAGAGCGCAAACGCGCCGAGGATTGCCGCGACCTTCGCCGGTTCGGGGACGAGCGAAAGGTTTGCGGTCAGCGTCGATACCCCGTCCAGCTCGGATACGGTTATTTTGCCCATAATTCCGTCTTGGAGTTTCAAGGTAAAGTCATCCGCGGAGACATTGCTGCCGTCGGTTGCAAACGACATCAGATTCGCGCTCCATTCATCGCTTTCGGAGGCTTCGAGCCACGCCTGCAAATCGTAGGCGGAGACGTTCATTTCGAGCACCAACGGAGAGTCTCCCGTAATTTTCGTCATGGCTCCGTTAACTTTAATGAAGTCGCCGTCGGTTTCCGCGAGGTCGAAAACCACCGTTCCGCGGTAGAACGACATGGAGTCAAATTCCACCCTGCCGATTTCCGTATCCGCCGCCGCGCCTGTCGCGCTGAACACGGCTTCCGAAGGGTTGTTATACCCCATTATCATCAGGCTGCCGCCCTTCATTCCGTCGTACATTCCCAAGTCGAGCCTGCCGCCGCTCACCTCGACTTCGTTCAGCGCGTTGGGAGAATCGGAGAAAACTCCGCCGCTCAAAGACCATCCTTGTGTAGCCGTAAACCTCATAATCTGGCGGCCGTTAGCGGCGTCGTTTGCCGCCATTCGCACATTCAACTTGTTGTCCGCGAGTTCCCCGTCGGAATCCTTTGTCAAAAGTCCTCCGATGTACTCGCTCGTTCCGGAGTTTGTGAGAATTAACTCGGTCGTGTTCGCGGCAGACGCATTCCCGCCGAGCTGTATCATTCCGTTTTGTGCTATCTGCAAACCGCCCAATGTGCGGGTAAACGTGCCGGATTCCGACGAAGAAACTTGAAATATATTATTGTCTCCGTTTGAATTTCTGACAGTCAAAACGCCGTCAACCGCAAAAGTCCGGGTATTGACGTATAAAGACGCCGAATCAAGATTATGCGCCGAAGGATTGGGGACTTGCGAATCTATTGTAAAATCGCCGCCGATTTTCACATTTCCGCTGCCGCGAAACGAGACGCGTGTCATGTACCAATTCGTAGAGCTCCGCGTGTCGGAAAAGAGAAAATCGCCGCGTGTCTCCAATGTCGCGCCCGATTCTATTTGAAAACCTAAAATCGGCTGGGAGGTCTTCGTATCGCGCAAATTGACAGTCAGATTTTCAACAGAAACAGTTTGGCTTCCGGAAATTTCCAGAAAGTTTTTATCCCAAAAATTCTCGGGCAAATCAAATATGTCGTAAGTCAAATTTCCGGCAGTGAGAGAAGAGGACGCTCTCGTTATGCCGTAATTCGAGGGCACTTCGGATAATGAACAGCTAATCGCGATATTTGTATGAGAATCGATTTCTCCGGCATATGGCTCCCCGTTTAGGGTATAGGAAGAGGGAACGGAAATGTCCGCGGGAAGAGCCGAACCCGACGTTAACACGCCTTCAAGATCGGCCGCCTGCGCCGGCAACGCCCAAAACCAGAGCGGAGCGAGAAAACATCCGCAACGGGAAAAACATTTTAACAGATATTTCATTTTTATTACTATTTATGATGTTGAAGTTCGATAATACAACGGCAGATATGCAAACCGCTCTTGGTATAATTCATTCAAATACAATAATTATAAATGTCAATACTTTGACAAAATATTTCCACTCCACCTCTCCCCCATCACAAACCCCATTTTCCATGTCATTGTCCCAAGCGCATATGCACGCACAAGTACGTTTGGAGTCTGCTGCGGGAGAGTCGAAAAAAAACAAAATTATTCTCTTTTGCCTGCGCGCGCATGCGTTTTAACATAACAATTTTTCACAACTGCCGCTCCCCTTCTGCCTAATACCTCAAAACTCAAAAAGGCGACCCCGCTCCGGAGCCGCCTTGAAGCCGAAAACTTAAAACGCCTATCCGCGCCTGCGGCGCGCGGCAAGCAAGAGCGCAAACGCGCCGAGGATTGCCGCGACTTCCGACGGTTCGGGGACGAGCGAAAGGTTTGCGGTCAGCGTCGATACCCCGCCCAAATCGGATACGGTTATTTTGCCCATAATTCCGTCTTGGAGTTTCAGGGTGAAGTCCTCCGCGGATACATTGCTGCCAACAGTTGCAAACGACATCAAATTCGCATTCCATTCATCGCTTTCGGAGGCTTCGAGCCACGCCTGTAAATCGTAGGCGGAGACGTTCACTTCGAGCACCAGCGGAGAAGCTCCCGTAACTTTCGTCATGGCTCCGTTAACTTTAATGAAGTCGCCGTCGGTTTCCGCGAGGTCGAAAACCACCGTTCCGCGGTAGAACGACATGGAGTCAAATTCCACCCTGCCGATTTCCGTATCCGCCGCCGCGCCTGTCGCGCTGAACACGGCTTCCGAAGGGTTGTTATACCCCATTATCATCAGGCTGCCGCCCTTCATTCCGTCGTACATTCCCAAGTCGAGCCTGCCGCCGCTCACCTCGACTTCGTTCAGCGCGTTTGCGCTATCGGAATAACGGGTATTTCCGTCATACGACGTCCAGCCGCCGGTTGTCATAAATCGCATTATCTGGCGGCCGTTCGCCGCGTCGCTTGCGACCATTTTAATATTGAGTTTATTATCCGCAGCCTCCCCGTCAGCGCTTTTCGTCAAAAGCCCGCCGACATATTCGCCCATCTCCGAGTTTGTGAAAATAAATTCCGTAATGTTCGCAGTGGCCGCATTCCCGCCGAGCTGTATCATTCCGTTTTGCCCTATCTGCAAACCGCCCAATGTGCGGGTAAACGTGCCGGCAGACGACGAGGACGTCCTGAAAATATTCTCGTCGCCATTTGAATTTTTAAGCGTTAAGATTTTTCCCACGGTAAAATTTGCGGAGTTCACAGAAAAAATTACGCAATTATACAGCCCCTCGGCGGCGTTGACGGCGCGCGAATCTACCGTGAAATTGCCGCCTATCGCGAAACTTCCGTTGCCGCTGAAACTTAGCGCCGTTTCGTATCTGTTTGAAGAACTCCGCGTGTCGGAAAAGAGAAAATCCCCGCGCACATTCAATGCCGAGTTTGAATTCGCATAAAAAGTAAGATTCGGATATGTAGTGCTGCACTCGCGCAAATTCAGGGTAAAATTCTTAACGGATACAACGCTGTCGATATTTGTTGTAAATATGCTCTTGCTCCAAAAATTTGCGGGCAATTCCAAATTATACGTTAAGTCTCCGGCGGTGACTGAGGGCGCGTGTGTAATATTATAAGCGGACGGGACCGATGAAAGGGTGCCATTTACTGTGAGGTTCGTGTCCGAATCAATCCCGCCGGAATACGCCTCCCCGTTTAGGGTGTAAAATGAAGGGTCGGCAACGTTAACGGGAAAATCCGAATCCGACGTGAACGTCCCTTCAATGTCGACCGCCTACGCGGATTGCGGCAAAAAATACATAAGGGCGATAAGGCAGCCGCGACTGCATATGGATTTAATGTGACATTTCATTTCGTTTTTATTTGCGTTGTTGGAACTTGGGAAACCGTGACTACGGGTACGCAATCTGATTTCGATATAAATATAATCTAAAACAGTGTTATAAATGTCAATACTTTCTTGAAAAAAAATTATTCCCACAATTTTTCGTCTTATTTTTCGCCTATTCTCCGTTTATTTCTTTTCAAAATCAGGCGTACGGGAAAATACGGCAGATTTTTGCGCATTGATATTTGAAGAATGAGTTTGGAAGCGGGAAACAATGGGGAAATAAAGGGTTGGGGAGGGTTTGGCTTTCGAATTTGAGTTTGGAAAATTTTTGGGCCGCCCCCCCCCCCCCCCCCTGCAAATAGCCCGCAACCTGCCGCTGTTCCTGCAACGGAGTTTTAAACGCCTTGCAACACCCTTGCGCCCCCCCTCTCGCGAACGCTCCCCCTACACACCTCTTACGAAAATACCCATATGAGGGGTATTTTCCTCAAACGTTCGATTTTTCTCCTCAAACCTTGCGATGCGATACACCAAATCTAACTTCATTTTTCCAAAATCAAATTTCACGATACAGCATACACTTCCGGAACTGTGTTCGGACAAAAAACGCCGCGGCGGGAAACTCAAAAACAAGGCCATTCCCTTTCGCCTTGCGCGCACATGCGCTTTTAACGCAACAATTTTTACAACTGCCGCCCTTCCCCACTCTCCCCTGTCCGATACTCCGCCGCGCTTGGCGGCAAGCCGCACGCGACAGCCTGTCTCAGCCCTCCCGCATGATACCCCAATGCGCAAAAAGGCGGCTCCATATTGGAGCCGCCTTAAAGCCGAAAATTTGATTTCCGATTACCCGCGCCTGCGGCGCGCGGCGAATGCGAACGCGGCAAGCCCGAGAAGCGCCGCAACTCCCGCGGGTTCCGGAACCGTACCGAAAGTCACTTGCAGCATGTTGCCGTTCCAACCGAAATCCGCAACCGCATTGAGAAGGTTTTCGGCGGCAAAGTATTCGTCGGCGTCGACTTCCGACGACATGCCGGTAAGCGAACCCGCCGTTATGAGGTCGTAGGTAATACCGACAAGCTCCGAGGCGTCAAGCCCGTTGAAGTCTATCGCTATCTTGTCCGAGGCTGTTTTGGCGAATTCCCCCGCTATGGAAATCAAACTTACTCCCGCTCCGGCGAGGAATTCGTCCTTGTCGGCGAATATGAACCCGCCGCCGTTAAATTCCGCAGAGGACACTGCGGCGTTTCCGACCGCGCCAAACCTGCCGCCGTTGAGGGTAAGCTTGCCGTGCGTGGAACCTGCGGCAGTTTTCGCCAGCAGCGTGCCGTTCTCCATCTGTATGTAGCCGGAAAACGAATTTTCGCCCGAGAGAACCTGTGTTGCCGCTCCGTCCATAACGATATTGACGGACGCCCCTTCCGCATTCGTCACGACGCCCGAGTAAATCTGCTCGGAGGGATTTGTCAGAACGACCGTATAGTTCACGCCGGCAGCTTCGGCGGTCACTGTGCCGGCCGACCCTTTCAATCCGCCGACTTTTAGAAACTGCTCGAAGTCCGCCATTTTCTCGAACCGCACCTTGCCCGCGTTTGAGCCGAAATCTATGACGCCCCTTATGACGCCGGTCGCCTTGTCATAGGCCGTGGCCGCCCTGCCGACGGAAAAGGTTATCATCGAATTGCCGTTACCGCGGCTGAGATAGACATTCTCCGCCGAAAACGATTCAAGCGACGAAGTGGCCGCCCCTAAGGACAAATTGTTATAACCATTGGTATTGTTATTATATATATCGCCCCCCACCGAGAGATTGCCCGACGTAAAGCGCACATACCCGTTAAAACCGTATGTCAGATCGCCGGAGATTTGGAAGTGCGAGGAGGTCTGCATATTGAACATCGCCCAGTTGTTGTTGCAGCCGGAAATCGCAAGGCTCTTTATGCTGAACGTCTGGTTGGCGTTAAGAACCATCGATCCCCCCATCCGGTAGGTGAAGGCATTCTTGGAATAATCCAATATGACGTCGGTATCGGCTGTCGGGGCATAGACCGTTTCCGCATAGGTATATGTCGGCTTGCCGTCTCCGTCCAAGGAAAAACCCGTCGCCCAGTTGTAATTGTCGTTGCCCTCCTCGGAACTCTTTTCGGTGCTCAGAAGATAGCGCGGCGAATTCTGGTTGTACGTCGAATTAAATGTCTTCGTATCGACCCAATAAAGAGTGTCTGCGGAAGCCGAAAATGCGGCACCCAACGTGCAAAGACATATTATGTTTTTAACTTTTATTCTCATTTTCATTTATTTGGAAAGGGAGAAGGATAAATATTTGGCAACGGGATACGGAATAAACCGCGCATACCGCTATTTTTAATATTCTTTATTCTTCTGCCTTTCAAAGTCAAGTAAAAATATCTATGAATTTAGCGCCCAGAGGATTACCGTCTTAAAGAGCGATTTTGGGTTGAAAAAAGCGCGGAATCCGGCATTCTGAAAAGAATGCGCAAGGCATTGTATATGGTATTGTCGGCGGCATTCGCGGAACTATTGGCGGCCGCGGGGGGAAGCGTCGAAAGGGTGGAGAAACTCGGCCTCGATGACGTGGAGATAACGGCTGTGGAGCGCATAAAGCCCGGGACGGAAATCGACGGGACGAAGGCCGCGGGAGGAGCCGTGCTCGTAAAAGCGCATAAAGCCCGGGACGGAAATCGACGGGACGAAGGCCGCGGGAGGAGCCGTGCTCGTAAAGGCGCGCGCCAAGCCGCCGTCAAAGGTCAACATCGCAATATGCCTGCCGGACGACTGGAACGGCATCTTCCTCGGCAACGGGAACGGCGGCATGGGTCAAAATCTGTCATTAAAGGCGGCAGTCGGCGGTGCAAACGGCGGCTACGCCTCCGCCCATTGCGACTTGGGCACCGACAAGTGGTGGGTTGACCAGGAGGGCCTCGACGTCGCCGCCGCGGATTTCGGACACGACGCCGTATGCATGATGACGCGCGCAGGCAAGAAAATCGCCGAGGCGTATTACGGGCGCAAGCCGGAGCATTCTTACTACGTCGGCGGCTCGACCGGAGGTCAGGAGGGGCTTTCTATGGCGGAGCGCGACCCGGGGGAATACGACGGCATAGCCGTATTTTATCCGGTATCCGACCGCACGGGGCTGCACACGCGCTTCATTTTCGAAAGGGCGCTGCTCCACCCCGGGAACCGCTTTTCCGACGAACAGATAAAGAGAATCACCGAAGAAATCGTCGCGCAGAACAGGGGAAACGACGGGGAGCCCGCAGACCCGCAAAAGCCCTATCTGAAATATCCCGAGCGCGCAAAGGTCGACTATTCCAAATTCGACTTCCTCACGAAAGAACAAATCGAAATCCTGAAAAAAGTCCACTCGCCGTTCCTCGACCCCAAAACCGGAGCGTTCGTGACGTTCGGGCTGCCGCCGTCGTGCGAAATCGCCGACAACGGCAAGAGCCTCAAAGGGGGATTCGTCGACTGGATGTCTGAATGGTTTTTCCGCAAGTCAGGCGTGGACGCCTCAAAAGTTGACCTTCACTCCTACGCGCGCGACTTCGGGAAACGTTTCGCGGCGGCAAACGCAGCCCCAAATCTCGGCAAGTTCAGGAAGCTCGGCGGCAAGCTTTTAATAGTACAGGGAAAAATCGACACGATAGTGCCCGCCGACTACATACGCGAATGGTACGGCCTGCTGTGCGAAAACGTCGGCTCCGTCCCCAAGACGGCGGAGTTCGCGCGCCTCTTCATGGTTCCCGGCGGATGGCACGGCAATATTTCAGGCGTCGACATGCTCGGCACAATCCGCAAATGGGTCGAGACCGGAACGCCACCCGAACAGATAAAGGCAAGCGTTATAATAAACAATAAACGCTACCCCGAAGACGCCGAACTATACCTCCCGCGATAAATCCATAGAAAACTAGTCAAGCGGCACTACCGGCGCAAAGCGAGCAGGCGGCATGAGACATGCCAGCCAGGCGCAAGGTGCGCCAGCCAGGCACGGGGCGTGCCAGCCATTGAAGGGGCTGACGCCCCTTACGAAGATTGGCTTCGCCAATGCTTCTATCCCCTCCCAGTTTCCAACAAAAAACGAACCTCCCACATAAGAGGTTCGGGCGCGCTTCCAGAGTTCGTTAAAAAACCAAAGCTTTCCCGATTTGGCGCAATGAAAACGAAAGCTTATTTTATCCGAAGCGCAGCGAGGTTATAAAATAAGGCTTTCGGGAAGGATAAAATGCGGCAGCATCTTACCCCGTAGGGGTGAGAACAGCGCAACCAAGCGAGCGAATCCATTTTGGAGCTAAAAACGGAGCGCAAGCAAAACTGCGGGTCGAAGCGTATTTGACATACGCGAGAGTCAACTGTTATCCGTTATCGAATAAAAAACGAATCTCCCATGAGAGGTTCGTACACACTTCCGGAGTTCGTTAAAAAAACCAAAGCTTTCCCGATTTGGCGCAATGATTTTGGATGCGGGGCGAGTATAAGAAAGCCTTTAAGGGCGCGTGGCGTATTTAACATACGCGAGCGGTCTGAAAGGCTTTCTTAACGGAGCCCCGCGCCAAAAGCATTCGCCAAATCTTATTCGCCGAATCTCAGGCGGTACATCTTTCTGCTCATTTCGTTCATCGCGGCGGCCATGTCGTATTTGGGGGTGTCGCAAATGTCTACGAAACCGAGGGCTCCGTTTTCGCCGTCGAATCTGCCGGTTGTGTACTGGTCGGTGTACTGGAACCAGTGGGCGCCTATTATCATCGGATTTTTTACGGCGTCTTTCAGATAGCTTTTCATAGATTTGGTACGCTCCGCAGAGGAAGGTTTCGGGCACAAACTCCCCCAGAAATTGCCCCTGTCGCCCGATCCGAAATGAAATTCCCCGATGAGCACGGGTTTGTCGGCAATGCCGTCCACCAGCTTTTCTTTGACATCGTTCGGAGAGTCCCGGTAAATGTTGAAAGTCACGACATCGCAATTATCAAAGGCGGATTTTATCACAATCGGATTGAGCCAGCCGAAACCGAAGCGGCAGCCGAGGTACAGGGCGTCGGGAGAAGCCGACTTCACCGCGTCGCGGCAGGCGGTAAAATAGGCGTCGGTAATAACCTTTTCGATGGCGGCGAAGTCCTCCTGCGCGGCGGGAACCGTCGTGTCAAAGTCCTTGCGGGCGAGGAAGTCGTCCCAATCCTTGTAGTCGGACTTCCACGCGGCGTTGAGCGCGGAGATGTCGGTATACTTCTTTTTGAGCATGTCGCGGAAGGCGATTTTGCTGTGCTGGCCGGCGGGGCAGCTGAGCAGCGCGCGTCCTATCGGTCCGACTTCCCCCTGCCACGGGAGTTCGTTGTCCACGAACGCGCCAATGCAATAGGGGGAGTTCAGCAAATCCGCTTTTCTTGCGGCGTTCTCCTTCGTGATTTTCGCGAAATCCGGATGGAGGTAGTCGGGGAATTTCGTCCAGAAGAGATCGAGTTTCAGATTTTTGTTTTCGGGCGCCAGATACGCGGGGCGGCCGCTTCCCAGGGTCACGCTGAAAGGAATGTTTGCGTCGTTCATCAGGCGCTCGTCGCTCCACGCGCCGGAGGAGTTTACGCCCCATGCGTTGAGGCGCCCCCGAATCAGGGCGACTTTGTCGTCCTGGGACATGCTGCCGTATTTCTTATGCATATTGCGGGAATTGAAGTTCACTGACTTCATCGACCCGCTGTACTCTCCCTTTTTCGTGTCGTAGAAGCGCGCGCCGCCCCAGACATACTTGGGGTCGATTTTCTCGAAATAGTTTTCCCTGCCGGTCACAATCGTGGCGCCGCTCGCGCCGTTGGCGTTCACGCAGTCTATGCCCAGCGACCAGAACGGGTAGCCGTCGGGGTCGCGGAAAGTCCATTTGCCGTCTATTTTGTCGAGCCTGAAACGTCCGGTACCCTCGGCTTTGAGGGCGTCGTTCGCATACCCGCCCCACTTGCTGCGGCGGGGAATTTTGGAGAGCTTGGCGTTGAACTCCGCCTCCTTCTTCTTTTGGACTTCAAAGTCGGCGTCGGAATGGATCTTGCCCGGCCAGTCGCGGTGTTTGAACTGCCCGTACTCGTCGATAAACGGAAAGAAGTCCTCCTTCGGCATCAGGTATAGCGGGTCGTCCGCCTTGGCGAACACAGGGTTGTTGGGCAGAAATTTCATGCCCGTAAAATACTCTTTGGCGTTGTCGAGCCACGAGTTCGGGAAATAGAAGATTTCAATGTCGTCCACGGCGATTTCGCTGCCGCCGGCGGAGGTTATGGAAACACTGGCCCTTTTGCCCTCCGGAACGGCGGCGCGCAGCGATACCTGTCCGCGCGTTCCCTTTTTGCCGGAAAACGTCACATCGCCGTATCTCTCGCTTCCGCCGATTATCGCGAAATTCATTCCCCCGCCGAGAATGACGTAGGAAAACTTGACGACGACAGTCTTGCCGCCCTCAATGCCGGAGACAGGGAATTTCATCGAGAGCGGCCACTTTTTCTGCGTTTGGCCGATGGTGCTTACCCTTAGCGACTTTCCGGTTCCGGCCCGCGCCTCGCGGGAGTCGTCCAACTTGAAGTCCCCAAAAGTGCTTATTTCGGCAAACTCGTTTCCGGAATCGAAATTTTCCGAAAAACACTTCTCCGCCGCATGCGCGCACGACACAGACAGAGACGCCCCCATAACAAATGCGTAAAACCGTTTCATAAAAAAAACGGCTAAACGCAAAACCCCGCCGTGTCAAACGCAATCGCCCGCGGAGCGGGAAACGGGGCTACATCGACGCGCGGGCGCGGACTGACAGGGCGAGCGACGCCGCGCAGAGCGCGAGGCACACGGCTATGCATAAGTCGTCCGCAATCCCCGCGAGCAGCCCGCAGAGCGCGAGCCCTATGCCCATTGTCAAACCCCACAGGGAAGACAGCACGCTCAAAATCCAGCCCCGCCTGCCTTCCGGCGCGTTTTCGGAAAATATCGCAAGCGTCACGAAATACGACAGGGCGAAACCGCAGGCCTGCATGGGCGGCACCGCCCACATCGCCCAATAATTCTTTGAAACCATGGGCAGCGCGACCGTCGCGACCCCCACTGCGAGGCTCGCGGCCAGCGCCTTGGGCGCGCTCACCCTGCGCAGCAGCATGGGGCCGAAAAACGCGAATACCGCCCCCGAAAACACGCCACCGACGGAGAGGAACGCCGCAATCTCGCGCGCGGAAAAACCGCTTTCGGATTCGAGAATGAGCGGCACGACCGCGAAAAACGCCCCCGCGCCGACCTGGTTAAGGCAAAACACCGAAACGAGCGTACGCGACCTCTTCGACTTCGCCAGAATCCCGACATCGCGCAGGCCGCCGAACCAGTCCACGCGCGACAGCTCGGACTTCGCGACCCTCGCGGCGCCCGGCATCGAAAAAGAAAGGGCGAGCGCGGCGAGCGCGAAAAGAACCGCCGTTATGAAAAACGGCAGGCTCCACGTAAACGCCGAGGCGCCCTCGTCTATGAAGAGCGCGGCGAATGCCGGTCCGAGCATCAGCCCGAGGCTCATGGCGAGCAATGTGGCACCGAGGTAGAAATTTTTCTGGTTTTTGCCCGAACACCGATCGAGAAGCGCCGCCTGTATAGTTCCATCAACGCCGGCGGTTATCCCGACGGCTACGCGCCCCAACACCAGCAGCCAGACGCTCAAAAATTCCATGGCAAACCCCTGCGCCGCACACCCCAAAACGGCGCCGCAGAGTGTCGCGAGCAGAACCGCCTTGCGCCCGACGGAATCCGAGAGAGAGCCGATAATTGGCGCGCAGAAAAAAAGCGCGACGGGATACACCGACAGCACAAACCCGTACGCGAGCTTGCGCGCGGAACCCGAAAACCCCGGCAGCATGTCGTGCGCGGCGGAAGACGCCTCTACCAGAGTCGGAACCAAGACGGGAATGACCATGCTCTCGCAAATCATGTGGAATGCGAGTATGCCCAGAAGGGGCGCGGAAAACCAAAGCGAAATGCGTTTTGACATGGCCGTTTGCGCGCGGAATGCGCGATAATAGATATAGACATCCGCCGCGGCGGTTTTTCAAGGGAAATCTTAACTCCCATCGCCGGAAGCGGGGAACGCGGCGGAATCCCTCCGAAAGGCGCGTCCGGTTTACTGTTAACTATATTTCCCCCACAATGCCTTTGACGCGCCGGAGGTTTTCGGAAAAATCGCTTTCGTCAAAACATTCCAATCCGACGCTGAAATACATATGAAACTATTGAAAAAACTATCCGTCGCCGCCGCGGTTGCGGCGTCCGCAACGGCGCTCGCCGCCCCGACTTTCCCGAAATCGGAGGCCGAAGACGCCGACAAGATAATGAGCAAGGAGTACTGGGCCATTTGGAACCCGGACGTCCAGAAGAAAATCGACGAAAACATCGAGAAATACCGCAAGGCCGACGCCGTTATAAACCTCGGCGAGCCCGCCGCCGGAGGGGACGTGAAGGTCGAGCAGATAAAGCACGACTTCATATTCGGCGCGCACATCTTCAACTTCAACCAGCTCGGAACCCCCGAGCGCAACAAAAAGTACAGGGATCTCTACGGCTCGCTCTTCAATTCCGCCACGGTCGCGCTCTATTGGAAGAAGCTTGAAATGCAGCCCAACCGCCCGCGCTTTGCGGAGGAATACTGGGACACCGAGGAGTGGTGGAACAACTGCGAAAACCCGAAATCCCAGCCCCACTGGCGCAGGCCCGCGCCCGACCCCGTGGTGGAATTCCTTAATGAAAAGGGGGTCCGCGTGCACGGGCACCCGCTCGTGTGGGGCAACCAGACGTGGCACTATCCCGAATGGATCTTCCCGCTCATGACAAAGGGGGAAAAGGAAGCCTACAACAACCTCCCCAAAGACGGCAGATACGGCCTCGACAAAAAGAGCCTCCAAAAAATATCGCAGGAGGAAGCCGACAAGCTCTTCGGGGACATCGGGCGGAAAATCGCGGACCTCTACGAAAAGCGCGTCGCCGAAATCGCCGAGAGGTACGCCGGCAAAATCGACAGCTTCGACGTGGTGAACGAGTCCGCCACTGACTTCGCCGCCGGGGTGATGGTTCCAGGCTCCAAGGTCACGCGCAGCAGGTACGGAATAATGCAGGGCGACTACGCCTTCCACGCCTTCAACATCGCCCAGAAGCGCCTGCCCGAAAACACCCTCTTCAACATAAACGACTACAAGACCGACAAGGACTATGTCGCCCAAATAAAAGACCTCCAAAAGCGCGGAGCGCGCATCGACATCGCGGGAATGCAGATGCACCTCTTCAACCCGAAGGAATCCGCCAACATCGCCGCGGGCAAAAAAATCCAGACGCCCGACAAAATCTTCGGCAGCATGGACACCGTCGCGAAGACCGGACTGCCCATCCACATGAGCGAAATCACCGTGACGGCTCCCGGCACCTCCAAGAGGGACTGGGACGTGCAGGCGGTGATAGCGCAAAACCTCTACCGCGCGTGGTTCAGCCACCCGAACGCCATGGGCATAACGTGGTGGAATGTCGTGGACGACTGCGGCGCGCCGGGCGAGCCCTCGTACTCGGGCATATTCACGCGCGACATGCAGCCCAAGTCGGCGTTCTACGCGCTCGACAACCTCATAAACAAAGAGTGGAAGACCAATCTCACGGCAAAACCCGACGCCGACGGGAAAATCTCGTTCCGCGGATTCAGGGGAACCTACAAGATTTCATGGAAGGACAAATACGGCAGAGACCGCGAAATGCTCTACCACTTGAAATAAGCATGCCGCCGCCCTCCGCAAAGGGGCGGCGTTTTCCGCACGGCAAAACCGCGCCGCAGAATAGGCGGCGCGCTTTTAAAATTCCGCCCCGTAAAAAAAATTAAAATCCGAAAACCGCAATGAAACCGCTTGCCTCCCTCGCGTTCCTTTCCGCAGCCGCGTTGGTTTCGCCGTTCGCGCGCCAATACGCGCTCGCCGAAGCCGAAATAAAAATCCCGAAATCGCGGGAAGAGGACGCGCGCAAAATAGTATCCCCCGAATATTGGGACGAATGGACGCCCGAACTCCGGCGGAAGATGGACGCCGACATCGAGAAATACCGCAAGGCCGACGCCGTGATAAACCTCGGCGAGCCCGCCGCAGGAGGGGACGTGAAAGTCGAGCAGATAAAGCACGACTTCATATTCGGCGCGCACATCTTCAACTTCAACCAGCTCGGAACCCCCGAGCGCAACAGAAAGTACAGGGATCTCTACGGCTCGCTCTTCAATTCCGCCACAATAGGATTTTATTGGAGCGACTTTGAAACCCAGCCCGGCCGCCCGCGCTTCGCGGAGGAATATTGGGACACGGAGGAATGGTGGAACAACTGCAAAAATCCGCAGGAGCAGCGCCATTGGCGCAGGCCGGCGACGGATCCCGTTGTGGAATTTTGCAACAAAAAGGGAATCCGCGCGCACGGGCATCCGCTCGTGTGGACGGGTTTCTTTGCGTGGTGGATATACCTCGAAGAAATCCCGAAGGAAAAGCTCGAACTCTACCGCAAAATAAACCTGCCCAAAAAGAAAAACCCGAAGCTCAAACCCTTCTGGGATCTCGCGCAGGAGGACGCCGAAAAGATATTTGCGGACGTCGGGGAGAAAATCGCCGAACTCTCCGAAAGGCGCGCGATGCAAATCGCGCGGAGGTACGGGGACAGGGTGCAGAGCTGGGACGTCGTAAACGAGGCGCAGAAGGACTACATCCGCGGAGTCCTTATCCCGGGAACGAAAGTTGCGCGCAGCCACATAGGGCTAATGCAGGGCGACTACGCTTTCCACGCCTTCAACATCGCCCAAAAATATTTTCCGACGGGCGCCGTCCTCAACATCAACGACTACATCTGCGGCGAGAAATACGCAGAGCAGATAAAAGGCCTGCAAAAGCGCGGCGCGCGAATCGACGTCGCGGGCGTCCAGGAGCACGTATTCAACTACCCCGAACCGAAAAAAATAATGTCGGGCGAAAAATTCATATCCCCGGGCGACCTCCGCAAAAGGCTGGACGCAACCGCAAAAACGGGGCTTAAAATACACGTCAGCGAAGTGACCATAACAGGCGACGACGACTCCCCCGAATCGCGCGCGCGGCAGGCTCTCTACGCCGAAAATCAGTACCGGCTGTGGTTCAGCCACCCGAACGCCATGGGCATAACGTGGTGGAATGTCGTGGACGGCTGCGGCATACGCGGAGAGCCCTCGTATTCGGGCATATTCACGCGCGACATGCGGCCCAAGCCGGCGTTCTACGCGCTCGACAACCTCATAAACAAAGAGTGGAAGACCAATCTCACGGCAAAACCCGACGCCGACGGGAAAATCTCGTTCCGCGGATTCAGGGGAACCTACAAGATTTCGTGGAAGGACAAATACGGCAGAGACCGCGAAATGCTCTACCATTTGAAATGACGAACCGCAAATCCGCAAGCGGGCCAAGGGAATAGCAGGCGTTCAAATACAATCAACCGCCGCGAAAGCCCTCCGTCCGCCTCCGCGGACCCGTTCGATAACTCCGCAGCGCGGAAGCGACGGCCCCGAAGGCGGAGCGGCAAACGCCGCGCGGAACGCGCCCGCATCGATTTGCCGGCGGAAATCCCCGGTATCCTGAAACTATATTCCGGCAAAGGTCTCCCACGAATTGCCGGCAAAAATTCCCCGTCGCTCCGCCGGCGCAAAACGCGCCGCAAAAATCCGCCGCAGGACTGTACGCCGCGGTTGATATTTCCCGAATTTCCCCAAATCGAAAATTTTTACGCGACGCCCGCCGCCGGCGGCCGCCAGAATTTCCTTATGTGGCGCGACAAATCGGCCTCGGGGTCGAGGGCGGTTTTGCCGAAAATCCAGTCGGCGAAATGGCGAGCAAAATACGGGGAAAGCGCAAAACCCTTTGAGCCGAATCCGTTGAACGACATCAGCGCGCCGCATGCGGGGTGCGAGCCCAAATGCGGGCGCGTGGTGGCGGTGCACGGGCGGACTCCCGCGCCGCGGCCCGCGACTTCGGCGGAAACCGCGCGCCCGAATATATTCGGCAATGCCCCCAGCAGTTCCGCCCCTGCGCCCTCCGTCGGCAGGCAGTCGAGCTTTTCGCGCTCCCACGTGGAGCCCATTCGGAAAGTTTCTCCGCCCGTCTTCATAATCCAGTTGCCGCGGTGTATTATGTGCTCCGGCAGCGGCTCGGGCGACTTCAATTCGAGAATTTCGCCCTTCGCGGGGCGGTACGGCAGCCACGAAAAATACGGGTTTTCGATCGCTCGCCAGCCCTCGCAGAAGATTATCCCCTTAAACGCCCTCCCCGCGTACGAGCGGGCGCGCGCGTCGAGCTTGGAGAAGTCGAACTTTTCCGTCCGCAGCATTCCGCGCGACAAAAAGTATTCGCGAAATGCCGACATCACGGCAGGCGGCTCTACCCACGCGGAATGCCCGATGAAGCGCGCGCCGAAAGAGTCGTTCAGACCCCGGAAAGAGCCGGGCGGGACGGGATCGGAAATGAACTCCGCGTATTCGGGATCCTCCGCGCGGCCGCGCCAGAGTTCGGCCTCTTCGGGCGACCTGCACAGTTGCAGGATTTTGCGGTCGTGAAAAAACCTTTTGCCGAGCCGCGCCTCGAGAGACCTGTAAAACTCCCTCGCGCGCGGATGGGCTGCGGAGCTGCGCCAGCTCTTGACGAGCCTCTTGCCGGTTATCGGGTTTATGACGCCCGCGGCGACCAGGCACGCGGCGGACCCCCACCCGTCATCGACGATTTCCACGCGCGCGTCCCTGTCGGCGAGCTCGAGCGCGAGACACGAGCCCGCTATGCCCTGCCCGACCACGATAAAGCCGGCTTCGCGCATCAAAAGAGCTTCCCCTGCGCGCCGCCCGACTGCAACCCGAGGGCCTCCCACGCCTTTTCCGTCATGACCCTTCCCTGGGGTGTGCGGCGGATGAAGCCCTCCTGAATGAGATAGGGCTCGTGAACCTCTTCGAGGGTGTCGGGCTCCTCGTTGACCGCCACGGCGATGGTTCCCATTCCGACGGGCCCGCCGTTGTAGTTTTGCGCCATGGCACGCAGCATGCGCTTGTCCATCTCGTCGAGGCCGTTTGAGTCGATTTCGAGGAGTTCGAGGGCGTCCACGGCGCACTTGCGCGTGATTTTGCCGTCGGCGCGCTCCTGCGCGTAGTCGCGCACAAAGCGCACGAGGTTGTTGACGATTCTCGGGGTGCCGCGCGCGCGGCGGGCGATTTCCTCCGCCCCGCCCGCGTCGATCGGGACTTCGAGCAGGCCGCAGGTGCGCTCCACTATCGCGACCAGATCTTTGCGCGAATAGTAGTCGAGGCGCGTTTGGAGCGTGAAGCGGCTGCGCAGCGGCGAAGTCAGAAGCCCCGTGCGGGTCGTCGCCCCGATGAGCGTGAACTTCGGCACGTTCAGCCGCACGCTGCGCGCGTTGGGCCCCTGGTCTATCATTATGTCGATTCTGAAATCCTCCATCGCCCCGTACAGGAACTCCTCCACGGTGCGGGATATGCGGTGGATTTCGTCGATGAACAATATGTCGCCCTCCTGCAAGTTGGTGAGCAGGCCCGCGAGGTCGGACGCCTTTTCGATGACGGGGCCGGAAGTCACGCGGATCTGCGCGCCCATCTCGTTTGCGAGAATGAACGCGAGCGTCGTCTTGCCGAGCCCGGGCGGGCCGTGGAGAAGTATGTGGCTGAGCGCGTCCCCCCTTCGGCGGGCGGCGCCCACCATGACTTTCAGCCGCTCGACCGTCTTGGGCTGCCCCGTGAACGAGTCGAACCCCGACGGGCGCAAAGACGCGTCAATGTCGTCCTCCCTGCGTTCGAGAGCCTCGCGAATGTAGTCGGCGCCCTTTTCCATGTCTCAATATTCTTTACAAATTATCCGTTAAATAGGACGCTACACCGTATCGGGATTTTGTGAAGATAAAATTTGCCAGGCTTCAAAATTTCAGGAACGTCGAGTTCGCGGAAATCGACCTCGACGCGGACTCGGTGTGGATCTGCGGGGCCAACGCCCAGGGCAAGACCAACCTGCTCGAAGCCCTCGGGCTGCTCGCCGCGGCGAGGTCTTTCCGGACTTCCGACATCTCCGCGCTCGTAAAAAAGGGCGAAAAGAGCGCGGCCGCGCTCTTCGGGGCGCGGACGGAAGAAACGGGGGATTCGGAAATTCTCATAGAAATTTCAAAGACCCGCAAAATATCGGTGGACGGCGCGGAAATCGGCAGGCTCGGAGACTTCATAGGCCGCTTCCCCGCCCTGCCTATGACCTCCGAGGACGTGAAAATCCTGCGGGGTTCCCCCGAGACGCGGCGGCGGGACGTAGACATGTTCATATCGGGAATCGACCCCGAATACTTCGACGCGCTCAGGCGCTACCACTCAGCGCTCGGGCACCGCAACGCCCTGCTGCGCGCCGAAGAGACCGCCGACGAGCTTTACAGCCCGTTTGAAATCCAGATGGCGCGCGCGGCGGAGACGGTCTCGCAAAAGCGGCGCGAGAGGCTCGCGCAAATGGCGCAGATCGCCGGCGAGCGGTACGCGCGGCTCGCGCGCGGAAACGGGGAGGGCGCGGAAATCGAGATGAAGCCCTCGTCGGAGGCGGAGGGCTGCGAAGATTTCCGCGAAATGCTCGCGCGGGAGCGCGCCGGAGACATCGAGAGGCGCGCGACCCGCAGGGGCCCACACCGCGACGACTTTCCCGTGCGCATAGACGGGCTCGACGCAAAAACCTACGCCTCGGAGGGGCAGCAGAGGTCGGCGGCGCTTGCCATAAAGCTCGCGCAATTCGAGATATTCAAGGCTGAAAAGGGAATCGAGCCCGCGATACTTTGCGACGACATTCTCGGCGAGCTCGACGCCGCGCGCCGCGCCGCATTCTGGGAATGTGTGCCGCCCTCGGCGCAGGTCATATCCACCGCCACTTCCGACGCGCCCGACTGCGCCGCGCGGAAATCATGGAAAACCGTGCGGGTCGAAAACGGCAAATACTTTTCCTGAAATGCAAAACCTCTCCGGAATCTTCGAAGGCCCCGTCTGGGAAAAGCTCGCGAAAACCGCCAACGGGCGCGCAATAGGCTACGGCGAATTCGTAGGCGCCGCGCTGTTCGACGCCCGATACGGATACTACGCAAAGCCAAAAACGCGCGTAGGCTACGGCGGCGCCGACTTCTACACGTCGGCCTCGCTCAAAGAGGGGGTATTTTCCGCCCTCGTGGAATCCTCCGCAAAAAACATGCTGCGCTCCGCGGGGGAAAACCCCGAAGAATACGAATTTTACGAGATCGGCGCGGAGCCCGGTTCGCAGATCGTAAAGGGCTCGAAAACCGCGCGGCTCGGCGAAAAAATACGGATTCCGGCGCGCGCAATCGCAATATCCAACGAGCTTCTCGACGCGCGGCCGTTCGAGAGGTTCGCCTTCCGCGGAGGCAAGTGGCGCAAGAGGGTTCTGGAAATCTCCGGCGCGGGCGGCGGGAAAGTCCGCGCGAGAGAGTCCGAAGCGGATCCGTCGGAAGAGGAGCTCGCCCACATATCCAAATACTTCTTCGCAGCGTCGGTCGAGGGGTTTTCGCTCGACATATCTTTCGACGCGCTGCGGCTCTTCGGGGAGATATGCAGCGCGGAGTGGCGCGGGGTTTTGCTTTTCGCCGACTATTTCAGGACGGCGGCGGAAATATGCGAGCTTCCGCTTGGCACCGCGCGCGCCTACAAGAGCCACCGAGCATTCTCCGACATCCTCGCGGAGGCGGGGGAGCGCGACATCACGCACTCTCCCTGCGCCGGCCCGCTGTTGGACACGGCAAAAAAATGCGGCTTCAAAACTTTTCCGCTTATGGAGCAGGAGAGGTTTTTTATGAAGAACGCGGAGGGAGAAATCGCATCAATCGCCTCCTCGCCCGACCCGTTCGACCCAAAAAAGCGCGAGCTCGCCCAGCTCCTGTCCCCCGCGCACATGGGGGCGGCTTTCAGAATCCTCGCCTGCCTGCGCTAAGACGCCGCGAGCGAATGGGGCGTCCGCCCCTCGGAGACGAGCCTTGCCGCCTCCCGCCCCGCCGAAAACCCCATGTCTACGGCGTTGCCCGTCACGCGGTAGCTCGCGTGGGCGATTCTGTCGCCGCTTATGCAGCGGCCCGCCATCATTAGGCGGTCAACGTCGCGGCAGACGAGCGCGCGCATAGGAATGTCGTAGGGCTTAGTCGAAATGTTTTTTATGGTCTTTTGCCTGTTCGACTCCTTGTCCGGAGCGTGGATATCAACGCCGAAAGTGGCGCGGGTGGCGGCGTCGGCGTGGCGCGCCCCTCCGACGGCGTCGTCGAGGCTGACGCGGTAGAACCCCCTGACGCGCCTGCCCTCGCGCATTCCGATCTGCTCGCACGTGGCGATGATGCGCACGTTGCGCCACGGGGAATCCGTGCGCGCGAGCGCCTCCGCCATCTTGAACACCTCCCGCCGCGCCTCCACGGTCGCCCGCGTGATGTCGGCGGTGCTGTCGCACCTCACGCCGTACTGGTGGTTGAACATCATCAGCAATATGTTTCCGCCGAGGTGGAATAGGGTCGGCATGTGGTACGACGGGTCTATGCCGGCTTCAAGCAAGTCTTTCAAATTCAGCTTGGTCGCCTTAACATGCCCGTTGAGGCCTTCCTTTTTGTAGGCGGTGATCCTGTCGGCGAGCTTGTCTACATCCTCGACGCGCACTATCGCGTTGAACGAGCACGGCTGCAACGCGCCGTCGCCCTCTGCGCCCATCTCGAAAGACGCCCCCGCGCGGGCGCAGACGTCCCCGTCGCCCGTGCAGTCTATGAAAATTTTGGCTCCCCACGCCTGCCTGCCGGACTTCGACTCGGTAAGCAGCGTTTTCATCTCCCCGCCGGAAACGTGCGCGCCGGCGCAGTTCGTGAAGTACAAGAGGTCTGCACCCGCCTCCGAAGCCATGTCCTCCAAGACGATTTTCATTGCGTCGGGCTCGTAGACAAAATCCCTGCAATCGCCGCCGTGGCGCGCGCCGCGCGCGTCGAGCCTGTCCGTTATCTCGCGGCAGATTCCGCCTTTCTTGAAGTCGAACACCCACGAGAGCTGGCCGCGAGTCCAAGTGCCGCCAAGGCATCCGCCCGACTCGACGACGAGCGTCTTCATTCCCGAGCGCGCCGCCCCTATCGCCGCCCCGATTCCAGCGGGGCCTCCGCCGCACACTATTATGTCGTAATCCGAATTCAACGGCACGGATCTGGCGGGCTCGAAAAATTCCCCGGGCTTTCCCGCGGGACTCTCCGCGAATGCGGGCTTCGCCAAAGAAGCGGCCCCGACCGCCGACAACGCATTTTTTATAAAATCTCGCCTAAACATAAAATATACTATAATATTTTGGAAAACTCCGGGACAAGCCGAAAAGAAATCTCCGAAAAATCCGGAGCCTCCGCAGGTTTTCCCCTGCGCGCGCGCAAAAAAAAAGAGGGGGAACCCCCCCTCCGAAAAAATTATTTCCGCGCCCGCCTACGCGCCTCCGGAAGGCTTCCGCCCGAGCAGACGCGCGGAATTAAGCACCACGCACACCGACGACGCATTGTGAATCAGCGCCCCTACGACGGGGTTTATTATCCCGAAAAACGCGAGGACGACCGACGTCAGGTTGAGCGATATCGAAAAGATTATGTTGGCCTTTATGGTGCGCATAGTCGCGCGGGAGAGGTCGACGGCATGGGGAATCGCAGTCAGATCCGAACCGGCTATGGATATCTGCGCCGACTCTATCGCTATGTCGTTTTTGAGCGACGCCACCGCTATCGACGAATCAGCCTGCGCGAGCGCCGGGGCGTCGTTCACGCCGTCGCCTATCATGCAGACTTTCCGCCCCCCGCGCTGGGCCTCCGATATGATCTCGAGCTTCTGCGCGGGCAGCACCGGCGCGTAGACTTTCGGAATGGAAACCGCCCCCGCGATCTTTTCGGCGGCCGCGCGGTTGTCGCCGCTAATTATGGCGCATTCCACGCCCATGCGCCCGAGCTCCTCGACCGCCGCCTTCGCCGTCGGCCTCGGCGTGTCGGATATCCCAAAGACCGCGGCGTCCGCGCCGTCGACTTTCATCGCGACGGCGGTCAATCCTCCGTCTTTGAATTTCTCGGCGGCGACGCTGCCGGCCGACGGCTTTTCGAGCGACACTCTTCTGACCCCGAAAACCGCCTCAACGCCCACGCCCACGAGCGAATTCGTGGAATCCGGAACTTTCGCGGGCGCTATGCCCGCGGCGAACTCGAAAATCGCCCTGCCTATCGGGTGCTCGGAGCGCATTTCCGCGCCCCCCGCGAGCGACGCAATCTCCGCCCGATCGAATCCGCCGGAAACCTCGAAACTCTCGACGCGCATCTTGGCCTCGGTGAGAGTGCCGGTCTTGTCGAAAAACGCCTTGGTTATTCCGGCGAGAGTCTCAATAGCCTCTCCGCTCTTCACGAGTATGCCGCGTTTGGCGGCGTTGCCGAGCCCCGCCGCTATCGCCGTCGGCGTGGCGAGCACGAACGCGCACGGGCAGAACACTACGAGTATCGTGACCCCCCTTATGGCGGACTCTATCCAGCTCGTCCCGAGCAGCGCGTGCGACAGGAAGAACACGATTATCGCGGCCGCTATCGCCGACGGTATAACCCACGCCGCCCACCTGTCCGCGGCGCGGGAGATTGGCGCCTTCTTTCCGGCGGCCTCCTCCACGAGCCGCGCGAGCTTCGACATCTCGGAATCCCCCGCGTCTTTGACGGCGACGGCCTCGACATACCCCGTGAGGTTCACTGTGCCCGCGTAAACCATGTCTCCGGGCGACTTTTCCACTGGCACGCTCTCGCCCGTTATGGAAGACTCGTCCGCGCTCGTCGAGCCGCTTTCGATTCTCGCGTCCACGGGGAATATCGAGTGCGCCTTCACGCATACCGTCTGGCCCTTCCTTATTTCGCCGGCGGGGATCTCCTCCTCCCTTCCGCCGGTTTTTACCGTGGCCGTCTTCGGCAGAAGCTTCGCGAGAGACTCTATCCCCATGCGCGACTTCCTGACCGTGCGCTCTTCAAGCCACTCGCCGAGCGACATCAGAAACGCGATTTCGGCCGCCACGAATATGTAGCTGCCGTGCCCGTGGTCCTCGCCGTGCTCGAACCCGAAAAAGCCGGCGACTTGGAGCGCGAACGCCCCCGCCATCGCAAGGCTCACCAAAAGCGAACTCGTTATCTTGCGCTCTATGAAAAAGGATCTTCCCGCCTCGCGGAAGATAGGCACGGCGCAGAGTATGACCGCCACCCACGCGGGGTCGGTCAGCGGATAGAGCGGCAAGTTTTCGGGGTATTCGCCCGCAAGAAAACTCAAAGCGACCGCGGCCGCGGAAATCCAAAGTTTCAATCCGTGGCGCGGATCCCCGCCGCCCGCGGAACAGCAGCCCGCGCCGCCCTTTTTGCCGGAATGGCAGCAGCAGCGCCCGCCGCCCTTTCCGCCCGAACCGCCGCGCTCTTTTCCCGCATGGCAACAGCATTCCCCGCCGCCGCGCGCTCCGGAAGCTTCGGGTTCCGAGTGGCAACAGCTCCCGCGCCGTTCTTTGCCGCCGTTTTCATTGTCCGGACGGCGGCACCCGCCTTCGCAATTTTCGTCTTTCATGGCTTTGTCACTTCAAAGTTTTAAAAAAGTCCGCAAGTTCGTCAACGAGCTTGGCGTCCCTCTTGTCCATCGCCGCCGATATGCACCCGTTCAGGTGGTCGGTCACGATTTTCGTGAGCAGGCCTTTCAGGGCGCCGGAGGCGGAGTTTATCAGGCGCATGACCTCGACGCACGGGGCGTCGCGGTCAACCATCTTTTCGAGCGTTTTCATCTGCCCCTCTATGCGCTTTATGCGCGATACGATCTTTTTCTTTTCTTCCTGCGTTCTCGTCACGGGGTTTTTCCTTTCTCAAAATATAGGGTATACCCCTATACCCCATTCATCGGATTGCAAGAAGTTTTTTTAAAAATTTTCCGCCGCGCCGATTTCGCTTTACAGGGGGAAGCGCGCTCCCTATTCGTATTTTTAATCATTCGCACCATGGGAACGGATAACGGAAAAAACAAAATGGGGCGCCGCGGGTTTCTCGCGGCGTCGGCGGCATCGCTCTTCGGGTATTCGGCTATAATAAAGGCTCCGCAGGTTCTGGCGCGCCCGCTGCCCACCGACGACAACTCGCGCAGGCTGGCGAGCCTCCGGCCCGACTCCAACCCGGGCTCGGCGGAGGGCGAAAAGCTCATGCGCAGGGCGGACTTGAAGTGCGACGTCCTCGTCGCCGGCGGCGGGCTCGCGGGAATCGCGGCGGCCCTCAGCGCGGCGCGCGCGGGCAAAAAGACAATACTCGTGCAGGACAGGTCGAGGCTCGGGGGCAATTCGAGCAGCGAGATAAAAATGCACCCGCTCGGCGTCAACGCGCACGTCACCGGCTGGCGCGAGGGCGGCATAATAGAGGAGTTGAAACTCGAAAACGCCGCGCACAATCCGCAGCTTGCATGGGAAATGTGGGACTTCGTCCTATACGACAAGTGCGTCACCGAACCCAATCTCACCCTGATGCTCGATTCCACCCTCTACCGCGCCGAGACCGACGGGCGGAAGGTGAAGGCGGTCTGGGTGCGCTCCGACACCGCGCGCAACATTTACAGGATAGAGGCGGAAATTTTCGTGGACTCCACGGGGGACTCGCGGCTTGCCATGGAGGCCGGCGCGGAGGTCATGAGCGGGCGCGACGGCTCCAAAAAATTCGGGGAGTCGCTCGCCGACTACGACGAAATCGGAACCCGCCAGGGCTCGACCCTCATGATAACGATGCGCAAGCACGACAAGCCGGTGCCGTTTACTGCGCCTTCGTGGGCGAAAAAGATGACTCCGGAGCTTATGAAGTTCAGGGACATCAGCGGCGACGGGCTGTACTACGGCTACTGGTGGGTTGAGCTCGGCGGCGTCTACGACGCCATACGCGACAACGAAATGCTGCGTTTCGAGCTTCTCGCAATCGTCATGGGCGTCTGGGACTACATGAAAAACAGCGGCAAGTACGAGGGCGTCGAGAACATCGCGCTCGAAACCATCGGCATGGTTCCGGGCCGGCGCGACACCTACCGCGTAGTCGGAGAAAAAATCCTCACCCAGCACGACATCGAGGGCAAGTGGCGCGACTTTGACGACTCCATAGCGGTCGGCGGCTGGACGCTCGACGACCACCCCGCAAAGGGGTTCTACGCCTCCGACAAACGCCCGTGCAGGCAGGCGTGGAAAACCAACTTTTACAACATACCCTTCTCCGCGACCTACGCGAGGGACTTCGACAACCTCTTCATGGCGGGCCGCAACATAAGCTGCTCGCACGTCGCGTTCTGCTCAACGCGCGTGATGTCCACATGCGCGGCGGTCGGGCAGGCGGTCGGAACGGCGGCCGCGATATGCGTCGGCGAGCGCGTGACGCCCGCTGCGCTGCGCGCAAACCCGAAGCTTTTGAAACGCCTGCAACAGGAACTGCTACGCAACGACCAGACCATAATAGGAATCAGGAACGAAGACCCCGCCGACCTCGCGAGAGCTGCAAAGGCGAGCGCGTCGGCAAGCGCGTGGGGGACATCGCCCGAAAACGTCCTCACGGGCGTCACGCTCGACGGTCCGAAAGAGAACAAAAACAAATGGGTGGCGGAAGCCTCCGGAAAGCCGTGGCTGCGCCTCGACTGGGCTTCCCCCAAAAAGATTTCCCAAATCAGGCTCACTTTCGAACCCGGGTGGACGCCCCTTTCCCAGAGCGGCTCGAACTACCTGCTGTCCTCCATGGTGCGCGCGCCGCAGCCGAAGCTCGTGCGCGACTACGACATCGTCGGAATCCTCGAAGACGGCTCCGAGAGGAAACTCGCCGAAGTCCGCGGCAACTACCAGAAGCTGCGCGCGCACAAGTTCGCCCCCGCGACGGTCAAGGGGGTGCGCTTCGACTTCCTCGCCACGAACGGCGACAAGATGGTATACGTAAAGGAAATCCGCGCCGAGGCGTAGGGCGCGGCCTAATCCGGAGACTGCCGCCCGCCGCAAACGGAGCGGCGGCAATCCGCTATGCAAGCCTGCCGGCCGGCGCTATTCCCGATTCCGCTCCGCGAGAATCTCGCGCGCCTTTTCAAGCGCTATATCTATGTTCTCCACCACGTTCCCCTCGCCCATCTTTTCGAGGAATCCGGACTTTTCCATCATGTGGAGCGGCTGGGAATGCGCTCCCGTTATCATCATCGTCACCCCGCGCGCGCGGAGCTTTTCGTAGAGGTTTTCGAGTATTCCGAGGGCGGTAGAGTCCATAGCGAGCACCGTGCGCATACGCAGAATGGCGATTTTCGGAGCCTCCCCCATCTCGGCGAGAATCCCCTCGAGTTTGTCCGCCGCCCCGAACATCAGCACGCCGAAAATGCGGAACACCATCACCCCTTCGGGAATGTCCTTGCCTTCCAGCGAATATTTGGACAAGTCGGTCTCGAGTTTCCTGTCCACGAGCATCACCTGCGTGGTGTCCGAAACGCGGCGGATAAACAGCATTGCCGCCAGAATCATTCCGACTTCTATGGCGAGCGTCAGCCCGAACACCACGGTCAGCAGGAAAGTCGCCAGAAACACGGCGTCGTCTGAGCGCGGCAGGCGGCGCATTTGCGCGAACGCCGACCAGTCGCCCATGTTGTACGCCACGACGAAGAGGACCGCCGACAAAGTCGCAAGCGGAATGTACTGGGCATACGGGGCGGCAAAAACGAGAACCGCGACAAGCGTAAGGCAGTGGACGATTCCGGCAACGGGGGTGCGCCCGCCGTTTTTGATGTTTGTGGCGGTGCGGGCTATCGCGCCCGTCGCGGGAATGCCGAGAAAGAACGGGGCGGCGATGTTGGCAACGCCCTGAGCGATAAGCTCCTGGTTTGAATCGTGCTTGTCGTCAATCATGCCGTCGGCGACCACCGCCGACAACAGCGACTCTATCGCCGCCAGAATCGCTATCGTGACGGCCGGCATCACGAGCCGCTTTACTTCGGAAAATTCAAACTCCGGCACCGCAAACGACGGCAGCGAGCTCGGTATCCCGCCGAAGCGCGCGCGTATTGTCTCGACGTCGAATCCGGAGAGGGCGACGAGCGGGGTGAGGATGAAAATCGCACCTATCATGCCCGGGACGCGCCTGCGCCACGGCTTCGGCCAATAGACTATTATTACCGCCGACGCGACGCCGACGAGAAGCGTCCGCCAGTCCGCAGTGTGGATATTCTCCCAAATCGCCGCGAGCTTCGGAATGAAATCCTCGGGAACATTCTGCATCTCCAACCCCAGAAAATCCTTTATCTGCGTGGACATTATCAGAACGGCGATTCCGTTTGTAAACCCGACAGTCACCGGCCGCGGGATATAGCGAATGGCGTTGCCCATCTTCGCGAGCCCCATTGCGACGAGAATTGCGCCCGCCATTACGGTGGCGACCGCCAGCGCCCCGTACCCGTACTGGGAGATTATCCCCGCAACTACGACGATAAACGCCCCTGTCGGCCCGCCTATCTGGACTTTCGAACCGCCGAAAACCGATATGATGAACCCCGCGACTATCGCGGTGTAAAGCCCCTGTTCGGGGGCCACGCCGCTTGCGATTGCGAACGCCATGGCCAGCGGCAGCGCGAGTATGCCCACGCTGACGCCGGCGTTTAAGTCGGCAAAAAAAGAAGAGCGGCTATAGCTCTTCATGCACGACAGGATTTTGGGCCTGAACGGTATGTCGGTAATCTTCATTCTTTGTGAAGAAGGCGCTTGAAAAATCCGTCGTCGCAAAACTTTTCGTCCGGAAGGTAGAGGAAGCAAAAGCAGCCGTCGCAAACGCCTATGTTTTTGTTTTTTTCAAGATATTCGATTTCGTCCGCGGGAACGGCCGTCCCGCACGAGGAGCACCTTCCGTTTTCTACGGCCGCAAGCCCGGGGGTTCCGCCCGCCTCAAGCCTGTCGAAATGCGACAGCGCAAACGACGGTATCTGCCTGCGGTTTTCGATAATGAAACTCCGGAGAACCTGCACGTCCTCGGAAGAGGCCAGGGGCGACTCCGAAAGGCGGCGCGCCTCGCGTATCCGTAAGAGCCTCAAAACAATGTCCTCCGTATGCTTCACAGATTTGTAGGGGAACACATTGTCAAACCTTTTGCAATATTTTTCGGAACGGGACCCCCTTTTTTCGGGGCCGGGGCGTTTTTATTTGACGGGCGGGCGGAGGGTCGGGTTAAAATTGGGACATGTCAAACTTCGTACACCTGCACGTGCACACAGACTATTCCGTACTCGACGGATGCGCCAAAGTCCCCGTCCTCATAGACAGGGTGAAGGAGCTCGGAATGCCCGCCGTAGCCATCACCGACCACGGGAACATGTGCGGGGCAATCGACTTTTACCAGGCCGCAAACAAGGCGGGCGTCAAGCCGATAATCGGCATGGAAGCCTACTATATAAACGACCACACCCTCGAAGACGACATAAGGGAGCTCATGAAATCCCAGCGCGAGCGGGAAAAATCCGACGACATCGACGGTATCGAGAGCGACCCTTCGATGCTCAAACCCGAAAACTACCCCAAGTACCAGATACACCACAAGACGCTGCTGGCAAAAAACTACGAGGGCTTTTTGAACCTCGCAAAGCTCACGAGCGAATCCTACGCGCGCGGATTCTACCGAAAGCCGCGCATAGACTTTGAAACCCTCGCAAAATACTCCAAGGGCATCATCGCCCTGAGCGGCTGCATAAACGGGGTTGCGTCGCAATACCTGCTATACTCCGACTACGAGAAGGCGCGGGAGGTGACGGCGAAGTTCCTCGACATATTCGGCCGCGAAAACTATTATATTGAAGTCCAAAACCATTTCATGGCGGCGGACAAAAAGGTAATCCCCGGGCTGGTGAAGCTCGCGCGGGAATTCGGCCTGAAAATAGTGGCGACCAACGACAGCCACTACGTCTACAAAAAGGACGCTTCGGCGCACGACGCAATGCTGTGCATAAACACGGGCTCGCTCGTCTCGGACGAAAACCGGATGCGGTACCCCAACAACGAGTTCTACATCAAGAGCCGCGAGGAGATGGAAATACTGTTCCCCGACCTGCCGGAGGCGCTCGACAACACAGTGGAGCTCGCCGAAAGGGTGGACATAAAAATTCCGATAGGAGAAAACCACTACCCGCGCTACGAGCAGCCCGCCAACATTAAATACGACCGCGACGAGGCAAACTTCAACCGCATTCTCGACCTCTACGTCACCAAGAAAAACGAGGTTCTGAAACAGAACGGGAAGGAGGCCGACTTCGCGCTCTCCGACGGCACCCGCCGCGAGCTGATGAAGAACGGGCTGCTGCTCTTCGACCTCTCAAAGAAGGGTATGATGAAGCGCTACGGCGTGGACTACGACCATCCGGAAGCGTACGTCCCAAAGCCCGGGGAGGCCGCCGACCGCGCGCAAATGCTGCGCGACAAGCTCGACTACGAGCTTTCCATAATCGTCGGCGCGGGATTCGTGGACTACTTCCTTATAGTCTACGAATTCATAAACTGGGCGCGCGAGCACGGCATTCCCGTCGGCCCCGGGCGCGGAAGCGGCGCGGGCTGCATGATAGCCTACCTGATAAAAATAACGGACATCGAGCCCATACGCTTCAACCTGCTCTTCGAGAGAATGCTCTCGCTCGAACGCGTCTCCCCGCCGGACTTCGACGTCGACTTCTGCGAGCGCCGAAGGCAGCTCGTGATAGAGCACGTGCGCGAAAAGTACGGCGCGGACAGGGTCGCCAACATCGTCACCTACGGCAAGCTCGGCGCAAAGGCCGTCGTGCGCGACCTCGCGCGGGTGAACGGAATCCCCTTCGACCGCGCAAACGCCATAGCGAAAATGGTGCCCGACGAGCTGAAAATGACCCTCAAAAAGGCGGTCGAAATGTCCGCCGAGCTGCGCGGTGAAATCGAGCGCGACCCCGAAGTCAGGCACATTTTCGAGGAGGGCGAAGTTGTCGAGGGAATGATACGCCAGCTGGGCAAGCACGCCTGCGGCATCATCATAGGCGACCAGAAGCTCGACAACGTCGTCCCCATGATGACGCAGGAAGGCACGCTCACCACCCAGTTCGCCAAGACGCCCGTTGAGGAGCTCGGGCTGCTCAAAGCCGACTTCCTCGGCCTCAAAACCCTCACCATAATTGCCGATGCCCAGGACAACGTGAGGCGCACGCGCTCCAACGGCTTCGACATAGAAGAAATCGCCCTCGAAGACCCCGCGACTTTCAGGCTGCTCAACAGCGGCGTGACGGTCGGCGTGTTCCAGCTTGAAAGCGAGGGAATGCAGAACCTCTGCCGGCGCATAGGGCTTAGCTCGTTCGAGGAGATAATCGCCCTCATCGCCCTCTACCGTCCCGGGCCGATGCAGTTCATCGACCAGTTCATAGAGGCGAAGAAAGACCCCTCCAAAATGCACGTCCCGCACCCGCTGCTCAAAGACCTCGTGAAGGAGACGTACGGAGTTCTCGTCTACCAGGAGCAGGTCATGATGGCCGCGCGCATAATCGCCGGCTACACGCTCGGCGAGGCCGACATACTGCGGCGCGCCATGGGCAAGAAAAAGCCGGAAGTCATGGCGAAGCAAAAGGCGGTGTTCGTAAAAAAGGCAAAAGAGTTCAACAATATGGACGCCCCCGAAGCCGAGGCGATTTTCGCCGTCCTCGAAAAGTTCGCCCAGTACGGCTTCAACAAGTCCCACTCAGCCGCCTATGCGATGCTCAGCTACCGCACCGCGTACCTCAAAGCCAACTACCCCGTGGAATTCATGGCGGCGCTGCTGTCGAGCGAGCTCGGCAACATGGACAAAATCTCGAAATTCGTGGAGGCGTGCGAGGGCATAAACATAAAAGTGCTCGGCCCCGACGTGAACGTCTCCCGCGAGATGTTCACCCCCATAATCGAACCTTCATGGAAGCCGTCGGAGGACGCCGACAACATGTTTGAAAAGAGCCCCGGCTCGATACGCTTCGGGCTGGCGGCTATCAAGGGCATCGGCGACGCCGCGGCGGCCGCCATAGTGCGCGAGCGCGACGCCAACGGGCCGTTCGCCGACATATTCGACTTCCTCCGCCGCGTCGGAATGAAAAACATAAACAGGCGCGTGGTCGAAAACCTCATACTCGCGGGCGGATTCGACTCTTTCGGGGCGGATCGCGGGCACCTGATGGGCTCGCTCGACGCCATACTCAACCACGCGCAGGAGCTCGAAAAGGACATGGCCTCCGGACAGACCAACATGTTCGACCTGCTCGACATGGGGGCATCGCAAACAGAGGGCGGCGCCAACAAAATAGTGGACACAAACAAGCCGCCAATGTCCGTCGGCGAAAAGCTCCGCCACGAAAAGGAGCTGCTGAGCTTCTACGTCTCAGGGCACCCGATGTCCGAATACGCGGGCTTCGACGACGCCCTCGACGACATTCCCTCCCCCGACGCCGTAAGGCGCGTAAAAAAACTGCCGTTCAGGGCGTGCGGGGTGGTATCGAACATAGTAAAGCGCCTAACCAAAAAGGACAATAAGCCGTGGTGCTATTTCACGCTCTCGGGAAGGTCGTCCTCGAAAGTCTGGCAGATAAACGTGTTCCCCGCCGCCTACGAAACGTGCGCCGACAAGTTCCGCGAGGGCGACTGCGTGTGCGTGACGGGCGACTGCCGCTCCGACGAGAGCGGGGAGACCCGCTTCACGTGCTCGTCGATAGAACCGATGGAAGGAGCAATCGCCGGTTTCTGCAATTCGGTGGAGTGGCTGATAGACCCGTATGCGCTCGCCGACAGGTTCGTGAAAATCCTCTCCAATTTCGCGCGCGGCGACGGGGAGGGCAGCGACATAAACCACAAAATAAGGGTGAGGGTCGGCGACGACGAATTCGTCGAGATGTCGGACAGCGGAATGGCGAAAACGCGCTTTTCCGCTCCGGCGTTCAAAAAACTGCACGCCGAGCCCGCCGTGCTCGCGTTCAGGGCGCACGCGCGCCCAATCCCCCTCCCCGAGCCCAAGTGGAAAGTCGGCGGAGAGCGCGGGGCGTTCCGCAGATAGCCGCAAAACCCGGGCGAATAAAAAAATCCTCGCAACGCGCGCCGCGTCCCCCTATTTTCGCAAAAATGGCAAGATTTGTCGCAATCGCCTCCGTCCTGGCTCTCGCCTGCGCCGCGCACGGAGCTTCGCGCGTGTACGAATACTCCCCCGACGCTCCGCGCTCGGAGCGCTTTTCGCTCTCCGTGGACGGGAAGGACTGCCTCGTATATCCGGCGGGCGGAGCGGGAGACGTCGCCCCGTTCGACATTGACGGGGTCGCAAAGCTGCACGTGAAATATTTTGACGACATAAAAACCGCGGCCGTTCGCCCGCTCTCGAAAAATGTAAAAATCGAAAAGTCCGGCGCGCGCGAAATCGAATTTTCCATAGCCGGCCCATGCAATCTTGCCGTTGAAATCAACGGCAGGGACCGCCCGCTCTTCGTGTTCGCAAACCCTCCCGCGAAACCGCCGGCGAAGAGGGCGAACTCCGTCGTATTCCGCGCGGGAGAAATCTACGACGCGGGGCTCGGCAAAAAAATAGCCTCCGACACCTCGGTGGTCGTGGAGGGCGGCGCGATAGTCTACGGCACATTCGTTGCCGGCGACCCCAAAACCGCCGAGCCCACCCGGAACATATCGCTCTCGGGCAACGGCATAATATCCGGCGAAACCATACCCCGCCCGCAGGAGAGGCGCGAGATCACGTTTCTGAAAACGAAGTCGCTCGAAGTATCCGGAATAACCGTGGTGCACCCGACGAACTGGACTCTCGCGCTCTTCGCGTGCGAAAGCGTAAAAATCGACAACGTAAAGGTCGTCAGCGACAGCCCGCGCGACGACGGGATAGACCTCGTATCCTGCAAAAATGCGGCAGTCGAGAACTGCTTCCTGCGCACAAGGGACGACTGCATAGCGGTAAAGGCCGGCGTGTCCTACGGGGGGATAAAATTCTTCGAGATGGGCGTCGACGCCTCGTCGGAAAACATTCTCGTCAAGAACTGCGCCCTATGGAACGGGATATGGGGCAACGCCCTTGAAATCGGCTTCGAGACGCGCGGGGACGAAATCAAAAACGTGTCGTTTGAAAACATCGACATTTTGCGGACGCTCGGCACGGGCGGAGACGAGGGGGTTTTCACCATACACAACGGCGACCGCGCAAAAATTTCAAACGTGCTCTACAAAGACATACGCGTGGAGGAGGCGGAAGGGTACGCCGTAAATATCCGCGTTCTGCATTCCAGATATTCAAAGGACAAAGAGCGCGGCAGCATTTCGGGCGTGCGATTTGAAAACGTCTCGGTGCATTCCGAAAAGCCGCTGAAAATGAAAATCGAGGGCTTCGGAGAGAACTCCGCCGCAGAAGATGTGGTTTTTGAAAATTTTTCGATAAACTCCGCCCCCTTAAAGGCGGGCGACATTCCGCCGTCCGAATTTGCGGGTAGAATCTCCGTGTCGGAGAGCGGCGCAAAAAATGTAAAAAAATAGAAACCGTATAATATATGAACCAGAAAAACTCCGAAAAGCGCAAATGGAAATTTTTCAGGGCCGGCGGGACATTCCAGCCCTCGATAGAGACGGGCGCCGACATCGCCGCTGTCGGCGGGCTCGACATGAAGCTGTGGGCGGCGCTCAGCTGCCCCACGCGCGGGCTGTTCTTCGACCAGAAGACGCTCGACTTCATCGACGCCGATTCCGACGGCAGAATAAGGCGCGACGACATCGTTGCCGCCTGCCGCTGGGCGTGTTCCGCCCTCAAAAATCCCGACGCGCTGGCGGAGGGCTCGGACTCGCTGAAACTCTCCGACATTGACGAGACCTCCGACATCGGCGCGCGACTGCTTGGGTGCGCGCGTGAGATTCTGGAAAATATCGGCAGAAAGGACGCAGACTCCGTATCGGTCTCCGACTTCGACAACAAGGAAAAGATATTCGCCGGCACGCCTTTCAACGCAGACGGAATCATAACCGCCCTATCGTGCGGGGAAGACGCGGAACTCGCAAACGCCCTCGCCGCGGTGGTCGCCGCATGCGGGGCCAAGGCGGACCGCTCCGGTCTCGGCGGCGCGGACGCGGAAGCCGTGGAAAAATTCTTCGCGCTCAGGGACGAATTTCTGAAATGGGAGGCCGAGCCTAAGTCAGACCCGTCCATTTTTCCGCTCGGAGACGGGACGGGACGCGCCTACGCCGCGTTTTCCGCCATATCGGGAAAAATCGACGACTATTTTGCGCGCGCCGCAGTTGCGGCCTTCGACCCCGCCGCGGAAACCGCAGTCGGCATCAGAATTTCGCAGATAGAGGAAATTTTCGCATCGGCGCAAAACGGGGCCGATTCGGCGGAAAAGCTGAAAGCCCTGCCCCTCGCGAGAATTTCGGAGGGAGGCCTGCCGCTTGACGGCGCGGCAAACCCCGCATTTTCCTCGGAACTGAAAGATTTTGCCGAATCCTGCGCCGCGCCGGTTCTCGGAAAACCGATCGCGGTTCTGTCCCGCGGCGACTGGGGAAAAATCAAGTCCGCCCTCGCGCCCTACGCGGCGTGGGAGGCCGCCCGCCCGAACAATGCCGTGGCCGTCCTCGGCGCGCAAACCCTTGGGGAAATCCCCGAAAGCGCGCGGGAAAAACTGCTCGGGCTAATAGCAAAAGACATCTCCACCTGCGAGCACGCCGACAATGTGGACGACCTCGAAAAACTCGTCCGGTTCAACAAAAACCTCGCCGAACTGCTGCGCAACTTCGTGAATTTCGGGGCATTTTACAACGGGGAAACCGAAGCCATCTTCCAATATGGACGCCTGTTTATCGACAGCCGCGACTGCGGGCTCTGCATAAAAGTGGAGGATGTCGCATCGCACTCCGTCCTCGCCGCGTCGAGCTACGGGTATCTGCTGTACTGCGCATGCAGGCGCAAGGGAGAGCCCGACATGTGCATTGTCGCGGTCGTGACGGCGGGCGACTCCGACAACCTCGTCATCGGGCGCAACGGAGTATTCTACGACAGGTTCGGGCGCGACTGGGACGCGACGGTCGTCAAGATAGTCCAGAATCCCGTCGGGCTCGGGCAGGCGTTCTGGTCGCCCTACAAGCGAATGGTAAAGTGGGCGAGCGAGCAAATAGCCAAGCGCGCGTCCGCGGCGGACGCCAAGGCAATCGGCGGGTTGGAGGCCGCCGCCCAGGCTCCGAAAACGGAAGTTAAAAAGATAGACATCGGCACCGTAGCGGCCTTGGGCGTGGCGGTCGGCGGAATAACGACGGCTTTCGGAATGGTTCTCGACGCATTTTTCAGCCTCGGATATTGGATACCTCTCGGCATAATCGGGCTAATTCTCGCCATTTCCGTTCCGTCGATGATTGTTGCGGGACTCAAGCTCAGAATGCGCTCGCTCGCGCCCATTTTGGACGCCAACGGTTGGGCGATAAACTGCAAAGCCTCCGTCAGCGCGCTCTTCGGGGGCCGGCTGACCCGCCTGGCGAACGCCGCGCTGGCGGCGGGGGTAAAGCCGAAATTCGGGAAAGTTAAAATATTTTTCGCGGCGGCGGCGGTCGCGGCAATATGCCTTCTTGCGGCATGGTGCTGCGGCGCGCTCGAAAGGCCGTTCGGAATGCCCGCTCCCCATTGGTCTCCCTTCGGGCAAAAGGCGGAGGCGGCACCCGCGGCGCAGCCCGCGCCGGTTCAGGCGGATAACGCCCCCGTAAAATAACCGCAACGGCGAAAAGATGGGTTTCCTGAAAAAAATAGGGCTCGAACCGTTCATAATAATGCTGTTCGGCTCGATTCTCCTCGCGTACATATACCCGCCGCTGGGCATGGAGCGCGAAGGCGGAGTGTCGCTCGGCGACATTGCAAACTGGGGGGTATCCTTCATATTCTTTTTTTACGGAATGCGGCTCAACCGCGAAAAACTCAAGGCTGGGCTCGTAAACGTGCGCCTGCACATTCTCGTACACGTCTCGACATTCCTGTTATTCCCGCTGATAATGCTCGCCGCCATGTGGGCGGGCGGAGCGTTCGGCGCGAAGGGCAACGATTACTATCTGTGGATGGGCGCCTTTTTTCTGGCAACCCTGCCCTCCACCGTATCGTCGTCCGTCGTGATGGTCTCGATAGCGGGCGGCAACATGGCCGCCGCGATATTCAACGCGAGCGTTTCCAGCCTGATAGGGGTATTCATCACGCCGCTCTGGATGGGGCTTTTCCTCGAAAACATAGACGGCACCCGCAACCTCGGGGACGTGATTTTGAAGCTCGTCGTGCAGGTCCTCATTCCCGTCGTGGCGGGCGGGCTGCTCAACCCAAAATTCGGCCGGTTCGCGGAAAAATACAAAAAAGCCCTGCGCATGTTCGACGAGACTGTCATACTGCTGATAGTCTACACTTCGTTCTGCGACTCCTTCCACAAAAAGATGTTCGAGGGATTCTCCGCCGCCGGAATAATCGGGCTGTCCGCGGCGATGGTCGCCCTGTTCTTCGCCGCCTACGGAATAATATGGTGCGCCTGCCGCGCCATGAAATTCAACCGCGAAGACGCCATCACCGCGCTGTTCTGCGGCTCGAAGAAATCGCTCGTGCACGGCTCGGTGATGAGCAAGATGCTCTTTTCAAACCCCGCGATAATCGGGGTGGTGCTGCTGCCGACAATGCTATACCACGCATACCAGCTCATAATAGTCTCCATAATCGCGAAGAGAATGGGAGAAAAGCGCGGATAAAACCGCGCGGCTTGGGACGGCGGCCCCCAACCCCCACCGCCGGCGGGCGCGGGGCGGAAATCCCCTAACCCGAAAATTAAAAGGCTTGCGGGCGCCCGCGCTTTGGGCAATACTCGATTTTCAAACCATGAACAGTTCCAAAAAGATTTTAATACTCGGGGTCAACGGCTTCATAGGCTCGTCCCTGGCATGGAAGATCCTCAAAAAAACGAATTGGACGGTCGTCGGCGCGGACCTGGCGTCGAACAAGATCCAAAACTGCCTCGGGCGCGAGCGGTTTGAATTTCACAAAAAGGACATCGTGAAAGACGCCGAATGGGTCGAGGGGCAGATAGCCGCGTGCGACACCGTCGTGCCTCTCGTCGCGATCGCCACCCCCGCCCTCTACGTCAAAGACCCCCTGCGGGTTTACAGTCTCGACTACGAGGCCAACGCGGACATCGTAAAGAAGTGCGCAAAGCACGGGAAGCGCATAGTCTTCCCGTCCACCTCCGAAGTGTACGGCATGTGCCCCGACGAGAGGTTTGACGAATGCAAATCCCCGCTCGTACTCGGGCCGATAGCCGAGGAGCGCTGGATATACTCCTGCATAAAGCAGATGCTCGACCGCGTGATATGGGCTTACGGGAAGCACGAGGGGCTCAAATTCACGCTTTTCAGACCCTTCAATTTCATAGGCCCGAAGCTCGACGACATATCGTCGCCCAAAGAGGGCTCGTCGCGCGTGCTGACGCAGTTCGCGCACAACATAATGAACGGCAAGCCCGTAATGCTCGTGGACGGCGGTGCGCAAAAGCGCAGCTTCACATTCATCGACGACGGCGTCGAGTGCATTCTGAAAATCCTTGAAAACAAGGACGGCTGCGCCGACGGAAAAATATTCAACATCGGCAACCCCGATATGGAGTTCTCCATACGCGAGCTCGCCGAAATGCTCGTCGAACTCTTCGGGGAATATCCCGAATACGCCGAAGCCGCAAAGAGGGCGGCATTGAAAGACATTTCCGCCAGGGAATATTACGGCGACGGGTACGCAGACGTTTCGCGGCGCGTCCCCTCGATAAAGGCGGCGGAGGAAATCCTCGGCTGGAAGCCGAAAACCGACCTCCGCACGGCCCTCAAACTGACCCTCGACTACCACATTCTGAAAAAGGACTATGAGCTGCTCGGCTGACGCGCCGGCGGGCTCCCGCGCATGAAACTCGCCATAAAAATAGACGTAGACACATACCGCGGCACGCGGGACGGCGTTCCCGCGCTCGCGAAGCTGCTCAAAAAACGCGCCGTTCCGGCGACTTTTCTGTTCTCATTCGGCCCCGACAACACGGGCAAGGCCCTGCGCCGGATTTTCCGGAAGGGGTTTCTGAAAAAATGCCTGCGCTCCAACGTAGCCGGCAATTACGGGATAAAGACATTGCTATACGGCACGCTGCTGCCCGCGCCGAAAATCGCGCGCCTGTGCTCGGCGCAGATGGCGGCGGCCGCAAGCGACGGCTTCGAGTGCGGAATCCACTGCTGGGACCACTTCAAGTGGCAGGACTACCTGTTCGCCATGCGCGACACCGAAATCGAGGCGGAATTTTCAAACGCGCGCGCGGAATTTGAAAAGGTGTTCGGCGCGGAAGCCAAGTGCTGCGGCGCCCCGGGCTGGCAGATTTCACCCGCCGCGCTCGAAGTCGAGGACGCCGCAAACCTCCTGTACGCCTCCGATGTCCGCGGGGAATTTCCGTTCATACCAAAAATGGGCGGGCGGACTTTCAAGACAATCCAGATCCCTTCGACGCTCCCGACGCTCGACGAAGTTCTCGGGACGGTGAAAATCGGGGAGGTTGCCGAAATGCACTTCGCCTCTATGCGCGCGCGGGAATACTCGGTGCTCACGGCGCACGCGGAGCTCGAAGGAATGGCGTACCTCGAATGGTTCGACAAATTCATCTCCGAAGCCCGCGGCAGGGGCGTGGAATTTTATCCGCTTGAAGCCCGCGCGCGGGAACTTTCCGCAAATCGGGCGCAGCTGCCCGTCTGCGAAATCGAAATGTCGCCGTTCCCGGGCAGGAGCGGGCTGCTCGCCGTACAGAAAACCCAAACGCAAGCTCCGCGATGAAAAAGATCACCACCCTCGTCCTCGCCATATCCGCGATATCCGCCGCCGCTTTCGCGGACGGGCCGGACATCGGCAAAATCAGGGCAAAAGCCGATTCCGGAGACGCCCAATCGCAGCTCGCTCTCGGGGTGTTGTACGCCTCGGGGCAAGGGGGAGTGGGAAAAAATCCGGCGCTCGCGCTCGAATACGTCAAGGCGGCGGCGGAAAGCGGATTTGCGCCCGCGCAGACATTCCTCGGGTGCGCGTACGCCGAGGGCAAAATCGTCCCGCGCGACATGAACGCCGCCGTGCGCTGGCGCGAGCTCGGCGCAAAAAACGGCACGCCCGCCGACAAATGGTCGCTCGGCAACGCCTTCCTCTACGGCTACCTCGTCCCCAAGGATCAAATCAAGGCGGTTTACTGGATAACCCAGTCCGCAAACGAGGGGCACGCGGAGTCAATTTTGAAGCTCGTGGAAATCTACAAAAACCTCGAAAGGCCCGAAGATGAAAAGATGTGGGCGCGCAAATACGCCCAGCTCGAAATCGCCGCGGCCCAGAAGGGAAATGTGGACGCGATGACTTCGGTCGCCTCGCAGTACATGAGCGGCAAAGGGGGGTTGGAGCGCAACAGGTCGCAGGCGATCTACTGGTACAAAAAGGCCGCAGACCTCGGCGGCAGGGAGGCGACGGAAAAAATCGCGCAGATGTACGCCAAGGGCAGGTTCCTGCCGAAAAATCCCGAGAAGGCGCAATTCTATTTCGAAAAGCTCGCGGAGGAAGACAACGCGTACTGCTTCAAAATCTCGTCGTTTTACGCGGACGGCTCAAACGGCTTCCCGCGCGACGACGCGATGTCCACAAAATGGCTCGAACGCGGCGCGCAAAATGCCGACGACTCCACAAAGCTCTACGTCGCGTGGCGGTTCTGGAAGGGCTTCGAGACGCCGAAAGACCCCGAAAGGGCGAAGTACTGGTGCGCGAAAGTCGCGGAAAACGCGCCGAAAGGCGAGGCCGCCGAGCGCGCGATATTCGGAGCGTTCAGGGTCGCCGAAAAGATGATGGAGGACATCTCCCGAAACGTTCCCCCACCCGAAAACTTCGGCAAATACTATGCGCAGCATTCGAGCATAAGGCGCCGGTAAGCCGCTGCGGTCGCCCCGCAAAAACCAAATCGGCTGCAATTTATCATGCGTATGAAAGGGAATATGGAAAAAATAAAAACTCTTCTTTGCGTCTTGGGAACATATGCGGCAGCCCTGTCGGCGCCGGAGAGCGCGGCGCAAAACCGCGTGCTCGACGGCTTCTCGGAAACGGGCAAATTCGCAAAAATCGACATTGTCGCCGCGGCGATTTCGGAAGACATGAAGAGCGCGCAAATAAGCGCCCCCGAAAACAAGGGCAAAAAGATTCTCCTTTCAACGAAGCCGGGGCTCTTGAAGGCGGGCGGCAAATACGTCGCAAAGCTCAAATACTCCCTGTCGTCGCCCGACCCCGCGGCGCTCGCGCACATGAGGCTCTTCGCCCCCGGGGCGCAGCGGCATATCGGGGCGTCGGAGGGCGAATCTTTCGTGAAAATGCCGTTTGAAGTCGGCGCGGAAGACGCGAACGCCGCAGTGTCCCTCGAAATCTCCGGCCCGCTCAAAGCTTCCATAAGCGGCTTTTCGATAGAGGAGGGCGACGGCGAAACTTTCATAAGCGCGCGCGGCAACGGCCCGAAATTCGAGGGGGATACCGGCGGCCTTCCGACGGGCGCGCCCGAATTTTCGATAGACCTCCCCGCCCCGAAAGACGGCGCCACGGTCAACGCCGCGGACTACGGCATGGAGGAGGGGAACGAGGATTGCGCCGCCGCCCTCAACAAGGCAATCGCCGCATGCAGGGAGAAAAACGCCTCCAAGCTGGTAATCCCCAAAGGGACGTACAAGTTTTTTTCGAACTCTACTGTCAATATAGACGGGTTCACGGACTTTACGGTGGACGGACAGGGCTCCCTCTTCATATACCGCCGCGACGGCGGGGGAGCGAATATTTCCGTGACGAATTGCCTGCGCACGAAAATATGCAATTTCAGCATGGACTGGGACTGGGATACCGAGCCGCTCGCCGCGATAGTCAAGGCGGTTGAAGTAAAGCGGGACGGGAAGGAGAGCTACGCCGACTTTGAGATAGTCGACTACGAAAAATATCCGCTCTACGGAAAGAATGTGCGCGTCGCCAACCTCCAACCGTGGGACACCGCAGCCGGTGAAATCGGCGTCGAGGGAATGAACGGCATCGGCTTCGGGTACAGTCCCGTCGACAAGGGGCCGAGAATCGAATGGCCCGCCCCGAATAAAATCCGAATTTTTTCAGGGCACTGCGCGTACATCGCAAAGGACAATATCGGCAAATTCTACCGCATGCAGCACTATTATTACGGCATGGGCGGAATGGCGTTCGTGAACAACAGGCATTTCACGATGGAGAACGTGAACATCCATTCCTGCAAAGGGCACGGGCTGCTCTGTTCCGGCGGGCAGCAATACTGGCAGCTGATAAACGTAAACATCGTCCCCCGCGCGGGATTCCCCAAAAACGTCATAACAACAACCGCCGACCACCTGCACTTCGCGCGATCCAAAGGGTATTTCAAAATGCTCGGCTGCGAGTTCTCCCTCGGTTCAGACGACTGCATAAACATACACGACACCACTTCTTTCGGAGTGAAAATCGGCAGGAAGAGCCTGCTGATAAAAACCCGCAGCGCGGCGCTCGAACCCGGCAACGTCGTAGAGCTCCGCCACGGAGACTACTCGCCGAGCGGCTTCAAATCGGAAATCGAGCGCGTCGAGAGGAAGGACGGCGCTACGATAGCGCATTTCAAGAAGGCGATACCCGAACAGAAATTCGACGGGTTCGTGCTCTTCAACCGCGTGTACGACTCCCAAAACACGCTGATAAGCGGCTGCAAATTCCACGGCAACAGGGCGCGCGGCCTGCTGATTCTAAGCAGCAACGTGACGATAGAAAACACGCGTTTCAGCCATATCGAAATGGGCGGGATAAAGCTCGAAACGGGCTACACTTTCAACTTGTGGAGCGAGGGGTACGGCGTAAACAACGTCGTTGTCCGCAACTGCGAGTTCGACAGCGTCAACGTATGCGACAGGAAATACCAGAACAAGGCGCGCGACATCTTCATAGGCGCATACCTGCGCCGCGACCCGTCTTTCGAGCAGACGCGCTACCCGATAATCTCGAACGTACTCTTTGAAAACAACACCTTCAAAAACTCGTTTGGGCTGATAGCGCTGATATCTTCGAGCGGCAACGTCACCTTCAAAGACAACACTTTTGAAAACACCGCCAAGCGCATGTCGCCCAACGCGTACAGGGCGGCGTTTTACGTCAACAATTCCCAAAACACTCGCATAACAAACAACATCTGGATAGAATCGCCGCTCGTCCCCAATCCGGGCGTCTACTACGACGCCGACACGGTGGAAGGGCTCGTAGTCAAAGGCAACCGCGTAGTTGACAAGCCGTAGGCCGAATTTTATCGGGCAAAGAGAGGCTTCGGGAATTGCCGAAGCCTTTTTTGCGGGAATGTCGATGTTTGAAAGACGAGTTTGGAAACTGGAAATGGCGAGAAATAATGGGAAATTACGGGAAAATAAATGGGTTGGGGCGGATTCGGACTTCGGGTTTGAGTTTGGAAACTTTTTGCGCCGATACCCCCAAACGAAGTAAGATTTGTGGAACGGATTTCGCCCGCCGAACCCTTTACGAACATATCGTTATCACGCGCCGAACCGGAAATAAAACGCCTCTGTAAAATACTTGCAAGGGCATTGAAACGCGATTGCCGCTTCATTTCGCGCGTCGCGCGCCGTCGTCGGACGGGCGAAAGGATAATCCGATGCGCGGCAAACTCTATTGTGGCGAGCTTTGCGATGTCCGCGGGGTATTCACGATTATGGTCGCCCTTATATATAAGGAGGCTTTTTTCGATAGAACCGATTGGCGCACTTTGCGCGGCCTATCTGAATCTGCGAGCCGCAGCGAAAGCGCTCCGCAATCATGCGGTTTTGCGGCGTCTCCTCCCGAATTTTCCGAAATATTCGAGCAGCAGACGGGATTCTAACAGACGGCAATATGACGCCGAATGAGAATCGAAAATTGCCAACAACGACTATCTTTCCTGCACCGATGCTCTCCAATTTCTAACCGGAGCCGACGCGTACAGAAACCAGAATATTCCCCTCGCTGCGTATAAAGCGATGCCGCAACCCGTCTGCAATATTCACGAATCGCATTAAAATGTTTTCACAACCCCGCCCAGCTTATTGGCGGAAAAGTTTAAGCGGAATTGCAAACGGTTTACGACTGCTCCGAATGCCCCTTCCCCCTCCGAAAGCTCCCAAAATATGGGGGCTAACTTCATTCTCTCCAAAATCAGATTCTCAATATACATAACGCGGTAGATAACACCGGAGGGTAAACGCCGGAACAAACAACCGGCCGTTAAAACGCCCTTTAAATCAGCGCCCTGCGGCAACTGCGCTTCCGGCAAATCAACGCCACCATATCCGCGCCGCAATAGAAGCCGTTGGGGATAAAGGAGGCGCCTATTTGCCTTTGTGCCGCGCTATTCGGATTCTGCGGGAGCCGCCGCCGCGGACTCTTTCGATATCATTTCCGCCACTACCCCGCCGGCGGATATTTCCGCGAATGAACGTTCGGCATTGGCCCTCATCTCGGCCAAATCCTTATTGGAGGCGTCCATTGCGGGCGGAGTGAACTTTGCGGTAAACAGTATGTAGCCATCGCCCGCGATCGTCTGGAGCGGGGAAATTTTGCCAGGGGCAAGCCTGGGCAGCTCGGAAGCCGCCGCCGAATACACCGCATAGGAGGCGTTGTCGGGGCGGGCGGTAGCGATTACATAATCTTTGTAGTTGGAAACTTTCGCGCCGCCGTCCCTTGCGATTTTTTCGAAAGACTTTTCGTCCTTGGCGGATTGAAGCGCCTTGTCGAGCGCCGAGGCGCGCTCGGAAAAGAGTTTTCTCTTTTGCGAAAGCTTGTAGTCGGCCTCAACCTTGCCTTTCACGTCCGCGAGCTTGGGCAGATACGACGGAACCTTTTCCGCGAGGATTACGACAGTCACGCCGTTTTCGGAGGGAATGGAGTCGGAGAAAAATGTTTTTTCGTCGAGTTCCATGCCGGCTTGGGCGACGGAAATTTCCACGCCTTTGGGGAGTTCGGAGTCCGTCTTGCGTATGAGGGGGAGTTTTTTGACCTCTGCCTTTGCATCGGCGACGAGCTTTTTGAGCTCGGCGGAGCCCATTTTCGCACCGGAATCGTATATGGAGATGGCGAGGTTTTCCGCGGCTTTTGCGGCGGCGCGGAGGGCGGAGTCCGCGAGCGCGTCCGCCTTGACTTTGTCCGCTATTTCGGAGAGGGCGGGCACATAGGGCTTGCCGTCTTTCTGGGTGGCGTACTTGCGCATATTGGAGCCGTAGAACGCTGAAATTTCGGCGTTGGTTGGCGCGGGCACGGAGGCGGCGTATTTTACGGACGGGAAAAACACGGTTTCGAGAACCGCCCCGTCGCCGATCCTGTACGCTTCGGCGTTTTCCTTGAAGAACTTTTCGAGCTCGGAGGGATCGACCTTTATTTCGGGGTTGAAATTTTCAAATGAGAGTGCGGCAACGGCGAAATCCCACTTGCCGTAGTATTTTTTGTACTGGTTTTCAACGTAGGAGAGCGGCAGGTATCCGGGGCCTCCGAGAAGCTTTTCCACCTTGTCGGCGAGCGCGTTTTGGGCAATTACGTACGACAGGGCCTCTTCGCTCATGCGCCCGCGCTCGGCGATAAACTTTTTCCACGCCGCCGCGTCGAAGCCTCCCGCCGCGTTTCTGAAAGCCGGCGCGGACTGCACGTATTCTTTAAGCTCGGTTTCCGAAACCTGGATTATGCCGAGCTCGCGGGCGAGCGACAGCAGGTACGCCTGGCGGAGCATCAACTGCGTGAGCTGCCGCTGGGTGCGCAGGTTTTTATTGCCGAGTATGGCGTCGTAGACTGCGAGGGTTTGTAGGTTGGAGCGCACGCCCTCGTCGGAGAGGTCGTAGCCGTAAAATTCTTTGGCGTTGTCCCAGGAACGGTTTCTGTCGCCGAGGAAAGGAACCTGGCCTATCGTGAACACGAAGGCTATCACGATTGCCACAAGCAGCACCATGAACACGGGTTTGTGGTGTTTCTGCAAAACGATTTGAATCCAAGTAATCATACTGTAAATTTTTAAAGGTGGAAAATTACCGCAGCCCGCCGCGCGTGTCAATCTTTGAAACGCGCAAAAAACCTTTCGGAGGGCGCGGATTTTGCGGGCTTGTAAAAATCCGCGCGCCGTCCATTATGTGCGGGCGATGAAAGGTAAAATCCGTTCGGCGCTGATATTGTGCGCGGGCTACGGCTCGCGGCTAAGGCCGCTGACAGACAGGCTTCCCAAACCGCTCCTGCCGGCCGGTGGGCGCCCCGCGCTGTTCGCGGCGATGGACAAGCTGCGCCCGGCGGGAATCCGGGATTTCTTCGTGAACGTCCACCACCTCCCCGAAAAGTTCGCGGAGGCTTTCGGGCTTCCGGCGGGAACGTTCGCCTATTCGCGCGTTGCCGAGGCCCGCTACAAAGACTGCCGGGTGCGCTTAGTCTGCGAGCCCGAGATTCTCGACACGGGCGGAGCGGTCAAAAATCTGCTGCCGCTCCTGGATTTGTCCGAGCCTCTTGCGGTCCACAACGGGGACATAATTTTTTCCTCGCCCGCGGAGGAATTCCTCGCGGCGGCGGAGGCGAACCTTGCCGACAAAAATTGCGCGGCAACCCTCTGCCTGCGCTCCTCGGGCAACCTGCCGAATGTCGGCGTCGGGGACTCCGGAGACGTGCGCGACATGCGGTTTGCGCTCGGCGCGCCGTTTGGGAGGCTCGCCCAATACGCGGGTTTTTTCGTACTGAACCCGCCGGCATTCAAATTTTTTGCGGATAGGGCGGAAGATAAATTTTCGATAGTCGAAACCTTTTTGGACGTACTGCGCTCGGGCGGGCGGCTTGCCGGAATTTTCGACGACGCCGGCGATTGGGCCGACATCGGCACGCTTTCGGAATATGCGCGGCTGGGCGCCGAAGCCGCGCCCGACGGATGGACGGCGCTCGCGCGCCTTTGCGTTGCGGGATTTTCCCCCGACAAAGGGGAAGTTGTCCCCGTTTCAAAAGGGGCGTCCGCGCGGAAGTTTTACAAATTCGCGCGGGACGGGGAGAAGCTGGTGGCGTGTTTTTACGCCGAAAATCCGCGCGAGAATTTCCTGTACGCGCCCCTCGCCGAATTTCTGCATGGCAGGGGGATTCCCGTCCCCGAAGTAAAATTCCACGATCCGCAAAGCCGCATGATCGTAATGCGCGACGCCGGAGCGCGCGACTTGGGCGCGGTTCCGCCGGCCGACAGGCGGAATTTCTATTTTGACGCCCTGCGCGCGGCAAAGAAAGTCCACTCGATTTCCGCCGGAGAATTTGCGCGCGCCGGAATCGAATTGTGCCCGCCGTTCGACGGGGCGCTGTACGCCTGGGAGCAGAACTACTTTTTCGAAGAGTGTGCGCGCGGGGTTTTCGGAATCGGGCTTCCCCGCCCCGAAGAGGATTTCGGGACGCTTTCAAGGGAGCTCGCAGGCTTTCCGCAGTCGCCGCTTCTGCGCGATTTCCAGTCGCAGAACGTAATGGTCTCCGAGGCGGGGAAAATCGCTCTGATAGACTTCCAGGGCATGAGATTCGGCAACCCCCTTTACGATATGGCGTCGCTGCTGTTCGACCCGTATGTCGAGCCGTTCGGGGAAGACTTCATCGATGCCGCGCTACGCGAATACCTGGCCTTTATGCCGCGCGCGGATTTCCCGGGCTTTGCGGAATCCAGAAGAATGCTGAATTTTGCGGCGGTAGAGCGGCTTTTGCAGGCGCTCGGGGCGTACGGTTTTCTGTCGCGCAAAAAAGGCATGGCTGGATACGAAAAATATTTCGAACCCGCCGCAAAAAATCTTCTTTGCCGCGCGCAGCTGTGCGGCCTGGAAGGCGTGCGCGAATTTGCCGCGGCCATTTTGGGAAAATTGCGAAAGTAAGATTCATTCCCCGCGGGAACGGGTGCCGAGCTTTTTGCGCCGCGCAGGTTCCGTCGAGAGTTTTGGCGGTTGTTCCCGCGGGCGCGGAGATGTTGCATATTATTGCTTGACTTGTTTATAGCTAAATTGTAGATTTGCAAATTAAAGGAATCTAACATGAATATGTCAAAAACGCTCCATAAATTCGCGCCCGCTTTCGCATTCTCGGCTCTGGCCTTTTCCGCTTCCGCGCTCATGGCGGAACTTCCGTCAAGCCCCCTCTCGGAAGAGTACACCGTCACCGGCAGCGAGACAATCCACGGCGAATGGTGGAATACCTACGAGGTGGCTTCGGGCGGCGTTTTGAACATTTTAGGCGATTATGCGCAACTGCAAGTAAACTACGCTTTCAATTACAGCCCGACCTTTTCCGGCGAAGGCATTGTCAATATAGGTTCCGGCGCCGAATACGGAAGAATGATAGTCACGAGCGCCGCGGAGTTTAGCGACAACTGGAACAATATCATAAACTTCACGGGCACGATAAATGTCGGAGAGCGCGGGGATTTTTCCATATCCGGAACTTACCCGTCACACTACGGCACGATTTTCTATGTCGGAACCCTCAATGTCAACGGCACGGTTTCGGTGATGTCTGCGACTTCGGGCAATGTTTCTTATTTCGGCATAAAAAATCTTTCGATAGGGGCAAACGGAATGCTTTCGAGCGAAATCGACCTACGGACTGCGGACGGGGGCGTATACGACATCTACGGGAACGGGCTTTCCGCTCCGCGCATCAGGGCGGGCACGGGAACTTCCGCGCTGAATCTCCGCGCCCAAAACGTCCTCGCCAATTTGGCCACGATAGACTTTGAGAGCAACAAGGACAGCGCGCTGAAAATAAACGCCGAGGTCTCAAACTCCTTAAACGCCCTGACTTTTTACTCCAATTCCGCCTTGGAGCTCTCAATCGCCGAGGGACAGACGTTCCTAATAAAATCCCTTAAAGTCAGGGGCGACGGCGGCGAAAACCTTTCGATAGCCTTTCACAATTACGAAAGCGGATCGTTTCTCATAGGAAATTCCGACGTGTCGATAGAGGACAACCGGATTTACCTTCCGTCGAACGACGTATATATAGATCTGATAGCCTATGGCGCGGGGGGCGAAATTCTCTCCGGAGCGTGGTCGCTGGAATGGAACGGGGAGGCCAACGCGCTGATGTTCGCCGTTCCCGAACCCGCGGGGTTCGCCCTTGCGTTCGGGGCGCTCGCCGCGGCGTTTGCGGCGGCGAGAAGGAGGCGTTGACTCCCCTTTCGGAGTTTTTCCGCAGGTGCGGCATGGCTCGGGCGGCGCGCAGAAATTCTGCGCCGCCCGTTTTTTTTCTCCGAATGGCGCTGGATTTGCGGAATATTTTTCCGCCGCGGCGGGAAATTTGTGAAGTCCGTTTTTTAAGCGCGGTTTTGCAAAGGAAAAAACCGGCGAACGACGGCGGCTCAAAAAAAAATAGGAGGGGAAAGATTTCCCTCGCCGGCGGCAAAGCACTTCGGAAAAGCGGGCGAGAGCATCGCGCGGGGGAAAAGGGGGGATTTTGCCACTCATTAATTTAAACTTGACTTATTTAAAAATCCCGCATAATCTCCGGCCAAATTTAAAGGAGATTATGAATATGTTAAAGACGCTTTCCACGGTTGTTCCCGTTTGCGCGCTTTCCGCGCTTGCATTTCTCCCCCCGACGCTCCGGGCGGATCTTCCGGCTTCGCCGCTCGCCGGCGAATACACCATCACCGGCAGCGAGACAATCCACGGCGAATGGTGGAACACCTACAAGGTGGACGAGGGCGGCATCTTGAACATTTTGGGCGAATACGCGCAGCTGCAAGTAAACTATGCTTTCAATTCCGCCCCGACTTTCTCCGGAACCGGCACGGTAAACATAGGTTCCGATAGCGACTACGGCAGAATGACGGTATCGAGCGTGTCGTCTTTCAGCGAAGGTTGGAATGATATCATAAGCTTCGGCGGCGCGATAAACGTGGGCTCAAAGGGGGATTTTTCCATATCCGGAACTTACCCGTCACACTACGGCACGATTTTCTACGTCGGAACCCTCGACGTCAAGGGAACAGTCTCCGTGATGTCGGATACGGAAAACAACTCTTCTTATTTCAGAATATCCAACCTCGCCATGCGCGAAGGCGGGCTGTTTGCGAGCGCAATCGACCTTCAAAGTTCCGACGGCGGCGTGTACGACATTTACGGAAGCGGACTTTCCGCTCCGCGTTTGAGGGTCAACTCCGGCACAACTACGCTCAATCTCCGCGCCCAAAACGTTTTGGAGAATATGTCGGTCATAGATTTCGACAGCAACAACGCTTCCACTTTGAAAATAAACGCGTATATGTCCAACGCCTTGGACATCCTGACATTGCGCTCAAACTCCACATTGGAACTCTTGATCGCCGAGGGGCAAACCTTTCTCGTAAAGTCGTTGAGAAGCAGGGAAGGCGAGGGGGAAAACATGTCGATAATTTTCCGCAATTATATCGACGGCTCATTTATGCTCGGCAGCTCCGACCCGTGGATAGAAGACAACCGCCTCTATTTGCCGTCAACCGACACATACGTCAGCCTGGTCGCATACGATTCGGCCGGCGGCCTGCTTGAAGGCGTATGGTCGCTGGATTGGAACGGAGAAGCGAACGTGCTGCATTTTGCCGCCATTCCCGAACCCGCCGCGTTTGCGGCAGTACTCGGCGCGTTTGCATTGGCGGTTTGCTATCGGATACGCAAACACTGATTTGGCGAATGCTTTTGGGCTAAAAACGAGTTGCTGCGCGATAACGGCGACTCTCGCGTATATCAATACGCTTCGACCCGCCGTTTCGCTTGCGCCACGTTTTTAGCTCCAAAATCATTGCGCCAAATCGGGAACCCGCGGTTTTTCAGAACGAACTCCGGAAGCGTATACGAACCTCTCATGTGGGAGGTTCGTTTTGTGTGGGGAACGGATAACGATTGACTCTCGCGTATGTCGAATACGCTTCGACCCTTTGTTTCGCTTGCGCCACGTTTTTAGCTCCAAAATCATTGCGCCAAATCGGGAACCCGCGGTTTTTCAGAACGAACTCCGGAAGCGTATACGAACCTCTCATGTGGGAGGTTCGTTTTGTGTGGGGAACGGATAACGATTGACTCTCGCGTATGTCGAATACGCTTCGACCCTTTGTTTCGCTTGCGCTACATTTTTAGCTCCAAAATGGATTCGCTCGCTTGCTTGCGCTACGCGGGCGCGAGGCGCGCCGGCCTAAGAGGGGGCAAGTCACCTGCGGCGATTGGCAAAGCCAATGCGCCTACCCCCAAAACTTCCGATAGCAAGTTTGATTCCCTGCGGGGTAAAATGCTAACGCATTTTATCCTTCCCGAAAGCCTTATTTTATAGCCTCGTTACGCTTCGGATAAAATAAGCTTTCGTTTTCATTACGCCAAATCGGGAACCCTTGGCTTTTCGGAACGAACTCCGGAAGCGTGTACGAACCTCTCATGGGAGGTTCGTTTTTTTGTCGGGAACTGGGAGAGGGAATAGAAGCATTGGCGGAGCCAATCTTCGTAAGGGGCGTTAGCCCCTTCTATGGCTGGCGCACCTTGCGCCCGAACCTCTCATGTGGGAGGTTCGTTTTTTGTTGGGAATGGGGAGGGGATAGAAGCATTGGCGGAGCCAATCTTCGTAAGGGCGCAGCCCTTCTATGGAAGTGCGCCTCGCACCCTTCTATGGCTGGCACGCCTCGTGCCCGGCCGGCGCACCTTGCACCACTTTATAGAGATGAAAGAATTACGTTTTTTGTTTTTTCGTAGCCCTCGGCGAGCGTTTTTTCGGGGGGATTTTTCCAATAGGTTTTGTTAAAGAGTTCGAGCGACAGCGCGCCCCTGAATCCCTGCGCGTACATTTTCGGGAGAATTTCGCCGAACGGGCAGACGCCGTCGCCCGGGTACACCCTGTCGGCGTCGACGAGCTTTTCGCGCGGGGGATTTGACGGGTAGTCGTTTATGTGGAAGACGTCCATTCCGCCAAGGTTGACGAGGGCGAGGGAGCCGAATGAGTTCCCGCCGCGGTACAGGTGGTAGAAGTCGAGCAGGAGCCCCGCGCCGCCGTCGTTTGCAAGGGCCGCGATTTTCAGCGCGTCTCCGAGCCTGTGGAGGGCGCGGTGCCCCCAGAGTTCGAGCAGCGGCCTGACGCCGAAGGGCTTTGCGGCCTCCAACACTGCGGCGTACCGCGCGGCGTATTCGTCGAATTTCAGCGGGTCGAGCTCTTCCACGCCCCACATCGTGCAGGCTATGTTCTTGCAGCCGATTTCCGCCGCCCAGCCGATTTCCCGCTTCATCTGTTCGAGGTTTTGAGCGCGCGCCGCGGGGTCGTCCACCATGCACTTGGCGAAAGCTATGAGATTGTAAGGCAAAAGCCCGGCGTCTTCGAGCCTCCGCCTTGCCTCGGAAAGCTTTTTGCCGCGCGACAGAAATTCCTCCACGTGCCGCGTCCACGGCTCGATTCCGTCGTATCCGGCTTTTGAGACGAGGTTTATCTGGTCTTCGAGCTTCAAGTCGTAGCCGACGAGCGTGCCGCAGTTCAGGGCTATCGGCAGCGGAAGCCCGCCCTTCGGTTTCGGGTTTTCAGAGGCGCCGGCGGCCCGCGGGAGCGCGGCGGCGGCGAGCGCGGCGGTTGACATTTTCAGGGCGCTTCGGCGCGAGATTTTTTTTGTGAAGTCCATTGCGTTATGCTTGCGGGAATTTCCACGGCGCGCGGTACCGCGGTTTGAGATATTCATCGGCTTCCGCGTCGGAGAAAGTCTTCGCCGCGTCGTCGTAGGAGAGGGTTTTGCCGAGCAGCGCGGATATGTTGCCCAAGTGCGCGAGCTTCGCGCAGAGGGCGCCGTTTACGAGCGTGCAGGCGGTGTCGAAATTGCGCGCGCGCACGGAGTCCAGAAAGTCTTTGAGATGGTCCAAGTGCGCGTTGTTTTCGGGCTTGCCGCCCTCCGCCTTCACCGCGCCGCCCTTTGCGTCGGGATTGGGGATTACCTTCCAGCCCTCGCGGTTTGCGGCAAGCACCCCCTTTTCGCCGTTGAACGCCACGCCGTAGGACATTCCGTAGAACCCCACCGGAACTGCGGTGTTCGACCACGCTATCGACGAGTCCCCGAAGTCGTAGTTGACGTTGAGGGTGTCGAAAGTCTGAGAGGAGGTCTCCGGATGCGCGAACTTTCCGCCCGCGCCCGACACCTTGCGCGGGAGGGAGGTTTTGCCGAGCCCCTGGGCCGCCATGTCGAGCAGGTGGACGCCCCAGTCGGTCATGAGCCCGCCGCCGTAGTCCCAGAAGAGCCTCCACGAACCGTGCAGGCGGCGCGGGTTGAACGGGCGCGCGGGGGCGGGGCCCAGCCACATGTCGTAGTCGAGGCCATCGGGGGGCTCGGAGTCCGCGGCGGGGGCGGAACCCGCGCCGTATCTGAAATTCGCCCAGACGTCGACGCGCGCTATTTTGCCGAGATAGCCTCCCCGCGCCATTTCTATCACGCGGTTCCACATTTTTGAGCTGTCCTGCTGCTGCCCGACCGACGCTACCCTTTTGTATTTTTTTGCGAAAGCTTCCATTGCGTCGCATTCGGCGATGGAGTTGGCTATCGGCTTTTCGACGTAGACGTCCTTGCCTGCGGCGCACGCGTCGCAGAATTGCAGGCAGTGCCAGTGGTCGGGGGTCCCGATTATTACGGCGTCGACGTCCTTCCTCTCCAAAACCTTGCGGTAGTCCGAATAGAGAGCGGGCTTTGAGCCGAACTTTTTCGCCGCCTCCGCGCCGCGCTTTTCGAGAATGTTTTTGTCGACGTCCGCGATTGCGACGAGCCTTGCGCCTTTCGTCGCCATGGCCGACGATAGGTCGTTCCACCCCATGTTGCGGACGCCTATTGCCGCCAGCCCGATTTTGTCGTTTGCGCCTATCGCCGCGCGCGCGCCGCCAGCGGCGACGGACGCCGCAACCGCTCCGGCCGACGCGAGAAATTTCCTCCTGTCCATAAATTTTCTCCTGCGTTAAATTTCGTAAATGGTACGGTTTTGCGACGCGGCAGTCAACGATTTAAAAATATCGGCTGCCGAAGGGGAATGCCAATATTCCACTGCGTCCCGCGCGGCACATTTCCCCGCGAACGCTGTCTAAAATCGAAGAAAGGCAAAATATGCTGAAAGTCTATTATTGGAACGTCTGTCCGCATTGCCACAAGGCGATGGAGTTTTTGAAAAGCCGCAACATACCCTTTGAGGCGCTCGACATCGAAAAACAGCCCGAAGATGTGGTAAAAAAAGTCGTGGAGGTAAACGGCGGCGACGACTGGGTTGTGCCGACTATGGAGTACAACGGCAAATGGCGTCCCGGGCAGGTTTTCAACGCGGGGAAGCTCGAAGCCGACCTCAAAGCCTGGGGAGTGATTTAGGGCCTCCGCGCGGCGCGGAGGCTGGGGGTTTTTGCCAAGCCTGCGCGCGCCGAAAAAATTTTTTCGCGCGTCCGAAACAAAACGGCGCAATAGGGCGTTTGACTATGGTATGAAAGCGTTGAGAATCGCCGTAGACATGGTTTTGTATTTCGGTTTCTGCTTTCTTGCGGGAACCGGCATTATGATGGAATTTTCGTTCGAGAAGGGCGCGGGGCCGCAGAGCGTGCTTTCTTTCGGCAAAAAGGCGTGGGAAACCGCCCATTTGTGGGTCGGAGTTGCGGTAATTTTGGCGTTTATAGTCCACTTCTGCCTGAACTATCGCCAGTTCAAAAACGCGGTAAAGACGCGCGCGGCGTATGTCGCGCTTCTTTTGGCGGGATTCGGCGGGGCGGTTTTGCTCGCGCTCTGGCCGACTTCGCGCGCGGAGGGCGGCGGCGGAAACGGACAGCAGGCGCAAATCCGCGCGCGGATCGGCGCGCCGCAAATGCCTGCCGACAGATAGGCTTTTCAAGGCCCCGTTTTAGGCGCGCGCTGAACGTCAGGCGCGATATTCGCGCGGCTTGCGCAAAATTTTTATAAAAAAATGCGCCCCCCTGACGGGAGGCGCATTAAAATTTTGGGAAACTTCTCGACTTTCGTTTCGCCTATCCGCGCCTGCGGCGCGCGGCGAACGCGAGCGCGGCAAGCCCTATCGCCGCCGCCACTGCCGCCGGTTCGGGGACAATCGAAAGGTTTGCGGATAGGGTAGATACGCCGTTTAATTCGGATATTATTATTTTGCCTATGATTCCGTCTTGGAGTTTCAGGGTGAAGTCGTCGGCGGAAACATTGCTGCCATCTGTTGCAAACGACATCAAATCCGCGCTCCATTCGTCGCGTTCGGAGGCCTCTATCCACGCCTGCAAATCGTAGGCGGAGACGTTCAATTCGAGCACCAGCGGAGAAGCTCCCGTAACTTTCGTCATAGCCCCGTCCACCTGTATGAAGTCGCCGTCGCCCTCCGCGAGGTCGAAAACCACCGTTCCTCGGTAGAACGACATGGTGTCAAACGTCACACTGCCGATTTCCGTGTCCGCCGCAGTCCCCGTCGCGCTGAACACCGCTTCGGAAGGTCTGTTGTAGCCCATTATCATGAGGCTGCCGCCCTTCATTCCGCCGTACATTCCCAAGTCGAGCCTGCCGCCGCTCACCTCGACTTCGTTCAGCGCGTTTGCCGCGTCGGAATAGACGTAGCTGTCAAGCGTCCAGCCGCTTGTTGTGTTAAACCTCATAATCTGGCGGCCGTTCGCGGCGTCGTTTGCCGTCATTCGCACATTCAGCTTGTTGTTTGCGAGCTCCCCGTCGCTATCTCTCGTCAAAAGCCCGCCGATGTACTCGCTCGTTCCGGAGTTTGTAAAAATCAGTTCGGTAGTGTTCACGGCGGACGCATTCCCTGCAAGCTGTATCATTCCCCTTTGCGTTATCTGCAAACCGCCCAATGAGCGGGTGAACGTGCCGGCGGACGTCGCGGTCGTCCTGAAAACGTTGTTGTTGCCGTTTGAGTTGCTCAGCGACAAGACCCCGCCCACGGTGAATGTCTGGGTGGTTGCCACCTCGAAGTTCACGCAGTTTAAAGCGTGCGGTGAAGGTTTGGATATTTGGGAATCTATCGCAAGATTTCCGTCTATCGCGACATTTCCGTTCCCGTTGAAACTCAGCCTCGTCTGGTACCATCTCGTGGAGCTCCGCGTGTCGGAAAATAGAAAATCGCCGCGCACATTCAGCGTGGAATTCGTACCCGTATAGATGATTAAATTCGGATGCGAGGTGTCGGACTCGCGCAGATTGAGGGTGAAATTCTCCACCGAGAAAGTGCTTGGCGTATAGACTTCAAACACGTTTTTAGCCCAAAATTTCTCGGGCAACTCAAGATTGTATGTGAAGTTTCCGGCTGTGGCCGAGTACGCCGCAACCGTAATTATATTCTGCGACGGGGTGGACGACAATACGCCGTTTACCGTAAGGTTCGTGTCAGAGTCGATTTCGCCGGAATACGCCTCTCCGTTTAAGGTGTAAAAAGAGGGATCTGTGATGCGCACGGGGAAAGCTGAATCCGACGTGAATGTTCCCTCGATGTCGACCGCCTGCGCGGATTGCGGCAAAATCCATAGGGCTGCGGCGCAAAACGGAAAAATCTTGGATATTGATTGCATTGTTTTTAAGGGATTGGAGGATTATTGCAAAAGCCGCAAACAGACATTTGGCAGCCTTCGATTTCGATACAATGCAGATTATTCAATTTCAAAAATATGTCAAATATTAAATAATATTATCCCCTTCACGCAAATTTCCCCTGCCCAAAAGCGTTTTTCCTTTACCTTCGCCGCTAATCGCCGAGGGAGCGCGCGTAGATTTCCGCCACGTGCTCGACTTTCACCGCGTCGCCGTTTAGCGCGAGCATATTTGAAATCTGCATCATGCATGCCGGGCATCCGCACGCCACGGTTTCCGCGCCGCTGGCGGCTATGTTGTCGCGCTTGCGCCCGCCGATTTTTTTCGACAGCCCGTAGTGCGTGAGCGTGAAGCTTCCCCCGCAGCCGCAACACCTGTCGGGCTCGCGCATTTCCACGAGCTCGCACCCGGGATTCGCCTCCACGAGCTTTCGCGGCTGGTTGCGCACCCCGAGCGATTTGGCAAGGTGGCAGGAGTCGTGGTATGTGACTTTTTCCCTCCGCTCCGCCGGAGCCTTTGCGGGCTCCACGCCGAGGACGTCCGCGACGAACGCGGAGATGTCGAGGGTTTTTGCGGCTATGCGCTCCGCCTGCTCCTTTTGCCTGCCTTCGGCGTATTGCGGCCAGAATTTTTCTATGGTCTCCGTGCACGACGCGCACGCGGTGACCGCGTAGTCGAACTTTTCTCCTTCCAATTTCGAAAGGTTGTAGGAGAGCATTTTTTTGAATGATTCCGCGTCGCCGGAGGCGAGGGCGGGTATTCCGCAGCACGCGAGGCTCGACGGCATCCGGACGCCGACGCCGCGGGCTCGGAAAATTTTCAGGCACGCCTCCGTAACGTTCGGGTACACTTTGTCGCCCATGCAGCCGGCGAAGAACAGCACTTTGATTCCGCTTTTTCCGGCGGGGGAATCGTAGTCGCCGAACTTTTGGCGCGCGGTTTCGGGCGGGAGCTCCGGAAGCCGCCTGTCGCCGATTAGCGGGGAGAGCAGCGGCGAGCGCATTGTTTTGGGGGCGTCGTTCTGTTTGCGCATGACGAGCCCCCTGAACGGCGCGGAAACTTCGGCGAGGAGCGAAAACAGCTTAGGGTTGCAGAGCATGGCGCGGAATATCAGCTTTTTCACGGGCGAGAGCCCGAGGTATTTTGCGGAGATTTCCCGCGCCTTCAAAAACGCGCCGAGAATGTCCACGCCCGACGGGCATGCCGCCTGGCAGGAGCCGCACAGCAGACACCTGTCGAGCCTCTTCCGCACGCCCTGGGCGTCCGAAGTTATTTTTCCCGCCAAGTCGGAGAGCAGCGACAGCTTGCCGCGCGCCACGTCGGATTCCCTCATGGATTCCGCGAACACCGGACACACCGACTGGCATGTCCCGCACTTCATGCACGCCGAGAGCCTGTCGTCGAGCTTTGCGGTTTCCTCCGCGAGTTTTGCGAGCCTGTCCATGTCAGTAAGCCACCACTTTCGACGGGTTGAGAAGCCCCTTGGGGTCGGCGGCGCGGCGCAGGGCGCGGCAGTATTCGAGAGTCGCCTTAGAAGTCTCGAGTTCCAGCCACCTGGACTTCGCCGTTCCCGTCCCGTGCTCGCCCGAGAGCGTCCCGCCCATTTCGACGGTGCGGCGGAAGAGCTCGTCTATCGCGCTCTCGACGCGCGCGAACTCCTCGGGGTCGCGCTTGTCGCAGAGGATTGACGGATGCAGGTTGCCGTCGCCCGCGTGCCCGAAAGTCCCGATTAACAGCCCGTACTTTTTTGCAATCTCGCCGATGCAGGAGACCATCGCGGGGATTTTCGAGCGCGGCACGGTGGCGTCCTCCAAAACTATGGTCGGGCGGCGGCGGGCGAGCGCCGGCAGCGCCTTGCGGCGCGCCTCCCAGATTTTGTTCTTTTCGGCGTCGTCGCGGGCGACGAATATTCCGCGCGCGCCGCCTTCGCGCAGTATGCGCTCGACGGTCTGCGCCTCGTCCGCGACCTGCGCGGGGTGGCCGTCCACCTCTATCAGAAGCAGCGCCGCCGCGTCGCGCGGAAGCCCGATTTTCACGTCGTCCTCGACCATGTTCACCGTCACGGAGTCCATAAATTCGAGCGTGCACGGCAATACGTGCGAGGCTATTATCTCGGCCACCGCGTCCGCCGCCGCGCGCACGTCAGCGAACGCCGCCGTCATCGCCTTTGACGCCCTCGGCGGAGGGACGAGCTTTAAAATCGCCTTTGATATTATCCCGAACGCCCCCTCCGAGCCCGTCATCAGCCCCGCGAGATTGAAGCCTGTCGCGCACTTGACCGTGCGCGAGCCCGTCTTGACGAGCGAGCCTGCGGAGTCGAAAAATTCCAGCCCCATGACGTAGTCTTTGGTCACGCCGTATTTGAGCCCGCGCAGCCCGCCGGCGTTTTCGGCGATGTTGCCGCCTATGGTCGAGACCGCCTGGGAGCCCGGGTCGGGCGGGTAGAACAGCCCGCGCGCGGCGGCCTCCGCCGCGAAGTTCGCCGTGACCACCCCGGGCTCGACGACGGCGTAGAGGTCGCCGGAATTTATTTCGAGCACGCGGTTGAGCTTCTGCGTCAGTATCACGACCGACTCCTCCGAGTCGGGTATCGTCCCGCCCGAAAGGTTCGTGCCGGATCCCCTGACCGTCATGGGTATGGAATTTTTATGGCACAGGGCGGCGATCTCGCCTATCTGTTCGGCTCTCTCGGGCATTAGCGCCGCCGCCGGAATTTTCTGCGGCAGCACCGCGGAATCGTAGGCGTAGGACAGCCTGTCCGGTTCGGCGTCGAGCACGTTTTCCGCGCCGAGAAGTTTTTTGAAGTCTTTTAATATGCTTGATTCTGGCATGTCGGGGCTATGTTTGGGTTCAAACGTAGCCGCCCCGCATTGACGGTCAAGAAAAACGGGCGCGGAAATCGTTTAACAGTTAATTTGCGCCGCGCAAAAATCCGCCCGAGGGGGAAGTCAAAAGAAGTTTTTGCCGAATTCGAGTTTTGCGCCCTCGGACGACAAAATCCGGCGCGCAGCCTCGTACGCGGCTATCCCCGCGGAAGTCGACAGGTTGAGCGAGCGCAATGAATCCGCCAGATGCGGGATTTTCACGCGCCGTTCGCAGATGTCGGCGTGGACGCTCTCCGGACAGCCGCAGTCCTCCGAACCGAACAACAGCCCGTCGCCGCGCTCGAATTTCGCGTCCCAGAAGCATGTCTGCGACTTTGTGGTGAACAGCCATATCCTGCCCGTCGGCGGGGCGAGCGGCGAGCGTTTGAAAGCCTCCCAGTCGGCGTGGTGCACGACGTCGAGGCTCTTCCAGTAGTCCATGCCGCTGCGTTTGAGCTTCGCGTCGGTGATTGTGAATCCGAGCGGGTGGACGAGGTGCAGACGCGCCCCGAGCACCGCGCACATTCTGCCGATATTGCCCGTGTTCTGCGGGATTTTCGGGCAGTGGAGAATTACATGCAGAATGGGATAATCGTCCATGCGTGCGTCCGCAGCAGCCTACCTGCGCCTGAAATTCAGGGCGCGCGCCGTCTCTCTCGCGGCTTCGCGCTTCTTGATGTCCTCGCGCTTGTCGTAGAGCTTTTTGCCCGTGCAGAGCGCGATGAGGACTTTCGCGAGCGCCTTTTTGAAATATATTTTGAGCGGGATTATCGCGACCCCTCCGGAATCCGTCGCCGATTTGAGTTTGAGGATTTCCCTCTTGTGCAGAAGCAGCTTCCGCGGGCGCGCGGGGTTGTGGTTGTTTATGTTACCGAAGTCGTATTCCGATATGTGCGACTGGTACATCACCGCCTCCCCGCCGTCCACGCGAACGAAAGCGTCGTTTATCTGCGCCCTGCCCGCCCGCAGGCTCTTTATCTCTGTCCCCGTGAGCGCGATGCCCGCCTCGAAAGTCTCGCCGACAAAGTATTCCCGCCCCGCCTTGCGGTTGCGGATTTCCGTAAATCTGTCGTCTTTTTTCCCGTGCATTGCGATAAAAAAACCGCGAGGCTTTCGTTTCCGCGCGGGCTGCTTATTTATGTCGCGGTTCGTGGCGGGAGCGGAGAACCCGCCGCCCTCCGCGCGCGTCAGTCTTCGATTTCCCTGGGGGCCTCGTAGAGTTCGTACTTGATGTTGCCCCTTATGACTTCAAGAAGCGCGATGTCTTCAAGCGAAAGCTTTTCGAGCGACTCCACCGTCGGGCGCGCGCCGTATTTGAGCTGTTTTACGCGGCGCGAGACGACGTTTATGAGAATGTTAGGGTCGGAAATGATTTTCTGCGCCTGTCTAAGATAATCTTCTCTCAATGGAGCCTCCTTATTATTAAAAGTGAATTACCCACTTTACGCCCGCCCGGCGCAAATGCAACATAAAAAATGCCCTCCGCAACTCCCCTTCCGGCGAAGGGGGATCCGCCGCCGCGCACTGACGGGTTGACAATCGGGGGAAATCGTGTTGAAGTGGCTGAAATTTCAACAACGAACGCACACCGCAAAAAAATGAGCATACAAGGCGAAAAAATCACAATCCGCGACGGCAGGCTGGACGTGCCCTCCAATCCCGTAATCCCCTTTATCGAGGGCGACGGCATAGGCCCCGATATTTGGAGGGCTTCCGTGCGCGTGTTCGACGCGGCGGTCGAAAAGGCGTACAGGGGCGCGCGCAAAATTTTCTGGACGGAGCTTTTGGCGGGGCAGAAAGCCTTCGACAAAACCGGCAGCTGGCTGCCGCAGGAGACTCTCGACGCGTTCAGGGAGTACCTTGTGGGCATCAAAGGCCCCCTCACAACCCCAATAGGCGGCGGGATAAGGTCGCTGAACGTCGCTTTGCGGCAGGAGCTCGACCTGTACGTCTGCCAGCGCCCGGTGCGCTATTTCAGCGGCGTGGACAGCCCCGTCAAGCGCCCCGACCTCGTGGACATGGTGATATTCCGCGAGAACACCGAGGACATCTACGCGGGTATAGAATTTGAGCGCGGCTCAGACGGCGTCGAAAAGCTCAAAGCGTTTTTGAAGGCGGAATTTCCCGAAAAGTTCGCGAAAGTCCGCTTTCCGGAATCGTGCGGCATCGGGATAAAGCCCGTCTCGCAGGAGGGCACGGCGAGGCTCGTCAAGTCCGCCATAGAGTACGCGATTGCCCAGGGCAGGAAGAGCGTCACGCTCGTCCACAAGGGAAATATAATGAAGTTCACCGAGGGCGCCTTCCGCGACTGGGGCTACAAGGTCGCAAAGGAAGAGTTCGGCGCGGAGGAAATCGACGGAGGCCCGTGGTGCAGGCTCCCCTGCGGGATAGTCGTGAAGGACGTCATAGCCGACGCCTTCCTCCAACAGATTCTCACCCGCCCCGCAGAATACGACGTCGTCGCCACCCTCAACCTCAACGGCGACTACATTTCCGACGCGCTCGCCGCGCAGGTTGGCGGCATAGGAATCGCCCCGGGGGGCAACATCAATTACACGACCGGCCACGCAATTTTCGAAGCGACCCACGGCACCGCGCCCAAATACGCGAATCTCGACAAGGTAAACCCGGGGTCGGTGATCCTCTCCGGCGAGATGATGTTCCGCTACCTCGGCTGGAACGAGGCCGCCGACCTCATAATCTCCGGCCTCGAAAACGCGATAAAGGCCAAAACCGTCACCTACGACCTCGCGCGTCTCATAGAGGGCGCAAAAGAGGTCAAGTGCTCGGAGTTCGCCACGGAAGTGATAGCCGGAATGTAGGAGATGAAAAACCGCCTTCTCATAGTGGGCTCCATAGCCTACGACAACATTCAAACCCCCGTCGATTCGGTCGAATGGGCGCTCGGGGGGTCGGCGTCATACGCGGCGCTCGCCGCGTCGTTTTTCGCCCCCGCCTCCGTCTGCGGAATAGTCGGGAGGGATTTCAAAGAATCCGACATGGCGAGACTCGCGCGGCGCGGGACGGACGTGTCCGACGTGGAAGTGGACCGCGGCGGGGAGACGTTTTTTTGGAGCGGCAAATACCACGACAATTTCAGCAGCCGCGAGACCCTCGAAACGCGCGTGAACGTCTATGAAAACTACGTTCCCAAGCTCGGCGAGGCTTCGCGGAGCGCGGAGTTCCTGCTGCTGGGCAACATCGGCCCCGATGTCCAGAAGTGCGCCCTCGACTCCATGAAATCCGATCCGTTCGTGATTTTGGACACGATGGACTTGTGGATAGAGATTGCAAACGCCCCCCTCAGGGAGCTCGTCAAGAGGGCGGACATACTCATCGTAAACGACTCCGAAGCAAAAAAGCTCTCCGGCGAGCGCAATGTCATACGCGCGGGCGACGGGCTTTTGCGCATGGGGGCGAAATCGGCAATAGTGAAGGCGGGGGAATACGGGGCGATGCTCTTCCACCCCGACGGATTTTTCGCCGTCCCCGCCTATCCCGTGCGCGAGCTGCGCGACCCGACGGGCGCCGGAGACACCTTTGCGGGGGCGCTGGCCGGAGTGTTGGTAAGCGGCGGTCAGACCGGATTCAAACATATCAAGGAGGCGATGGTAGCGGGAGCCGCCGCCGCCTCGATGACAGTGGAATCATTTTCCTCCGACAAGCTCGAAGAGGCGGGGCTCGGGGAAATTCTCCGCCGCGCCGAATGCGTCAGGAAAATATCGGAGATTTGAATATGGCAACCGTGCTCGAAATCGCAAAGGGCGCCCGCGCGGCCTCGTTGGAACTCGCCGCCGCGCCGACGGAGTTAAAAAACGCGGCTCTGGTGCGGCTCGCCGAACTGCTTTTGGAAAACGCGCCCGCGATAATCGAAGCCAACGCCCGCGACTTGGAAAAGGCGGAAAAGGCGGGGCTCTCCAAGCCCATGCTCGAACGACTTTCCCTCGACGAAAGGAAGATCGCGGCAATGGCGGACGGAGTAAGGCAGGTGGCCGCCCTCCCCGATCCCGTGGGGGAGACAATCGAGTCGTCGGTTCGCCCAAACGGGCTGAAAATCGAAAAAGTCCGCACGCCGATAGGGGTTATAGGCATTATTTACGAAAGCCGCCCGAATGTCACCGTGGACTGCGCCACCCTGTGCCTGAAAAGCGGCAACGCCGCAATTCTGCGCGGCGGAAGCGAAGCGTTCGGGACCAATTCATCCCTCGCCGGGCTCATCGGCCGCGCTCTTGCGGATACGGGGCTGAATCCCGACTGCGTCCGCATGATTCCCACTTCCGACCGCGCGGCTCTCGGCGAGCTGTTGAAGCTCGACAAATACGTGCACTGCATAATCCCCCGCGGAGGAGAGGGGCTTATAAGGCATGTGGTGCAAAATTCCACGATTCCGGTCATAAAGCACTACAAGGGTGTGTGCACGGTATTTCTCGACGAATTCGCCGACCCCGGGCTTGCGCGGATTCTTACGGTGGACGCCAAGTGCCAGCGCCCGAGCGTATGCAATGCCGCTGAAAACCTTCTGGTGCACTCGGCGGCTGCGCGCAGGCTTCTGCCGCCCGTGGCGGGGCGCCTCGCGGAGCTCGGCGTGGAGCTGCGCGCCTCGCGGGAGGCAAAAGAGATTCTCGACGGGGCGGGAATCCCCTGCAAGGAGGCCGCGGAGGAGGATTTTTCCACCGAATACATTGATATGATAATTTCGATAGCCCTCGCCGACTCCGTGGAAGACGCCGCGAATTTCGTAAACACATACGGCTCTGGGCACTCCGACCTCATAGTCACCGAAAACGCGCAAAACGCCGAAAAGTTCATGAACCTCGTCGATTCGGCGACCGTCTACTGGAACGCCTCGACGCGCTTCACCGACGGGTACGAATTCGGCCTCGGCGCGGAGATCGGGATTTCCACCGACAAGCTCCACGCGCGCGGCCCCATGGGGCTGAGGGAGCTTTGCTCGTACAAGTACAAAGTGCGCGGCTCGGGGCAGACCCGCGGCGCGCCGGATTCCGCAAAATAGCTGATTTCCGCAATCTGAAAATCCCAAATTGCCAAAGAAATGGACAAGCTCGAAGAAATATTCAAGATGCAGTACGAACTCAACAAGCGCATAGGCGTCGACACCGCCGCCATGGGCGACGACGAGCGCGTGAAGTGGGTTCTGAATTACAGCCGCGCGCTCGGGCAGGAAAACGCCGAGCTCGTCGATTCCGTGCCGTGGAAGTGGTGGGCGAAATACCAGAAATTCGACCCGCAGAACGCGCGCGTGGAGGTGGTGGACATGCTGCATTTCATAGTGTCGCTGGCGCAAACGCTCGGAATGAGCGCGGACGATTTTTACCAGGCGTACGCCAAGAAGAACCACATAAACCACGACCGCCAGGATTCCGGCTACGCGGTCAAAGACGAAAACGACTGCCGCTCGATTTAGCGCCGTTTTTTTAACGCCAGGCCGCCCTTTCGGGGCGGCTTTTTTTGGCAGTCCGGCTGAATAGTGTTGCCAAACGGGGCCGTTTCGCGTTTTAAAATTGGCCCCGAAATGAAATACATATTTATTACAGGCGGAGTAGTTTCGTCGTTGGGCAAGGGGCTTACGTCGGGAGCGCTCGGGGCGCTTCTCGAGACCAGAAAACTCAACGTCAGGATACAGAAATTCGATCCCTACCTCAACGTCGACCCGGGCACAATGAGCCCTTTCCAACACGGCGAGGTGTATGTGCTCGACGACGGTGCGGAAACCGACCTCGACCTCGGCCACTACGAGCGTTTCACCCACTGCAAGCTCAGCAAATTCAACAATCTGACCTCCGGGCAGATATACGAGCACGTCCTCCAAAAGGAGCGGAGGGGCGACTACCTCGGCAAGACCGTGCAGGTAATCCCGCACGTGACGAACGAAATCAAGGCGCGCCTATACGCCGCGGGCGAAGGCGTGGACGTTCTCATCACGGAAATCGGCGGAACCGTCGGCGACATCGAGGGGCTGCCGTTTTTGGAAGCGCTGCGCCAGTTCTCGCTCGAAGTCGGGAGGGAAAACACGCTCTTCATACACGTCACGCTGCTTCCGTACCTGAAAGCCGCGGGCGAGCTCAAAACAAAACCCTCGCAGCAGAGTGTTGCGAAGCTGCGCGAAATCGGCATACAGCCCGACATACTCGTCTGCCGCACCGAACAGCCCATGACCGACGATATGCGCCAGAAGCTTTCGCTCTTCTGCAACGTAGAGCAGAAAGCGGTGATTGAGGAGATGGATGTGAAGCATTCCATATATGAACTCCCGCTGATGCTCGCCGAAGAGGGGGTGGACAGGCTCGTCGTGGACAAGCTCGGAATCGACGCGCCCGAAAGCGACATGTCGGCGTGGAACTCCATAGTCCGCAGGCTCGTCTCCCCGAAAGGCGGGGAGGTGAAAATCGCCGTCGTCGGCAAGTACATCGACTTGCAGGACGCCTATAAATCCATTTACGAATCGCTCGCGCACGCGGGGGTCGGCAACGACTGCTCCGTAAAAATCATCCGCGTGGACTCCGAGGACGTCGAGCGCGACGGCGCGCAAAAGTACCTCTCCGGCGCGGACGGAATACTGATTCCCGGCGGGTTCGGCGACAGGGGGATAGAAGGCAAGATACTCGCCGCAAAATACGCGCGCGAAAATAAAATCCCGTACTTCGGGATATGCCTCGGGATGCAGATAGCCGTCATAGAGTACGCGCGCAATGTGCTCGGGCTCGACGGCGCAAACAGCGCGGAATTTAACGAGAGCACCCTCTATCCCGTCATCACCATAATGGACGACCAGAAGGACATCGTCGACAAGGGCGCGACCATGCGGCTCGGCTCCTATGAATGCGCGCTCGTCGGGGGTTCGAGAGCCGCCTCGGCGTACGGGCAAAATTCGGTGCGCGAACGCCACCGCCACCGCTTCGAGTACAACAACGCCTACCGCAAGCGGCTCGAAGACGCGGGGCTTTCGGTCGCGGGGCTCAACCCCAAGCGCAACCTCGTGGAAATCGTGGAGGTCAAAGACCACCCGTGGATGGTCGGAGTGCAGTTCCATCCGGAATTCCAGTCGAAACCCTCCAAGCCGCACCCGCTCTTCTGCGCGTTCGTCGCGGAGGCTCTCAAAAAGGCTTCGGCGGAAAAGAAATGATTTTCGAAAAAAACTCGGGAAAGACGCTGCTCATAGCGGGCCCGTGCTCGCTGGAATCCCGTTCGCTCGCGCTTGAAGTGGCGGAAGAGGCCGCGCGGATAGCCGCAAAATACTCCGAAAGCCTCGATGTGGTCTTCAAGGGCAGCTTCGACAAAGCCAACCGCACGAGCATAAGCAGCCCGCGCGGCCCGGGAATGGCCGAGGGGCTTGAAATTCTCGCCGAAGCGCGGGAAAAATTCGGCCTGCCCGTCACCACCGACGTGCATGAATCCGCCCAGTGCGCGGCGGTTGCCGAGGTCTGTGACGTCCTGCAAATTCCCGCCTTTCTCTGCCGCCAGACGGATCTGCTCGTCGCCGCGGCGAAGACGGGGCGCGCGGTAAACGTAAAAAAGGGGCAGTTTTTGTCGCCGTACGACATGAAATACGTCGTCTCCAAACTGCGCGAGGCCGGTGCTGCGGAAATCTGGCAGACTGAGCGCGGCTCGACTTTCGGCTACGGCAATCTCGTGGTCGACATGCGCGCAATCGCGATTATGTCGGAAAACCGCACCCCCGTGATAATCGACGCCACTCATTCCACGCAGTTGCCCGGGCGCGGCGACGGCGTGAGCGGCGGCGAGCGCAAGTACGCCGCTCTCATTGCGAAAGCCGCCATGGCCGCGGGAGCCGACGGAATGTTCATCGAGACCCACCCGTCGCCCGAAAAGGCGCTCTCCGATGCCGCGACCCAGCTGCCCCTCGGAGAGCTTGAAGCCCTCGTTAAATCCTGCCTGCAAATCCGCGCCGCAAGATAGGCAAGCGGGCGCGCATGTTTCGCGCGGAACGCGCGGCTAATCAACCCGCATAACGGTAAAATACAACTTCCGCCTGAGGATTGAGCAGGGGTTAAGTTGCGCGGCAGGCGGTTTCCCACCGCCTGCTTCCTTCATTCGGGGGACACGCACGGCGGCAATGTTTTAAGATAAGGTTGGGGACGGAAAATGGCGGAGGTTGCGGCGGAGCCGGCTTCCGGATTCGGGGTTGGAAACTTTTTGCGCCGGCACCCAAGAATGAACTAAGATTTGGAATGGGTTTCGCCCGCCGGGCCGTCGCCGGACATATCGCGACAAACGCCGAACCGGATAAAACGCCCCTGCAACAGGCTTGCAAGAGCCCTAAAACCCGATTGCGGCTTCATTTTTTTTCACGCGCAGCGGACGCCTTTCGGGAAAGCGATAGCATCGAGGTTCGGCGCGGATTCTATGGGCTCAAAAACACACGCCTGTTGAAGCGGACGGGCGGGAATACTTGCGGACGGCGTTCATCGGAACGGGCTGGTTTCAGAATTTAACATGCAATCAAGAACCCGCCGCAGCAAGCGTTCAATCGGGCGGCGGGCGCCACTTCGTCCGGCACAAGGAATATCGTAGCGCGGGGAATTACGCGGGACTATATCCACTGTTTCTTTGAAGCGCCTAATGGCGGGATACTGCACCCCCACCTGGCGCTAAACCGACTTCCGGATATATGCTGTGCGCATACCATGTGCGATGAAAAAGAGAAAGGCATAACGCGGGAGAAAGCAGTTTTTTTACATTTCCTTTACGGTGCTCTCCAACAGATTTGTTTTGCAACAGAAGGCCGGCGCCGCAACGGCACATTGCGCGAAACGGCAATCACGCCTGCTCAACGGGAAGCGGAAGTTGCCCCATCGCAGCGGTTCATCTGCGCTAAACTGAAACTTTCCCGCGGCGCCGGCTGTGGTGTCTACGATGTTGCGGGCAAAGAAAAAGCCCTGCAAATACGGTCCCGCCGCTGGTGCAACAGAATTTTAACGGGCTTGCCGGCCCTTCTCACAACCTCCTTCCCGAGAATCGCAAAATACGGGATTTTAATATTCAACTTTATTTCCTCAAAATCAAATTTCACGGTACAAAAACCGCCGCAAATCCGCAGACGGATTGGGAGGATTAAATGCCCCTGCAAACCCTGAAACGGGGTTGCGGCTTCATCTTTTTTCGCGCGCCGCGGGCGTTCCTTTCGGGAAGGAGATAGCATCGAGATTTGGCGAGAACGCCGTCTCCGCTCCGGCGATGGCATTGGGATTTGACGCGGATAGCCGTCGCCGAAACGGCGGCAGGGGTAGCGGCGAACTCTATCATCGCAAGATTCGCCGCATCGTTATGAGTCGCGATATTTCGGCACAAATAAAAGCCCCGTAGCGCAAGCCCGGGGCTTAGGAGCGGGGTATCTCCCCTACCGCTATTTTCTCCTGCGCGCCGCGGCGATTGCGGCAGCCGCAATGCCGAAAACGGCGGCGAAAGCGGCGGGTTCGGGGACATGCGTTATTACGACCGACAGCGTGTTGTCGGCGAACAGAAAGTTCGCGTCGAATTTGTTTTTGTCCATTCCGAAAATCTCGAAATCGTCGTCGAGCGAGTCTCCGAAGTTGGAGAGCGATTCAGCCGTGAGCAAATCGTATTTTGCCGACGAACCGAGCGCTATGGCGTCGTAGTCGCCCTCTGTGAGATTGAGAGCGAACACAAGCTTTCCGTCGCCGACTTTTTCAAGGACGCCGTCTATTATGAGCTCTTCGGTTACTCCGTCTTTCACATCGAGTTCGAGAATGCCGCCGGACCAGTGGAATCCGGAGGTTTTAAAAGTTTTGTTGGAATATATTATGCCTAGCCTGCCCCCTTCGAGGTAGGTATCGCCCGCGCCCATTTTGTTGTCCACATACAATGTGCCGCGTTTAACCGTCACGGTTCCGGTGTAAAAACATTGCGCCGGGTCTTGTGCGGACAGCCTCTGTATTCCCTCGCCGTCCATCTCTATATTGAGTTTCGAGAGGTGATAGCTTTCTCCCGCGCCATATCTGCCGTCCATGATCTTGCCCAAGTAGAGGCAGTCGACGCCGGCGGCGTTTTTGAAAACTATGGTGGTGGATGTTCCCTCCGCGTCGGCGGAATTGCAGATTTCCGCGCATTCGCCGTTCGATGTGAGCCCGCCTATCTCTACGCGCGACGAGGCTCCCGAGCTTCCCACCTTTATTTTCGCGGTGTTTTCCCAATTTTTCGCGTTGAGGCTCACTATGCCTCCGATCTTTACCGTTTCCGCGCTGAGCTGCAATTCTGTCCTCGAATAGAGAGCGACGCCATTGTTTATCGTTATCGTTTTGAGAGGCATGGTGGCGGTGCCGAGGCTGAGCCTTGCCCTATGCGTCATATTGTCGGAAGCCGTCGTTCCGTCCGCCATCACCTCTATCGAATCCGCCGAGAAATGGATTCTCGGCGCCCCGAGGGTTTCGTCGACGGAATCGCTCGTATACGAAAACGTCAACAGTTTTGAATTGTCGGTAAATTTTCCGCCGCCTTCGTATACGCCCTCCACGCCTATGACGGAAACTTTTCCGGAAAGCGTCCAGTAAACGTCCTGTCCGGAAACTTCCCGCCCCGCCATGACCCTTATGTCGCGGGAAAGCTTGTTTACGGACATGTCGTTGCCGTAGTTGTCGGCAATCGTGACATACAATTCGCTCGACTTCACATACTGCCCGTCGAACACGAGGTTGTCTTCGCCCTCAAATGGAGGATGGGTTGCCGGAACCAACGAACCGTCAACGAGTGTAGACCACGCTCCGGAGGGATTGGAAGTAGTGGGCGTCCCCTCGCCCGTAAAATAGAAATCCTCCGCCGCGGCGGAGAGGGCGGCGGCGCATAATGCGACAGATGAGGCGAATATCTTTTTCATGGTTGCGTTGGCTTTTTACAATGATGCGCGCCGATATATCTCAATCGTATGCGCTAAACTGTACGCAAGACTGCAAAAATTCTTAACTATGTCAAGAATATTTTGATATAAAAGAAAATACAAAAAAGCTCCGAACTTTCCGTCCGGAGCTTTAAGGCATGGATTTTATCCGCTATTTTTTCCTGCGAATAGCGGCGATTGCGAGGGCCGCCGCGCCGAAAACAGCGGCTATCGCGGCGGGCTCGGGAACGGCGGAGAATGATACGGTAAGCGTGTTGCCTGCCCATTCGAAATCCGCAAAGCCGTTTGCGAGATTTTTTGCGGAAAAATACTCGTCGGCATCGGTATCGGAGGAAAAACCTTCGAGGGCCTGGGCGGTTATGAGTTCCAAAACCGTCCCGTCCTCAATGAACACGGACGGGTCGAAACCCGCGAAGTCTACGCCGATTTTCCCGTCGCCCGCCTTTGAGAATGTCCCGTCTATTTTTATAACGTCGGGCAATCCTCCATTCAACGCATCGGCGCTGTAAAATATGAAGTCCCCGCCGAGCCATTCGGCCGAAGATACGATTACCCCTCCGTCTATGCCGCCAAAGGCCCCGCCAGTCATAGTCAGCTTGCCGAGAGCCGTCGTGCTGTGCATTATGAGGGCGCCGCTCTCGACCTCAACCGTGCCAGTAAACGCGGCGTCTGCGCGGATTATCTGCTTGGCGCCGTCCCTGCCCGCCATCTTCACGCTCATGACGGTTTTTATCCTATCTGAGCGGTTTTCGGTGAACTCGCCGGTAAATTCGCAATCGGCCTCGTTGGCGAATATCAGTTTCACGGTGCTGGCTTCAAGAGTTTTGGAATTGTTGGTGACCGTTCCTGTGCCCTCCAAGCCGCCTATTTTTATATAGCTGTTTGTCGCGGGCACTTCCGGAACGCCCGTTGCCCAGCTTACAGTGGACGTCCTGTATAAAAGATTCCACGTGGGAGTTGCTCCGCTCCCGTTTCGGGTCATCCGCACAACCCCTCCAACTACCAAGTCGGGGGAGGCTTCGGAATGGACGGCCGAAGAATCGTTGTCATAGACGTTCATATTGACGGTGGTTTTGCCGTGTATATTGAAATCGCCCGTAATCGTCAGCGACTTCGGGCCGGAGGAATCCGACAACCTCACCGGATCGCCGACCTTGACATCTCCGCTTTCAACCGTGGCGTATACGGTTCCGGCGGCATCGGAGCCTATGGTAAAATTCGTCACGTTTTCCCCGTAGCCGATGTTCATTTCTCCCACGGTGATTTCCGCCTGGGAGGAATCGTTGCTTGCCGCACCGAAAATCACGCCTCTATCCCAAGAACCCGTCGCGCCGGTATATGTGAAAACGCCTATGTCCCAGTTGGAATTTGAGACGCCAGATGTAAGCTTTATCTCCGTGGAGCCGCCCGTCTCATGAAAACCGTCGTTCGCCCAATATCCGGTGTCGGTGGCGTTATGGTTTATTATGGAAATGGAGTTCACCCGAAATGTCGAAGCGTTGATTCTGTAATAAATGCTGTCTCGCCTTCCGGAAACGGGCAAATACGCGCCATAGTCGAACACCCAGTTGGCGGCCGGCGAGTTCATTTCCGTACCTTCGGGCGGAGCGACATATTCCGTGTCGGAAGTGCTCCAATTTGCCGGATTGAGGGGGTTTGCTTCACCCCATGAGGTCGTGGCTCCGGCCCATATATAATAGGTGTTTTCCTGCGCCGCGGCAAACGGCAAGAGTGAAAAAGCGGTGAAAGCAAACGATATGGGGAACAATAATCTTTTCATAAAAAAAGAATAACGGTTAATTTTTATAGCAAATTTACCCGAGCCGCGCAAAACTGTCAAGCACTATCCAATCCCAAAACTCAGTATAATCCGCCTCTCAAACCCTATCCGGATTTCCCCGAAACACTGCCTGCCCGCTTCTCGCGGGAAAATTCCGTTGCCCTTTATAAACTAAAACAAATCCCGCAAAAACCAATCAAAGGGAAAACGACACTATGGAATATTGGGCGGATACCGCCCCCTTCCCGTCGCCCGAAAACGACGCCTCGGCTATCGAAACATAGGGGCGGAGCGTTTTGATGGCCGCCTCGAATTTCATTATGGACGCGAGGTCGGCGGTCTTTGAAATCTGCATCGACGCCCTGTAAACCTTGAACCGCCCTTCCGCGGACGACGAAACCGAAGACAGTCTGTATTCTACGCCAGCCTCCCGCGCGCAACGGTCTATTTCGGCCTGGAACTTGTCGGCCGAAAGCGCCTTGGACGGATCGAAAGATTTTGACAGCGCCGTTTCCGCCGCCGCCACCGCGTCCGCTCCGGAGATTGCCGCGCGCGCCGTTGCAACCCTCCTGCCGAGGTCGAGCATTCTACCGGAATATTCCGCATTTTTGCGCGTCAAAAGCGTAAACCAGAGCGCCGCCACTATCGCCGCGCAGCACAGCATCATGATACGCTCCCTCGGCTTGCGCGACGCCCAAAACAACTTCAACTTTTCGGCAATCCTCATTTCTTGAACGTCCCCGTCACGGAAAATTTGGACGCGCTCTTCGACGAGTCGCTCTTGGATTTAACGTTCGCAAACCCGGGCAAACTCCTGAGCTTTGAGACGAACCCGTTTATTTTGGACAGGTCGTTAGAAGTCCCCGCGATTTCAAAAGAACTTCCCTTCCGCGAGAACGACGCCGCAACCACGCCGTCAGGGCGGGCAGAATTTATCTTGGACAACAACTCGAGCGGCGTGGGGTTCGGCCGCGCGAGGTCCGAAAACGCCGCGACCCTCTCCGCGCGCGCCTCTATCGCCTTTGCCTCGGGCTCCATCGCCGCAAGCGCCGCTTCCGTTTCCGCGATTTCGCGCGACTTCACCAGCACGACGATTTGAAATGCGGCGAGCGCCGCAAACGCCGCGGGTATCAGCGCAATCGCGCACGCCGCTATCCTGCGCCTGAACCGCCCGCGCTTGGCAGCCCGCAAAAAATCCGCCCCCCTGACATCGCACAATGCGAATTCCGACAGCGGCGCGCTCCACGATATTTCCCGTGGCGCATTCCCCTCTCCGGAAATCCTCGCGGAAAATTCGGCGGTTTTTCCGGAAACCGCGGCGGATTCAAGTTCGACCGAAACCGCCCTCCCCGCGTCAAATCCCAAAAAGTCCGCGAGCTCCGCCCTCGCCATTCCCGTATCCGCCGCGTTGTCGAGAGCCGCGAAATCCGCAGCCGCCCCGCCTTCGAGCCTTGCCGCGCACACGCACCCCTCATGCAGAAAGAAATATTCACCGTCTTCCAAGCCTGAAACCAGCAACGCGCAAAACGACGGCATAGCCAAATCCGCGTCCATAAGCGCCTGCGCGCCCTCCTTCCCGAGCGCCGAAGAATCCGCCGCCCCAAAAGCCGTCGCGCTCCCCCCGCGCGCCCTGAGAACCCCGCACTTCAACCTGTCCGCCGATACCGGCGCGTCCGCCGCAATCTCCGCATACGCCATCGAAAGGAGATCGGCGTCCGATATGCCCCCAACCTCGTCGAGCCTCTTTGCAAAATACGCCCCGGCGGGCAATAACGTGATCCTACGCGCCATTTCCTATCTCAAACACCCAATATCCCCCAAAGTTTCACCCCAATCAAGCATTTTATTGAAGGGGGGGGCATAGCCCCCCCCTTACGGAGATTGCTTCGCAATGCTCCTATCCCCCGCTACGGCACTCCTCCTCTCCGCTTGGCATAGCCCCCCTTGCGGAGATTGCTTCGCAATTACTCCTATCCCCCGCTGCGGCACTCCTCCTTTGCCGCAGCGGTTTTCTTCTTTGACGGAAGCGGCTGTGCCGCCATGTATGCGCCATGGACGAAATGCGCGTCTCGCGCCCGATTGGCGGGATAAAAAACTTGAAAATTCGGGAAAAATCGGATTGGGTTGACGGCAGATGTTTACGCTCATGCAGGTCAGGGGAATTTAGAAAAATGCCGCAGGAAGAAAAAGCCGCCGATGTCGTCCGCCGCGAAGAGGGCTATACGCTTTACGATTTGGTAAGCATGGCCGACAGCGCCGAGCTCGACAGGCTCGACGACGAAACGCTCCTGCGCACCAGCCCCCACATACTCTCCGTTTTTCTCTCGCGCCTCGACGTCGACACCCAACGGCAGATACTGCGCCGATTCTCCCCCGAGCAGGTCTCGGAGATAGTCTCCGAGATGGACTCCGAGCAGTCCGCCGAGCTCGTCTCCGAAATGCGCGAACACCGAGCGGTCTCCGTCCTCAACGAGATGGAGCCAGACGACGCCGCCGACATCGTGCGCGAACTCGAAGACGACGACCGCGACAGGCTCTTGAAGGGCATGAGGAAATCGCAGCCCGAGGCGGCGGAGGACGTACTCGAGCTTCTCGAATATCCCGAGGACACCGCGGGCGCGATAATGAATCCGCACGTCGCGACCCTGCGTTCAGAAATGACGATAGACGAGGCCATCGGCGCCGTCCGCAAAATGCGCGACGAATACGAAAACATCTACTATCTGTATGTGGTCGATTCCGACGACGTGTTGCAGGGGGTGGTGTCGATGCGCGCGCTGCTGCTTGCGCCCAAGGGTTCGCGCGTGGGGCACATAATGCGCACGGGGCTCATCGGGCTTCTGGCGCCCACGATGGACAAGGAAATAGTCGCCCACATAATGGCGGACACGAATTTCCACACGCTGCCGGTTGTCGATTCCGACGGCGAGCTGCTGGGCATCATCACGCACGACGACGTTATCGACATCATGCGCGAAGAGAACACCGAGGACATTCAGAAGATGGCGGGCGCGGGCGCCGACGAGGGAATTTTCGACCCGATTTTTTCGAGCATACGCCAGCGCTCGCCTTGGCTGCTGGTGAACCTCTGCACGGCGTTTGTCGCGTCGGCGGTGGTCGGTTTTTTTGACTCCGACATAGCGATTTTGCCTGTGCTTGCGGTATTCATGCCGATAATCGCGGGAATCGGGGGGAATACGGGCGCGCAGACGCTCGCGGTGACGGTGCGCTCCATAGCCCTCGGGGAAGTCGAGATGTTCGACATGTCGCGCGTCTGCCTGCGCGAGACTTTGAAGGGCTTTCTGAACGGGCTCCTCATCGGCCTGCTCGGGGCGTGCCTCGCTATGGCGGTCACGCGCAGGTGGGACTTTTCCGCCATAGTCTGGGTGGCAATGCTTATAAACATGTCGCTCGGCGGTTTCATGGGCAGTTTCATACCCTTTACCCTTAAAAAGTTCGGGCTCGACCCGGCGTCGGGCTCGTCCATATTCGCGACGGGCTGCACCGACACGGGCGGATTCTTCATATTCCTAGGCCTCGGCGCGCTGTTTTTATTGTAGAGCGGAATCGGGGCGGTTTAACGGCTCCTGTCATAACTGGGAACGCGCGCAGCGCAAGTTTTCCGCGCCCCATTTACATAATGGGTTTCCTACCGTCCCGCTCGCTTTGGAGAGTTCTTAAAAGTCTTGGGGGTGATGTCGAGCCGCGAGATTTTGTAATTGAGTATGCGCCGCGTGACGGATAGCTGGCGCGCGGCGGCGGCGGCGTTGCCACCGTTTGCGGCAAGCACCTCTATGATTATTTCGCGCTCGAAATTTTCCACCATCTTCTTGAAGTCTATATTTTCGTCGGCTTTGAGCTTCGAGGTATTCGTGGACTGCGGAGTTTGGAGCGACGGAGGTAGGTCGGATTCCCCGACGGCGGGTCCGGCGGATATTATCACCGCGCGCTCAATGCAGTTTTCGAGCTCGCGCACGTTGCTGGGCCAGTGGTAGGCGCAAAGCATGTTCATCGCCGCCGGCGTGATTGCGGTGATTTTTTTCCCGCGCAGGGCGGCGTGTTTTTGCAGAAAGAATTTCGCAAGCTGCGGAATGTCCCTGCGCCTCTGCCGCAGCGGGGGGATATTGATAGTGAACACGCTTATGCGGTAGTAGAAGTCGGGGCGGATAATGCCGTCGCGCAGGCGGGTTTCGAGGTCTCCGGAAGTTGAGGCTATTATGCGCGCGCAGGAGCGGCGCACTTTCGTTTCGCCGCAGCGCGAGTACGTCCCGTCCGTCAGGAATTTCAGCAGCTTCACTTGCAGCGGCTGGCCTATCAGCCCCATTGAGTCGAGGTACACTATGCCGTTTTCTGCCTTTTCGACGAGCCCCGGCCGCGTACGGTGCGACGGCGACTGCGAGCCGAAGAGCGCGGCGTCTATGAGCGAGTCGCGCATCGTGGAGCAGTCGAGGATTTCGAGCGGGCGGCTGCGCCACATTTTTGCGTTGGCTATCGCGCGCATGGCAAAGTCCTTGCCCGTGCCGACCTCCCCGCGTATCAGCACGTGCGCCGACCCGCTCCCCGCCGCGGAGATGAGCTCGTAGGCTTTTAGCATCGCGGGGCTCGAGCCTATCGCGTTTTCGGGGCGGAGCTCCTGGTCTATGCGCTCGCGCAGGTCGCGGTTTTCGGCGTTGAGCTTTTCGTTTTCCTCCATGTCGAGGAACAGCACCGACACCGCGTAGGCGATTATGTTGGCGATGGTTTCGAGCAGCTTCAAGTCGCGTTTGAGCTCGTAGCGGGTGGGGTTTTCGCGGTCTATGCTGAGGGTTCCTATCACGCTGTTGCGGCAGACGATTGGCACGCACAAAAAGGCGGTTTTTACGTCCATGTGGCGGCTGCCCGTGCGGTTTAGAAAATCGGGGCTCTTGGATATATCCTCAACTATCCTCGACACCCCCCGCGCCGCCACGTCGCCCGTCACGCCTTCCCCGACGCGGTAGACGCCCCTTCTGCGCTCCTCCTCGCTGAGCCCGTGGGAGGCGCGGATTACGAGCACGTCACCGTTTTTGAGCGTCACCGTCCCGCGCGTGAGGTTCATCTGCGCGTACAGGATGTCGAGCACCTCTTTCAGAAGCGCGGACACGTCCTTCACCCGCACGGCGACGCGGCTTATCTCGTGCAATACCGAGACTACCAGCCCCCTCTTTTTCTCGTGGGCGGAATTGCCGTTTTCTGTTTTTTTTCTATTTTGCATTTCTGCGCGCAGTTTCGGTTTATCCGAAAATTTCGGCCGGTCGGCAAACATAAAACGCTTCCGGAGCGCATGGCGCGGACTACGCGCGCGGGGAAGGGTCGCAAGGATTCTTTGCCCCGCCCTGGATTTTCCCCGCTTTCCGCCGCGCGGCGGCGCGCTTACGCAGTCCCGCGCCCCGCCCGTCTACGAAAACCTCTCCGAAACGGGCAAATTTGCTTTACTATTTTTTTGCGCGTACTCCAATTAAGGGATTTGGTTTTTATGAAAAGGCTTGCGGGCATACTGTGCGGGGTGCTTTCCGCCGTATCCTACGGCACAAACCCGCTCTTTGCGGTGCCGCTTTTGCGCGGCGGATACGGGGTGGACTCCATGCTGTTTTTCAGGTTTTCGGCGGCTGCGCTGCTGCTCGCGCCGATAGTGGCGATGTTCGGGGGAGGTTTTCGGACGACGCGCGCGGAGGCGGGGCTGCTGGTTATGCTCGGCGCGCTCTTCGCGTTCTCGTCGCAGGCGCTCTTTTGGAGTTTTACCCTCATGCCCGCGGGAATCGCCTCGGCGATTCTCTTCCTGTATCCGGTTTTCACGGCGGCGATAATGGCGGCTTTCTTCGGGGCGCGCATGGGGATAAATACCGCCGCGGCGATGGCGGTTTCGCTCTGCGGGGTATTTCTGCTCTCCGACTTTGAAAACGGCGGCGTCACCGCGGGGGGAGTCGCGCTCGTCGCGGCGTCGGCGCTCTCCTATGCGACGTACATGGTGGCGATAAAAGTCACGCGGCTTGCCGGCATGAACGGATTACGTCTGACGTTCTACTCCCTGCTGTTCGCCGCCCTTGCCGTGGGATTGAAGCTCGCGGCGGAATCCCGCGCGCCCCGGATTCCAGATTCCGCCGCCGAGTTCTGGCTCGTCGCGGCGCTCGCCGTCCTGCCGACTTTCGTCTCTATAACGTCCATCACCTATTCCATACGCTATGCGGGCCCGACGGTCGCGGCGGTATTGGGGGCGTTCGAACCCGCCACGGCGGTCGCGCTTTGCTCCGCGTTTTTGGGGGAGGATTTCACCGCCAGAATAGCGTGCGGGATAGCGTTCGTGATAGTGTCGGTCGTTCTGATTTCGCTGCCCGAGCGTAAAAACTTGCAATGCGGGCGGCTTTTGCGAAACTCGTAAGGCAATGATTCGCGACGCCGACAATTCGATCCGCCGCAGGCACGTGGTGGCCTGCCTGTGGGACTTCGACAAGACCCTTATCGACGGATATATGCAGACGCCCATTTTCGAGGAGTACGGCGTGGACGAAAAGCTCTTCTGGAAAGAGGTGAACATGCTGCCCGCCCTCTACGCCGAGCGCGGGGTGAGGGTCTCGCCGGAGAGCGTCTATCTCAACCACCTGCTGAGCTTCGTGCGCGACGGCAGAATGCGCGGGCTCAACAACGCCAAGCTCCGCGAGCTCGGCGCGCGCCTGAAATTCCGCGCGGGGCTGCCCGAGTTTTTCGGCGCGCTGCGCGCCGCCGTTGCCGAGCGCGCGCACAAAGACGGCATCGACGTGTCGCTCGAACACTATATAATAAGCACGGGGCTGGCGGAGATGATACGCGGCAGCTCCATAGCCGCGCACGTGGACGGGATTTTCGGCTGCGAGTTCGTTGAGGAACCCTTTCCGCCGTATTTTTCGCGCCAGCCGGAATTCGGGCTGACCGACCTTTCGCGGCAGATAACGCAGATTGGAATGATAGTGGACAACACCATCAAGACGCGCTTCGTGTTTGAAATCAACAAGGGCACGAACAAAAACCCGCAGATAGACGTGAACGCCAAAATCGCCGACGCGGACAGGAGGGTGCCCGTGCGCAACATGATTTACGTCGCGGACGGGCCGAGCGACGTGCCCGTGTTCTCCGTGGTGCGCAAGGGCGGCGGGAAAGCCTACGCGGTCTACACACCGGGCAGCGAGGCCGAGTTCGCCCAGAACGACATGCTCTTGGAGAGCGGCAGAATCGACGCCTACGGCGCGGCGGATTTCACTCCGCAGAGCCCGACTTCGCTGTGGATAAAGATGCACGCGCTGAAAATCTGCGACAGAATCCTGCGCGAGATAGACGACGCCGTCGAAGAACGCCTCGGAAAGGTTCCGCGCCACATACACAACCCGAAATCCCCCGGCCTCCCGCCGCGGGACGGGGACGGGAATCCCACACTGTTCTGATTTCTCTCTTGAAACCGGGCGGGGATTCGGAGAGACTCCCCGCCTGTCTTTTTTCAATATGGCACAGGAAAAACGAACCGCAATCCAGCCCACGAGGGAACAGGACTATCCCGAGTGGTACCAGCAGGTAATCAAAGCCGCCGACCTGGCGGAAAACAGCCCCGTCCGCGGCTGCATGGTCATAAAGCCGTGGGGATATTCCCTTTGGGAGAACATGCAGTCGGCGCTCGACAAGATGTTCAAGGCGACGGGCCACGTGAACGCCTATTTCCCGCTCTTCATTCCCGTGAGCTATCTCGAAAAGGAAGCGGAGCACGTTGAGGGGTTTGCAAAGGAGTGCGCGGTGGTCACCCACTCCCGCCTGCAACTCGACGCCGACGGAAAGCTCGCGCCCGCCTCGCCGCTCGACGAACCGCTGATCGTCCGCCCGACTTCCGAGACAATCATCGGAGAAATGTACTCGCGCTGGGTGCAGTCGTACCGCGACCTGCCGATTCTCGTCAACCAGTGGGCGAATGTCGTGCGGTGGGAGATGCGCACGCGCCTCTTTTTGCGCACAGCGGAATTTCTTTGGCAGGAGGGACACACCGCCCACGCTACGCGCGCCGAGGCCGAGGAGGAGACGCAGAAAATGCTGCGCGTCTACGAGGAGTTCGCGCAGGACTACATGGCGATGCCCGTAATCTGCGGCAAAAAGACTGAGGGAGAAAAATTCCCCGGGGCGGTGGACACCTATTGCATAGAGGCGATGATGCAGGACAGAAAGGCCTTGCAGGCGGGTACGTCGCACTTTCTCGGACAGAATTTCGCAAAGGCAAGCGGCATAAAGTTCCTCTCGGAAAGCGGCTCGCAGGAGTACGCATGGACGACGAGCTGGGGCGTCTCGACGAGGCTTATCGGCGGCATGGTGATGACCCATTCCGACGACGACGGGCTCGTGCTCCCTCCGCGCCTTGCTCCGGCGCAGGTCGTGATACTGCCTGTGCTTCACAAGGAGGAGGAGCGCGCGCGGGTTCTCGAATACTGCGACGCTTTAAAGGCGGAGCTCTCGGCCCAAACCTACGCGGGGCAGCCCGTGAGGGTCGAAATCGACAAGCGCGATCTGCGCGGAGGCGAGAAGGTGTGGAGCTGGGTGAAAAAGGGCGTTCCCGTGAGGGTCGAAGTCGGCCCGCGCGACGTTGCGCAAGACGCCGTGTTTGTCGCGCGGCGCGACGACGGCTCAAAGAAATCGGTTCCGCGCGCGGAGTTTGCCGCGACGATAGCCGATACCCTGAAATCCATACAGGATTCCCTTTTTGCGCGGGCGAAAAAGTACCGCGACGACAACACCGTCGAGATTTCCTCCAAAGGCGATTTCTATTCCTTCTTCACCCCCCAAAACGCGAAGAAGCCGGAGATACACGGGGGCTTTGCGGTGGCGTATTACGACGGCTCGCGCGAAGTCGAGGAGGCTCTCAAAAACGACCTCAAAGTGACGGTGCGCTGCATACCGCTCGAAGGCGGCGGGAAGGGCAAGTGCATTTTCACCGGCAAAGAGGGGATAAAGGCGGTATTCGCAAAGTCCTATTAAAATCCGCTTTCAACCGTCCCAAAAACCGCGGCGAGGGTTTTGTACCCCTGCCGCGTTTTTTGTCCGCCGCCGCAAAACGGCTTCCTTTGATATCATTTCAGAACTACTCCCAATATTTGCATCGCAAGGGGAGCCTTTGAAAGGCGCCTATTCCCCATACGAATTAAGCGGATTTTTATCTCCAATTAAAAATTACGAAACTGGAAATTGCGGAAGTTATGCGCCGTACGCGCGGACTTCGAATATCGAGGCTTGCGGGGCGCCGTTTGCGGCGAGGCATTTTATGCAATGCGCTCGAATTTCAGAGATTCAAAAGGTTCCGCAAATTCGATTTGATTTCGTCCAAATCGTTTTTCGCCAAAGTCCCGAGCTTTCTCGAAAGCGAATGCCTGTCAATGCTTCCGAGTCCTTGAAAATTTATTGCGGAGGGTTTGGGAAGCCATTTTATATGGGTAATGTCATATTCCCCGTTACAGCCGCGTATTTGCGAAGTTATCGGGGCGACAATGGCAAGCATTCTGGAATCGTCGGGCTTTGGATAGTAGAGTACGAGAACCGGACGTATTTTTCCGGCCGTCCCCAAATCGGCAATCCATATTTCGCCGGCCTGCGGCTTTTGCCTAATATTCACCCAGCGCCTCGTTCCAGATTTTACCTTGTTCTTCGTCGGACATCAGCCTTTCGGGCTTTGTAGTAACCGCAAACGGCAAATCTCCCCGCAGATCTACTTGCGAAATAAATATGTTTATCGCATCGGACATTTTCAACCCGAGGCGCGCGAAGATTTTTTCCGCCTTTTTTGCTTTTCTGGAATCGACGCGCGCCCTAACCAATATTGTTGTCCCTTTCATGGGCAAATATATGCTCAAAAATGCTCATTAGTGTCAATAGGATTGTCGGGGATGCCGCCGGAATTTTCCGCATATAAAAATTCAAGCCGGATATTTGTTTCCCGAAACTGGAAATTGCGGAAGTTATGCGCCGTACGCGCGGACTTCGAATATCGAGGCTTGCGGGGCGCCGTTTGTGGCGAGGCATTTTATTTCTATTTTCCTTATGTCGGCGGGCTCGAAATCGAAAACCAGCCTCTTCCGGTAGTTGCCCCGCACGTCCGCCAAAATCCTTTTCGAGCCGTCCGCGAGCGTCGCGGAAATTGTGAAGTCTTTGAGCGCCTCAGGCTGCGGGCCCTGTATAACCCGCTTCACGAAGCCGGTTTCGAGGGTGGGAGTAAGCAGCCGCGAACCCGTGTCGAGATTGAGAATCAGCTTCCCGATTTTCTGCGGCGCGCCCCATTCGAGCGACAGGGCGGGGGCATTCGCTATCGGCGCTTTCCAGCGGTTGCCGTTTGAACCCGCGATGTCGTAGCACATGCCCGAGACGACATTTTCGGGCCTTGTCCCCTCCGCCGAGTCGGTTGCCGAGATTTTCGCGGCTCTGGCCAAGTCGAGGGGGTCGGAGTTTTTTGCACCGAGTATTATCTGGCCGTCTTTCAAAAGGTTTTGCCTCAGCCTTTCGGCGAGCTCTCCCGACGCGGAAATGTCGCGCGGGGCGAGGTTTTCCCTCGCGCACATTGCCGCAGCCGTCCCCGCCGCCTGTCCCGCCACGGAGCACGAGTTCATTACGCGCGTGGAGGTGAACGCCAGGTGGCTTGCGCTCATGTTGCGCCCCGCCATCATCAGGTTTGAAAACCCCTTGGCGCACATTATCGAAAGAGGCAGGTTGTAGAAAGGGACCTGCCCGCCGTAGATTGCCGGCTTTTTGCCGCGCGCATAGAATCCCTCCGATGTCTGGTCTTCGAGCGGCCAGCCGACGGCGCCGACCTGGTCGGGCATGGATTCCCAGCCCTTTTCGATGTCGCGCTGCGTGAAGACGCGCTCGCCGACTATCCGGTAGCTGTCGCGCTTGCCGGGGATCATTCCCACAAAGTCGATCGCCCTGTTTGCCGCCTCGGGGTATTTGCCGCTGTTTTTGATGTAGTCCCACACCCCGAGCACGATTGAGAGCAGCTCGAAGCGTATGACCTCGTTGTCGCGTATGGTGTCCGCCATGCCGCCGTGCGATATGAACCAGTAACCATAGTCGAAACCCCATTTTGCGGGGTCGCGCAGTTTGAGGTCTTCGGCGGAGATTTTTTTCGCCCACGCCGGAGCCTTGAAGGCGACGGGTCTGCCGCAGTCCTTGGAGGTGAACATTATGGAACTGCACAGGAATTTGCCCTTTTCGTAGGTGTCGGCGAGCGGCTCCCCGTACTTTTCGGAGCCTTCCCTGCCCGCCATGAGCTCCGCGCCCGCCTCCATCGCGAGCCTCGAATCGCCCGTGCAGTCTATGTATATTTTCGACTTGATGCGGTAGATTTTAAGGGTTTTGTCGCAGCGCGCGTAGGCGGCGGATATTCTGCCCCCGTCGGCGTCGGCTGCGTAGACGGAGGTGTCGAGCAGCAGCGCGAGATTCGGTTCGGTGACGCACTTGTCGTAGAGGAGCAGGTCCCACATCTCCCACGAGCGCTGCGGGTTGTTCGCGGCGTTGTCGAGCTTTATCTCTTCAAGGATTCCCGCCTCGCGCCAGCCCCATTTGTCGCCGTTCACCCCGAGCGGGTGCATCTTTATCTCGCTGCTCGAATTTCCCCCGAGCCTCGACCTGTCCTGGACGAGGACGGTCTTCGCCCCGTTGCGGGCGGCGGCGAGCGCCGCGCAAATTCCCGCAAGGCCGCCGCCCGCAACCATTACGTCGCATTCGAGCTCCTCTTTAGACATGTTCGGCTCGGCGGAGAAGTCGAATTTTCGCCCCCTCGTCTTGGCCTCTATCTCGCGCCCGAGGGGGCTTTTTGCCGCGCTGTCCGCGCGCGCCTCGGGGACGCTGACCGATAGAGTATAACCCAGGAGCGACATCGCCGACGCCCCCAAAAATTCCCTGCGCCCAAAGGCGTGATTTTCGCTGCCGGATTTCATGGGCGGCATTTTCCGCGTTTGGCGGGCGCGGGGCAACACTAAATTTGCGCGCCGCCGCAGAACACGCTCTCGGAGGCGTCGAAGAAATCGGGGGACGGCAGGTCGGATAGCCACCCGTTGATTTCCATGAATTTTCTCGCGAACGGGTAGCCTTTCAATACGGAGGGATCGGGATTGCCGGACAGCTTTATCGCGGCGTACAGCGCCTCGATTGTGGCGAGCCCCGCGGGGTCGTCGAAGACTTTGGAAACGCGCGGGTACGCCGTGCGGATTTCCGGCGGGATAGAGCGGGCTGTGAATTTTCCGCCGACTTTCGCGCGCAATGACGGCAGCAGCCGCCAGGTGCTGTCGAGCAGCAGTATCGGCAGGCCGGCGTCGGCGGGCGTCACGGGCGGGGCGCCCATTTCGAGCAGCAAAAACCCCGTGGCGTCGAAGAAGAATTTTTCCGACGCCCTGAAAAACTCGAAGTTCGGATTGCCGTGCAGGCGGCGCAGGGAACACTTTTTGACGTTTTCCCTGGGGTGGCGAATGACTGCGACTTTGGCTTGCATCAGGCGTCGTATTCGGTTGGGTCGGGGATTCCCGCGAGGCGGAACGCCTCTTTGCGCTCGGCGCAGGTTCCGCACTTTCCGCAGTGCCTTTCGCCGCCCTTGTAGCATGACCACGTCTTGGAAAAATCCACGCCCAGATCCGCGCCGAGCCGCACGATATCCGCTTTCGACATTCCCACGAACGGCCGTTCAAGCCCTATCGGGAAATAGTGGCAAAGGCGCAGCGCGCCGGCGAGAGCATCGGCGAATTCCGGCCGGCAGTCGGGATATATGGCGTGGTCGCCGGAGTGGGCGGCGTAGGCGATGGAACCTGCGCCGATTGCTATCGCGCGCGCCGCCGCGACGGAAATCATTATCATGTTGCGGTTGGGCACCACGGTGGATTTCATGTTTTCCTCGCGGTATCCGCCCTCGGGCACCTCTGTTCCCGCGTCGGTAAGCGAACTTTTGCCGAAGAGCGCCCCGAGCTGCGACAGATCCGCCTGCGCGTATTCAACGCCGAGCTTTTTGCAGTTGAATTTCGCAAATTCCAGCTCCTTTGCGTGCTTCTGCCCGTATAGGACGCCGAGCGCGCCCGCGGCGCGCGACTCGGCCGCGAGCTTGTACAACAGCACAGTGGAGTCGAGCCCGCCCGAATATACGACCAACGCTTTTCCCATAACGCTTTCCATCGCCAAAAACTCTGCCGCTATCCGCGCGCAATGCAAGCGCAAACGGCGGGGTTTGTCCCGATTGCCCCCCGATTATTTCCGTTTTGGTTTGCATAGGGAGGGCCTTTGTGCAAACGTAAAACCAAATTTTTGTTTTATATGGGAACGGTACTTCAAATCCTCGGCAGCCTCGGGTTGTTCCTGTTCGGCATGAAGCTCATGAGCGAGGGGCTTCAAAAAGTTTCGGGAGAGCGTCTGCGTTCGGTAATGCGCTCCATGGCGGGCAACCGGTTCAAGGGGGTGTTTTCCGGAACCCTGGTGACGGCGGTGATACAGTCGTCGTCGGCGACCACCGTGATGGTAGTGAGCTTCGTGAATGCCGGACTTCTGACCCTCCGAGAGAGCATAGGCGTCATAATGGGGGCAAATCTCGGGACTACCACCACCGCATGGATTATCGCCGCCCTCGGGTTCAAACTCGAACTCTCGTCGCTCGCCCTGCCGCTCGTCGGCGCCGGAGTCGCGGTATCGTTTTGCAAACGCCCGGGGTGGAGGAGCACCGGCGAGCTCTTCGTCGGCCTCGGCCTGCTGCTCATGGGCCTCGACTTTCTGAAATCCTCCATGCCGGACATGGACCCAGACTCGCCCGCGCTCGCATGGCTGCGCCATTATTCCAACATGGGCTTTCTGTCGGTGCTGCTCTTCCTTTCGTTCGGCGTATTGCTCACCATAATGGTACAGTCGTCGAGCGTGGCGGTCGCCGTCACCATAACCATGGCGGCCAAAGGATGGATAGACTTCGATCTCGCCGCGGCCATAGTTCTGGGCGAGAACATAGGCACCACCATCACTGCCAACCTCGCGGCAATCACTGCCAATCTCGCGGCAAAGAGGGCGGCCGTCGCGCACCTCGTCTTCAACGTTATCGGCGTAATATGGGTTTTGTGCGTATTTTATATGTTCCTCGGAATGATAAAGTGGATTGTCCCCCTCAACCCTAATCCCGACGCCGCGACGCTTGCGGCAATGGGCATATCGAATTTCGATTCCCTGACGGGGGCCGCGCGCGAAGCCGCCCTCCTCAAAGTCGCCGTTCCGGAGAGGCTCGCGATGTTCCATACGCTTTTCAATTTCTGCAACATATGCCTGTTGATATCCTTCGTCCCGCAGATAGAGAGGGTCACATGCTGGATTCTCAAGAGCAAACCCGACAGAAAACACCGCACTTCCGTACAGCGCCTGGAATACCTTTCCAGCAATATCGCCGAGATGGGCGAACTCGCGCTCTTTGAGGGGCAGAAGGAGCTCGTCAGGCTTGCCGAAATGTCGGGCGACATGTTCAACGGGTTTGTGAAGGTAATCCAAAAACCCAACGAGGATTTGAGCGCGGAGGTCGCCCGCCTGCGCGACATTGAGGAGGAATCCGACAAGCTCTCGATGGCCCTCACGAGCTTCTTCGTCCAGTGCTCCTCGCACGAACTGAGCCAAAACAGCATAAAAATTGTCACGCGCAACATGATAATAGTCCCCGAGCTCGAAGAGATGTGCGACTCGTGCTACCGCCTCATTACCCTCGCCCGAAAGAGATACCGCAGGCAGCTGATGGACCAGATATTGCAGTCGCCCGCATTCGTGGAATTTTGCGCCGAAATGAACAGGTTCGTGGACTTCGCCGACAAGAGCCTCAACAAGACATCTATTCCCAAAGCCGACATAGAGGGGGCGGCCGCCATGCGCAAAAAACTCGACAGCGTGCGGAAATCCCTCCGCAGGGCGGCGATTTCGCAGATGGAAATAGGCGGCGTGACGCGCGGCGGAATTTTGTTCATAGAAATACTCTCCGCATGCGAGAGGGTAAACTCCCACGCAATGAATATTCTCGAAGCCATAAATCTGAAAGGGATATTCAACGAATCCTGATTTGGCGCTTATTTTTTGGGTAAAACAGCTTGTTGGACGGCAACTGCGGCGCATACTCTTCCCCGCGTATTCCGCGCCCAAGCCCCGCCAAAATCATTCACAACATCGTGGGAATAAATTTCTTTTGCAAATACATCGGAGCCGTGGAAATAGCAATTCCAATAAGGGACGAATCCCGCGCCCGCGCATTGAAACTATTTTAAGAATTTCGCGTTTAATCCGATATAACAATATATGAGACGGGATTTTAATCGCCGAACAAGCCTCCGAAATAAAAAAATTTAATACTTGATTTGTTTTGCGCTGTCGGAAGATAATATATCTCGAGAATTAAAGAGATCTAATAAATTTCTTTATCTGAAAGGAGAACGCAAATGCCTGCCACAAAAAAGACAGCAAAGAAAGCAACAACCAAGACCGCCGCCAAGAAGGCTACGGTTTCCAAAAAAGCCGCTGCGGAAAAGGCTTCGGATTGCGCATGCAAGACTGAGGGCGCGTGCAAGTCTCCGGCCGGCAGGAAACTGACAAGGGTCATCGCCAAATACGATGCCGGTTGGGGGAACCAGTTGTTCATCCGCGGGCTCGGGGGCGGTCTCGACTGGAATGCGGGAGTTCCCATGCAGTGCGTCGGCGAAGACGAGTGGCTCTGGGAACAAGCTGTTGCGAAAGGCAATGTGACATTCAAAGTCCTCGTAAACGATTCCGTATGGAGCGACGGCGAAGACTCCGTAGTCGCTGCGGGAGACACCATCATCTGCCACCCGAATTTCTAATTTTTTCCACATAAAACAGAAGCTAAAAAACGGGTGCGCCTTTCGCTGGGCGCACCCTTACTTTTTACAAACCCGCAAAACAACAAATGGTGCGAGGCGAGCGCGGGGCGGCAGTGCCGCTTCCATTGAAGGGGCACTGCCCCTTACGAAGATTGGCTCCGCCAATACTTCTATCCCCTCCCCGTTCCCGCAAGAAACGAACCTCCCATGAAAGGTTCGTACACGCTTCCAGAGTTCGTTCCGAAAAACCCCAGTTCCCCGATTTGGCGCAATGATTTTGGATGAAGAGGGCGCAAGGTGCGCCAGCCAGGCACGGGGCGTGCCAGCCATTGAAGGGCTGCGCCCTTACGAAGATTGGCTTCGCCAATGTTTCTATCCCCTCCCCATTCCCAACAAAAAAACGAACCTCCCACATGAGAGGTTCGTACACGCTTCCGGAGTTCGTTCCGAAAAACCAAGGCTCCCGATTTGGCGTAATGATTTTGGATGAAGAGCGAGGGCGGCACGGGCCGCCAACCATGGAAGGGGCA
>ERZ1673738.339-NODE-339-length-91137-cov-20.273764_pt1 | contig 91137 bp, 90 predicted proteins | sample MGYA00580198_ERZ1673738 | MGnify/ENA primary metagenome ERZ1673738 (study PRJEB41218, sample SAMN15661784) | gut metagenome | host: Homo sapiens | place: Canada: London | collected 2015-08-20/2019-03-30 | study: EMG produced TPA metagenomics assembly of... | reverse complement strand
ACTGCCGCCAGAGCTGGCAAGAGCTCACCAGTCAGACCTAACGCCGAGAAAATGAAAAAACAAACATTTTTTAACAATATTATTAATTAAAACCTCGCGGGTGGTATGAGGTAAACCCGCACAATTAAAATGAAAAAAATGAGTGTAATTTCAGTCATTGTAAACCGTAATTTCGCCTTTGTAAAAGGTAACCGCCCGACCAATTCCAAAGCGGTAACGGCAAAAATGAAGTCCATCGAGGAGTACGGGCTCTTATCGCCGATTACGGTTGTGGACGGTGAACAGGTAATTACGTCTGGCGGACATTTGGTAGACCTGAACGGCAAGGACATTCCCGACAGCCAGTCGGTGAACTATTACGCCGTGCTGGACGGTCAGCACCGATTGATTGCCTATATTAAATTAGGTCTGAATCTGAACGACCTCGTGATTACCGAGCCGCTGAATGTGGATATGTCGATTGCGGCGTTGATTGCCGAAATGAATATCTGCACGACCACGTGGAAAGGAACGGACTATATGGCCGCACCTGCCATGACGCTCTCCAAGACGAATGAGGTCTTTGAGTTTGCCGTACAACTCCGCAGCAAGGGTTTCCCGCTGGCAACCATATCGCAATGGTGCACGGGAACAAATTCACTCAAACCCAAAGACTTGGTGAACTGTGTGAAAAGCGGGGAACTGCCTAAAATCCTGCAATCCGAAACATGGTATCAGCGGAGTATCAGATGGTATGAGGCTGCACAGGGGAAGTTCTCGGATTCGTTCCTGTCGAAAAAGTATCTGATTACCTATATCGTCATGCAGTATAACAACGCTGCAGACCCCGTGGCCTACTGCCGTCAGATAGAACAGGCATTGAAGCAACTCACGCCTGCACAAGCGACGGAAATTATGGAAGCCCGCAAGATAGGGTTAAAATCCCGTGAGCAGGTGGTCGTTGAACTGCTGGAACAATACCTCGGATAGGATGATAGTAAAGAAAAAGGAGGTCGGATGCCATCAAGGCCGCCGACCTCCCGATTCCTACAATAAGTGTTGCATGGCCGCGTCGATTTGGCTATTTTCAAATGAATCGAGGTAGATTTGTGTAGTCGATAAATCGGAATGGCCGAGCGATTCGGAAATAATGGCAATATTCACTCCCGACCTCTTGAGCACGGTTGCGAACGTGTGTCGAGCGACATAGGTAGTCAATGGCATTTCCAATCCTATCTGTTCTCCCAGCGTCTTTAATTCCCGATTGACTTTCCGCAGAACCTTGTGCGTTCGGTTGAAAATCTGCTGTGCTGTTCGGTGTTCGGAACGGTCGAGGATAGGGAAAATATAATCTTCCTGTGCGTGGTTGGCCTTGCTGTATTTCTCGATAATCTGCAAGGCGTTCGGGACGAGTTGAAAGGACAGCAATTTCTGTGTCTTGTGGCGGGAGTAGTAAATTCTGCCGTCCACAATATCGCAGTAACGCAGGGTAGCCATATCCGTAAAATTAATGCCTGCCGTGTAGTAGGAGAACAGAAATATGTCTCGTGCAAACTCGGCATAGTTCGTCCGATAATTGGGGGCTATCTCCAATGCAATGAGTTTCTGTATATCCTCTTTCGTGATGGCTCGTTTCCTCGTCCGTGTCCATAGGCTCCCGACCTTGTATTTGGTGAATGGGGTAGTTTTAGGCACGAATAAACCCTCGGCGAGTGCCTTGTTATAGGCGGCCTTAAAGATGGCGTATTTTGTGGCTATGCTGTTGTTTGTGTTGCCCTCTTTACGCAGGAACAGTTCAAAGTCGTGAAGATATGCAAGGTCTATTTCGTCAAATCGGATATTCAGCGACCGAAATTGCGACAAACGGGATAACAACGAGCGGTGTTTGGATGCCGAGCCGTATTTGCCGAGTGTTTCCAGCCGTTCAATGGTCTGTTTCAGATATTCGCCGACCGTGCAGTTGATTTTCCGTCCGTTGGTTTCTAAAAGATTGTCGAGAGTAACCTCTACCTCTAATGCTTCAAGGCGTTTGATTTTGCGTCGATACTCGTTTAGTTTGGTGTCGATTCGGTATTGTAATTCTTGCATTTCGGGGTTGTTCCCCTTAATGCGTTGATTTTCAAAGTCCCAATCGCTTATATGAATCGTGATACCTGTGCTTGCATAGCGAATCTTACGATTTAGGGTAAACCGAATGTGTATCGGTGCGGTATTGTTTGATTTGATTTTGTCTTTGCGGAATATTACATTCGTGTTGATAGTCATTTGTTTACGCTTGTTGCGCAGAAGATATGACTTTTTGTTTACCCTCCGAGAAACGGGGTAAACAAAAGGGTAAACATTTCCCCGAAAACAGCCCTTTTCCTGCCCGAAAATGCCCGATGATAGGGCAGACGCACAAAAACAAAAAGACCGATAATCATTGATTATCAGTCTTTTGCTTTGTACCCCCTCAGGGAGTCTGTGTCCTTTTTATATTCTATTGACAATTAGTGTTTTATGGTGTATTGAGTCTGTCGTTGGTTATGCATCGGTTACAGCGTTTTGTCATAGTTTGTCGCAATCGGGTTTTTTCTGACAACGTTAAAATCCACTTTATATTTATATATTATTATTTATAATTACCATGGAAAATATAATTCACAATATCCGATGAAAAATATTAAAGTGGTTATAACCCATATAATGTCTTTTGTTTGAAACTCGATATTTTTTATTGTAAAGACAATAGTATTTGCGATGTGAATTTTGCAAACACAGATATTAATAAATTCATAACTTATAAGTAGCACTACAATTAATGTGGCTACACCTGATATGATATTTAATAATACGGCTAACATTTAATGTGCTAATTGCTTGTTTGTCGAAAATTGTTGGAATACTTTTACTACATCATCAGGCATTTGAATCTTGAGAGAATCTATGTTATTTAGAATTTCATTTTTCATTGCTCTGTCATGAGCCTGATTTTGATAGTCAATTAAATTTTGAATCGCACCTTGGGTTGATAAATCTAAATTGAATTTGTCGCAAATATTTATTTTTAATCCACCACCATTTATGCCGATTATTAATAAGGCTGAAATAAAAAGTGTAATTTTAGATTTAGCAGATAATTGGATTTTCCCGGGAGAATTTAATGCAATCTTAACATCTACATCATTGGTATCTAATTTAAAGCCATTTTTATCTATATAATTCTGTGTATAGTCTAATATAGCTAAACCTAATTTAAATAAACTACGAGCGTTTATATTTTTTCGGGACTTTACTTCTAAAATTAGATTGGCTGTATCTTCTGTAAAATAGAAATTTTGTATGCTCCGTTCAATAATATCGCTATAATGTGTAATGTCGCTAATTGCCTGATGGGTCGCTAGCATTTTGTAGAGGTACGGATCAATGTTGTTCTTTATGATGAATTTTCGCCATTCAACTTTTTTCCGTTTGAGCCAGTTGCATTTAGTGTCTTCTATTTCTTGTTTTGTTGTTTCTGGTATAATAAAATCACTTATTTCACCGATTGCTATTGCCGAAGAATTTACATCTGGAATTATTACAATATCTCCTTTTTTCACCTCATATAGGAATCTATAAATTTGGCTCGCAACTAAACCTGTTCGCGCATCCTTGGGATATCTATCCTTACTTATTCTTTTTAGTTCTTCAAGAATAATCTTTTTATCTTCTTTATATTTTTGTTTTAGGGAATAAATTTCTTGAAGAGTAATGAGATTATCTTCAATAGCAACAAATTTATTCTCTTTAAAGGAGTCAAAATATTTTCCACCATCAGTTCTTATAAACCAATATTTCCTGCTTGGTGCTATCGATTCCGCACTTGTTATGATGTTGTCAAAAGTCGAATATATTGCTGCTACATTCATAATTAATGATATATTTGATAGTAAAGATATTAACAAAAAACTAATATGCAATATATTATTCGCTAAATCCGGACAAAAAATCATTTAGCTCGGGTTTCGGGATGCAAAAATAATAAAGACGCCCCTAAAATCGTCTTTATTAAGAGAGAGCTTTGAATCATTGGTGATGATTTTCAGTTTATTATAGGATTACCCCTAAACTGTTGCATTACCAAAATAGGCTATAAATAAACTTCTTAGCGAATTAACAATTAAATAGTTGCTCAAAAATAGCATTTGGTATTTGGAAAATTACTACTTTTGTATTATAAAGGGAGGTTTTATGGACATAAAGAAATACATAACAGCATTAGGTTTTATTCCTAAAGATGGAACAAGTGGCGTATACCATAAGGCTTATTCAAGCCACAATAACTATGTCATAGCCATTGATTTCAATAAGGAACATATTGAATACGGAGATAAAATCATAGCAGAAAGTAAAACCACGCAGAATTTTTCACAGCCCGAAAATTTTGTAGTGCTTGAGTGTGTTGATAGATTGCTCGGCAAAGGATATAAACCTCAAAATGTCATTCTTGAAAAGACTTGGCCATCTGGACATGGTACATCGGGCAGATTGGATATTTGTGTCAATCGCGAAGATGGTACGCCATATATGCTTATTGAATGTAAGACATGTGGGAAAGAGTACAATAAAGAGTTGACAAAAATTCACAAGGATGGAGGTCAGTTATTTACTTATTTTCAATTATCTGGTGGTAAAGCAGATGTAATAATGCTATATGCTTCAGAATTGAAAGGTAGTAAGTTTGTTTATCTAAATGAAATTATCAAGATTGAAGATGACTATCGTAATGGTGATGTAAAGGACATTTATGAAAAATGGAATAAGCTCACTAAAGATAATGGTATCTTTGATTCTTGGGTACAACCATATAATTTCCAAAGCAAAGCCTTAACAAAGGAGCAGTTGAAAGAGATAAAAGCTGAGGATTCAAGTTTTATCTTCAATCGCTTCCTTGAAATACTGCGTCATAATGTAGTGTCAGATAAAGGTAATGCTTTTAATAAGATATTTACACTCTTCTTGTGCAAGGTTTATGATGAAACGACTACGGGAGAGGGTGAAGAATTAAAATTCCAATGGCTTGATGGACGAGATAATCATGTCGATTTCCAACTTCGTTTAACAGACCTTTATAGTAAAGGTATGAAAAAGTTCTTAGATAGAACTGTTAGCGACTTCAACAATGAGGACTTTGATAAGCGATGTGCTAATCTAAATGAAGATACAAAACAGTATCTTTTAAGAGAGGTAAACAAACTCCGTCTCGAAAAGAATAACGAGTTTGCTATTAAGGAAGTATATGATAATGCTTCATTTGAAGAAAATGCAAAGGTTGTAAAAGAAGTTGTTGAGTTAATTCAAGGTTATAGAATTCGATATAATAAGCGTCAGCAATATCTATCGGATTTCTTTGAACTGCTTCTAACAACAGGTTTAAAGCAAGAGTCTGGACAATATTTCACACCTGTACCTATTGCCCAATTTATCATAAAGAGTCTTCCTTTGGATTCTATTATGGCTGAAAAGTTATCTCGTAAAGATGGCGAAATTTTGCCATATATGATTGACTATGCGGCAGGTAGTGGCCATTTTATCACAGAGTTTATGCATGAAATACAAGACGTCATAAATAATTGTGATACTTCTAAATATATTGAAGAGACTAGAAAGCATCTTATCAATTGGCAGAACTGCCATTTTGATTGGGCTACTGATTATGTATACGGCATCGAAAAGGATTATCGACTTGTGAAAGTTGGTAAAGTAGGATGCTATCTGCATGGTGATGGTTTGGCAAATGTTATCTTGAGTGATGGTCTTGCCAACTTCTGCAACAACAATGAGTACAAAGGTAAGTTACGCAAGCCGGAAAATGACGGACAGAGGGACAATCAGCAATTTGATATTCTGTTGAGCAATCCCCCGTATTCTGTATCATCTTTCCGCCAAACGACTCGTGATTATTATACGGAAAAAGATTTTGAATTGTATAATTCATTAACAGATAACAGCTCTGAAATAGAGTGTTTATTTGTTGAACGCATGAAGCAGTTGCTCAAAGATGGTGGTATCGCTGGTGTTATCCTACCAAGTTCTATTTTGAGTAATTCGGGAATCTATACTAAGGCGCGTGAGATTATATTGCAATACTTTGATGTTGTTGCAATTGCAGAATTGGGTAGCAATACCTTTATGGCGACCAATACAAATACTGTTGTTTTGTTCCTGCGCCGTAGAGATAATTATTTTGCAACTAATACAAAGAATGCAGTTGAAACTTATTTCCGCACACTGAATGATGTTACTATTAACGGAATAGAAACGCCAGCTACAAAATATGTTGCTCATGTTTGGGCGGGACTTGATTACGCTGATTATATTACATTGCTACAAAAATCACCTAATGATAAAGTAAAGGCTCACGAGATATACGCCGAGTATAAAAAGAAAATCTCTGCAAAAAGTGATGCAAAGATGTTTGAAGCTATATTAAGTGTAGAAGCAGAAAAGCTTTTATACTTTATTTTGGCATATCCTCAAAAGGTTGTTATTGTTAAGAGTGGAGAAAAAGATATTGAAAAGCGTTTCTTAGGTTATGAGTTTTCAAATCGTAGAGGGAACGAGGGTATTCACGCTATTCAACGAGGTAAAAACATTGATGAGTGTACGCATTTATTTGATGCATATAGATATAATAATCCAGAAAAGGCAAGCACGTATATTTACAAAGCATTCAAAGGAGATTATCTTTCAGAGATTTCTAACAACATGAAGCAACATGTATCTCGTTTGTCATTGGTTGATATGCTGTCTTTTGATAGAGATAGTTTTGAAAAGAATATCTCTACAATGGTAAAAAAAAAAGTAAGGTATGAGTTAATATGGAGATCTTCTCATCTCATATCAATAGGTGAAATAGCGACTATACAAAAAGGAACATCTATAACAAAAGAAAAAGTAATAAAGGGAGATATACCTGTTATTGCAGGTGGTAAGGATATTGCATATTATCACAATGTTGCAAATAGAGACGGTAATATTATCACCATTAGTGCATCGGGAGCTAATGCTGGTTTTGTAAATTATTTTTCAAATCCTATTTTTGCATCCGATTGTTGTACTGTAAAATCTAAAGACGAGGATACTATATCCACAAAGTTGCTTTATGTATTCTTGCAAAGAATACAATCTTTGATTTACGGACTTCAAAAAGGGCAAGCGCAACCTCATGTCTATAGTGCTGATATAGCAAAAATAAAGATACCTATTCTTGAAAAAGAAATTCGTAAGAAGATCGTTGAAGAGATAAATCTTATTGAAGAAAAAGAACGAGTTACTATACAATCAATAAATATTGTCTCTGCGCAAATTCATGAACTTTTTGAAGAGGCACAAAATAAGGCAGATAAATCATTTCGATTATCGAATCAAGATAAATTTAAGTTATCTATAGGTAAGCGAGTCCTTTCTTCAGATTTGACAAAGAATATAGGTATCCCAGTAATGAGTGCTAATGTAATGGAACCATTTGGGTATATCGACAAATATTTACTTACAGATTTCTCAAAGCCTTCCATACTGTGGGGGATAGATGGTGATTGGATGGTCAATTACATTCCTTCTAATAAGCCGTTTTATCCGACAGATCATTGTGGAATACTACGAGTATTAACAGAGGATGTTTTACCCCAATATTTGGTTAAGGTTTTGGAGCAAGCAGGAACGGAAAAAGGCTTTTGTCGGTCTTTAAGGGCTTCAATAGATAGAATTGCAGGTCTTACTGTTATGCTTCCAAATAAAGACATACAAGAGGAGGTCGTATCACAGATTGAAGGTTTAGAAGCGAAAATCAAAATTGCTCGTGAAATTATAAAAAGTAGTGCAAGCCAAAAACAGACTGTGTTAGATAAATATTTATAAAAATTACTGTTGACGCGTTTATGAATTCATCAACAGTAATAAATCGCATATTTTGAAATAAAAACATTGCTAATCCAGAGAGACCTAGTATATTTATAGTAATAATAGAGTTATTTGCCAACATAGCACCGCAAACCACTGAAAAACGCACGGTTGATAAGCTGTTATTGATGTTTCTTAAATACTCTGCTAAATGTTTATTCCTCAGATGGTTGTGTTGAGCTGTTGAAAATCTAAAATAATTTAATTGTAATAATCTTTTTATACCGAGGAATCCGACCGATGTCAGAACGCTGAAATAATCCATGATGCTTAGTTAGAATAAGTTTACGTGTGAAGCCGACCTGAAAGCCGTCGCTATCTCCGGTAGCGATACCGCACCTCCATTTACGAAAAGGGTAAATTTCTGTTTGATGTATCTGTAATGGGCATAGGAAGCAGTGGTAAATACGGTTTTCGACTGGGAATCTGCATCACTAACCTTTACGCTGTCCAGATCGAATCTGAGTGCAGTTCCAAACGCCTTTGTTGACGCTGGATGAGTTACCAAAAGCGGATCTTCCGCTTTTGAATCTGCAATTTTGCTTTTACTGTTCCATCTTTTTATGATTTTTCTCGACAAAAAGCAAAATGCCCAATCACTTCTGTTCAGAGAAAATGCCTACAATTGATGTAGCCATCAATTTAATTTATTGCAGACAAGTGCTATCTGGTACATATTTTGTTATATCCGCAAAGCAAAAAACACAATCACCATGGCCGAGCCACGCTTACCTTATATCCGCCCGTTGATTGAGCAAGAATCGTTTATCATAGAAGGCGGCTTTGCACTATCCGATCCGTCAAGCTCATTGACGGAAACTATCCCCGAAGAAGATACGGGGTTTTCGTCCGACGATTTCTGGCAGTAAACCTTACAATTCAATGAAAAAAATACATTTATATACCATTATTGCCTGCACTGCGGCAATCGTGAGCTCGTGCCATAGTACCAACGACTGTACCACACCGCCGTCACCGATACATATACTCGGTGCCCGCATCGAACAACCGTCAGCCGATAATTGCGCACAAGCGCTGTTCGATGCAAAAGGACACAATGCGTCGTCCCGTACGATAATCGAGCCAACTCCTGTACCACACCCGATTGTATGGCGCACAGGGGATTATATAAACATACACATCGATACCGATCCCGATGGCATTATGCGTTTGTACAGGCTGTCGGAAGGAGCGGGTACAACACAAGGTACGTTTGCCTATCTAGACAGTTCATCGAGTAATCCCGAAATTCCCTACAATAAGATACCCGACCTACCGGAATCGTATAACTCGCTTATTGCCGGCTATTCGGGGCTACTCATAACATTCTCTGCTACCGATCAGGAGATTGTATTGCAAACTCCGGTCGAAATATTCCATGGTCTGAATGCAATCGAAGATTTCGCCATGGTTGGTAGAGCACAATCAGACGGCAACATTGTCTTCAACTGCGTTTTTGGTATCATCTGCCTTCCTATTACCGGCAATGTCTCCATAACTGGCATTACGATAGACACTTCGGCGTCTGCTCTTGAAATTTCAGGCTTTTTCGTCTTAGATCCGCAGACCTCCTCTGTGGCATATCAGCGCCCCATATTGAATCATAACCAATATACCGTCACATGGGCGAGTCAGCAGGCTAAAGGTTTACAACTCACATCAACTCCCACTATGTTCTATGCTATATTGCCGCCTGGAACATATGCCAACGGAACCCAGATAAAGTTTCAAACAGGTAGTGGCGCAACCATCATCAAAACCGCAAAGCAGTCATTTACCGTTACACGAGCCTCCATACTCAATCTGCCCACGCTCAACATAACACAATAACGTTTGACAAGCCAAAGTGTCTCAAATGAATGTCTTTTATTTTATCACCAATATTGGGGATCCGTTTATAACACAGAAGATCATCTCCAATTGGCGAGCAAAGCTAAGGATTGGCGCCTTGACGATCCGAAAGAAAATGGTATAAGCATTAAAAAAACGGAATAATCTCAACTCGTCAAAATTGTTAGATATTTGAAAGCATGGTTCCGGGCGAAATGCATCTAGTATGACGGCGTACTTCTCCAGTAGCAGATCGTAACTGATAGATTGTAAGGTTGAAAATGAATTCTTTCTCTTTTCAGCCAAGAGGTGTGAGAGGAGCTTTTTTTACCTATGGCAGACCTAAAAAAAAAGAACGATACAAATATATCGTGCTGCTCCGGAATACAATGATCATCAAGGCACCCAAAAAAGCGGGAATCGGTTTGTGCACCCCATCTGGCGATGTGTACAGTATATCATGAAAGATAAACGGGTGGAGATTCATCCGGAGCCGGTCGATCGGCGATAGCGAAGCGATGAAGAAGAGGCCGAAAATATAGAATAGGAATCCGTCTCATGGCAAATGTTTGGCTATACTTTTGCATGTTCAATAATCATCATGCAAGTATGGCAACTATAAAAGTCAAATTAAATACATACCGTCCCAATCAATCGGGAAAGTATTCTCTGGTCATTCAGTTGATTCACCGCCGGGAGCGCTGTCTGCTGCCGACGGGTATCAAGATCGAACCCGAATTCTTCGATGCGAAACGGTGTCGCATACGCTACCTCAAAGATACCCGGTACAGCCGCAGCGAGACCCGTCGGATGAATCTGCTTTTGCAGGAGGAGCTGCAAATCGTTACCGACAGGATCAGTCAACATCAGACGGATTATACCGTTCACGAAATTGCGACGTGGCACAAGCGAAGGAAAGACCTAGACAATGTCTTCTCCTATCTGGAGCTGATGATCGAAGAGAAGGAGAGACTGCAACGGTATGGTACGGCGAGGGCCTATCGGGCGACATTCAGTTCGTTGAAACGATTCTGCGGCGGGGAACGACTTTCATTCTCCGAGATGGATTACCGTTGTCTGCGGAATTATGAGAGTTTTTTACAGAGTCAAGGCAATACGGCTAATACAGTCGCCTATTATATGCGTAATTTGCAAACGGCGTACAATCGAGCCCAGGACGATCATGTGTTTCCGTGGCCGAAATATGGTTCTCCTTTCCGAAAGATCAGAGTCACACCGTGTGTGACCATAAAGAGGGCCTTAACTGCCGAACAGCTGAAACACGTTGCATCGTTGAACCTGAATCGGAACAAACCGTTGGAATTTACACGGGATATGTTCATGGCGAGTTTCTACCTGCGCGGAATCCCGTTCGTCGATTTGATTTACTTGACTCACAAGAACATCATCGGCAATGTGATCTGCTATCATCGCCGTAAAACATCCTCGCGGGTCATGGTCGAGATCATTCCGCAGCTTCAGGAGCTGATAGACCGGTATGCAACGGAAGGCGGCTTTCTGTTCCCTTTTGTCCGCAACTGGACGCAGGACGCTCAACTCCCTTATAATGAGTATCGCAATGCCCTGCATTACTATAACTACAACCTGAAAGAGATCGGTAAACTTGCCGGTTTGGATATTCCTCTGACGGGATATGTAGCCCGCCATTCCTGGGCTACCTGTGCTAAGAACAAGGGCATCTCTACGGCCGTCATCAGCGAGGGACTGGGACACGCCTCGGAGAAAATCACCCAGGTTTACCTGAAAAGTTTCGACAACGACGTTCTGAATGAAGCCAATATGTTGGTAGCTAAGTTATAAAAAAAAGATCGGTATATAACAAAAACAACTATCTTTGCCTCTGGATATCTGCTGTTTTGAATAGGGCGATCCTTGCAAACGCTCTATTCAATATAGAGCGATATGACAATCTCAAGTTGAAAAACATTTGATCCGTCCGGCTTATTTCATAGCTTTTCACTATATAGAGTCACGATATGCGCTTTTCTACCACATAAAAAAGGCGAAAAAATTCAATTTTTTCGCCTGAATCTTGTTGATGACTGTCTATTTGTCTGATTGCAAATAACATAATAATTAACATGCTGGGGTGAAAATTTTTACTATTCGATCATAAAAACCAGCGAAACGGCCGCTTTGGTGGGGCCGAAATAGTGTTTGGATTCTGTGGCGATCTTGCGGCCGCAGCGCTCGCACGGATACTTGTCGTATTCGAGATAGGCATAACCTACACCGATGGTCGCTTCCAGCCCCCAGCGGTTGCCCAGAACCCAATGGTAGCCGTAACTGATGCCTGCACCGGCCAGCCAGCCTTCGTAACGGTGCGTCAGAATATTGGGGTTCTCGATCGAGCCGAACATCTTGCCGGTGTTGAACCCCCACGGCAGCATGCCGCCCATATTGTATTGTGCATAGTGGCCGTGAAGACCGAAGAAGTGGCCGCTGAACCGCTGGCACAGCCAGTATCTCGCTTCGGGCTGGATGAGCCAATGCTTCATCTTACGATTTTCCGAGAATGTCCACGGATTGTAGTTGCCCGAAATATCGAGTGTCCATTTGGGGGCCAACCCGAATTCGATTCCCAAGTTCATGGTCGTCGTGGCATCGTACAACAGATTGCTTTTCACGGCCAATAGCGGCAGGGGTGTTTTCCCCGCGAATTGCTCCGTAGCAAGCGTGATTTGAGGCAGGTTGCGCAGTGTAATCACGGGCCTTTTTAATTTATAGGTAAGAATTGGCTCGATGCTGTCGGAGATTGGTATTACGACAGTGTGCAGACGCGCCGTATCCGGCTTCGGTTCTTCCTTCCTGGGCCGAGCCGGTTTCTTTACGTCCGGTTTTGCCGGCACTTTCTTCTCCGCTTGTTTGCAGATGTAATACATATTGTCCTTCATCTTCTTGAACGTGAAGTTCGTGCCCTTCAGAACCTGTTGCAATGCAGTCTCGATATCGCCGCCGGTCTGCGTGTTTCTGGGGAATACATTTTTGGTAAGGTTGGGACTGAACGATAACTTTACGCCATATTTATCCGAAATCTGGTTCAATACCGTCGTTAAATTTGTGTGCGGCGAGGTGGTTTGCGCGGCAACCGTGCAAGATAACAGGACGTAAGATAACAAGAATATTACAGTTTTGATTTTCATGCCGTCAATGCTTTATAGTTAGAATATTGCCGTCTAAATCGTAGCCGAGACCGCAAGAACCCATGATCACCTCCAAAGCTTCATCCCTGTTTTGAGTCGACACCCAACCAGAAAAAAACAATCCGTTGCAAATATCCTTGTTCATCACGGTCAGGTCGTAAATCTCTTCTATCTTTGTAATCATATCGCTCAACGGTGCATTGTTGAACTCCAGATACTCCGGAAGTATCGGCTCCACCTCCAGATGCTCTCCGTCATAATTCAGTTGTTCGCCCTTATGCAGAACCGGTGTTCCGGCTTGGGTTCGTACCTTTACACTCCCCTCCGTACAGGCTACATGCAGAATGTCATTTTGCTGGGACACGGAAAATCGGGTTCCGAGAACCGTTATGGTTCCCTTGTCAGCAACCACCGAGAATTTCCCCTTGTGTTTGGTTACATCGAACGAGGCATCGCCGTCGAGTACGACGCGGCGTGCGAACATCCATGTTATGCGGTTATAGCGAACCGACGAGTGCTCGGCAAGTTCCACCTGCGAGCCGTCGGGCAATATATATTGCAATGTTTTTCCGCCACTTGCGATATCCACTCGTGCACCCAATCCGATAGCGATGCAGATCACGGCTGCCACGGATGCGGCGATACGCCAGTAAGAATGAATCCGCTGCCGACGATCCCGTAAATCCATATGATGCACGATTCTCCCCCACACGGCAGCTTTGTCCGTAAATGTTTCGTCTTTCAATGAAACTTTCCTTATCTGTGCCTGTATATTTTGTTCTTCCATACTACATAATATTTGCAAATGCTTCATAAAAAGCGATCAGTTCCATGAGGAATGTCTTTGTCAGCAGTTCATTTCTTCTCAATTTCGCCAAGGACGCCGACGTCGCGTTCATGACCGTTTGCTTGCTGACTCCTACGACGGCGGCAGCTTCGTCTACGCTCAGATTCTTATAGTATCGCAGGTAGAGGATCTCTCTTTGCCGCGGCGAGAGTTGATTAATGGCCTCCTGCAGTGCATTGAGCTGATCCTCCCTGAACTCCGTACGTTCCATCGTTTCAGGGATGTCGATGGTGAAATTAAAGTCATTCCAATCCTCCGCATTTAGCCTTACAACCGAAGACCGTTCTTTCGACTGAGCGCTCAGCTGCCGGTAGATCTTGTTTTTCAGACACGTTAACAAATATGCCTGAGCATTGTTTAATGTAGGGACTTTCGACCGCCTATCATATAGATAGATGAACAGATCCTGGATACAATCATTGACCAGTTCGCGGTTTTGCGCCATCTTCATTCCGTATGCGTATAATGTATCGGCATATTGCTCATACATAGCACTCCATGCGGTTCGGTTTCCATTTTTCAGTTTATTCCGAAATTCATTATCCATATCGGTTACATAGTATAGAGGAGATCTTTCATTAGATCTACCATATCAGCGAACTTTGTTGCATCATTGCCATTACTAAATTGCAATGCAACTATATTCTACATATAATTCATATTTACAGCAAAATACATAGATATACCTCTATATTGAATAGAGCTATGCGGTTCTCCGGTTGATACGCATAGCAAACAGAAAACGGTGAACGAAACGATATGCCATGTTGTCAACAAAGGTCATATATGCGATTGAAGTTCTTGTCGAGTTGGCCAACGCCAATCCGAATCGTATGGGCAAGCGGGTTGTTAGGCGCAGTGACATCGAAAAGCGGTGCGATATGGATAAAACCGTAAGTGCGTGTGTATTTAACACCTTAACTAAATATAAATATATCTCGCGTTCTACAACGGGCTATTCGCCTGTCAAGAGTTTACACAATGTAACCTTGTATGAAATAATTGCCCCGTTTCATGGCGGTTATCATCGGCGAGTTGATGGACACGCTGTTTTGTCGGGGCAATTACCGCCGGAATCCGGCTTACGCCAAACTGGTTGCGTTCGAAAAAGAACTGAATTCGGAACTGGTGTCACGGTTCAAGAAGATCAAAATCGCAGATTTGGCAGCGGAGCAGGTTCAATCTTAGAAACTGTAAAATGAAGATAATGAAGAAACTTTTAACGATTGCATTGTTCTGCTTCGGATTCTCTGCCGGAGCATTTGCACAGAAGGTCGGCATCAAGACCAACTTGCTTTACGATGCCACGACGACCATGAACTTGGGAATCGAATTCGGGTTGGCTCCCAAATGGACACTCGACATTTCGGGCAACTACAATCCGTGGACATTCTCGGAAAACCGTAAGATGAAGCATTGGCTCATCCAGCCCGAAGCGAGATACTGGCTGTGCCAGCGGTTCAGCGGCCACTTCTTCGGTCTTCACGGCCACTATGCACAATACAATATGGGCGGCATGCTGCCGTGGGGGTTCAACACCGGCAAGATGTTCGGCTCGATCGAGAACCCCAATATTCTGACGCACCGTTACGAAGGCTGGCTGGCCGGTGCAGGCATCAGTTACGGCTACCATTGGGTTCTGGGCAACCGCTGGGGGCTGGAAGCGACCATCGGTGTAGGTTATGCCTATCTCGAATACGACAAGTATCCGTGCGAGCGCTGCGGCCGCAAGATCGCCACAGAATCCAAACACTATTTCGGCCCCACCAAAGCCGGTGTGACTTTGATATTCATGATTAAATAAAAACAACCGATGAAAAAGAATATACTATATCTTGCAGGAGCGGCAATAGTCATGGTTTCCACCATGCCGACTATCGCACAAGACCAGAAACGTTCGTACAAAGGCGATATCACCATTACACCCAGTGAGTTGCAGCAGCGTGGCGATTCGTTGTATGTGGTCATGGATTTCAAGATGAACCGGGTCAATGTCGATTCGCGTCGCAGCGCCGATTTCATTCCGGTACTGGTTTCACCCACCCGTACGAAGAAACTGCCGAAGGTGTCGGTCAAAGGACGCAACAACTATAAGAACTACCGTCGTTCGCAGGCTCTGATGAGCAAGAAGCAGGCGGTCGCTTACAACCTTAACGCACCCTATGAGGTCGTCAAAGGCTATCGCTACCGGGATGACCGGATCACTTACCGTTACGCCATGCCTTACGAAAAGTGGATGGCTGACGCACGTCTGGATCTGCAACGCGATGATTGCGGGTGCGGCAATGTGCAGACGATGGCCATGGAGCGTTTGGTGGACAACGTGTCGTTGGAGAAAATCATCCTTATCGAACCGTATCAGATTACCCCGTCGCTGGCCTACGTACAACCGATGGTGGAGAGCATTAAGCGTAGAGACGTGGCTGCCGAAGCCAAACTCGACTTCGCCGTCGGCAAAACCGTTATACGCCCCGACTATATGGGCAATCCGATGGAATTGGCCAAGATTCGCCGGATGATCGACGAGTGCAGGAACGATAAGAATATCGAGGTCAAAGGCATCAAGATTATCGGTTATGCTTCTCCCGAAGGTTCGCTCGCAATGAACAAGCGCTTGTCCGAAGGTCGTGCCAATGCGCTCAAAAATTACCTCGCATCGGTCTATGATTTTCCCAAGGATATTTACTCCATCGAATTCGGAGGCGAGAATTGGGAGGGACTTATCAAAGCACTTCAAGCCGGCGATTACGATTATAAAGACGAAGTTCTTGGCATCATCGAAAATACCACTGTTGAAAACGGTCGCGAAGCTAAGATCATGTCACTCAAGGGCGGCGCGCCATATCGCCAGATGCTCAAGGAGATCTTCCCGAACCTGCGTACGGCAGTTTGCAAGGTGGACTACAACGTGAAGAATTTCGATGCTGCCGAGGCGAAAGACGTTATCAAGACCACGCCGCAGAATCTTTCGCTGAGCGAGATGTATGCAGTGGCCAACCAGTACGAGAAAGGTTCGCAGGAGTTCAACGACGTCTTCGAAACGGCCGTGAGGATGTTTCCCGACGATCAGACGGCCAATCTGAATGCCGCAGCCTCGGCACTTGCCCGCAAGGATATGGTTTCGGCTGAACGCTATCTGGGTAAGGTGAAGTCGAAAGTCCGCATCCCTGAGTACGACAACGCAATGGGTGTGCTGGAGATGCTCAAGGGCAATTACGACATGGCCGAGCAGTACCTCAATGCCGCAAGGCAGGCCGGTGTTGCAGCAGCGCAGCAGAACCTCGACGAGATCGCCAAGAAACGCGAGAACATGGCACAGATCGCCGCGCAGGTCGAATAAAAACCTGAAGAAGAATCGACAACAGACGAAATCCGAGCACGGGCAGTACTTCCGGCCCGTACTCCCCGACGGTAAAACGAAGGGAAACGAACGGAACATAACGATTTACTATTTCACCAAACAACTTTTTTTAATCACTTAATTTTTTACACATGAAAACAAAAACTTTTCTGGCAGTCGCTCTGGCTGCAATGACGCTGGCTTCCTGCAACAAGGAAGAAGGTGCTGATGTCGCTGCAACCGATGCAGTGAAAAAATCGCTGGTAGTGGCTCTTCCCGGAGCTTCGGTTGGAACCTATGCTGTCGAGGAGCCGCAGGCGGCAGGACAGATCACCCCGCTGTACTCGGACGCTGTCGTGTACCTGCTCGACGCCGGTGACAACGCCACTTGCTACGCATTCGAGGACGCGGATCTGGCTGCGAAGTCGATAAAGATCGAGGAAGTTGTGAAGCCCGTGAAGGTGATGGTCATTGTCAACAAGGGCAATGCCGCGCTGCCGACCGGTAAAACGACGCTGAGTGCCATCGAGACGACTCTGGATGCGCTGACTGTCGAGGAGCAGAACAAGGCTCTCGCAAACCTTGCTGCTGACGATGCGAAGGGCAACGTCGCAGGCAACTACATCTCCGTTCAGCAGGTAACGCTGAAAGGAGAGACTACCACTCTGGAGGACGAGACCGACTGGGATGGCCACGATGCCTGGAAGGCTGACGTGGAGCTGAAGTCGCTCGTGTCGCGTTTTGAGATCGGTACCGTGAAGAAAGGCACCGGTCTGGAGGATCTGACCGTGACGAACGTTTATGTGAACTACTTCTACAATACCTACGATATGGATGCCGCTGCCGCGACCAAACTTGACGAGGGTACTTGGGACGGTTCGACCGTTCTCGCCGAACTCAAGAATGCCGGCAGCACGGAGGTTACCTCGGCAGCGGGCACCAAGTGCTATGCTTATCAGGTGTTTGCAGGCGACATGGTTCCCCACATCATCTTCGAGGTTAGCGGAACTGTCTCTGACGGTTACAAACTGGCCGACGGTACGACCGGTGCTTTCACCGGCAAATACATCACGGTAACCGGCTTCAAAGATTCCAGCACCGACATCACGACGATCGAGGCTCACAAGATCTACAAGGTAGGTCTCGAGAGTGGCGGTATCGAGATTACTCCCGAGGTGATCACTCCCGATCCGGAGGTGACGAAGTACGACCTCAAGGTGAACATCACGGTGGCCGACTGGATCGAAACGACGGTTACCCCGAACATCTAATATCTGTCGGAATACAACAAGCGAAAGGGGCGGGACTTTGCGCCCGCCCCTTTCTTTTTTTAATCGGAAAGCAATGAATCGCTCCGTAAAACCGGAGAGGGAATACACGGCTGTTCCCCGTGGATAAACCGGGACAAAAGAGACACTTGCGCACACGACGGCGCACCATAAAATCGGAAACAAAGTAGTTGCACTCCGGTGCAGCGAACGACATATATCGGCTCTCGGAAAGACTGCCGCACGGAATTACACGGATACGACACGAAAACAATAAAAACTCGAATATATGAAATTTGTCAGACTATTTACTGCGATGTTGCTCCTTGCGACGGCGCTGAGCGGCTGCATCAGGGAAGACATGAGCGATTGCCCGCCGGCGGTCAACATGGAGTTGACGTTCAGTTACGAGGGCGATACGAAAGACGCGACCATGTTCCGGAAGATGATCGACCGGGTGACCCTTTACGTTTTCGACAGCAAGAGCGGTCAGCTCATCCTGACCCGGACGGTGGAGAAAGCCGACCTGCTGACCTATCAGGGGACGGGCCTCTACCTGCCCGAAGGCCAGTACCGCATCGTCTCGTGGGCCAATGCTTTCGCCGACACCGAGATTCTTTGCAGCAGCCTGTCCGCAGGCCGCGTACACGCACCGGCTTTCGGTACGACGCCGCAAGGCCGTATCGCAACCAACGACCACCTCTATTTCGGGACGCTCGACGTCACGATCCCCTCCACGGCGACCCTGCCGGGGAACAGCGCCGTGAAGGTCACGGGCGACATCCCGCACAAGGGTGCGCACATCAACATGGAGGTCTATGTCTCGGGCGTGGGCTTCGAGAACGATCCGGCGAGCTGGCCGGTGGTCAAACTTTCGTCGCTGATGCCGCAGTACGACATGCTCATGGGCGACGCACAGCCTTACGCGACGACCTATTATCCCACGGTCACATGGAGCGACCGCCCCAATGTGTCGCAGGCCTTGTTCCAGACCCTGCGCTTCGCCGACGACAACGCGATCGTGGTCAGCATCGAGAAACAGGACGGCACACAGCTGCACACCGTCGATCTGAAAGCGTTCATGGCAGCCAACAGCATCACGGTCGATGGCAAGAACGAGGCCACCGTGGCGATGAAGATCGAGTTCTACGACGGCCATTTCACCATCACGATTCCCGACTGGGGAAGTCAGCCGGTCGATCCTAACCTTTAAATCCAGAACCGAGTATGAAACGAATGATATATAAAATCGGGTTTGTCGGCCTCCTGCTGGCAGGAATGCTGACGGGCTGCATGAAAGACGACACGACCGTTGCGGTCGGCGAGGGCGATGCCACCATCCAGATTCAGTTGCAGACCTATGCGGTCAACAGCGACTCCAATGCTGCGGGCGATGCCGAACTGATCGTCAAAAGTGCCTATGTGTTTATCTTCAACGAGTACGGCGTGCTGGAGAATGCCGGCAATACGGCTGTGGGCACACCGACCGCCACTGGCGAGGTGATCGACGCTTCGGGTACGCTCAACGCCAGCTGGAAAGTCTACGCGGGCACCAAGGATCTCTATGTCGTCGCCAATCCGGGACAGGAGTTGTCCGGGCGTCTGGCAACCATGTCGGCCACCAACGGGCTGGACAAGGCGACGCTCGAAGCCGTGATGACCGCCGAAGACAAATTCCTCGAGGATGTCGCGGCCTTCGCCACCAAAGGCATGATTATGTCGGGCAAGACTGAGGCCGCCCCCGTTTCGGGCTCGGGCACCAAGATCACGGTGCCGCTCAGACGCCGTCATGCACGCATCGACCTGCACATGCGCAGGGCCAAGGATCTGGAGGGCGCGGAGGTCAAGGTCAAGGGGGTGAAACTCAAGGATCAGATACGCAAGACCTACGCTTTCGACATCAGTTCGGCCGCCGCCTCCACGGCCTACGCCGAGGAGAAGACGCTGGCGACGAACATCGCCACACAACAGAATACCGAGGGGGAATGGTCGGCCACGCTGACCGACTACACCTCCGTTACGAGTTTCTATTCGTTCGAACGGGCGGTGGGCGGATCGGTCAAGGCCGTGTGCCTCGAGGTGACGCTCACGATCAACGGTGTGGATAAGGTGGTTCCCGTTTACATCTGCTCGACGGCCATCGGCACGGACTGCACCGGCAACGACGAGAACAGACCCGTGAAAATCGAGGGCAACTATGTCTATCGGGTACTCGCCACGCTGGGCCGTCAATCGACCGATGTCGCCCTGAATATCGTGGACTGGGCCGACGCGCCCGTCGCGGGCGACATCAGCGGCTCCGAATTCGACCTGCCGGGCCGGGTGGAGCTGAACAATCTTCCGGACAAGGGGACGGTCTCGGTCAAATTCTCCGCGCTGGAAGAGGTGAACTTGGTCGAGTACGAGTACATGGGCGAAATATTCACCGATCCGACCAAACTGCCTTCCTTCCTGAAGGCGGAAAATATCGACATCGTCTACGACGACGCTTCGAGAACCTCCGGAACCGTCAGTCTGACCTATACGCCAGACAGCCGGGGACTATACTCCGATGTGAAATTGTGGTTCACGTCGGACAATATCCGGAAGAGCCTGAGCGTGGGCTATCGGTATTATCACTTTGAGGTTGCTACCATTTCTACTATAGACTATCCCTATGGAACAACTCGCCTGATCGGTTTTTCGTATAGCGAGTATGATAACAAAAACACTCCCCTGCCGTGTCAGGTTGTGGAGTGGTCGGTAGGCGATGAGGCGACATGGACCAAAGAGGCACCCGACAATATTCAGAATTACCCTACGAGCGTCGTTCCGACCTCTGCTCAGTTTGGCGCCACGTATTTTGTCGCGCCGCTACCCGACACGAGCGTGTCGAGCACGGCGCTGCGATCGGCCTATGCCGTTTCCGATTATAACCTCTCGAACAGCACGGGGGCGGCAGCCGTGGAGAACACGGCCAACTGCTACATGGTCAACGCACCGGGCACCTATCGTCTGCCGCTGGTTTACGGCAACGCCATCAAGGCCGGCGCAGACAATACCTCCGCCTACTACAACCCCTCGGCCAGCGGGACGAACATGTTCAAACGGTTCAGGGACTATAAAGATGCGGATATCACGAGCCCCTACATATATACCAACAACACGCCGGCCGATGGCTGTCTGGTGTGGTCGGACGCGTTCAGGCTCGTCGAGAATGTCGCACTTTCGGCCGACGGACAGTGGCTGACATTCGAGGTGCCGCAGGAAAAGATCCAGCAGGGCAACGCCATCGTCGCCGTGCGCGATGCGAGCGGCCAGATCATCTGGAGCTGGCATATCTGGGTGACGAACTATCGTCTCGGAAACAATCTGGTGACGTTGACCGATTTCAGCAAGAGCAACCAGTACACCTCCATGCCGTGGCCGCTCGGCTATTGTACGGTAGCAAATTATCCCACGCACAAGATACGCGTGCGTTGGGTTCAGTCCGAAACGGGGCTGACTTATGTGCACAATCTTACTATAAACTCCGGGGCGGCGCCGTCCAACCACACCCTCTACCAGTTCGGGCGTAAGGATCCGATGCTGCCCATAACAAGAAAACTCCGGACGAATCAGACCAATTCTTACGATTACATTGACAAGCCCGCTTACACCGAGTCCGGCGACCCGTTCGCTTTCACAACAGATACGGGTTTCGCGACGGTCGGTGCAGCCATGCAACGGCCCGGGGTATTCTTCAAACAGCCTGCGACCAACACCGGTTGGCTTCAAGGATATTACTACAACATCTGGGATGCGACCCGCACCTCCGCAGGCCGCGCTACTGCCGATGTGGTGAAGACGGTCTACGATCCCTCGCCCGCGGGCTATTGCCTGCCGCCCTCGGATGCCTACACCAATTTTGTCAGTGACGGATATTTCTATAATCCCAGCACCACGCCCGGTGTGACTGTAAACGGTCGTTATACTTCCATCCCCGAAGGTGGCGGAGTATGGGCGTTCAATACCGGAGTCATCGGCCAAATACTCCATGTCTACTGCTTCGGCATGCGGGAAACTTCGGGTGCTGCGATGTGGACGGATCGGGGATTCGTTCAGACGGCCCATTCGGTGAATAATTACTCCCGTTACGCTCTGGAGTCGGCCCCGACTTTTGTTAATACACGTTCAGGCCACAACAATGTGCAGGCTTTGGCGGTGTACCCGGTTCGGGAGAAATAGTATCGAATTGAAACATCTGCAAAAAAATGAAGTTATGAAAAATAGGATTTTTTATCTGGCGGCGGCACTGGCTCTCCTTACGGGCTGTCTGAAGGACGAGGGGCTCGACCCCGACTGCGGTGCGGCAACCGAAGGTACGACCATCTCGCTGAGCATGACCGACCGCACGACGGTCGAGACGCGCAGCGCCGCATCGGGCAACGAACGGCTGATCTCGGACGCTTATCTGCTCGTGTTCTCATCGGACACCTACGCGATGGGCGAGCGCGTGGCGCTCGGCAGCATAACGGATAACGGACAGCAGCGCCCCAAAATCCGCACCATGATGCCGATCCCTGCCGGCAGCACCGTCGTGGTGCTGGTCAACACGGGCAAGGACTACACCTCGGAGTCGATTCCGCTGACGCAAAGTTCGACCATGGACGACATCAACACGGCGTTCTCCGCTTTCCCGCTGACTTCGGCCGCCCTCAATCAGGACGACACCGACAGCGGCAAGGGCATGCCCATGAGCGGCAAGATCGCCAGCTGGCCCGCGAGCGCTCCCGCGCCCACGGTGCAGATGTATCGTTCGGTGGCGAAGATCCAGCTGACCCTGTCCAGCGCCATGACCGGCATGTATGCCGACAATCTGACGCAGGAGACGACGGTCTGGACGCTGACCAACGTGCCCTCCGCGGGACTCGTGTTCGGCGAGCCGGGCCAATTCACGCTGCCCGATCCGCTGACGATGTTCGACGGATATCTGCGCTGGACGCCCGGCTGGGGCCGTCCCGTCGGCTATTCGGGAACCAATCTTAAGCACAAGACGCTCTACATCCCCGAATATTCTTTCTCGACCATGAATGGGACCAAGGATGACGCGGTGTGGGACGAAGGCCGTATGGCCATGATCGTGCAGGGTGTCAACGGCAGATATTACCGGGTCGATTTCTATGACCACACGACGGGAAAATACCTCGATATCAAGCGCAACTACCACTATGTAGTCAACATCACGAAGGTCAACAGCGCCGGTTATCCGAAGGAGGTCGAGGCGAAGAACAATCCGGGCGGCAATCTCGAATACGAAATCGAGGTCGTGGGCGACGAATATCTTTCGACCACGAGCAACGGCCAGTATCTGGTCAAGACCGACAAGAAGGCTGCGGCCATCGAGCCGGGTACGACCACGGCGGCCGATCTGGTGAAATTCGCCTGCGAGATCACCGACGACCCCCAAGCCGGCAGCAGCATGCCCGGGTCGATCGCCACGCGCAAGGTGCGGTTGGTCGGCGCGGACAAGAACACTCTGGTCGAAACCTCGAAAATCCAGCTCTGCAAGAGCGACGGCACGGCCTGCGATGAGAATACCTTCGAGTTCACGGCCTCCGAAGAGGCCGGCTACCAACTCAAATACACCGCCGACGTCACCGCGAATCTGCCCACCGAGCAGCTCTATCTGGAGATCGCCTACGGCAGCGTGCTGCACTACATGCCCGTCACGCCTTTCGTGCTGAGGATTTTTTACCAGTCGCGCGACGTTACTTACATCGGAGGCACCGATTATCTTTGCAATGGCATTCAGAGTTACAAGTTGACGGGCAATAAGCCGGCGCCCTGGACGTCGGAGATATCGCTCGACGGCGGCCGGTCGTGGACCACGACCCTTCCGGCGTGGATCACCTCCATAACCAGGAACAGCGATGGCGATTACAATGACGATGGGGTGCCGGACATGGATCACTGCCGCGCAACCATCGCCCGCCAGACGGCCAAGGCCAATCAGCACGAAGCGGCGTTGAAGAAAGCCGCGGCGGTCACCAACTACAACCTCGCGAGCAGCACGGGAGCGGGAGCCGCCCTGGAGAACACGGCCAACTGCTACGTGGTCAATGCGCCGGGTACCTACATGTTGCCGCTGATCTACGGCAACGCCATCAAGAACGGGGCGTTCAACACCGAGGCATATCAGCCTACGTCACTCTCGGGTTTGAATACGCTTTCGCCTTTCCATGATCACAGCGGCACCCCTATCACGCATCCGTGGATAAGCAGCAAGTACACGCCGGCCGATGCCTGTCTGGTATGGCAGGATGCGCCGGGTCTGATCACCAATGTGACTTTGATTAGCAATTTGTGGCTCTCCTTCAAGGTCGATCGGGCGACGATCAAACAGGGCAACGCCATCATCGCCGTGCGCGATGCCTCCGGCACGATCCTGTGGAGCTGGCATATCTGGGTGACCGACTACCGGCTGGGCACCGAACTGAAAACGATAGACAACGGCCGCGGCAGGCAATATACGGTCACACCCCAGTTCTTGGGCTGGTGCCACCACGACGAGTACGAGGGGCGCAGCGTGCTGGTGCGCATCACGCAGACCGAATCGGGCTTCAGCAGAACATTCTCCCTGAATCAGCTGGCCTACACGTTCGGCGACAATCCCTATTACCAGTGGGGCCGCAAGGACCCGATGCTGCCGTTGATTCCGACCGTTTCTTCGACCACTATCGCCGGGGGGTATTCATCCGACAATAAACCGTGCTACACCGACAGCGATAAGACGGGCTATGCGTTCACTTCGCGGAATATGAGCATTACGACTCCGGAATACGGCAGAAACGGGTACCCCTATACGAGATTCTCCGATCTGATCCAGCAGCCGTATTGCATGGATGCGGGTTATGAAAACAGAAATTCCTATATGGATTTTAGATATACGAATCTCTGGAGTGCCAATAGCGGATTTACGGACGAAAACTATTCTCTGCCCCCGCAACCGGTCAAGACCGTTTACGATCCCTGTCCGGCCGGCTATTGCGTGCCTCCTACGGGCATATTTTACGGATTCTCGCTTACGGGGAAGGCAACTACGAACTCGGGGGATTATAACATACGCAGCAGTTCCTCTTGCGGCATCGAATTTTATTGTGGACCGAACAAGAGCGGCGACACGATCTTCTTCCCGTACACCGGATACCGGAATAGCGCGACGAGCACCTATAAGGGACTGGTCGGTCAGTTCGGCTATGCGTGGTCTGCGAATCCGTCCGATATGGAGGCGGGTTACGGGATGTCTTATTCACACGCTTCCCCCCAGACCTCTCTCATGCCGCTGCGCGGTATGCAACGCGGTATGGGAGCTCCCGTGCTGCCCATGAAGGAGCAATAACCGGTAACGGCCGTAGACGAGCATGAACCGACGTTTTACATATTGGCTGGCGCTGACGCTTCTGTTTTCGTCCTGCATCAAGGACGACTACGAGGGGCCTGATCCGAATCTGCCCTCGCGCACGGTGATCGTTTATCTCGGCGGCGACAATTCGTTGTCGGCGACCCTGACCGAGGAGGTCGAGGCGTTGCGCCGGGGGTGGACTTATACGGGCAACCGCTGCCTCATTTACCTCGATGCGGCGGACGCAGCGCCAAAACTCCTGTCGCTGCGCGGCGGCTGTCGAACCTATCCGGAGTCGTTCGTGGAGACGGTGGCCGAATACGCCGAAGAGAATTCGGCTTCGGCGGAAGTGTTCGACCGGGTGATCGACGAGGTGGTGCGCCTGTATCCGGCCGACAGCTACGGACTGATCTTCGCATCGCATGCGAGTGGCTGGCTGCCTGTCGGAACACTTTCGGATCCGAACCGGTCGCGCTCGATAGGCATCGACACGAATTCGGGCTCCATGGCGTCCGGTACGACAGAGATGGAACTGGCGGACTTCGCGGCTGCGATTCCCGACGGACGGTTAGACTTCATCGTCTTCGAGGCGTGCCTGATGGCAGGGGTCGAAGTGGCTTACGAACTGCACGACAAAACGGAGTACATCCTCGCCTCGTCGGCTGAACTGCTCTCTCCGGGTTTCTGTCCGATTTACGGAAAGTCGTTGCGCTACCTCTTCGAAATGAATCGCACCGTGGAGCAGTCGCTCGTGGCTTTCGCACAGGCTTACTACGACTATACGAACGCGCAAAGCGGTGCGTATCGCTCTACGACGCTCTCGATCCTGAGAACGCAGGGAATGGACGCTTTAGCAACCCGGACGGGAGAGTTGCTCCCGCATATAAACCTTTCTTTGGATGTTTCTGACATAGCATCCATTCAACACTTCGACCGTCCGGGGAGCTATGGCGACTATCCGGCCTCCCCGCGCTACTTCGATTTTCTGAACCTTATGGAGCGTATTGCTGCTCCGGCTGACTATACGGCTATTGAATCGCTGATGAATGATATCGTAGTTTGGAAAGCCGCCACGCCGACTTTTATGGATGGATACAACGGATTCGCCGTTACACGGCATAGCGGCCTGACGACATACATCGAACAGGATTGCTTCGCGGGGCTCAACGAGGCATACCGCCGGACGGCGTGGTATGTGGCGACGCATCCGTAATACGAATGATAAACCGGAAAGCGAAAAACAACATAATGCATGTTCTCCTCATCTGTCATATGGGCGATTCACGTTTTATCGGAACTCGACGATTTCGAGCGGACTTGCGCTGCCTCGGCTTCCGGCGACCGACTGAACAGAGGGCTCATACTGACGACGGACAACAAGATGCAGAAATCGATTCTACGGAGTGTGCTGCGCAAACTGGTTACGGTTGGATATATCGAAAACCGGTTCGCCTATAATGCCTATCGGCTGAGGAGGGATATTTCCGATATCTCGATTTTCCAGTTGGTGCAACTCTTTCACGGCGGAGTATGTATCGGCGAGCCGTTCGATCACTCGCAGACTGTCGGCAAAGAGATGTTTCGAACGGGCGAGTATGGGAAATTGCTGCTATTCGAGAATAAACTGCGGCAGTCGATAGAGAAACAACTGTTGACGATGCATATCGGAGAGTTGCAAAAGTAGACATCATCAAACTCAAATAACAAAATTTATGAAGAAGAAACTTTTAGCGGAGGGTATCGGAACGATGGTACTTGTCCTGATGGGCTGCGGAGCAGCCGTACTTAACGGCGGCGCCACGTCGGTGGCTGCCGTCCTGACGATCGCTTTCGCTTTCGGTCTTTCGGTCGTGGCGATGGCTTATTGCCTCGGCCCGATTTCTGGCTGCCACATCAATCCGGCCATCACGCTAGGCTTGTTGCTCGCAGGGCGGATGAAAGCCTGCGAAGCCGTGAGCTATATGGCGGCACAGGTTGTGGGTGCCGCGGTCGGCTCGGCCATTCTTTTTGCCATTTCCTCCGGTATGGGTATCGAAGGAACCGGTGCCAACGGATATGCGGAAGGCAATCTTGTCCCGGCCTTTGTGACCGAAGCGGTCTTCACATTCATCTTCGTGTTGGTGGTGCTGGGCACGACCGATTCGAAGAAAGGCGCCGGCAATCTGGCCGGTCTTGCCATCGGTCTGACGCTCGTGCTGGTACACATCGTCTGCATTCCCGTGACCGGTACTTCGGTCAATCCGGCACGCTCCATCGGCCCGGCCATCTTCGCGGGTGGCGAGGCTCTCTCACAATTGTGGCTCTTCATCGTCGTACCTTTCATTGGTGCGGCACTGTCGGCTTTGGTGTGGAAATGCCTGACAGAATGCAGAAAAAGCGTAAAAGAAGATGACGAAATAATCTAACCCTACAACTGATAAATCTATGAACAAGACGGAATTGAAACAGGCTACGGCAGCCGTGAGCGGCCTGAGCCTGAAAGATGTGAGTTTGGCATTGGCCGGCGTACTCCATGTTATTGAGACAACCCTGCAACAAGGCGACAAGGTAGTTGTCCCCGGATTCGGCGCATTTGTCTTGAAGGAGCGTTCGGCACGCATGGGACGCAACCCGCGCACGGGTAAACAGATCGAAATTGCAGCCAAGAAGGTCGTGAAATTCACACCGGGCAAGAATCTGACGATTACAGATAAACCGCGCAAGAGAAGTGCGGCAAAGAAAAAATAAGAACAACTGATTCTCAAAATTTGAATTAAACATGAAAATCTTTACTAAAGGTCTTATGACCGCAGCCTTGGCCCTCATTGCGGTAGGCGTCATGGCTCAGGAAAATGGCAACCGCGATGCCAACAACAAGATCGTGCGCGGCCCGTATGAAACCAATCGTTTCTTCGACAACATCTTTATCGGTGTTGCGGGCGGTGTGAATATTTATCACGGCGAGAACGACTCCTACGGGAAGTTCGGCAAACGCCTCGCTCCGGCATTCGACGTGAATGTCGGCAAATGGATCACCCCGTCGGTGGGCCTTCGCATCGGCTATTCGGGCATTCAAGCCAAAGGGTGGACGAACCTGCAGAACGGTGTTTACGCGAAAGGTTCGGCTGGAGACAACATGTACGACGAGAAGTTCGGCGTGTCGTATCTGCACGGCGACTTCATGTGGAACTTCTCGAATGCCGTTAGCGGCTATAAGGAGACGCGCACGTGGAATTTCGTGCCGTTCATCGGCGCAGGCTGGGCCCGCTCCTACGGAAACAATGCTTACGACAACGAATTCGCCGTGTCGGTCGGTCTGTTGAACAATATCCGCCTGTGCAACCTGCTCGACCTGACTATCGAAGCGCGTCACATGTTTGTGAACCAGCGTTTCGACGGTGTGGCACGCGGCAGTAAAGCCGAGGGCATGACTTCGGTGACGATGGGCCTGACATTCAAGATCAACCGCCGCAACTTCAAGCGGGTGCAGGCTCCCGTGGACGTTACGCCTTACCTGAACCGTATCGAGGCGCTCAAAGACGACAACACAACACTTGCAGGTAAAAATAAGGCTCTTGCCGACGAAAATGAGGTACTGCGCAACCGTAAACCCGAGACCGTCACTGTTGCCGGAGCATCGACCGTGTCGGCATCGCCCGTGGCGCTGTTCTTCGGTCTGGGCAAGGCGACGCTCGACAAGAAAGAGCTGACGAATTTGGAGTTCTATGTGAAGAATGCCATCAAGGCCGACAAGAACAAGACCTTCACGTTGATCGGTTCGGCTGATAAAGATACTGGGACAAAAGAGATAAACCAGCGTTTGAGCGAGCAGCGTATGCAGTATGTCTACGAGCTGTTAGTCAATAAGTACGGCGTATCTCCCGAACGTCTGGTGAAGAAAGCCGAGGGCGACATGAACAACCGTTTCGCCGAACCTGAGCTGAACCGTGCGGTGATTGTGGAATAGGGTAAAACAGTCTTCGATTGGATTGCTCCGGAAGGTGCTGAATGGAGAGGAATAGAGAAAGTTATCTTCCGGAGCCTTTCCTGACTATAATAGGATAGTTCTATTCTGGTGAATTTGAAAAAAATCGTCATTTATAAAAAAATGATAGATGAAACAAAGTTATATTGCTCCCGATATTGGGATTGTGGATGTTGCAGTCGAGGCGGGTTTCGCCATATCGGGCGAATCGACCGTTGGTCATTACGATGACGAGACCGGCGAGAATGAAGATTATTGATTGCCATGCAAAAATTGAAACCTACATATATGGCGGCCTGCGCGATGTTGGTGCTTGGTAGCTGCCGACAGGGTGCAGAATCTCTTCCGATTGCGACACCTGCCACCGTGCAGTTGAATGTCCATGCATCGCGGTCGGATGCGGCGGATGCCGTTCCACAGTCGCGCGCCGTTCTGGACTCCGGGGCTTCCCGTTGGGAGATCGGTGACCAAATCGCCGTTTATGCCGATTCTTATGCCGCATCGTCAGCTTCACAGGCAACCCTTCGTGTCCAGACCTTGACCGACGACGGACAAGGTGCGTACTTCGCAGGCGAGGCTGCGAGGCCCACGCCGACAGATACCTTCTACGCCGCTTATCCGGCTTCGGTCGCGGTTGATAGTGACGAGGCCGTGTTCACGATTCCCGCGTCGCAGACGTCTACCGCTCGTCCGCAGTTGATGATGATTGCCCGCAGCGCGGATAATACGCCTTCGGAAGATATCTATCTGACATTCGAGCCTGCGAATGCATTTCTGCATATCACGCTCGACGAGGCGGTCACAGGCTTGACGGCGGTTATGGTCGAGGGTTGTGAGGGCGAAGTGCTTACGGGCGATTACACCTGCCGGTTCGATGATGGGACTACGCGGATGTCCGCTTCGGGCACGACCCGCATTACGGTCGCGAATCCCTCGGGCGACTTCTATGTCGCATTGCCTGCCGTGACGCTGAATAAAGGTTATCGGCTGACTTTCTATCGGGGCTCGGAACGGATGATCAAGACCTACGGTTACGACACGGGCAAGACTTTGACCAAAGGCGGTGTTTACGGCGTGAACATCGGATCTTTCACGCCGGTCTCGGCCGATCTGTCGGGTGTCTATACCAATTACGACATCTACCGCTTACAGGGAGCAGCTGCCGCCAATGCGCTGGACGGAATGACAATCTTCGCAGATAATATAATCGTGCGCGGCGTGCCCTCGAAACTCATTGATGAGGTGTCGCTCCGCATTGACGGAGAACAGGTGCCCGTAGTCTTCGATTCTGCTGGGGCGGACGGTGTGGTCTACAAGGTTGTGGACGGCATCAAAACTTTTGTGAAAAACGCACGGGCGGATTATGCTGTTGCGGCGACGATCACCGTGGATGGACAGAACTGTGAATACACGAGAACAGTGTCGGTGACTGGGCTGCCCTTACGATATGAATTTTTATGCGAACAGCAACGACGACTACGTTGTGACACAGCAGGGGTGGTCTCTGTACGACCATGCATGGCAGGCCGGCGCGGCTGGCTCCAAAGGAGGGCTGGGGCTGACGAGCCTCAACAGTTACGGCATTTCTCCGGCATTCAATATCCCCGACGATACGAATATCTCGGCGCACGGACAATATTATCTCTATTCGGCGAATTTCTTCCGTCCGCCGACCTCGTATTTTCGTGCCGATGTGACGGACAGCCCGACCGTACCGGGGCAAACTTCGACGCCCGTATCTATTAAGGCATCGGCAATGTATCCTGCTCAGGCTTCGCGTTCGGATTTTAGTTGGAATCTTACGTTCACGCACGAAAAGAATCGCTTGTCCCTCTCCCGTGCGACGAATGCGGATGGCCGCATTATGATTTACAATGTTTACGTGAATTATCGGTAAACGATATTTTTCCCAACGGCAATGAGAGAAATTGCCTGATTATGACCGCCGTGCTGGACAGGATTCAAATGGAACAGATTGCTCCGGCTCGGAAGAACGGCCATGGAAGAGCGGCGAAGGGATACAGAACCCCGAATTGAACTGTGGTACGGGCCGGCCGCTTCAGTTATCACTTGTCGGATGAGGGAATGAGACTGACAATATCTGATTATGGCGCACAAGGGTTTCATAAAAATGCAGAACGGCAGACAACCGGACAGAGAAGCCGTGAAACGTTTGCAGCAAACAGGGATTCCGTTGAAAAGCATCTTCATAGAATCTAAATTCCGGCTGGATGCCGAATGGTTGCGTAACGGCGATCATCTGACGGTGTACTCGCTTGCCGAATTGTTCGACAGGCCGGATTCCCTGCTGCACATTTTGGCGACAATGATTACCCGTAAAATCCATCTACATGCCCTCGGCGATCCGTGGTACGACACGGATACGAAAACGGTACAGCAGCATATTTGCGGCCTTGCCAGATTGTCCGGTTCAACAGCGGATTACAGCAGGTTTTTGTCGCTCAGTCAAAAGAAACTTCGCGGTCGACCATGCGGCTTGACTTCGAAATCATTGGCTAAATGCAAGGCTTGTGAGAAACTGATGCTTACGGCCCAACAACCGCTGCTCGACATATTGAAGTCTCAAAATCTTAGCTACGCCACATGGCGGCGGTATGTGAGGGATTATCAACCGAAGCAGATACGAAAGAACAAAAAACTATTCAACTAATCAAATTCTTACTATGAAGAAAATCCTTATCATGGCCATGTTTGCAATGGCATTTACATCGATTCAAATGGCATCGGCTCAAGGCTGGTGGATCGGAGGTAAATTGGGCTACTGGCACGACAAATCCGGTGATACCAAGACCAATACTTTCTCGATCGCTCCCGAAGCCGGGTATGACTTCAACAAACATTGGTCGGTAGGAGCTGCGTTCGGGTTCGATCTGGGCAGCGTAAAGGTCGGTGATGCCGATTCCCAGTCGGAAAACGTATTTGTCATTGCTCCCTATGCCCGTTACAAATACTACCAAACCGGGATTCTCACTCTTTTTGTGGACGGAGGTTTCGGTATCGCAGTAGGAGATCGGGACGGCTTTCAGGTCGGTGTCACACCGGGGCTTGCGTTGAGCATTACGGATCATTTCAGCTTTCTGACCTCGGTGGGATTTTTCGGGTACAAGAAAGATTACTATAACGGCGGTAATGGCAGTGGCTTCGGGGTGCGGCTCGCTTCGTCGGATCTCAAATTCGGATTCTACTACTCGTTCTAACTAACACTCAAAATCATTCCTGCGCGCTGCGTCCATTTTATGGTGATAAGATGGAACAAAGCGAGTGGGAAGGATTTGTAAATAATCAGAAACGATGAACAATGCTGACACAGAAAGCGATCTGACATGTACAGGCGTAGCCTTGATGGTTTTAATTACGTTTTTGATGCTTGTGCTCACGGTATTGATTGCATACTGTAATGACTAAAATACACTTAACTATTTTAGTTGTCACACCGCTATGTTCCGTCGCCTGCATCTCAGCGTAGAATGGGATAAATAGTCGGAATGGGTCACGCCGCCTTTGTCTTGCCCGATATTTCTGCGGTTCTGACTGTTCCGTCATTCGGGAGCCGTCCCTTGGAATTGTCGGGAACAGGCTGCCAATCGAATATCTCGATGAGTATATGGCTTATCGGTTTTCCGGAATCGGAAGCTCGATCTTTACCGCTATCTACGATATGACGTATGATGATCCGGTTCGGGAGGCAGGTTGTCAGAATTCTGCCATTTGATCGTTCAGACGGCTCCCGTTGCACTCGGCGGTATCGTCGAGTTCTCCGGTTTGGAGTATGCGGCGATAGTGAAATATATCGATAACGACGGTTTGATAACTATGATGTTTGTGTGTGGATTGTATTCGATCACTCGCTTCCGAGAAGATGTTTCCGATGGAGAAACATAAAAATATGATATAAATAGACGATAATAATTGTATAGTAATTGTTATAGGCTGAAATTATTTATGCCCTTGTACTGATTCTCTGCATCCGGCCGCCGCCTTTGGCCGGTCTGCTCCATGTTTGGATTTATGGAGAAGAGAGATTTTATGCAGTATCGATTATTATCCATTCATATATCGTATTATGACTGACATATACAATTGCCGGTTTCTAGCTATGTTGCAGGAATCCGGTTCAGATTCATTCGTACGAAACGATGTCGAGTCTGCGTATAGGGAGTTTCGAGATATGCTCGTCGTTATTTCCGACTCATCTGAGAATTACACTTCCCTATTCAGACTTTTGACTGACCTGCACGTCCGGTTGCAGCTTTTAAATGCCTTTGGCAATTCGCAACAGAGGTTTAAAAAAAAATATGCCCATCTATTTTTATCTCAGGCTGGCTCGACGTAATACGGAAGCCGAATTGCGTTTGCTTGATCGCCGGGTCTCGAATCCGGAGTTATTCGCCTCGTCGCCAGCGCATCCTTCGACGCTTCATTGGGCGCACCGTGCGATCGACCTGTCTGAATTACTGACTTATTTGGATCGAGACGATGCTTTTGCATATGCCGATGGCCGTAAGGCATCCTTTTCAGAGGTTGTCCGCGAGGTAGAATATTTTCTCAATGTCCGGTTAGGAGATCCGCGCGACGTGAAACGCTGTGTTTTGCAGCGAAAATATAAACAGACAGCTTATCTGGACAAGTTGCGTGGAATAAATTCGAAATAAATTCGAATCGAACCGATTTTACACTAAAGGTTTGCAATTAAACATTATCCGCGTGGATATCCACGCGGATAGTTTTATTAGCATATAGTCCGGAATTTTGTTGCTGGATAAAAACCAAAGATTATGAGTAAAGATAAAACAGTACGAGCGCTGAACCGAGAAATCGAGCAATTGCGTCGTAGCGTCGAAATGCTCGGTACGATGCCGGAAATAAACCTTCAGGAACTATATGTCGCTAAGAAATGCGCAGCCCGTATGCTGGGTGTTTGTTACCGGACGTTGGAGCGATGGTACAATTCGGGATATATAGACCGTATCCGAATCGGCGGGCGGATTTATTTTCCGAAGAAGGAGTTGTTGCGTGTAGCTCAACTCTATGAGCAGGGTATCTCGACGCTTTCGGAACAAAATCGACCGCAGACTCTCACCGAACTATATGCCAAACAGCAGCATCGTATCGGTCGCAGAATATGAATTATATGCTCGAAATAAAACTTTTCTACGATTGGCTCGAAACGCACGAACTTTCTTCGATGGGCATTACGTTGTGGCATGCGCTGATGCAGGTGGCGTCGCGCAGCGGTTGGCGGGAAGAGTTGCAAATTTCACTTTCGACGCTTATCGGTCGTACTTCTTTGTCGAGAACATCGATTTATAAGGAGCGGGAGATTTTGAAAAAATACGGACTGGTTGACTACCGGAGTCTCGGAGGCCGTCATGCCGGAATCTATGCGATGAAAAGTTTCGAGTTCCGTGTCGCGTCCGCCGCACGAACACAAACAAGGACGCAAACGTATGAACACGGCGAATTTGCATCCTCGATTGCGTCCGCCATGCGAACACAAGCCGGAACACAAAGGGGGAACATATATAGACTGAACTATACGAATGATGAAAAAGAAAGAAAAAATGTCGCAGGCTCGCCTGCTCCGGTGTCTACGGACACTCCATCCGCAAAAAGAAAAAAAGTTGCGCGAAAAAAAGAAAAATGCGTTTCCCCTTTTTTCGATGCAGATACGTGGCTCGAAGGGCTTGATGAACCTTGGTGCAGCGCGATGCGAGCTTGGTCGAATTATAAGCGCAGTCGTCGGGAATGTTATAAGAGCGAACTTTCGGCCCGTAGGTGTTTGGCTCGTCTCAAACACCTTGCAGCCGATAATCCGCATACAGCCTATCAGATCATCGATCAAAGTATTGCGAATAATTGGGCCGGGTTGTTCCCGTTGCGGGGAGGAGCTCTTTTGCATCGAGAGCTGCCCGTTACGCAAGGACAACATCTCGGTCACATCATTTATCCTTCGACCGACGAACGCACCCGACGATTGCTGGAAAAACTCGACCGCAAATGAAAAATGGGACAAAGACCTCTTTCCGCGAATAGCGTCCGCCCTATTTTCACACGACAAAAACAACATACCGCATGAACCGGATCGCATCGCTCATCGACCGCATGGTCGCGGATAAACGCCTCGTCGTCCGCTCGCCGTATAACTTTTCGTGGGGCGACAGGGACTATTGCGAGGGCCTGTTCTGCGAAATCTTCCGGAGGGTCGACACCTCGATCGTGCGCTACCGCCACCTGCCCGAGTATGCCGGAGTCGTCGATTGGATGACTTCTACCAAAGGGCGCGGGCTGCTGCTCTACGGCGACTGCGGACGGGGCAAGAGCATCATTTTGACGGGCGTCGTTCCCGTGCTGCTGGCGATGAAGGAACGGGTGACGGTCGCCATTCATGCCGACGAATTCTCCAAGCCTTACGACCTTGCTCTTCGGACGGCCGGATACGATGCACGTATGACTAACCTTGATTACCTGACCCGCACGGCTTATCCCATTATCGACGAGTTGGGCGTCGAACCGCTTGTGAACGACTACGGCGAGAAATACGAAGGGTTCAACCGTGTCATCAACGCTGTCGAACGTTATTTGCGACCGTTGTTCCTCTCGACGAACTTGACCCGCGAACAATTGCTTCGTCGCTATGGAGAACGGACTTTCGACCGCTTGACGCGCCTGTGCCGTCCGGTGAAGTTCGAGGGCGAAAGCCTTCGCTGACAATCAAAACGAATACGATATGAAATTGCAACGAATCATTCATCATTTGGAAGATGGGCGCCGCAAGTATGTGACCCATAATGGCGAGATGGAGAAGTGGACGGAGGTTGAGATCGAAAATCTTCGCCACAATGCGGAACGATATGGCCCTGCAGCCTATACTGCCGACTTCGCCAAGTATGGCATTTCCGCATGTGAGTTGCGCGAACGCTATCCTGGTGCGAAGATCGTCCGCATCATAGGTTTCGAGACCGAAGATCATGATCTGCCGTTGAATCCCGAAATTATTTTCTGACTATGCCGCACCTTAAACGCACTGTCTGTCGTCCGTGGATGCCGGAGCACAAACCGCAGTCGGGACGCCGCCATGCCAATACGGAGTTCTACCAGTCTACCGTATGGCGGAAACTGCGTCTGGTCAAATTGGAGCAGCAGCCTCTGTGCGAGGAGTGCCTGAAACGCGACCGGCATACGCCGGCGCAAATAGTCGACCATATTGTCCCGATCAATCGGGGCGGTGCACCGCTCGACTTGAAGAACCTGCAGTCCCTCTGCAACCGCTGCCATAACAGCAAGAGTGCACGGGAGCGAAGATAACCGATGTCGAACCGTTAAAAAATGCCTATGATGTAAAACGAGCAGGCGGTGCGCAGCTCTGAATCGATTGATATAATACGAATTAAACGATAACGGGGAGATCGGCTGTTGGAAATAATTGCTTTGTGCTGCCAGCTTTTTTACCATAGACTTCAACGACCATGCGAACGACCCTTAATTTGAATGAAATCATCACCGAATGGCTTTCGGAGAGCGACATCCGACCTTCGACCAAACAGGATTACCGACGCAAAATCGCGTTGTGGTTCCGGTGGTTGCCGACCCACGATGTCGATACTCACTCGCCGGAGCGTCGGCATGTGTTGGAGTATAAACAGTATCTGCAAGCCGAGGGTAAAAGCGTCTATACCGTAAATAGTCTCATTACGATCCTCAAGCTCTTCTACGGGTTCTGCGAGCGGTGCGGCTATTATGACAACATCGTTGCAGGGATCAAGAGCAGCAAGCATCATACGGCGTACAGCAAACTGCCTCTTACGGCGGAGCAGGCATTTCGGCTCTTGGAGAGCATCGATACCGGGACGATGATCGGCCGCCGTGACCGACTGATGATTTCGTTGATGCTGTTCAATGGGCTTCGTACTTGCGAGGTGGAGCGTATCGATATCGGTGATTTTTCGAAGCGCGAGGAAGAGCCGATTCTCTATATCCAGCGCAAGGGCCGCATGGACAAGAACGATATCGTCGTGCTTCATCCCGATACGGTCGAACTGTTCGAAGCGTATCTCGCTGAACGGGATTTCGATGACGACACGCCGCTCTTCGTATCCCATAAGGCACAGTGCGACAACCGGCTTGTGCGACAGACCATCGGACGTATTATCAAGCAGCGATTAGCCCGCATCGGCATCTCGCACTCGAAGATCTCAGCGCATTCACTGCGGCATACATTCGGAGCGTTGATGGTCGAGCAGGGCGTGGACATCGAAACGATCAAGGATATGATGGGACACTCCGATACGAAGACCACGCGCATCTATATTGAGATGGCGCAGCAGCGACGACTGCTTCATCACTCGCCGTCGATGATCGTAGGAGATGCGATACTCAAAACGGCGATAAATCGAGATGATGATTGAAGTACAGTGAATTAATGAATTACGCCAACTCTTTGACACGTAAAACTTTGGCGATTTTCGCAACTATTTGGAATTCAATACATGAACATCAAAGAGTTCCGTGATCGAGGTAGTACCTTTCGTCGGACAGGTCGGCGAGCCTTGAAGCGACGGGTAGGGGTTGAAATTCCTCCTAACCTCACGAAAACCAATCGCGCCCCAAGTCTTCTGTACGCGCGTGCAGAATTGAGGGGAATGGGAAAATCCGTATTGCGAAAATAAGGGCTCTTTGAAATACCGGACGGAATCAATACTCGATCTTGAAATAGTCGAGTATTGCCTTGTAGTTGTCTTGTGCTGTCAGGCAGGTGTCCGTAAGATACTCCCGAACTTCCGGCCAGCGTTGCAGACCGCGATAATAAAACATCTTCAAGTCATCCGTAATGATGAACGGTACGATACCGTTAGCCAGACACTCCTTGAACATTACGAGCCGTCCCACACGTCCGTTGCCGTTCTGAAACGGGTGGATCATCTCAAAGCGCTGGTGCAGATCGAGGATATCTGCCAGCGTTTTCTGCCGCTTGGCATTGTACTCGGCAAGCAGCGCTTTCATCTCCCGGCAAACATTCTCGGGTGCGGTCGTTTCGTTGCCGCCTACCTCGTTGGGCAGGCGTTTGTAGGCACCGACGGCAAACCACTCCTTGCGGTTGTCTGAGGTGCCTGATTTGAGTATGGCGTGCAGTTCCTTGATCAGCGACTCGGTCAGCCGCTCTTCGGCGCGGTCGATAACGAGGTCGATGCAACGGAAGTGGTTCGTCGTTTCGATAATGTCGTCTACACAGACGCTTTCGTCCTCGATGCCAACAGTGTTGGTCTCGAAGATATAGCGTGTCTGGTCGTGCGTCAGTCGGCTGCCCTCGATATGGTTGGAGTTGTAGGTCAGATCGATCTGAGTCTTGTGGTAAATGCCGCCTTTGAGCTGCATGGCCTTTTGCTCGCGCAGTGCGGTAAGTAACGGCGACAGCTTCGAGCGGCGACGTTTGCGCGCGGGCAAAGCGGCATTGGCAGGAATGTTCCATGTTTTTCCCGTGAGGAATGCGCCCTCGATTTTCCCTGCGGCGCAATAGTTCCGCGCCGTGCGCTCCGAAATGCCATATTTCTCGGCGAATGCAGTTACTGAAATATATTCCATATGTTCCTGTTATCGGCAAATTTGATTCCGATTTCGATGTCAAAGATAGCAATATTTGCCGGTATCGGCAAATTATAAATAGAATTTTATTAGATAATGAAATGTGTTGAAATGACGAAAGGTCGCAAGAAACTGCCTAATGAATTGAAATCCTTACGGGGTACGAATCAGCCGTGCCGGATGACCGGTAATGCAGCTCCTGTGGGAACTGCCCTCATCTCTTTGCCTCGCTCCGGTTTGAAAGGCTCGGCGAAAAAGGTATTCGATGTTGTGGCGACGGAGTTGATCCATAAATGCCTGCTCGACGTCGTCGGTGTGGACTTGGTCGTCGCCTATGCCCGCGAAATGGGATTGTATCATGATGCGATGCGGGAGGCAGATACGGAAGGTTTTATCCTCGAAATCGAAACGAAATTCGGCACGACGAAGATCGTCAACCCCAAGCGCAAGGTCGCGGAATCGGCGCTTGCCAATGCCAAGGCACTCGCTGCCGAGTTCGGATTGACGCCGGCCAGCCGCAGTCGCTTGGCGGCATTGCTTTCGGATAATGCTCCGAAAGACGACTTCACGGAATTCGAGGAGATAAAATAATTTATTGCATATAATGAAAGCCGACAAGAAATATCCCGCCGAACTCTATGCCGATCAGGTATGCTCCGGTGCGATCCCCGTCTGCGAATATGTCCGGCTCGCCGTCGAGCGTTACTACGCCGATCTCGACCGTTCGCTCGACAAGGGATGGTATTTCGATAAGAAAGCCGCTCTGCGCGCTATCCACTTCATCGAGAAACTCAAACACACCAAAGGTGAGTGGGCGGGGCAACGCTTTCGGTTGGAGCCGTGGCAACAGTTCGCCCTGTGGAATATCTTCGGATGGAAAAATGCCGACGGTACGCGTCGCTTTCGATACGCTTATATCGAGATCGCTCGTAAGAACGGTAAGACTGCATTATCCGCCGGCGTCGGGTTGTATATGCTCTTCGCCGACGGCGAGAGCCGCCCGGAGGTTTACTCGGCGGCCACGGTCAAGGATCAGGCGAAAATCTGCTTTTCGGATGCCGTGGAGATCGTCAAGGCGACCGATCTGAAAAACTACCTCACGCCATACCGAAACTCGATCGTCTATGAGCTGAAGGGCGGTACGATGAAGCCCTTGTCGTCGGATTACGGCACGCACGATGGTCTGAATCCGAGTTGCGGCATCATCGACGAGTTCCACGCCCATAAGGACAGCGGAATGTTCGACGTCATCAAGTCGGCTTTCGGCGCACGGCGGCAACCGTTGATGTTCATCATCACGACGGCGGGCTTCAACAAGTCGGGGGCCTGCTACGCCTATCGGGAGAATGTCATCAAGGTGCTGCGCGGCATCAATCGGGACGACTCGCTTTTCGGCATCATCTATACGCTCGACGACAAGTCGGAGTGGGATGATCCGAAGATGTGGATCAAATCGAACCCCAATCTCGGCGTGAGCTTGAGTACCGATTACCTCGCCGATCAGGTCAAGGATGCCAAGAACCGTCCCGAAGCCGTCCGCAACGTGATGACGAAGAACGTCAACCTATGGGTGGATGCCGAGTGGACATGGATTTTGGACGATGCGTGGATGCGCTGCGTCGGTACGACTGATCCCGCCGACATGAAAGGCTGTGCCTGCTGGGGCGGTCTCGACCTTTCGAACGTCTCTGACATCACGGCTTACATCCTGCTCTTCCATGAGAATGACCGCTTTCAACTGCTGCCGTTCTTCTGGATCCCGGAAGCGAAAATGCAGGAAAAGATCAAAAAGGAGAATATCAACTACGACCGGTGGGTGGCCGAGGGGTATGTTACCGTCACGTCGGGCAACGTGATCGACTACGATTTCGTCAAGGCGGATATTCTGCGTATCGTAGCCGACTATGACCTGCGGACATCGGCTTACGACCGCTGGAATTCCTCGCAGACGATCATCGACTTGCAGAACGAGGGGATGGAATGCAACCCCTTCGGCCAGGGCTACGGTTCGATGTCGGCCCCGACGAAGGAGTTCGAGAAATTGGTGCTGACCGAAAAGATCGAACACTTTGACAATCCCGTTCTTCGATGGATGCTTGCATCGACGGTCGTCAAGACCGATCCGGCGGGCAACATCAAACCCGACAAGGAGCGCTCGACGCAGAAGATCGACGGCATCGTCGCCTCGATCATGGCGCTGGGCGAGTGGATGACCGCACAGTCGAACGACGAGAGCAACCCCTATGAAGGCAGAGGATTATTAACCTTATAACACGATACGATTATGAGCAACAGAAAAATGAATCGAAAGCAGTACCGGCGTTATCACTCGCCGGTCATCGCGGCCGAGCGCGAGAAGGTCGAGGCAGAGCTGAAAGCAATGAATCCCCTCGAACCCGAAGTGCGGCATTTCCTTTCGTTCGAGGGGTTTGCGGAACTATACCTCCGTATGCGCGACCTCTATCCGACACAGTTGGAGGCTTACGAGCGATTGGAGGATTTCTACATCTCCATCACCGGCAAACGCAGGTACTCGGAATTCAGTTCGTTTCGGAGGATACTAACTAGAATGAAAAAATTCATTCCTTGATACAATCGGTTCTCCATAGTAAATTATAGGAAATTTTTATGTAAAGGAATGAAAATTCGTATTTGATAACTAATGTCGCAAGGATAATTTCAGCATCAGTTCCACATAACTCTTTGGAAGATTGGATAGAAATATATGCATTCTTGTCCAGGTGTAAATATATCTAAAATATACCCTAAAATGTACTTTTTTCGGATTCGACATTTCATCAAAAATTGCTTTTCTTGTTACATTTGTTATTCTATAAAAATAGAAAACTAAAAACTATGCCCTTGAAGAATGTCTCTCCGGAATTATGTATAACACAGCAGATCAGCTGTCCGCTTTTTACACCGCAGTGGGCAGTCGGATTCGAGGATTTGTATTTGCCGGAATCGGGATCTTATTTTTCGCATAATACATCTGATAATTATATGCTATTCGTATTGGATGGAAAAATAACCTTGACTTTTTGCCAATATCAGAACAAACTTTTCGAAGCTGGAGAGATGTTTTTTCTTCCCCGAAATATGGATTTTAGCGGAAAGGTGCTCGATTCGGCACATTTAGTTCTCCTGAAGTATAATGGAGTTAAATTCCCGTGTCTGGAAGAGCGTATTCGTCGGTTGATAGAAAAAAAAGCGAAAGGATCATACAGTTGGGATAAGATACAGATCAAAGAGGAAATGAGGCGTATTATAGAGGATTTGATCCATTACCATGAGTATGGTCTTTCTTGCAGTCATATCTATCTTATAAAGGCACAGGAAATCTATTTGATCCTCAAACATTTTTATACCGATGACGAACGTATTCGATTTAATTATCCGTTCATCGGATATAATCCTGATTTCACGGAAGCGGTAATAACGAATTACATGCACATGCGAACCGCAGAAGAACTTGCGGCTTATTTGGGATATGGGATAAAGACGTTCCGTAAACAATTTAAGGCTAGTTTTGGAATCACTCCTTATAAATGGATGCAGCAACAGATGGCACTCCAGATTCGAAGCAAACTGATGAAGAAAGAAATCCCATTGAAGCAAATCATGTTCGAGTATAGATTTACGACCACCTCGCATTTCATCATTTTTTGCAGGAAACATTTCGGCGGAACTCCCATGGAAGTCCGGAATGGCAAGGTTCCGGAAACGCCTCCGCTGGTAGGGCGTAACGCGAGTGTGGATATGACAAGGATACTGCCCGTCGGATAGTCCGGCATTTTTGCTAATCAAAATCTCAAACAAGATTCTAAACCACCTGTTAATATGCTAAACTATGGTTTTAAACAATTTATCTTTCATTTTCATGGGGGGGGGTAATGCAATGTTGAGCCTTTTTGCCAATTATCAAACGTTACTTGTCATTGCGTTAATAGGATTCGTAGCAGGTGTTCTGGTTGCTGTTTTTATGGGACATCGTTACCGGGGAGTACTACATGCCTTGCAAAAAGCTTACGACTTGCTTCACCATCAAGAACAACGTCGGAAAACAATCGTCGAAGAACTTCCCGTTGGGTTGGAAGTTTATGACATGAACGGTATACTGTTGCGCCGTAATCGCCAAGTTTGTAAGATCTTGGGAGAACCGGTTGATTGTCAGAATACGTTATTGACGAATCCTCAGGTTCCGGAGCGTATTCGGCAGGCTTTCGAAGCCGGGGGGCAAATCCGCACTGATTTTACATATCGTCCTTCCGATCTTGCTGTGGATCGCAATGAGAAACGAGTGGAATGCCACGGGGTTCCCGTACGGGATAGTAAAGGCCGGAACATCAATTATATTTTTATTTTGACTGACCTTACAGAGCGATATATGCAGAATCGCCGAGTCGAACAAAGTCTGCGCATCGCGCAGGAGGCGATGCGGGCTTCCAATATCGTACTCTGGCGGCTGAACCGTCGGACGGGAATGTTTACCTCTTATAATGATCCGATTTCCGGCTACGACAACAATCGGCAGATTTCTGCCGATGAGTATTTTTTATATATGCATCCTGATGACCTGGAATTGTGTCGGGAGAAACATACCCAGATGCTTGCCGGCACAATCGAAGAGTTTGAAATTCATATTCGCGTTAAAACACCGGAAGATGAAGAGTGGCAATATTGTACTGTCAGCGGTAGCGTTTTTAGCCGTAATGAGAATGGAGAACTGCTTGAATACGTAGGAGTTCGCAGAAATAACACGCGCTATTTATCCTTGTTGCGACAGAATGACTTGATTCTTAATAATACCAACTCCGGCTTGATTTACCTGACTCCGGATTATATCGTCCAATGGGAGAATGTATCCGCACGCAAAGATTTCCTGTATGAAGGGGCTTATGCAAAAAAGTGTAAGTGTTTTAAAACGCTTGGCTTGGAGCAGCCTTGTGAACATTGTGTCATGTCGCGTGCACTTGCCAGCGGGCATACCGAACGAAAGATCTTTGAACATACAGGTAAAACGGTTGAAGTTTTTGCAACTCCTGTCCGGAATTCGAAAGATGAAATCGAAGGAGTGGTATTGAGACTCGACGACATCACCCAACGGCAGAATATGATCCGTGAACTGCACAAGGCTAAGTTGCAAGCCGAACGTTCGGATAAGTTCAAATCGGCATTCTTGGCCAACATGAGTCATGAAATCCGTACGCCGCTTAATGCCATCGTAGGCTTTTCCGAATTGCTCACTACAACAGAAAATCTGGAAGAGAAAAATGAATTTATAAAAATCATCCGGCATAATAACAATCTGTTATTGCAGATTATCGGCAACATTCTGAATCTCTCGAAAATCGAAGCCGGATATCAGGATCGTTATCCGGAAAGATTCGATCTCACCGATCTTTTTGACGAACTCAAGGTATTGGCTGCCAATCAGAATTCCAATCCGGATGTGACGCTCTTGTGTGAGAATCCTCATGCGCATTGTTATGTACAATTGGACAAAAACCGGTTCTCGCAGGTTATGTTCAACTATCACTAACGCCATTAAATATACACCATGCGGTACGATCCGGTTTGGCTATGAGTGTTGTGATGGAGGTATTCGTCTTTATGTCGCCGATACCGGCATCGGTATCTCCGAAGCCAATCAGTCTCGTATCTACCAACGGTTTGATAAATTTAATGATTTTGCACAGGGAACAGGGCTGGGACTCGCTATTGCCAAGGCTTTGACTGAAGCTGCCGGGGGATATGTTGGGTTCGAATCACATGAAGGGAAGGGATCGATCTTCTGGTCGTGGGTTCCTTGCGAAATATCTATGACTAGTCGGAGTATGAGTCCGAAATAGCAGCTGTTTCTGCATTCATATGCGAGTTTAAATTTCTGAAAGTCTACGAATTCCTAATGCCGAAGACAATTAACTTTCAAAAGTAAAGTCTCGGATAGGAACCAATATCGTCTAAAGATAGAAAATGATTACCGGCCTGTCGCAACAGTAAGTGTCGGCCTTGTCACTGTAAAACAGACCAATGACCGGCCGACACTCATGTGTCAGAGGGGGAAGCCCTCTAAAATAAAAAAATGGGGATGGGATTGAACTCAGTGACGCCTCTCTGTTCCGGAATGGAAGAATTCAGTTCTGTCGCCCATCCCCATTATTTACATCTAAGAAATCATATATCTATAACCTAATTTGCGCTTGAATACATCTTTTATTTTTCGTAGATCTGACTGGTGAAATAATCGATCTGAACACACCTGACCGGGCGAGCATCGGATTTCGGTGCAAAATTGAACGGTTGGTTGTCTTTGCTGGTGATCCAGACTGTGCCGCCGTAATATGAGGTGTTTTTACCCGTGCTGTCATTCGCCGTCTGAGCATTCAACGAGGCTGTCCAATACCGTAATGCCATAGGGCTGTCGTTGTTGAAAGAAGTGTTGTTCTCTTGCAAAGCCGAAACGCTCGGATAGAACGAATCGTTCCCTTCTTCGATAAAATAACCGCCGTTGATGTCTCTTCCCGAGCTATTTTTCATCCAGTTGCCCAAATAATGTCTCCAAGAACCGACCAATTCCGATGTATCGTTGTTTGTCTTGCCCCAGATTCCGGAGATAGGCATCCGGTATCCGGGTGGACACGGGTCGAACACGGACTTATTGGCATCGACGGTTTCACGCGCCGATTGCTTGTAGGCTTCCGCCGACTCATTGGTGAGTATGCCGCCATTCCACAGCCTATTTCCGCGTGAAATATTCCGATTATTTGTAAACCAATCTTTTGCCAGAGCGTCTTTCCTTGGCATATATTTACTCGGATGAGCGATGCAGTAGGCGATGGCTGCGGCTTCTGCTTCCGCCGGAATCGCGCTTTGAGAGAACAGTTCCCATCCGGTGCCGTCGCCATGTCGCGCTCCTTCGATGTTGAAATTGTAGATGAACGGATCTTTGCGTCCCCACTGGTAGAACAGGCCGCGATCCTCGAAATCTACGGATGTACTATTGGTTTTAACGGCGGAATTGGCATTCCGTCCGGCGCCGAGATTGCGATCCATCATTTTGGTGGTCGGCGTTATGGCCGTACAGTTAATGATTGCCTCGGCATCTTCGGTCGACCAGATATGCCATGACCAAAGAACGGTATTATTGTTATCAACGATGGCGATGACGGCATTGCCTCCGGCGGTACCCGTTTTGAACGTGATATAACCGTCACCGCTGTAAACGGGAGCGCCGTCGATCACATTCGTATCTTGGGATGCATCAGTTGCATCCGTGGTGTTGGCTACCTCCCATATCAGTTGTGCGCGCTTCTGGGCGAGGATTTCTTGTTCTGTGAAATTACCTTTGATTGTAGCATATTCCGTTGCACTTGTTTTATAGCGGGTATCTACGCCGTTGCCGCGTACCGAGGTCTTGAATTTGTACGAGCCGCCGGGTTTTACGACATAACAGTTGGCCGAGCCGGATGCGGACAGATTGCGTATCGTCGACCAGCCGTTCCATTTGATCGCCATTTTTTTCAGTGCTCCGGGTGTCAGACTCATCGATTTTGTGGAGCTCTGTAGCATTTCACCGTTCGTCGTGATGATGCGTATCCGGAATTTGCCCGCTGCTATCGAAGAGTCTGTTCCGTTTACGACGAAATAGATACATCCGCCTTTAGATACATCTATCCGGTCGGTTTCCGAGGTTGCGTACCATGTTACATAATTCTCTCCCGAACGTGCCGTAACATGCGTAAAGGTCGGATACTCGTCAAAGGTTTTTTCACATTCAAAATCTCCGGATATGTAGTAACCTCCGTCACCGGCTGCAGCCATTTCGATGCGGGTCACTTGTTCACCTGCCGGTATTCCGAGGGCCGTAGCCTGTTCTTCCGAAAGGGCTGGAATCGTCAGGCGGATGATAGTGACTTTCGATTTCTGAAATCTAAGATTAATTCCGCCGGCAGGTAGTACGATCCCGTCAGCCGATTCGGCATAACTGCTTGATGTCAGATTCGAAATCATGAAATCGTAATTTTTACCGAAAAGATTGTAGCCGCCGGTCGACACTTTTCCACCTAATTGCACGGTTGGAATCGTTCCGAAAATGGTGTTGCTTGTATGGTTCGGGGAATACGGATAGTAAGCGTACCATTCGCAAGCGGTGTACCGATCTCCCTCCCAGTCGATAATCTCGGGGTGACTGGTAAACTCGCCTTCAAAAGTATGGGTTTCGGCGTTATACATGAACTTTCGGTTTTCCTGCAATACGACGCCCGATTTGTCCACGACATGCAGGCTGATAGCGTCGCCGTCTACCCATGTCATTGCTCCCGTTTCCTCGTCCAGACTGGTGCGGGTTCCGGGTGCTTCTGCGCCTAATGAAACTTTGAAAGTGCGGGCTGTGGGGTGGGGCAGGGCAGGTTCTTCGTCAATAGAATTTTCTGAACACGATGCGAATGCGGTCAGCGCAATGTACATCGACAAATAAATAATGGTCTTCATAATTAAAAATTCCTGTTATTTCTACCATTCGTCGCCTTCGTCCTCGACATTCTTGTCCGGAATATCGCCGTCGACTCCCGAACTCGCAAATCCGGCTTCAATACTTACAGTCACGATCTCTATTTGAGGAGAAATGTAGGTAGGCAAACATACCCCCCCCCGTGCATTTTTTTCAAAAACATTCATTTCGTTATTATTTGTTATTAGTTATCTGTTCATACTCCGATAATTATTGGACTCCGATCCCATCAAAATATTTAGCGATGGTTTCCATCAGAAATTTGGAATCAATCGGCTTTGTCATATAGTCATTGCAACCGACATGAAAGGCAGTCTCCCGATTCGAGGGAAGTATTGAGGCGGTCAGCACGATGATCGGAAGATCGGGTTTGAATTCCCGAATTTTTTCGATTGCGGTCAGTCCGTCCATGACTGGCATTTTCAGATCCATAAGAACCAGATCAACGGCCTGCTGCCGGACTGTTTCGACTGCTTCATATCCATTCATTGCATGAAGAACATTGTAGTTTTTACTGCGTAATAATATGTCAATAAACAGATAATTGCTTGCAACATCTTCGGCAACCAGAATCGTTTTCCCTTCCACTTTACGCTGGATAAAATTAAAACGCTGCAAAGTTACATATCTAACATAAGGCTGTCGGTATCAATTTAGGTAATAATTATACATATTCAGTCAATGTCACGATATATGCAGTTTTTTGAATTTATTATAATGACTTTGAATAATGCATCGATAGCTGTTTAGTTTGCTTTTGCGGATATTTCTCGGAAATTTAGAGTCTAGGACTTCACTCCTCGCTTCCCGAATAAGGAAGGGGCTGCCGGTTACGAACAGGCAGCCCTTGGTAATTTGAAAATCGAACTAGTCTGGTTTGTGGTCGTCCGTTTGCACCGGGCTATTGATTCGGGTCGGTTCAGACCGGATGATCAATTGCCGTATGAAGGTGGTATTCCATAGTATTGAGAGAGAGCGGCATTACTTTGATAAGTAAACATGGCGGTATTATACATATACGGATTGTTATATCCTTGCAATGCCGGATTGCCGTCTTCTTCTGCTGTAGGGAACGGAATAGTCCAGAAAAATGCTATACCATCGATATCGTAGGTGCCTTGATATCGTGAGTATCCGATGCCCTGCCAGCCTCGATCTACGCCGAGCCCCAGACGTTTGGCGTCAAAGAAGTTGATACCCTCGCCCCAGAATTCCACGCGCTTTTGAAGCATTATCTCGTCGAGCAAGTTCTCTCCGGAGGCTATGCATGTATAACTGCTGTCGGTGATCCGATGATTCATAATTTCTTTCAGGGTCGATCGGGCCTCTTCTTCCTGTTTCAGATGGTACTGGGCTTCGGCCTTGATGAAGTGCATTTCCTCGACACGCATGATTGGCAGATCGGTTGCGCAACCCGGGTAGGGGGAGGTATAATTTCCTGCATAGCAGCGGAATTTGATGCCCGGATAAATCCACGGCATTGCCAGAAATCCGTTGGCTACAGTTATTCTGTTGCGCAGCCATTGGGGATCGCTCGTAAGGCGGTAATTTCCCACATAAGTGTCGTCGGCGCTACGGAGCGTGTAGGCCCATTTGCCTGCTTCGTCGTCGTAATGGGTCTCTGTGGCGAAGAAATCGGGGCCGAGCCACGATAGTTTGCGAAAGTCATTGTCGGAAATTGCCTCGTAGGTTTTCCGGTTGAGAGAGCGCCCCACGCGCCAGCCGTATGACGAATAGGTGGTTTCCGTGCCGAAAAGCATCGTGTGGTGAAATCCTCCGCCCTGTCCGTCGGTGTTGCCCTCGGAAATGGAGCAGGCCAGCATCCATGAATTTTGAGATGTCATGTCGTTGAATCCGGTTTTCGGGTCGAGCCACTGATCTTCCGTAAGGAAAGAACAGCCGCTGGTCGTGATCGCCAATTGTGCATAGTTTAGCGCCTGCATGTAATTTTCCGTTGCGTTTTTGTGGGATGCCATCTCCATATATGCACGGGCATAGAGTCCGTAAACCACCGCCAGCGAAGGATAGACCTTGCTCGATGGGGTATAGTCGGCGAGTAGGGTCTCGGCATTTTTCAAATCCGAAAGAATAAACTCATAGAGTGTATCGAATGTCGCTCTGGGATTATTTTTCACGTCAAGGCCCGTTGTTGTTTCCGTTACGATGGGCACAGTGAGTTCTGTAAGATCGTGTTCCGGCGCCACGTAATATTCGGTATACCGCGAATCGGTCGGAGCTTTGTATTCGTATATGGCACCCACCTGCATGTAGAAAAGCGCACGGTATGCTTTCGCTATTCCCAGATAGTGTTTCAGCGTCGTGTCGTCGGTTTCGGAGTCGATCAGGCCGATCACGTCGTTCACGGCTTTAATGTAGCCGTAATACATGTAGAAAGGATAGATTCCCCGGTTCGAACCGCGGGCGCTGAGGTTGCCGTAGGTGTAGGCCGACGTGGTGTTGAATCCGCCGTAACCAGATACAACCATATCAGTAGTCATCATTTCGAGCATTGAAAGCATGCCGTGGTAGGAGCATTGCTCGATACCGGCATCGTCGTTCTGATAATTGACCAGACGGACGGGAATTGCCCGAACCATTCCGGCCAGCGCATCGGCCGACGAAGCAAGCTGGTCACCGGTAATATAGTTGGATTCGGGGTCGATTACTTTGATGCAGCTACTAGAAACAAAGAGTATCGCTGCTATGAATAATTTTTTCATATCTCGTATATTCGTAAGAGTTAGAATTTAAGTGTTACGCCTCCCGAAATGGTACGGATGGGCGAGTATACTTGGGCGTTGACAAAGCCGGTAATGCTCTGCCGGGGATCGAATCCTCGGCGGGTCGAAACATAGCAAACGTTGTCACAGGAAAGATAGACACGCATGCTGCTTACTTTAAATTTACGGGTCAGTTTCTCGGGAATGGTGTAACCTACTGACAAGGTTTGGAAATTCAGATAGCTTGCCGAAGCCAGAAACCGGTTCGAGCGGGCATTTTGGTTGGAGTCGCCAGCAACGAATCGTGGGTAATTCGTTGGATTTTCGGGAGTCCATGATTTGGCTACATCCTCGTGCCAATTTCCTCCGGCACTTCCCGATGAGGCTGTCAGCGAACTCATATAGTTGTAGTCGAGCGCCTTTCCTCCGAGCTGGTACGTGAAATTCGCCGTCAGGTCGAACCCGTAGGCATACAATGACAGCCCGAAACCTCCGTACACGTCGGGCAATGATGTTCCACACAGAAAATCATCGGCTTGAGAGTATTCTGTGGTTGTGATGATATTGCCGGTAGGGTTGTTCTCGGCATCGGTTTCGTTTTTATACCATGTGGAAAGGCCCTCTTCGTTGACTCCCGCGTATTTAGGCATGTACCAAGTGTAGAGCGGCAGATTCTCACCGTAGTAATACTTATATTTGGACACATAGCTGGGATCCGAATAGGAATATCCTGCATGGCCTTCGACGTCGAGTGTCTTCAGTTCGGCTGGCAATGATAGGATTTTGTTTTTTACATGGGAGATGTTGAAATTGAGGTCTAGTCGAAGATCCTTTTTGTCGATCACCGTTCCGTTCAACTGCAACTCGACTCCGGAATTGCGCATGTCGCCCACGTTGGAATAATAGCTCGCATATCCGATTTCGGGAGCGGTCGATACTTGGAAAAGCATGTCGGATGTTTTGCGGTAGAAGTAGTCCATGCTACCACCCAGACGCCCGCCGAAGAGTTCGAAGTCGAAGCCCGTGTTCCAGTTAGTGTTGGTTTCCCATGTGATGTCGGGGGATCCTTTCTCTCGGAATGTGAAAGCCGGCAGATTGTCTCCGTCAATGAGCATGTTGTAAGTGTCTACATAACGGAAATCTCCGATATTGTCGTTCCCCTGTGAACCTACGGAGAGCTTGAATTTCAGCAAGGAGACCCAATCTGCATGGAACCAGTTTTCTTTGTTGATGAGCCATGCGGCGCCCAGTGACCAGAAATTACCCCAGCGGTTCGCCTTGGCGAAACGCGATGAGGCGTCGCGCCGGAATGAGGCCGACAGGTAATATTTGTTGTCGTAGTCATACATCAGGCGACTGAAGTATCCTTCATTGTTGTATTCTGATTTGTAGGACGAGGACTGGCTTCCGTCGATCAAGGCTCCGTTGAGTTCATGGTTGTTTGAGAATGACATGTTGTAACGGTAGCCGTACAAGTAGGTGAATTTGGTGTCGTAGTATTCGTGTCCCACCATGAGGTCGAAATGATGAGTTTGTCCAATTTGCGGCGTCCAATTGAGAATTTGTTGGGAGTTCCATGAGTAACGGCGCGAGTGCGATACGCTTACCGAACCGTTGAGTTCCGTCGTGCTGTATGATTCTGCGTAGGGATCGGATACAATGTTGCGGCGGTATTCGTCGCTGTTCATGCCTGCGTTGAACGTGAAGCGCAGATTGGGCAGTATGTTGAAGTCGGCATATGCGCTTCCTGAGAAAGCGTTCCCTTCGGTTTCATTGGTGTTGTATTTATTGAAGAACGCGGGATTCGATCCAGCAAACGAATTTCGATTCAGACCCGCCGTGTTGCCGAAATCATACATTTGTTGTCCGGCATCGTCGATCATGATTTGCTTGTTCTCGTCACGGAGATACATCGGGAAGATCGGGCCGATGGCATGGATGAAGGAGAAGATGTTGCCCGTCGAACCGATCGTCCCTTCTGAAATCTTGTCGTATTTGTTTTTCGCATAGGAGGCGTTCACTCCGGTACGCAGCCACTTGCGCGCCTGGTAATCGGCCTTGATACGGGCCGTGAAACGATCCATGTGGGAGTTGTCGGTGATGCCCTCGCTGTCCAGATATCCGAATGAAGCATAGTAGTTGACCTTGTCCGATGCTCCCGATATCGAAGCATTGTATTCTTGGCGAAAGCCTGATTTGAGCATGATATCTTCCCAGTCGTCGGGTTGCAACCAGTAGGTCTTCCCGTCGTTTCCTTCGTAGAAACTGCCGAGCGTGCTGTTGGGGTTGAGTTTTCCGTCGAGACCGATCAGATTCTCTCCGCTGGGTATGGTGTAAACGATATATGAGCCGGCATCGGCAATAATGGCGTTCGCAGCTGCGTTCGCCGATTCGGGCGTGGCGCCCTCTTCGCGGATGTATTTGTTGTAAAGTCCCTTGTAATAGGTTTCATACCACTCCTTCGGGTTCTTGATGTAGTCGTAACTTTGCAGGGCCGAGGAGTTCACACCCCATTTGGCATCTACCGTAATGGAAGCTTCGCCCGCCTTGCCTTTCTTGGTCGTAATCATCACTACGCCGTTGGCACCTCGTGCTCCGTAAAGGGCGTTCGACGCGGCGTCTTTCAGCACAGTCATGCTTTCGATATCCTGCGGGTTGATACGGTCGAGATTCCCATCGTAAGGCATGCCGTCGACAATATAGAGCGGTTCTGTTCCCGATGAAATGGATCCGACGCCCCGGATCGTGAGCGACGGGCTTTCTCCGAACTGTCCCGACGAACTGTTGAGCTGCACGCCTGCGACCCTACCTGAAAGGGCATTGATCGGGTTTGAATTTTGGGCCAATCCGATTTCGTCCGATTTAATGATCCCGGCCGATCCGGTGAAAGATTCCCGTTTTTGTTGTCCGAAAGCGACGACAATTACATCATCGATACCCACGATGTCGGGTTCGAGAACGATTTCAACGAATGTTTTTTTATTGATGGATACATTTTGGTTCCTGTAACCGATATAACTGACGGAAAGCGATCCATCGGCAGGAGCCTTGATCGAAAAATTGCCGTTTCGATCTGTTGAAACGCCGTTTGTGGTACCGCTGACAACGACAGAGGCTCCGATAATGGGTGTGCCGTCGTTAGCTTTTACGATACCTCTGACTGCAACACTTTGGGCATACAAATTTCCCCCCCCCCTCGAATGTAAATCCGAGGATTAAGCCGGAGGAGAGAAGAATTGATAGAAATCTTTTCATAGCCTTTCGCTTTTAATTAGTAGTTTTGGTTCAATTTCATCCCTATGGGCAATATAAAATTACGCATCTTGCATAAACCAGACGGTATTAATTTGGGTCATAATTATACATATTCGACCAGTGTCACGATATATACGGTTCTTTAAATATGCTGTAATGATTTTAAAATTACGGCGGTGATAGATGCTTTTTACATGCTCTTAATTAAGTCTGCTTTTCATTTTAAGGAGACAATGTATTCTTGAGGTTCCCAACGTTCCGCTATGTTTGCCGTAGATAAAGGTAACGATAGTGAAACGATTTACGTTTTGGCATAGGAACGAGCGGCGCGACTTAACATCTGCTGAGTTCGAGGCAGCGGTGAATAAAGTCATTACCGCCGACACGGTCGCCGACGCCACACGCCAGCCATATATTACCGAGGAGGGCGCATTGAACCTCACGGCAGTCTGGGCTTGCGTGCGAATCCTCTCCGAGACGGTCGGAACGCTCCCTTTGCATCTCTATCGCCGTACCGAGCGAGGTCGCGAGAGGCAGTACGACCACCTCTGTCACCGACTCGTGCAGGCTCCCAACTCCTATTCCACGCGTTTCGATCTGATGCACCACCTGATGGTCTCGTGCGCTCTGTGGGGCAACGGCTATGCCCGCATCTATCGGGACAAACGCTATCGACCCATTCGTTTGAAATTGCTTCATCCAGCCCGCATCGAACCGATCTTGTCCGACAACGACGAACTCTTCTACCGAGCGGATACGGGCGAACTGCTCTCGAACGAAGACATCATCCACCTGCGCGGCCTTTCGACCAACGGCTACAAGGGCAAAAGTCCGATCGCCGTTCACCGCGACAATCTCGAACTCTCCGTTTCGGCGCAACTCTACGGCAAACGCTTCTTCGATCAGGGCGGCAATATGTCGGGCGTCTTCAAATATCCCACGACGCTCAAGCCCGAAGCCTACCAACGGCTCAAGAAAGACCTCATCGCTCAATCGGTCGGTTTGCACAATGCCCACGTTCCGCTGCTGCTGGAGGGCGGCATGACCTACGAGCGCATATCCATTCCGCCCGAAGATGCGCAGTTCATCGCTACGCGCAAATTCCAGAAAACGGAAATCGCCACTATCTACGGCATCCCGCCGCATATGATCGCCGACTTGGAGCGTGCTACGAACAACAACATCGAGCATCAGGGAATGGAGTTCGTGCAGTATTGCCTGATGCCGTACCTTGTCCGCATCGAGGGAGAGTTCAACCGCAAGCTGTTGCGCGATGATGAGTTCGAGGAGTACTATTTCCTCTTTGGTCTGAACGGTCTTTTGCGCGGCGATGCTAAAACTCGCTCGGAATACTACAAGAACATGAATTTCGTGGGGGCGATGTCGGCCAACGAGATCCGCTCGTTAGAAGATATGAACTCCTACGAGGGTGGCGACGAATATTTCGTACAGATGAATATGCAGCCGGTAACGACTGCCGTAAAACCTAAAACCGATGAAACAGAATAATGAAATAGAGATTCGGAGCCTTGTCAGCGATCTGCATATCGAAAGCCGCGAGGAGGGAACTGTCGGTCGGACGATCGTCGGCTATGCCGCGAAGTTCGAGAGTTGGAGCGATCCGATCATGGGGTGGTTCCGGGAGAAGATCGCGCGGGGAGCGTTCGACGGGTGCGACTTGTCTGACGTCATCATGTGCTTCAACCACAATACCGATTCGATCCTCGCCCGCACGACGAGCGGTACGCTGCGATTGGAAGTAGATGAAATCGGGCTCCGCTTCACGTTCGAGGCTCCGAATACGACATTGGGAAGCGATATGCTGGAGTTGATACGTCGGGGCGATGTCTCGAAATGCTCGTTCCGTTTTGGTGTCGCGCAGGATGAATGGCAGTATGCCGATGAGCCGAACGGTCTTGCGATGGACGAGCGAGCGATCCTAAAATTTTCGCGTGTGGTGGATGTGTCGCTCGTGGTCTTTCCAGCCTATCCCGAAACCGAAGCTTCGGTGCGACATCTCGAAGAACGAAAGGCAGGGTATTTGCGCGAACAAACACCGCAACAGGAAAAGAGCGAATATATTATCACTGAAAGTCTGTCGAGGAAGCGTTTGTTAGAGTGTATGCAATTAAAACTTCGGAAATAAAAAACCTCCTTGAGGGAGGCTATTTTATTTTGAAGAAACTCTATTGATGTAGTCTTTTATTCGTTCTGCTTGTGTAGTGCTTATTTTAGCGAATGAAATTTTTTGACGTAGTAAGTCTACACCATAGGTTTCAATAAATCTACCTATGGACATATTCAAAAACATGGAAGGCAGAGAAACAACTCCTTCTAAGTCCAGAATGATTTTGTTCTCACTTTTGATCTTTTCAGCAAGCATATCAAACAAAATTTCTCCGGCCTCCGGATAGGTTTTGTTTGCCATGATTGCTTGTAAATTAATCGAACACATGATTTTACATCCTTCAATTATAGTGCAAAGTTATCAATGATTTCCTCTTCATCAAAATGCGAGAGGGATAATTCGTAATATATTAACGTTCCGGGAAAGTAGAAACTATTTTCGTAAGCACGCATATTTTCTCGTTTAGCAAATAGACACCCATTACTTTTAGTCCTTAAATGTCGGAAAATATTTCATTCGGATGCAATAGTCGATTTTATGAATTTTTTTCTGAGAAAATTTGGTTCGTAACGAAGGAAAAACTATATTTGAATAACGAATAGAAAACATGTCTATTCGTTAAGCTGTTTGTCGATTCGAAAGTCCCATTTCAATCTTAATGACAGATAAACAGTCAAGGCCAGAATGCGCGGTCTTGACCGGTTTGTCATAACCATTGGGACGGTTCGAATCGACCGGTCGAGTCCCGCGCATATTTTTTGACATACCGAATCAAAAGATATGCCAATATGAAACGACCCGAATGTAAATGCGAAAGGCTGATTTACAATTTAAAAGCAGGCCCTAAATTACAATTTCTTTTCGAAAACCTCGTGATCGGTGAAGTTTATTTGTTTCACCGGACGGATTCGGATTGCCATCCGGGTTCTTCGTTGTGGGGTGTTTTCGATAAATGTATCGGAACAGGTATCTATCTTGAATCGAGCAGTTTCGATTTGTATCATTTCGAACTGTGGCATCCGCTTCCTCCAGATTTCCAATATTGCCGTTTGTCTACGCGCAGAGAGTTGCGCGATTATGTCGTGGCTTTGGTCGCATCTGAAATAAGGACGTTTTTTCAAAGATTACAACACGGTGCGTTATGAGCGGTTATTTTCTTTATCGGGCAGCTGTCGTCCGTTATATCGACAGGTTGTTCTACGAGGAAGGAAATCGACAGCGTTGCCATAGTCGTTGTCATAAGTTGTTGATCCGTCAGCTTTGCGGAATTGGGGATAATACGTATTGGAATTATCGGCATCTACCGGAGCCGATAGTTGCTGAATATGCCCTACGACCCGATATTAAAATGTTGTTGAGATTGCAAGTGCTGTTGGTTAAAGTTCTGCCGCCGGCTGCTGTGCAACAAGTTCTTGCGGAATTCTGTTTGCTCGTTGCAGATGTTATCCAAACGACCAAAAAAGAAAATACGCCGCTTTCGGCGTCGATTATCATCATGCGGATTCAATCCCGGGTGATTATGAAGCAGCCCCCGTCAGGGGAAGAGTGACGCAACTCGCTGTGGAAGAGAAGGGCCGATTTCGGCCCTTCTCTGTTTTTTCAACTGCGACAAAGTTCTCCTGATAAGGCGATGGTGTGGTTTAAGTTTGCTCCTGAACGAATCAATAACGGAGATTATGAGTAAATTGAAATCACTTAAAGAGACGCGTGCCGCGATCTTCACTCAGATCGATGAACTGCGCACTGCGACCGATGGCCGGGAGATGACCGCCGAGGAGCAGGAGCGGTGGAATACGCTGCTTGCAGAGTACGAGCATGCCGACCGCGCTGTCGAAGCCGAGGAGCGTTACGTCGATATCGAACGCCGTCAGGCAGAGCAGACCGTGGAACAGGAACGTTCCTCTGATGAGCAATGCTCTGCGATCACTGCACGGGCAGATCAGGAATACTGTGCGGCTTTCGCAGAGTATCTGCTGCGTGGAGCCACGGGCATCACTTCTGAAAATCGGGTATTGTTTGAGAAACGCGCCGGTATTTCAGGTCTGAATGGTGGGGTAATTGTCCCGAAAACACTCTCCGACAGTATTGAAGTAGCCTTGAAATCTTACGGCGGTATGTTCGAGGCGTCGAGTATCATCATGACCGATAAGGGCGGCGATCTGATGATGCCTACGGTCAACGATAGCGCTTCGAAGGCGACTGTAGTTGCCGAATATGCGCAGTCGACTAAGAAAGCTCCGTCGTTCGGAGCCGAAACCTTGAAAGCATACACTTACCGGACGCCTATCGTTCCTGTTTCCCAAGAACTTCTGCAGGACAGCAATTTCGCTTTGGAGCCGCTTATTAGCCAGCTGTTGTCGGAGAGTTTCGGGCGCGGTATGAACGAAGATCTCACCATCGGTAGTGGCACGAATAAACCCAAAGGGATATTGAATTGGGCGACAGCTTCGGATGCCGAGCCGGTTGCTGCCGCCCTCAAACTGGACGACCTCATTGATCTTGTGCGTTCCGTGGATTCGGCATACGCCCGTCACGGCCGCTTCATGCTGAATCGCAATACGTTGTTTTCGTTGATGAAAATCAAGGACGCCAATGGCCGTTATATCTGGCAGGATTCGGTCTCTGCTAATATACAGCCGACCTTGTTCGGTAAGAGTTATATCATGAACGAGGATATGCCCGATATCGGCGCAGGCAACGCATCTGTGTTATTCGGGGATTTCTCGAAGTTCAAGATTCGTCTGGTCAAGTCGTTCCGTGTGATCCGCTTGAACGAGCTGTTGGCCGAGTACCTTTCGATCGGACTGTTCGGCTTCGCTCGCGTGGACGGCATCCTGTTGGACGCCGGTACACATCCGGTTAAGAAACTGGTGCATAAGGCTTCGTAGTCTGTGTTGTATTTTTCCGGAAAATATAGAAATCGGACGGGGATTGCCGTTGTATATTTGCACCACGGCAACTCCCGATCCCGATCTGAAACGGGAACAATGAAAATTCTTGAGATACGGGAGCGGCCGATTACGCTGGAACTTGCCAAGCAACACTTGCGAGTAGGCAGCGCCACCCATGACGATACTTTGATCGCTGCGAAACTCGACATGGCCGTTGCCGTGGCGGAGGATATGACAGGCCGGATCATCCGGGAGAAGAAGGCGCAATTCGACGTGTCGATCCCCTTCGACGCTCCCATCGTCCGTCTGCCTGTCCCTACGACGCGTATCGAGCGGCTCTGCGTCTCTCGAACCCTCGTTCCCGAATCCGACTACACCCTCTTGGAGAACGACTACGACCCGATGCTGGTCGCCGAACCGCAGTACTGCGGCCAGACCGCGACGGTCACGGCGATCGTCGGCTACGATCGCGATAATATTCCTCCGGCGATCAAGGCTGCAATTCTGCTGATTTTGGGTACGCTCTACGACAACGAATCGGACAATCTGGTCGGTCGCACCGTCTCGGAGTTGTCTCTCACGGCCGAGAAGCTCCTGCTTCCATGGCGGGTAACCCCATACGGCGATGTTCGATAAACGAATAGAAATCCTCGAATACACTGAGGATCGGGACGATTACAATGATCTCACGAAGTCGCTCCGGCGCGTAGCCGTCTGTTATGCCCAGCGTACCGAGAACGGCGGTCGGGAGAACCTCTATGCCGGACGTATCGTCCACGAGAACGAGGTGGTCTATACGATCCGTTGGCAACCCGACCTGCGGCCCGATATGATCGTGCGCGACGAGGTATTTTTGCGTAAGATAACCTCGATCCACGAGGAGGGACGCTGCTGGCGGCTGCACCTCAAATGCCGGAAGAGCGATGCCGACGACTCTTCGGAGCAGAACGTTACCGTCATTCAAAATTCCGGTTACCGATGTTGACACTGAAAATCGAAGGCTATACCGAAGCTAAACGGATATTGGACGAGTTGCCGAACACGATGCAGAAACGGATGCTATCAGCAGCTCTTCGTGCCTCGGCCAAACCGATGCTGCAATCGGCACGGAGCAAGGTTCCCGTCCGCACGGGCAAGTTGAAGAAACAATTGCGCACGGTTCGCTACAAAGACCGCAACGCCTCGAAGTCGGAGGTGGCCATTGCCGTGAAGCCGGTCTTCGAGCGCACGAAGAAGAAAGGCTCCGTGAACGAATACTACGGCAAGTTCATCCACGAGGGAACTGCCGACCCGCGTACCTCGAAAAAGGGCAAGCTGTTGGTCTTCGACGATGCGCAGGGTAGAAAGGTCTTCGTCCGCAGTACCAAGGGCATCAAGCCGACGCCCTATTTGGAGCAAGCCTATTCGGAAAACTCTGAGCGTACGGTGGCGATCTTCGGCGATGAGTTGGCTGCGGCGGTCGAAAAGTTCGTGAATAAAAACTTCAAACCGGTCTCGAAATGACGGATTTCAAGAAGCAGCTGATCTCGCTTTTGGAGCGCGAGATTCCCGAATTGGCGGATAAGATTCAAGCCGGTGCGGTCGATGCCCGGACGCCAACGCCGTTCGCTGCGTTCTCCGTGCCGGAGGAAACGCCTGTAAGGACGCTGCACGGCATCGCTGGCTACCGGACGATGTTCGAGGTTGCGGTTTACGACGGCAGGTTCGGCGAAGCGGAACGGCTCAAACACCGGATAATCGCCGCGTTGGAGGGTGCGGAGTTCGACAGCAAACGATGCCGTTTCAAATCATCCTCGACAGAGCATTATGCCGATTACGATCTGCATAGCGTGACGCTCTCGTTCCGCATCGTCTGATCCTAAAAATAGGTGTCGACAGCGAATGCGAATTGTTCGATGAATATCTGTTTAAAGGCGGAAATATTATTCTGTTCGTAAAACAAAAGCATGGCTTTTTTATAATCGATCGAGTCTACCGTGCGGAAAGATAGCGGGCAATATCCGTTGGCGATCAATATCGCATTGCTTACGATCCGTGCCGTGCGTTTGTTTCCGTCGTTGAACGGTTGAATGTAAGAGATCAACAACAAGATCAGCAGCGCTTTCTCGAAAACGCATGTTTTAGCGTTCACCAGTCGGCAGGTTTGCTCCAATGCCTCGCGTATCTGGAATTCATTATCCAGCGGGCGATAATTCGTTCCCGTTATACCTACACGACGTGTGCGTATGTTCCGATCCACTGCCAACTCTTTCACGAGTATCGAATGTATCGTTTCGATTTTCGCCACGGTAAGTTCCGACAGATAATCGGGATTGTCGAGGATAAAATCCAGTGCATCTTTATGATTGAGCAGCATTACGGCCTCATCCTTACTTTTGCCCGCTGCCGTTTCCTTCTCCAACAGCAAACGCTCCGTCTCCAACAAAGAATAGGTGTTGCCCTCTATCTGCGATGATTTCCAACTCAGATCCACACCCAGACGCTCCATTTCCTTGCGGTATTGCGCAGCGGAAAGTTTCGACAGATTCTCGGCAAAGGTCTTTTGTTGTGCGTCGAGATACGTTATCTCCGAACGGGTGAAAAGTGGCACTCCGGAGAGTGTTTTTTCGATTAGGTCGAAATTGTAATTTTCGTGTATTAGCCTTTCGTCGATCTCCTTGCCGAAGTAGGTGTTCAGGTCTATCGGTTGGAACAGTTCATATGCCGGCGACAGCATATATCGACTCGATTTACCTTTACCTACCAAAAGCAATACACCGTCATCGACCAGTTTTGCCAAGTCGCGACGAACGGTAGCATATGCCACGGTTTGTCCGATACCCTCGAAAATCTCCGTAGAGGAACTTTGCGGATGCGCTTTCACATAATCTCGAACGATATCCGATCTATCCATAATCTCGCGTATTTATACTGTTCGCAAAAATAGGGATATTCTGCTCATAAACCAACCGTTTCGAGCAGAAAATAGCGGATTTTGTGAGCAGCATCTGCACCGAACACCGATTGGGACAATGTTTTCCTGAAAGCGATGCATCCGAGTGTAGGTTTGCATAGTAAATCTGAATACGAATTTATTATGCCGGAAACAATCGGAACCAAACGGGTCGTGCAGGGCGAGGACATTATCGTTTTGGTGGATGAAAAGACAACGCTCCACGCCACGAGCCATACGCTGAAGGTCGATCTGGAGATGAAGGAGCTGCGCACGAAGGACACGAACGGCAAGGAGAAAGCTCCGGGCGACGTTACATGGTCGGTGGACGGCGACGGATTGGTGGTCATCGACGACTCGATCGAGAACAGTCACTCCTCGGAGGATGTCCTCGCCCTCGTCCTGTCGAAAAAACTTGTCGACGTGGTCGTCAAGTCGCCGCTTACGGGTCTTACGAAGATGTACACGGGCAAAGCCTACCTTACGACCTTCTCGCTCTCGACGCCTGCGGGCGACAATGCCTCCTACAGCTATTCGCTCACCGGCAGCGGCAATTTGACCCCTGCTGAAAAACCTCAATCTTAACGCATCATGAAAGAGATCATCATTCAAGGGACTCCGCGCCCGATCCACTTCGGACTGCGAGCTATCGACGAATTCGCCAAGCAGCGCGGCGCGGAGTTCGGACAAGCGGTCGCTTCGACCGACGCCCTCGGATCGCTGGACAGCATCGTCTCGCTGACGGCTACGGGACTCAACGAAGGCGCACGGCGTGCCGGCAACGACAGCCGCTACACCGAAGATGAGGTGTGGGACATCTTCGACGAGGAGCCGACGCTCATCCTCGCCGTCTCGGAACTCTTCGTCGAGAGCATCGTGCCGCTGACGGATAAATTGGGCGATCTCTCAAAAAACGGGAAACGCCCGACGAAGGGGAGCCGCAAGCGGTAACCTACGAGCGATGGTTCGCCATTGCCGTCGGGCAGATGGGTTTGGTGCCCGAAGCCTTCGAACGAATGACGCCCGCCGAGTTCATCTATGCGTGGCTCGGCTGGGCGAAACGCGAGGGCGACCGACAGCGGCAGGCGTGGGAGCGCGAGCGGTGGGCGGTATGGGTTACGACCTGCATTCAGCTCGACCGCAAAGACCGCCGTCCGATGACCGAGATGTTCCCGCTGCCGTGGGAGAAGTCGGCGGCTCCCATCGAACAAAAACCTACCATGCAGGAACGCATGGAACGAATCGAAGCAATGAAACGATGTATCCGAAAATAACCCTTCTTATCCTGACGCTCGCTGCCGGCTGCTCTCCGCTCCGAAGTACGCGATCCGAGCGGCAAGAGACGCTCGCTATTTCCGACTCGACACTTACGACGCTGTTCCGGCAGGAGTTGGAACGGCAGGTCGGAACGCTCCGCCAGACCGTCGTGGAGTTTTATCCGCTGGCAGAATATCCGGAACCGAGCGACGAACGACTTCCGAATCTGACCGACACGCTCCGCGCCGTTCTTCCTCCGCCGAAGATTCCGGCGGCAAACTCTTCTCGACAGCCGGTCAAACGCATTACCTATACCGAAGTATCGATGCAGAACGACCGCACGATCTTGACCGACAGCATATCGCATAGCCGGATCAATACGGCAGCCCGTAACGACGTGCAGGAGCAGACCGACGAACAACCCTCCTCCGGTGCCGCGTGGCTCAAATGGGCGACAGCGCTCGTCGCCCTGACGCTTCTGTTGTTCTTATTCTTAAAACTCCGATAATCGAACCCTTATGGCCAGATTGAAAACTCCGATTTCATACTATGGCGGCAAACAGATGCTTTTGAAGCATATCCTGCCGCTGATTCCCGAACATACGCTCTACACGGAAGCTTTCTGCGGCGGCTGCGCCGTGCTGTTCGCCAAGACGCCCGCGCAGTGCGAGGTCATCAACGACACGAACACCGAATTGGTGAACTTCTACCGTGTGGCGCAGACACAGTATCCCGAACTTAAGGCGATGATCGACGCAACGCTCCACAGCCGCGAGATCCACGCGCACGCACGGCATATCAATGAGCATCCGTCGTTCTTCACGCCCGTCGAGCGGGCTTGGGCGGTGTGGGTCTGCACGAAATTGGGCTTCGCCTCGATGATCGACGGGACGTTCGGCTACGACCGCAGTGGTACGACAACGCTGAAACTCCGCAATGCGAAGGAGGCATTCACGGAAGAGTTGTGCAGCCGCCTCGGCCGCGTTACGGTCGAATGCGAGGATGGCATCGATGTCATCCGCCGCTACGATTGTCCCGAAGCGTTCCACTTCGTCGATCCGCCCTATGTCGGCAGCGATTGCGGACACTACAACGGCACATTCGATGAGGAGGATTTTTTGAGGTTGCTCGACACGCTCGCGACGGTTAAAGGCAAGTTCATGCTCACGATGTTTCCGCACGAGAAACTCGAATGCTTTGCCGCCGAGCGCGGCTGGACGATCCGCCGGCTCGACCGCACCATCACTGCCTCGAAAGTCTCCCGTCGCCGGCAGGAGGAGTGGATCACGACGAATTACTGATCGAGTCGATCGGTGATGTCTTCGATTCCTGCCGCCATGACAGTTCGTAAAATTTCCGAACGGAGCGATTTGGGCGTGACGTTTTCCCGAATGACGATCAGATACGAATGTTGGATTTCCCGCTTTACGATTTCTTCGGGAAGCGCATCGAAGCGGAGATCGTTCCAATGCTTCTTATTGAAATGCCATGCCGGTGCAATTGCCGAGAATTCATCTCGCAGAAAAACGGCACGGTCGGGGTCGCATTTGACGGGTAAATACTGCGGTCGTTCGAATCCGTATGCTGCGAACATACGGCCTCCGATTTTATAGACGAGCCAATCTTCACCGAAAGTCTGGCATTCCTCGACCAATGGTAAGGATAGGAGATATTCTCTGACCTCGATGATATCCATATCGCAAAATTAGCAAAAATATCTAAATGGAACTGAATACAATCCATAATTGCGACGCTCTTTCCGGCCTTCGGCAGCTTCCCAATGAATCGGTTGACTGCATCGTCACCTCGCCTCCCTATTGGCAGATGCGCGACTACGGCATCGGTTCGATCGTGTGGCCGGACGGCTGGTCGGGACAGTTGGGGCTGGAACCTACGCGCGAGGACTTCATCGCGCATCTGTGCATGATCTTCGACGAGTGCCGCCGCGTACTGAAACCCTCCGGTACGCTGTGGGTGAACTTGGGCGATTCGTACAGCAAACCCTACAAATACAACCGCCGGCAGGATCCCAAGTGGAGGGAGAGTTCGAAAAACAGCGCATGCCTGCTCGACATGCAGGTCGATGAATCGCGGCACCGGATTCCCTCCAAATCGCTCTGCAATATCCCGAACAAGTTCGCTGACGAGATGATTCTGCACAGGTGGGTGCTGCGCAACGAGATCATTTGGCATAAACCCGCCTGTATTCCCGCTTCCGTCCGCGACCGCTTCACGGTGGACTTCGAAAAAATCTTCTTCTTCACCAAGTCGCAGCGATACTACTTCGAGCAGCAGTTCGAGCCGTATGCCGAATCGACTTTCGGAAGGTATCGCCGTGCTCGGACGCTCAATGGCAAGAGTGCCGACTATCGAAAACTGAATGGTATCGGGATGCAGCGGACGGTCGATCCTCGCGGCCGCAATATGCGGTGCGTATGGCGTGTCCCTTATGAGCCGAGCCACGAGGCGCACTATGCCATGTATCCTTCGCGGTTGGTCGAGACGCCGATCAAGGCCGGATGTCCCGAAGGAGGTCTCGTTCTCGATCCCTTTATGGGCAGCGGCACGACGGCCGTCGTCGCCCGATGCTTAGGGAGAAACTACATCGGCTTCGAACCCAATGAGGAGTATGTGAAGATATGTAATAACAGACTGAATAAAAGTGTGTTATTGTTGTAAAACAGTTGCGGAATGACTTGCACGTTCCGAATAACGATGCCATCTTTGTCATGCAATAAACAGCTAAAACAGAGTGTATTATGAAAAAGACAGTTATCGTGGACGGAACGCGCTGCAAGGTAGAATTCGAGTATCGTGTTACCGATAAACTCATTAGCCGCCAGAAGTGCAAACGATACGATAAACGGTGGGGTTGGATTGAAATGGATACCTGCTACCACGAAGCCGTGGCGGTCATCGACGGTACGGAATATCCGAGCATTCGGCGCTGGCATACCGAGGGTGGCCGGTATTCGGAGCAGTTCTTCTATAACGGACATTTCTATGCTTCACACAAGAAGATGATCGAACGAATTCTCGAATTGTTGAACTGTGGAGAGGGAAGCCTCTCCGCATAATCCCGTAATACGATGGAAGCAAAATTCACGAAAGGCCAGCGAGTGCGTGTTACGAGGAAAAACGGCGAGGTCGTGGAGGGTACGGTCGCCGGTTGGGATTGCAACCTTTGCACCTTCGAACGGGAGTACGACATCAATTACTTGGAAGAGGGCGAATCATGGTCGATGATCTGCGTTCCCGAAGAGCGGATCGACAGCATCGAATAGTGGTTCGACATCGAGAGCGAAACCGGTTTCGAAAGAGCCTGTTTTTGCTCGATGATGATGAATGTAAGTTATTTATAATAAATGCGATAATACTTGCAAAACGACTTGCGTGTTCCGAATTAAGATCGCATTTTTGTAGTACGATAAACGATTGATAACCGATAAACCGACATGACGATGAAAAGAACGGACGCCCTGAGAATCGCAACGAATTTCTACACGTTCCGCATGGGAACGAAACCCGAATCGATGGCTATTGCCCGGATGGATCCTGCCGACGGTCGCATAACGATGCGCACGACGACGCATGACGAAAATGAGGAGGATGTTACCTACGAGATCGTACTCGACCCGACGACCGATGCTCTTACGATGCGGCGGGTGTTGGACGAGTATCGAGTAAGCGACTTCGCGCAGGGTTCGAAACCCCTTTCGACGTTGAAAGAGGGCGACCTGTTCCGCTTGGAAGGCGATTGCGTGATCTACCGATTCCTGCGATCCGAGATGCTTTACAACAGGTTGTTCTATTGCTTTGCCCGTCGAGGCGAACAGCACATCTGCCGACGGCGGGATATTACGGTGTATCCTTGCGTCGGATAAGCGCCGAATCTCCGCTTGCGATCCCTGTCGTACAAGGCCGGGATTGTTTGTTCTGTATATTGTCGTAAATAGTTGAAAATAAATCGAATAAATGTATGGAATAACTTGCGTGTTCCGAATTATGATACCATCTTTGTCGTACAATAAACGATTGAATAACAGTGTTTTAAATTAAAAGAAAAGCTATGATGTACGATAGAATGATCGAGGAGTACGAGCAGAAACAGTCCGAATATCGCGCGACGTTGGATGCGATGATTGAACGGAATTATTTCGGTACGGCCTTGCAGGTCGTGAAAGCGAAGATTGAGATGTGCAGTGAGTTCATCGCCTTCCTCAAGCGTTGCGAGCAGCAGGAGATCGAACTCGAAAAGGAGAATAAGCGTATTCAGGAGGAGGACGAGCGATGAATTTCGAGATTCAGAACTTGCACGGCACGGAGCATAACCGGCGTGTTTGCAGAGAGACTACGGAAATGTACGGCGTTGCACGTTTCAAATGGGAGCTCAAAGAGAAAATGATCCATATCGAGGCGACCGACCTCGATATGGATCGTTTCCGGTAATTCATACATTGCTTACAATAAATACCGACGACCTTTGAACATACAAGTAAAACCGGGCGGCAAGATCCGCATCCTTCGCCTCGAAGTTGAGGACGGCCGCTATGAGGGCGAAGAAGGAACGGTCGAGTTCATCGATCGATCGGACAGCTCCACGGCTCGTGGGAGGGCCTTTCCCTCCTCCCCGAAACCGACCGATTCATCGTAATCGAGCGGGCGGAATAATCCTGTCTGCGAGACCGGCTCGCATAGGCCGTGGCGGGACGGTAATCCCGATACGTTGGGTACGACCTTGAGCGAATATTATGTTATGCCGGAAAAAGCGGCCGCATTGGTCGAGCGCGGCAACCTGATAGATGTCGAACAAACGTTACGCCGCTGCACATTCGAACGTCCGGAGGAGAGTTACGACAACGACCCGCGGCTCCACAGACGTTCGCCGCCTACCTGCGGGAGCGGGAGTGCGACATCCGTTACAAGTACATCTACCGCGACGGAGTATGGAGCTATTGGGAGATCGGCGCATAGCCGACCTCCCGTTCCATATTTGATACAGGTACATATGATAAATTAAAATTCGATCTTATAAAATGCGGAAATTATGAATTCGAGTTACAAGTCTTTCATTATCTGGAGTCTCGTTCAGAAGAGACGTATTGTTTCGATGCCACGCTGTACGTCAACGGACGGAAATTCGCCGCATGCGGCAATGGCGGGTATGGTGCTGCTACGGATGTAACCATCTTCCCCGCTTGTGATGACTTCGGCGAGGAGGTCGAAGCATTCCTTCGGACGCAACCCAAAATCAAGTGTGCGTACAGCGACATAGAGTTGGATTTCGATCTGGAGTATATCGTCGACACGCTTGTCGAGGAACTGTTGGAGAAACGGGAATTGAAAAAGATAATGGCCAAAACCGACCGATGCTTGGTCTTCCGACATCCGGATGGAAACTACGGCATGTACCGCTACAAAATCCTCATTACCGAGATTCTGGAAACGGCTCGCGGCTCCGTACAGATTCGACGACTTATCGCTGAAGAGACGGCGAAGGGGAACCGGCTGGTAAATGAAAATATCCCCGAAAATCTGTTGCCTGAATTGGATATAAAACATTGATAATAAAGTAAATAAATCTGTTGAAAGACTTGCGTGTCCCGAACAATTGTGTTACCTTAGACTTACAATAAAGTACTGAACACGAATAACTTAAAAACATAAAGCCATGAAAAGAGAAGAAGCCCTTCGGATCGCAAGAACCCTCGTAGCGCAGACTTCGGACATCGAGATAGTCGATATTAAGCTCAAGAGTATGGAACCCGCTGGCGGGAGGATAACGGTGGCAGTCGATGCCGTAAGCGATGAGGACGGAAACGACCGTTATGAGGTCGAGATCGACCCGACGGCCAACAGCGTTTCCCTGAAAAAAGTAAAAGGCTCGTATTTGCTCGATGAATACCTGAACGAGCCGATGCGTATGTCTGAACTCAATCCCGGCCAGCTTTTCAAACTGAAGTACGACTGCGTGGTCTATGAATACTACCGCACCGTCCGAGACCGCGAGAACCGAACGATCTATCAATTCACGCGCAAAGGAACCCGTAATATTTCACAGTCGGTACACGATGTAGAGGTTTTTCCGATAGGATAAATAACCGACAGCCCGCCCCGAAACAATCGGGGCGGGCATCTTAAACGACATTTGCTATGAAAGTCAATATCACCAAAGCCGGAACGTATTCCATCACCGGCCTCACGAGAACAGACTACCGCACCATTGGCTATATTTTGCGTATCGCCAACGACCGCTACTTTGGCGAGCAGGACGAAGATGGCAACTACTACAGTAAAGACGACTTCGTCTGCTCGCTCGACGAGAAAGAGCGCAAGGCATTGCGCCGGATTTGCGATGTGCTTTAATATGAATACAAACTTCTGATATTCTTTGGATTAAGTTGTGAAATAACTTGCGTGTTCCGAACAGTGATGTTATCTTAGACTCGTAATAAAGGATTGAATAACAGTAATTTGAAAAGCAATATGGAAAACGTGAAGAAACAGAAAAAGACTATCGACGCCGAGATCGACCGCCTTGAGGTAACCTTTGAAAAGAACCGCCGGGAGATGCTTCAGTTGGCCGACGAAAACAAACGCATGAGTGGCCGCTACGGAGAACTTTTGGAGGACAATCACCGCATCAACGACAGGATCCGCACCTTGCTGGAACAGATGTGGAAATTGGACTAAAATATAATGGCTTTGGCAAACCGACATCGGCAGGCCGTTCTTCGGGGCGGCCTTTTCTGATTTTATCCGTATATTTGTATTACGAGCAACAAGTTGTGTGTTTAGAAGAGGCAAACATTATGATACTCCCGACGATGACTTATAAGGAGATGTATGATCATCTTGCCGCGGATAAGCAAAAGGTGGAGATTAAGAAGGAATACCTTTTACCGAAAGCTATCAAGGCATTCAAAAAGAGGATGAAATTTCCGGCGTGGGAGCTCCACGATTATACCATTCCGGCGACGAACAACAAATACGTCATTTATTTCTATGCGGAGAGTCGGGCGCAGGCAGAGAAGCCGGAGGTTGGATCGTGTTGTGTCATTCAAGACGAAGGGCAGCGTTGTTTCGTCGAGTGGATTGCCGGAGGGTATAAACATACTCCTAATCAGCCCATATCGCTTATCCGACAACTTCATGTTTATGAAACACATTTTTTAGAACGATATAACGAGCGATTTTTGAATGATAAGAGTTTATCATTGGAAGAGGTTGTCTGTCGGTATATGATACGAAATCATAATCCGATGCCGATTCAAGTCAATGAAGGTATAAACAGAAATCATAAAAAATACGGGAAGAATGGTCAACAGGCATTCCGGGTAAGAGATGGATTGTGTTTTACGAGATGTTACTTGGATGGAGAGAGCAGTCCCGACGGCGATAGGGAAAAAGATCGGGTGGACGCCATGTGCATTATCTTCAAAACTTATGTAAGCAAATCCGAAATGCCTGACGAACAAAAGCTGGCGGTGGATAAAGAACATTTTATAGAATTAAAACGGTTTGCAGAGGACGTTCAGAAACAAGCCAAAGACGGTGTCATCATGCTTACTTTGGAGCGGTAGTTCTCACTATCAATATAGTAAAAGCCGACGTGGAAATTCCTTGTCGGCCTTTTTCTTGTTGGGACAAAGTCTTGCGCTGCAGTAGCCGGCTGCGCGTACCTTTACTTCCAAAGGTCGAGGTATGGCATTCGGATTACGGTATTATGCTGAATTGCAGAGCAAGTTCAAGGGTGTGCAGTGGTGCGTGGAAATTTCGGAACGGGGTTATTCCGGGCTGTCGGAGGAGATGACTTTCGATGGCAGTACACCGTTGCAGATCACATGGGAGAAACGGGGCGACGAGTTCTACGTTCCTGTCAAGGCTTCGGAGGCGACCATCAATATTCTCTGCCAAGAAAACTTCAAGTACCTTTCACTTTTTACCTCCGATCCGCGCCAGTTCCGCGTCTCGATTTTCCGCAATCGGCATCTCTATTGGCGTGGGTACGTCACCTCCGATCTCTATTCTGAGAACTTCACCACTCCGCCTTATACAGTTACGATCAAAGCTGTGGACGGCTTCAATCTCTTGTCAAGCATTCCGTTCCGCGACCTCGTACACATCGGCATCACAGGGAAACGATCTCTGAGAGAGTTACTCTCGACTTGCATCGACCTGCTGGAGTTGGACATCGATACGGCGGACTGGATGGATCTGTATGCCGAGGGGATGGACGAGAACGTCTCACCGCTCCATCAAACCTATATCGACCTCGAACGGCTCTACTACGTCTACGAGGAACCTACCTATCGCGATATTCTCGAACTGTGCCTGCGTCCTTTCGCCGGACAGATCTTCCAGTCGAACGGCGCCCTGCATATCCGCCGCGGCGTGTCGCTCTACCGAGCCGCTCGCCCGATGAGTTTTTATCGCGTGGGCACGGAGTATCCTATCGGAGGAATCGTTACGGGCAGCGGGCTTCGGCTCGTGATCCATACCGGCGCGCAGGTCGTGACCTCAGCTTCGCGGGAGCGCGAGGACGATATGTGGGACGGGCAGTTGCACGTTATGGGCGAATCTGCCTTGGATATCGTTCCTGCCTTGCGTAAGGTCGAAATTACGGTCAAGAATAAGGCGTTGGGCGATTTGATCGCACGCTTGGGTTTCTACGATAGGGACGCATGGTCGGATCAGCACGGTTTTATCACTCAGAAAAACGAGACGGAGTTGTCCTTCACCGGCAACGACGATTATCAGGGCGAGGAGATCGCAACGCGCGGTGTCGCCGTCGAGCAGTGCAACTATCGGTTGACCTTGGTATTCGGGCTTCAGACCTACCATAACGAATGGGGCTTGGGATGGATCCGCGACCCCAATAAAAGCTATACAGTCGGTGTACATTACGGCATGCGTATCGTCGGTGCGAAGGCGACATGGAGCCTTGCCGAAACGGGCGTGTGGGTACAGGGCGATACGGAAATCGTCAGCGAGGTCAAAACCGGCAATGAAGAGAACATTGAGATCGAGATTCAAGGAATCCCGATCGATGGCCGGTGGCAGTTCTTTTTTCGCCAGACGATGCTTGGGAAGGTGAATACGTATGGCGACAGCGGTCGCACATCCGGGCACCTCGAACGCGCCGCTTTCCGTAAGATGGCCCTTAGGATGGATGCGGATGAGGACTATGACAAAGGACTGCAGTACGAATCGCTCGTCGATCCGGCCAATAATGTCGATATGTCGGTTAGGCTTCCCGTGAGCGATATCCCCGCCATCCCGAACGACCGGTTGCTCTATGCGCTTTATTACCTCGATGCCGCCGGCAATCCCACCCGCATTTGGCATACGAAGGGCCGTAGCGACTACGATACGCTTATCGGTCATATCGTGCAGGGTGCGCTGCGCTACAAGCAGCTGCCGAGCCGCAGGATCACGGGCGAGATCTTCACGGGCCGACATATCGACCTGAATACGGTGGTTCGGGACGACAAATACCTCAAGGCGGGTTATTCCATCAACTCGATCGAACTGAATGCTTTGGACGATTCATACAACAGCGAGCTTATTGAAATGCCGGGGTTGATTCGTTCGGAGGCTCCGCCTGCGGACGACGACTGCATCGCGATCGCAGAATTGCCGTTCCCTATTGGTAAGGTCATCCGTTGCTTGAATCTGCTCTTGTTGTATACTGCAGATAAACGAACGGTTTACGCCTTCGATGTCGCCACGCGACGTACGCGGGAGATCTACATGCAGACCGGGGCCTTCGATATCTATCCGGCGGACGAGGGTTTCGTTACGGTAGATGGAGCGACGATCCGCTACCTCGACTACCGGGGAGTTACCCGGCGGATCTATGCGCCGGAGTATGAGTATCGTCTTCCTGCAACCTATATGGGCGGTTATTTCGTTATTCTGAAAGAGTACCGGCAGTATGTCGGCCCGCGCAATGCCGGAGGACGCAGCATCGAGGCGACACAGGCAGAGGAAACGAATTATCGCACTTACCGCTATTTGAACCGCCCCGAATATAAATACGAAGAGCTGGAGGGTTACCGTCGGGGGTCTGCGACGACCGGCACATCGATTTCGGGGGATATCCTCGATTTGCGCCGCACCGAGAATACCATCGTCATCGATACGACGCAACGCGCTTACCTGCATGACAGACGCTTAGACAAACCATGCATGCTGCAATCGTTCGATACCGGCTCGACGATCGTCACCGTCTCGGATAGTTATATCGGCGTGAACTCCGGCGATGAGTTCCTGCTTTACCGCAGAGATTCGATTACCGAAAAGACATTGCTGGAGCGATCGGGCCGAGCGGCGGATCATGCCGACCATACGATGAGCGAGACGGTGCATTGCTGCAACGGCGACATCTTCCTACGGAATTTCCGCGACGATACGATGACGGGCATACGGAACAAAGCGGGTGTGGGACAGATAATCATGGGATTGTTCTTCATCTATGGCAACCTCTATATCGTGCGCGAGCAGGCTATCTATCAATATATCCCGTAGTAATACGAAACCGAAATGGAAACACTCTCTATCATTCTGAACTTTCTGCTCGCCAGCGGTCTGGCAGGCACGATCCTTTTTTTCAACGCGAAGAAGCGCAAGGAGGACGCGGCCGCCGACTCCGCCGAACTGGAAAATACGGAGAAGGTCGTGGCGATTCAGTCCGAGCAGATCACGCGACTGGACGGGCGCGTGGAGAAACTCGAAGAGAAGGTCGGCAAACTCGAAATCATCATCGAGCATAAGGACGTGGAGATAGACTGCAGCCGCATCGTTATCCGGCAGGCGTACAAGTGCAAAACGCCGCCCGAACATTGCCCGGTCTTGCTCAAAAGAGCCGAGTTGGAGCATAGACGCAAGGATCGGAACGGAAATGAGTAAAAATCCTAACCTTACTTAATATGTGTAGAGGAATACGTAATTGTAATCCCGGCAATATCCGACGGTCGAAGACGAAGTATCTGGGCGAAATTACGCCCTCGTGCGATGCTGCGTTCAAGCAGTTCGTGACGATGGCGTGGGGCTACCGCGCGATGTTCGTGCTGTTGGACTCTTACTGCCGCAACGGCTACCGGACAATCCGACAGATGATCGCGCGCTATGCCCCGCCCATCGAGAACCATACCGAGAATTATATTCGCTGCGTCGCCGAATGGTCGGGCATCGGCGCCGACGAGTTGTTGGATTCGCAGGCGGGCGAGACGATGATCCCTGTCGTAGCCGCCATGTCGCGCGTGGAGAACGGGCGGTCAGCGGTGTTGCCGGACGTCGAGGCGGGCTGGACGCTCTACCTGCAACACAAACCTTAATCCGTCATGTCCCGCAGAATCGCCGACCTGTTTATAAAAATCGGTGCCGATTCGTATGAGTTCCGGCAGAAGGCGCAGCAGGTCGAGAAAGGTCTCGGCTCGCTCGAAAAGAAGCTGACTTCCGTCGGCAAGTCGCTCTCGCTACGTCTCACCGCACCCCTTGCGGCATTGGGCGGTGTGTCGCTGCACTTGGCCGACGTGCAGGCCAAAGCCGAGGCGAAGGTGCAACAGGCGCTCAAGACGACCAATCAGACTGTCGGGTATAACTTCCGGCAGCTTACCGACTACGCCTCGGAGTTGCAGGGTAAGACGATCTTCGGCGACGAAACGATCCTCGCCAAATCCACCGCCCGCCTGTTGGCCTTCACCAATATCACGGGCGAGAACTTCAAGCGCACGCAGGCACTGGCATTGGATCTTGCCACGGCATTGGAGATGGATTTGGGCTCGGCTTCGTTGCAGTTGGGCAAGGCGCTTTCCGATCCCCTGACCAAACTCTCGTCGCTATCGCGTGCCGGCATCACCTTCTCGGAAGAGCAAACAGCGGTCATCAGGCAGTTGGCGAAGACGGGCGAGCTCGCCAAGGCGCAGGCGATGATCCTTGACGAATTGGAAAAGAAGTTCGGCGGACAGGCCGAAGCCGCCGCACGAACGGGACTCGGAGCCGTGCAGCAGCTCAAGAATGCGTGGGGCGACTTCCTCGAACAGATCGGCGCGGCCATCATGCCTTTCGCAACGAAGGTGGCAGGTGCGCTCTCGACGGTCGTGCAGATGCTGCAATCGATGTCGCCGGCGATGATGCAGACGATCGTCGTCGTGGCGGGGCTGGTGGCGGCGGTGGGACCGCTGTCGCTCGGAATCGGAGCTGTCATCAAGGTGCTGCCGATGCTGGCGGCGGGATTTACGGCTCTGTTGTCGCCCGTCGGATTGATTATGGCGGCGATCCTCGCGCTCGGTGCGGCATTCGCCTACGCCCGCATCCAAAAGCAGAAGATGATCGACGTGATGGCCGAGACAGAATCGCTCGACGACCTCGAACGCAGGTTGCAGGAAAATATCGCCGAGCAGAAGGAGATCATCGCCACGACGACCAAGACGCGCATCGTGCCCAATGGCCTCATGGCAGGCTTCACGATACAGAAGACGGCCGATCAGTCGAAACTCGCACCCCTGCGCAAAGAGTACGACCTGCTGACGGCGGCGATCGAGAAGAAACGCGAGGCGGAGAAAAAGGCTGCCGAGGCGCAAGCTGAGATGGACAAGGTAACGGAAGAGGCTCGCAAGCAGACCGAGGAGCTGATGAAATCCATCGCCGGAACCAACGCGCAGACGGAGCAGAGCACGGGTATCATCGGCAAGTTGCAGGCGCGGATCGAAGCCCTCGAAAAGAAGAAACTGCTGCCCGAATCGACCGTCGAGGATATCGCCGCGGCGAACGCCGAGATCGAGAAACTGCAAAAAGAGCTGGAGCGGATCCGAAATATCAAGCCCGAAGACCTGAACCCCGTCGTCAAGATGGACGGCATCCTGCCCGAAGGCTTCGAGTTGGAACTGCCGGCGCCGAAGCTCAAAATGGGCGATCTGAAACCCGTAACATCGCAATATGTCCAACAGATGCAGGCGATATTCGGTGCGGTGCGCGAAGGGTTGTACGGCTGGGCGGATGATAACAGCGCATACTTGCAGGAGCACATCGCCGATACGGTTTCGATGGTCGAGAACTACACGGCGGCGCTCACGGCAAAAGGCTGGTCGTTCTCGGCGGCATTGGAGCACGTGCAGATGACCGTCACGGCCGTGATGCAGCGCTTCGACCAACAGGTGTCGCAATTCATGGCCGACAGCATCGTCGCAGTAGCGGAGGCTATCGGACAGATCATCGCCGGCGATTTGGGGTTCGGAGGACTTATGAAAGCGATCCTGACTCAGTTCGCTTCCTTCCTGAAAAATATCGGCTCGCAGCTCATCGAGTTCGGCGTGATGATCATCGCCTTCAAATCGGCGCTGAAATCCGTCCTCGCCAATCCGTGGGCGGCGATCGCCATCGGTGCTGCGATGGTCGCGGCGGCAGCCGTGATGACGGCGCTCATCAACAAGAATGCCGAGAAAAGCGTGCCGGCGCTGGCCAACGGTGGGCTGGCCTACGGCCCGACTTATGCGATGGTCGGAGACAACCCCAATGCCGGCACAGATCCCGAAGTCATCGCACCGCTGTCGAAGTTGCAGGCGATGCTGCCGACGAGTGGCGCGACGCAGAACCTACGAATAACCCTCGGCGGGCAGCTTACGGCCAAAGGACGGGATCTGGTATATGTGCTTGGAAAGGAGAACTTCAAGACAGAAATATTGGGTGGGTAAAGATTCTGAAATAAAGCGTTGACTCATACCCCGTATTTTTTCGCTATTTGTTTGAATTCGACTGCTTTTTGGAGGAACCAGTCGAACGCTTCCGGCCATTTTGTTTTGTCTTTGACAATAAACGGTCGAGAAACCATGATACGACAAGCTTTATTAGCTTCTCTCCACTCTACATTGCTTTTGAGAACCTCCCGAATTTCGGTTTCCGATTCTCTGAATTTATGAAATAACTCTTTATCGTCATTGATATATATTTCGGAGGCGATTCGGTTTTTCTGTGTATTGATCGTCAGTCCAAGATGATAAGCAGAACTACCGAGACTGATGTCATACCAATGATGAGCCTGCGGCTTTCTGGCTGAAAAATTGTTCAGAAAGAGCGTGTTGCTTTTCATTGTTTCGACAAACTCTTGCCAAAATTCTAATTTCAATTTATCGGTATCACTCAAACCGTCTAATGTTTTCATTGCTTTGGCCCAATCGTTTGGCTTTTCTACGACATTGAATTTCGGTGCTAATTTCGAATCGTCGATTTGCCATAACTCGATTTCTACGAGAAAAAATCCGATCCGGCTATCGGTATGCTGATTCAGCCATTCGATCGCCTGACGATGTTCATCGCGGGCCCGTTTTACCATCCAGATGATTACCTCTGCACCTTTGCCTGAAGCATAGGTAATCAACTTGCCGAGGTGATCATGATTCGTATCCTCGAGTTGATTCTCGATAATAATCTTTCGGTCGCTACCATTCTCCAATGCGAATATATCGACATTGAAATTTCCTACAGAAGATTCCCGTTCTTCCAACGAAATTTCGATTCCGATGGCCTCGCCTAAAAGTGCTAAATTAGCATCCAGCGACAGCCATTTCGTGAAATCTAAAGCTTCGTGTGGCCAAACAGTGCGTAAATCAGTTACGCGTTTCATGTTTCCGAGGGTAGTGCTCATTGTCTTTTTAATTAAGATTGGGACATTTTTACAGCAAAAGTAAGAAAAATCGAATTATTTTCACGACTGAGTTTCAAAATTATGGACGAAGTACGCATCAATGACCTTACGAGCGCTTCGGGACAGTTAGCGGAGTTCGACGGGTTTGAGTTCATCGTCGATGTTCCGACTGCCGGCGCATCGATGAAAGTTTCCGGCAAGGAGATCAAAGGCGTGATGGCTCCGAAGAAGCATACGCACGCTGTTTCCGACATTACGGGGCTGACGGGCGAGTTGGACAAGAAGCTTGATAAGAAAGGCGGCCCGATCACGGGCGATCTCTCGGTTATGGGCGATACCTACCTGCGGCGGCTTCATCTGGAGGAGTTCTTGGAGGTTCCCGAATACCGTTATAACCGTATCGAAACGGTCGTCGGCGACAAGTGGTCGGCTCCGGGCTGCGGCATCGTCGAAATCGTCTCGCCGGAGAACCGGACGCTGGTCGTCAAGTTAGAAGAGGGTGAGGTCGGGATTCTACGCGAGAACGACCTTTGTATGGGCGTTTTCTTGAACGCCGCAATGGATTCTTCGAGTGGCAATACGGTCGATTCGGACGATTCGTTTGGCAATCGTACCTATGCCGGCTTCACGACCTGCTACTTCCGCCTTACCGAGTGTCTCGATCGCGATACCTATGCCGAATGGCGGTATGAATTGCGCGAAGATTATCCCTACCACCCACAGATGGCGATGCACTTCGTGGCATTCGGCAATACGACCGATCCCGACCGCCAAACCTCCCGCTACGAAACCCGCACCTACCTACGCTTCCTCACGGGTATGGCCGGTTGGACGATCCGCACGGAGAATATCGCGGCGCAGTTCGGCGATTTGTCGAATCTCAAAGCGCACGGTTTGGATATGACCGGTTATTCGGCCTACCTGAAGAACATCTACCTCACGGGCTTTCTCTCGGACAAATCGGGCGACTCGTGGTTCGACTCCGCGACGGGCGATATGCAGCTCTTCAACCGCACGACGGGTTGCGGCGTCAGCTTCCGCGACGGGATACTGCGTTTCGGACGCATCGACCCGATAAGACCCGATGCCGGAACGGATTTCGACGAGTTGATGCAGACGATCTCCTCGACACAGGAAACGCTCGGCCGAATCAACTCCGACGAATACGTCTCGCCCGTCGAGAAGTCGTTCCTGAAAGAGCGCTTGCAGGACATCCGAACCGAATACGAACAACTCCGTGCCAATGCTCTGCAACTGCTCTCTGTGTTTCGTTATCGCAGTGTAAACGGCAAGGTACTTATGGTACACGGCAAGCGGCGCGCCGTCCGATTGCTCGCCGACGAGTGGACGCCCTACGAGGATGCCTACTTGCGAGCTGTTGCCGCCATCGAGAAATATACGCAGCCGGAGCCGGAGTTCATTCCGATCGAGGAGGATTTCGCCGATGTCGAATCCTATTATGCCGCCCGCAAGGAGATCGTAACGATCTTGGACGAAGCGGCGAAGCAGGACAACGGCGAGTTGAAATACCTGCGCGAGAACTTTCAGGACATCTCGACGGAAATCGATGCCGGCAGTGGCGTAGTGCTGTCGGGGTTCGTCGGCGTAAAAGACGATACGGACAAGAAAGTCGTGGCGGGGATGGCCGGCTGCGCGTTGAAAGGCGCTCCGGCATCGAAGCACGGCAAGCTGATGTTCTTCGCCGGAGCAGACGGCATCGAGAATGCCGCGACGGCTTCCACACGCATCTATGAAGACGGGCATGTCGAGATGGCTAGCGGCATCTTCAGCGGATATTCGAAGGTACAGTTCAAATATTTCACGGACGAAGGCACGGATTATAACTCCACAACCCGTAAATATACGTTGAACCGCAATTTCAACTTGATCGTCAACGGCGACCGCTACGATAGTTTCATCATTTGGTTGAACTTGCCCTCATCGGCAGAGTATATCGGCAGCGTGGTCAATCTGTACGATTGCCCGATCCGCACCCGCTCGTCGCCCAACCTGATCCTTGCGGCGGACGACACGCAGTCGGGTATCGTTTCGACATTGAAGAAGGATGCTTATGGAATGGGATATCTTCCGGTCGCGCGCATCGAGACCTACGGAGGACTGCTGCAATTCCTGGCTGTACCGTCGCCTTACAATTCGGCAAAATGCCTGTGGCACATAACTTATCAGATGATGTCCGAATTCAAAATTTACGAAGAATAAACGACTACTATGGCGAACGATTCATTCGAAATGGAAACAGCAGTAGATATCTCTAACGTAGAAGAAACTGTATCGGGGGCGATTACGCTCTCGCAGCTTCCGAAGATGACGGCTTTGGCGGCGACCGACCTGATCGAAATCGATCGCAACGGTACAGGCGCTGCTATAACTTATGAAACGTTAGTTCGGACAATAACCGCTTCGCTCGGACTGACCGGAATAACGGATGTGTTGCATAAGATTATCGGATAGCATATGGCTGATTTCCCGACACTTATTTTGCGTCTCAATGCCTTGCGGCTGACGCTTGCCGAAACCCTCCGCAGCAAAGGCGTGGCGACGACCGATGAAGATACGTTGGCAATGCTCGTCGAAAAAACGGCGTTGATAGACAGTACCAGCGGCATGAACCAGATCCGAAACGGCTATCAGCTCTTCCGAGGCAATATGACGATGGCTGCCTTTCCGACTTTCGACACGGCATTGTTCGATTCTATGTATCAGATGTGCTATGGCTGTACGGCATTGAGGAGCGTGCCCACACTCGACACATCGAACGTTGCGAATATGATGTACGCCTTTTACGGCTGTACGAATTTGCAGGAGATAGGCGGGCTGGACACGTCGCGTCTGACCTCCGTTTCGGAGCTGTTCCATGGCTGCAAAAGCCTACGACGTGTCGGCGGCGTTCTCGATTTGAGTAGGGTAACCTCGAAGATTGACACGACTTTCGTTTCTTGTGCTGCCCTGGAAGAAGTGACTTTTGCCGGAACGATCGGTGTCGATATCGCAGTAAACGGTTGCCCGAAACTTACGACGACAAGCCTGCTATCGCTCCTGAATGCCCTGTCTTCGGAGATAAGCGGAAGGGCTTGCAACATCGGAACGAGAAATCTTGTCAAACTGACGGCGACGCAACAAGCTATTGCGACCGATAAGGGGTGGGTGCTGACATAAAAACGGCAGTCGAAGCTGCCGTTTCCCATTTTTGAACCGTTGTAATGTCAGATTCTCATAGCGACTTGTCTGTCAACTCTCGATAATGTGCTGTGTGCAGCGAGCGGAAACACTTTCGTTTCTCGTATTGGCGGCAGGGACGGCATTGTACCGTTCAACCTTTCGGCCAGCGCATCCATATCAGCCGAAACCTTGTCGTGAATAACTTTTGCATAGATTTGCGTCGTGCGAATATTACGGTGTCCGAGCATCTTCGAGACGGTTTCGATGGGTACTCCGTTCGAGAGTGTTACGGTCGTCGAAAATGTGTGCCGGGCCATGTGGAAGGTGAGTTCCTTATAGATTCCGCAGATCGATGCGATCTCCTTCAGATAATCGTTGCACTTCTGATTTGAGGGTACGGGCAGCAACTTACCGTCGGTAAGTTGCCCTTCGTATTTTTGAAGAATCGTCATCGGGATCTCCAGCAAGGGAACATCGACTGGTGTGTCTGTCTTCTGTCGTCGGGTGCGTAGCCATGTCCTGTCGTCGTCGCCCTCGACGAGATTGTCCGTAGTTAGCTCCGTCACGTCGCAGTAGGCAAGTCCGCAGAAGCAGCAGAACACGAAGATATCCCTTACCTGATCGAGACGTTTCGATGTCATCGGTTTTTGGATGATGGCTGTTAACTCCTGTCTGGTAAGGAATTCCCGATCTACGACATCAAAATGTATTTTGATCGAGGCAAATGGATTTTTTTGTACCCATCCGTTGTCGATAGCTGTCAGATAAATCGTGCGGAATTTCTGTATCATCTTCATCGCATGGTTGTTCGCTACGTTGTAAGTCGATCGCAGGAAAGTATCGAACCCGTGGATGAATCTTGGCGAAATGTCCTGTAGGGGAATATCCGAGAGGTTGTACGATTCCCGAAGGTACTGAGCCAATCGGTTGCGCACCAAAGCGTACTTGTCGTAAGTGCGTTTGCTCGTCTTGTGTCCGATGAGTCTGGCATAGTCTGTGAGAAAATCGTCGTATAGAGCCAACAGCGAAACGCTCTTTTCTCCTTTTGAAGAAATGGCTTGTTTGAGTTTGTCGGCCGTGATGACCTCGCCCAAGAGCAGCAGTTCGTTATACTTCGAATAGGTCAGCCCTTTGAAATCTTCGAGAAAACGGTTGATCTGTTTCTCCTCTTTGGTAAGTCCGACGGTTTTACACTCCTTAGACAGCCACCGTTCGGGTAGGATAGATTGCCGGGTAGAAATGTGTACCATCCGCTTGTTGATCGTAATGCGAGCCAAAATGGGTGCTCTGCCTTCTTGATTGGTTTTTCCCTTCTGAATGATGAAGAGGATCGAGAATGTGCTGATGTCCATAATTATTAGATTGGGATTGAAAGTTCTACTCCTTATGTTTCAGCAAAAATAACCGCTTCTCCTCGCTTGTCGAAATAATCGGTACGACATCCTGCGACACGTTTTGCGACATTGTGCGACTTGATTATAATTTGCTTTGTATTAGTAGTTTACAGTGCAAACATAATCCTTAATTCTGCCGAAATCAAGTTTTCCGGGTATAATCTGCAAGAGTCGTCGAAACTATTTTAATAGGGTAGCGACAGCCTCGAAAATCGGGAAAGGTAACCGAATGTCGTGCCTTGTCGCAGGGTGGTTACGGATAGGTTACGCGGATTTGCCGTAATTTGCTGTATTCGGGGCCGTTGAACGACGACAAGATGCGATGTGGATTGCGACATCGCCTTCGCAGGCGCGTGTGCAAGGGGGTGACAGACAACAAAAAAGCGGAAAACCTGAATTTTCCGCTTTTGTACCCCCTCAGGGGCTCGAACCCTGGACCCCAACATTAAGAGTGTCGTGCTCTACCAACTGAGCTAAAGAGGCATCAATCCTTTGGGATTGCGAGTGCAAAATTAGTGATATTTTTTATTATTGCAAAAAAAATCCTGAAAAAAATCGGGATTTTTTTGCAATAAAAGCTTTTCACGTTATCGTAGAGCCACTTTGGGTTTATTGCATGTCCAGTTTGTCGCTGTTCCATTCCCCCGCAGCATCGGGATAGATGAACGGCCGCGAGTCGCCGGACTTCTTCATGTCCAGGTAACTTTCGTAGAGGTTGATGCCGTTGGACGATTGCGTGGCCAGCGAAAAGGCGATTACCGACGGATGCCGTTTCGAGGCATGGTAGCTGTCCGCCGTACGTTCGGCATATGCCCCCTGCCATTCCGGGGCGTTCGACGGATTGCCACCGATCCGCCGCGATTCACCGCTGCTGCGGGTGTCGATCGGCGCCTGTACGATCACGTACATTCCCAGTGTGTCGCAGGTGCCATACAGCGTCGGGGACACCGGGCCCGGGAGGAGTTTAAGCGTGTTGTACCCTTGCCCGCGTAAAGCTGCGATTTCGTCTGCCGAGGCATGGGCGGGAACCTCGCGCGTGCGGAGCGTGACGGGTGTGCCGTTCACCGCCAGCTGTCCGTTTTGCACCTCTACGGTGCGGAACCCCAGCGGGACTTCGATATATTCCATGTAGCGGCCTTCGTGCTGGGTCTTGACCCGCAAGGTGAAGCGTGTGGTCTTTTCCGGGCTCCAGAGCAGGCTGTCCGGAATACGTGCCAGGAACCGCAGGGTGTCCTCGCCGCGCATGTTGAGTTTGATGTCCTTGTATCCTGTTGCCGAGGTTTTACCGGCGGGGGATAGCAATTCGTAGTGGACGCGCGACGTGCGCGGGTTGAGGGCTTCGCTCTTGACGACCAGTCCGACTTCGGCCATGACGTTGTCCCCCTCTTCGGTGCTGCGCCATGTCTTGGTGAGTATGTCGCGTACGCGCAATGTCGGCTGGCTCATGACCCATGCCTCTCCGATGGCCGGTGCGGCATCATTTTTCCAGCTTTCGAGCCTTGCGACCTTCGACGGGGAACTGAGAATGACCTCCAGTGTGTTACGCCCCTCTTTGGCATGGCGCGTGAGGTTGAATTCGGCCGGGGCATTGCAGTCGCTGTTGTAGGCTACCGTCCCGCCGTTTATGCGGATCTCGTAGTCGGCCGACGCCCATCCGATCCGGAGCAGCACCTGCCGGTTGGCCCAGGCGAACGGTACGGTGAAATCCGTCGTGAAACTGTTGCCCTTTTGCGTCCATTCGGTCAGGCGCGTGAAATATTTGTTGTCGCTGCCGTCGGCCTCCGCAGCTTCCCGGGCGGTGGGGTAGACGAGCAATTCGCCGCGCATCGGTTCGCGGCCGCAGGTCGGAATATACTCCTGTGCCGCCAGCGTGCAGCACGAAAAAAGTGCTATGATCGAAAGAATACTCCTCATAGGGTTGTTTTTTGTGAACATTCCCTCACGCCCGGCCAAACGAGTTGCCCTTGCGGCCCGGCATATCGAAAATGTTCGTATATTTGTGCACGTAAAGATAGTAAATTTTCCGGAACTTAGATGCCTGCGCTTCCCAAACTCAATTTTCCTGCCATCCGGCTGCGTGCCCGCCGCCGCGAGGAACAGGTCGAGGTGTGGGATGACCTGCGGGGTATTTACCTCGTACTGACTCCCGAGGAGTGGGTGCGGCGCCACCTGATCGCTTACCTCGTTTCGCACTGCGGGGTGCTGCCCAAGCGCGTCGTACAGGAGTATGCCGTGCCGGTCAACGGGCAGCCGCAGCGGGCCGACGTCGTGGTGGTCGGCGACCGTGCCGAGCCGCTGGTGCTGGCCGAATGCAAGGCACCGGAAATCCGGATCGACGAGCGTACCCTGGCGCAGGCCGTGCGTTACAATTCGGTGCTGGGGGCGCGGTTCGTGATCCTGACCAACGGCCTGCGGCACTACTGCTGCGAGTACCGCGACGGCAAGTACGTCCAGTTGTCGGGGTTCCCCGATTTCTCGGCCCTATAAATTCTTGAAATTCGAATCGATGTAGTGCTGGAAACTCTCCTTGTAGTTTTCACCGATGGGGACGTATTCCGTATCGCTCAGGAACACGCGGCCGCGGACATAGCCTTTGATGCAACGCAGGTTGACGATGTAGGAACGGTGCACGCGCATGAACATATCCGACGGGAGTGCCGCCTCCATGTTCTTGAGCCGGAAAAGCGTGGTGATCGTCGTGCCGTCGGCAAGGTGCATCCGCACGTACTCCCCTTCGCTTTCCAGGTACACGATGTCGCTGATCTTGACCAGCGAAACCTTGTAATCCGCTTTCACGGAGATGTATTCCTTGTCTTTGGGCAGTGCTTCGGGAGTGGCCTCGGGTTCCCCCGCACGCTGGTTGTGGCGCAGTTCGTAGAGCGAATTGGCTTTCCCCGCCGAGCGGCTGAAGTCGGCAAAGCTGAAGGGTTTGAGCAGGTAATCCACGGCGTCGAGCTTGAACCCTTCGACAGCGTATTCCGAGTAGGCCGTCGTGAAAATCACCATCGGCCTGTCGACCAGCGAGCGGACGAACTCCACGCCGCTCAGGTCGGGCATGTTGATGTCGACGAATATCAGGTCTACATGCTGCGAAGCCAGTAACTGCTGGGCTTCGAGTGCGTTGTTGCACGTCGCGGTAAGTTCCAGGTACGGGATTTTCCCGATGTAGCTTTTCAGCTGGCGCAGGGCCAGCGGCTCATCGTCTATGGCGATACATTTAAGCATTGAGGGTAGGTATTACGAGTTTTACGGTATAGGTCTCTTTGGTCTCTTCGATATCGAGCGAATAATTTTTCGGGCCGTAGATCAGTGCGAGGCGTTTGCGGACGTTCTCCAGCCCGATTCCGGCGTTGTGCTTCTCCGCCTGCGGGCTGTGGAGGCTGTTGCCGATGGTGCTGACGACCTTGCCGTCGGCGTAGTCAATCCGCAGGTGGATGAACGACGGTTTGCTGTAACTCACGCCGTGCTTGAAGGCGTTTTCCACGAATACGATCAGCAACAGCGGCGGGATGGAAACCTGGGGCGGCAGGTCGTGCGGGTATTCCACGCGAATGTCCACGGCGTCGGTGTAGCGGATGCGCATCAGCCCGATGTAATTCTGTACGAACTGGATGTCCCTGTTCAGGGAGATGATCTCGCGCCCCGATTCATAGAGCACATAGCGCATCATCTTCGACAGCTCGATCACGGCATTTTTGGCATATTCGGTGTCGATGTCTATCAGGGCGTGGATGTTGTTGAGCGTGTTCATGAAGAAATGGGGATTTATCTGGTATTTCAGATAGTCCATTTCGGCTTCCAGGTTCTGGCGTTTGAGTTCTTCCATCTGCTGCTCGTCGCGCATCGACTGGTAAATGAGCTTGATACCCGTGTTGGCCCCCGTCATAAAGAATCCCAGCACGACGTTCCAATACATCTCCAGGTTCGAGAACGAGGCTTTCCGGTAGGCGTCGAACGCCTCGGGGTCGCCGTGGGGGAGGAAGTGGTCGGTGAGGTGCTCTTCGTAAACGTCCACCAGCCAGAATACGGCTATGATGAGCGCCAGGTCGCAGAGCAGGTAGGTCTTGTACTTGCGGCGCAGCATGAGCCGCGGGGCGAGGACGGAGTTATGGATGATGAAGATGATGAAGTAGGGGGCTATCTGCCGCCATGCGATGAGCACGTTCTCGAAACTGATGTGCAGTTCCGACATCATCTGCGAATTGAGCACCGGCACCAGGATGATGGCTGCCCACACCATCACGTAGAGCAGGTTTTCTCCGACGGTTTGCTTGCGGGTCATTTTCATGCCGTAAAGATAATAAAAAAAAGTTACCCGGTGCTCCCGGGTAACTTTCGTAAAAAAAGCAGGTAACCGAACTATTAGTGACGCCTCATTGTTGGAATGGATTCAGTGACTATGAAGAATTTGGGATAGAGAATCCAAGTGGTTACCTGCTGAGCCTTTATGTGTATGTTTTTTTATTTGTTCAGTAGCGACGGACTGTATAAATAACGTTTGATACTCCGTTTTGGTGTCTTTTCGAACTCCGTCGGATAAATTATTATTTCCGACACCCGTTCGTATGCCGCCAGGAGCGAGTTCAGTTCCGTGAGGTTGTTCTGCATGATCTGCGGCAGGTCGTTCTTGTCCACGCCTTCCGCCTCGGCCTGTTCGTAGTCGGGGACGACCATCGCCTTGAGCTTGCCGTTGCCCGAGTCGAGTATCAGGGATTCGAGTACGAGGTACATGTTGTTGAGCTTGTCCTCGATCTCCTCGGGATAGATGTTCTGCCCGCTTCCGGAGAGGATCATCGTCTTCGAGCGTCCGCGGATGTAGAGCGTCCCGTCCGGATCCATCGTGCCCATGTCGCCCGTGTGGAGCCAGCCGTCGGGTTCGAGTACCTTCTCCGTATCTTTTTCGTTCTTGTAGTAGCCTTTCATCACATGCTCGCCCCGCACGATGATTTCGCCGGCCACATGCTCCGGGTCGGGCGAGTCGATCCTGACGTCGAGCAGCCCTTTCAGGTAGCGGCCGCAGGAACCCGCCTTGAATTCGTTGTCGGGCGTGAAACTGATGAGCGGCGCGCATTCGGTCATGCCGTAACCGATGGTGATCGGGAACTTGATCTTCATCAGGAACGATTCGGTCTCCTGATTCATCGGGGCGCCGCCGACGATGAATATGTCGACGTTGCCGCCGAAGGCATCCAGCAGTTTTTTCCGGATCACCGAGTAGATGGCCGTGTTGAGCAGCGGAATCTTGACGGCGATCGACATCGGGCCTTTTTCGAGCATCGGCATCACCTGCTTGCGGTAGACCTTTTCGAGGATCATCGGTACGCAGCAGATGATCGTCGGCTTGACCACGGACATGGCTTCCAGCAGGATCTTGGGCGACGGGATTTTACCCAGCAGGGTGACGTGCCCCCCGACGGCCAGCGGCGAGAGGAAGTCGAAGGCGCAGCCGTAGGCGTGGGCCAGCGGCAGGAACGACAGCGTGCGTCCGCCCTTGCGGAAATAGTGGGTGCCGGTCTGCGTGTTGACCATGCCGCGGGCGAAACTTACGTTGCCCGTGAGGTTGTTCACCGTGAGCATCACTCCCTTCGAATAGCCCGTGGTGCCCGACGTGTAGTTGAGCAGGATGACCTCGTCGTTGGGGATCTCGGGGTACTTGATGTCGTTTACGCTGAACCCGCGCGGATATTTCGAACGGTAGTTTTTCAGGATATCGCGCTGGAACTTGGTGAGCGCCTTGCCGTTGCGTTCGTAGATGGCGTGGAAATCGGTGAGCGAAAACACGGCCTCGATCTGGCGTATCTGGTCTTCTTCGATGATGTCCCAAAAGTTGTCGCCCAGAAAGAGCAGCTTGCTCTCCGAGTGGTTGATGATGTGGATGATGTCGGCCGGAGCGAAATCCTGCAATATCGGGACGATTACGGCGCCGTAGGAGATCGTGGCGATGTAGGTGATGCACCACCGGGGATTGTTGCGCCCGATCAGCGCTATCTTGTCGCCCTTCTTTACGCCGGCCTTTTTGAACAGGAGGTGCAGCTTGGCGATCTCCTTGGCCATCTCGTAATACGAGAAGGTTTCGCCCTTGAAATAGTCGGTCAGTGCCGGCATTTCACGGTTCTCGCGGAAACTCGTCTCGTATATTTTTATCAGGTTTTCCTCTAACATGATTGCGTCCTAATGTCCGGTGCAAAGATAGACAAAAAAACGATTTTCCAGCAGGGTGCCCGCATTTTTTATCCTATTGTGCTTACTTTTTGCTCCAAAAAGTCCTGTGGGGCAGCTTCCGGAGCCTTATTTGTTTGCTCCCTTGTCCTTGGCTTCTTCCGGGTCGACTTTTACATGCCGGGGTTTCCAGATGTATATCTTCGATTCGGTGCCGGCCTTCAGCCGCTCGATGTTCTTGCGGTGGGTGTAAATCAGCAGGATGGCGATGATGAACGAAAAAACCACGAACGGCACCAGGTGGTTGACCTTCGGCGATATGAGCGTAAAGATCGGGAAGGAACAGCCTGCGACCATCGAGGCCAACGACACGTAGTGGGTGACCATCAGCACCAGGAACCATACGCCGAAGCAGAGCAGTACGAGCGGGGCGTTGACGCCCATGATGGCCCCGACGAGCGTCGCTACGCCCTTGCCGCCCCGGAAATTGGCGAAGATCGGGAAGATGTGTCCCACCACGGCGGCGAACACGGCGATGAAACGCAGGATGTAGAACCAGTTTTCATTGGCCCCGTCGGCGAATACGCTGTCGTATTTCATCAGGTCGATGATCGTCACCGCCACAAACCCCTTCAGAAAATCGAGCCCGAATACGGGCAGTGCGGCCCGCCTGCCCAGCACGCGCAGCATGTTGGTCGTGCCGGCGTTCTTGCTGCCGTATTCGCGGATGTCGATGCCGTAATATTTCTTGCCGATCCACACGGCGCTCGGAATCGAGCCCAGCAGATAGGCGATGATAATCATGGTGGTAGCGGTGTAATATGTGAGGATCATAACGGTTTTCCAAGGGTTTGTGTAATGCAAATATAATTAAAAAATCCGGAAACGGAAGCCCTGCGTGAAAAATCCGCGCCGTTCTGCTGGCGGATTCGGGGGAATATCGTATCTTTGCATACTTTAAATGTATAACAGGGTATGAATACGAAAGCATTACTGGAACCTATGGGCTCGTGGGCGTGGTGGCGCTCGTGGTTCCTGATCTTTTTCGGGTGTTCGGTCATGGGTGCCGGCTTCGTGCTGTTTGTGAACCCTTACAATTTCGTGCCGGGAGGCGTGTACGGTATGGGTATCGTGCTGCACAACATTTTTCCGTCGATCCAGGTGGGTACGTTCGGCTATATGTTCGACGTGCCGCTGATGCTCGTTGCGATGCTGGTTTTCGGCGGGCAGTTCGGAACGCGTACGGTGCTGGCCGCGCTCTATACGCCCGGCTTTATGAACGTGCTCACACGGCTGGTCTATCCCGACGCCGCGGCGGTCGAGAGCCTCGACCCGTCGCTGTTGCTGGGCGGGCGGCTCGACCTGTCGAACGACTTGCTGCTGACGTGCGTCATCGGCGCCGTCGTCATCGGCGTGGGGCAGGGCATCGTCGTGCGCCAGCAGGCGACCACGGGCGGCACCGACATCGTGGCGATGCTGTTGCAGAAATTCGCGGGTATCAAGTTCTCGTCGGGCATCTTCCTGGCCGACGGTTTCGTCGTGCTGTCCGGCCTGGCCGTCATCGGCTTCGGGCTGGGGACGGGCGAAGCCGCCTCGAACGGCTGGATGCTGACGCTCTATTCGCTCATCACGATTTATATCACCTCGCGTGTGATCGCCTACCTGCTCAACGGTGCGTCGTACGACAAGCTGCTCTTCATCATCAGCGACCACCATCAGGCGCTCAAACGCTTCATCATCGAAGACCTCGACCGCAGTGCGACCTACATCAAGTCGAAGGGGATGTATACGGACGCTTCGCGGGACATGATCTTCCTGGTCGTGAGCCGCAAGGAGGTGCACCTCGTGCAACATAAGATCAAGGAGATCGACCCGGCGGCGTTCGTGGTCGTGACCGATGCCTACGAGACGTTCGGCGAAGGGTTCAAACAGTTCCCCGACAAGAACGAGATACATGCGGAATAACGGAAATTTGGAACGTGGAATTTAAACTCAATACGAATACATTGCGCCCCCTGTCGGGCGCCGGACGCAAACTTTTCGTCGAAACCTACGGCTGCCAGATGAATGTCGGCGACACGGAGGTCGTGGTCGCCCTGATGCAGCGGGAGGGATACGTGTACACCGAGGATATCGGTCAGGCCGATGTTATCCTGATCAACACCTGCTCGATCCGCGACAATGCCGAGCAGCGTATCTGGGGGCGCCTGGCCGAGATGAAACGCTACCGCCGGGCCAAACCGGGGCTCGTCGTGGGCATCATCGGCTGCATGGCCGAACGCCTCAAGGAGAAATTGGTCGAGGGCCCTTACGGCGTCGACGTCGTGGCCGGGCCGGATGCCTACCGCGACCTGCCGCGCCTGGTGCGCGAGGCCGAAGCGGGCGGCAAGGGCGTGAACGTCCTGCTCTCCACGGAGGAGACCTATGCCGAGATCGCCCCCGTGCGGCTCGACCGCAACGGCGTGAGCGCCTATGTGGCCATCATGCGCGGATGCAATAATTTCTGTTCCTACTGCGTGGTGCCCTATACCCGCGGCCGCGAACGGAGCCGCGACCCGCAAACGATCGTCGCGGAGGCCCGCTCGCTCTTCGAGAACGGATACCGCGAAGTGACGTTGCTGGGGCAGAACGTCAATTCGTACAAGGCCGGCGAGGTGGATTTCCCTGAACTGATGCGCCTCGTGGCGTCGGTTTCGCCGTCGCTGCGCGTGCGCTTCGCCACGTCGCACCCCAAGGACATGAGCGACCGCCTGCTGGAGGTCATGGCCTCGATGCCCAACATCT
>ERZ1673738.334-NODE-334-length-91931-cov-12.110519_pt1 | contig 91931 bp, 75 predicted proteins | sample MGYA00580198_ERZ1673738 | MGnify/ENA primary metagenome ERZ1673738 (study PRJEB41218, sample SAMN15661784) | gut metagenome | host: Homo sapiens | place: Canada: London | collected 2015-08-20/2019-03-30 | study: EMG produced TPA metagenomics assembly of... | reverse complement strand
ATTTTGCAACGCCATTAGACTAAAGAGCCAGAAAAGTGAACGGATATCCCCGTTTGGGGTGGGTGGATATCCTCCGTTTTCAGCATATGGAAGACAGCTGTAATTATCCGATTTTGGTATTACATATTATATGAGTACTTGCCACTCTCCGTGCTTTCTTCCGCCAACACGTTTGAGTAGGCCTTTCTTCTGTAGTTTGCCGATAACGAATTTCACGCCACCTAAAGATAAATTGCTTATTGCATCTACCATTTCGCCACTGGTTGCCTTTGGATTCTCTATTAAGAATTTTAGTACTTCTTCTAAAGAATCCAAATTCTTTTGGATAGTGGAATCATTCTTTTGGATAGTGGCAGAGTCCTTTTGGATAGTGCGACTATCCTTCAAAGGCTTCTTTTGGGTAGTTATATCGCTCTTTGGGATAGTATTTGAGTTCTTTTGGATAGTATTACTATCCTTTAAAGGCTTCTTTTGGGTAGAGGAGTTACTCTTTTGGGTAATTCTCCAAATCGTAACCTTAAATTGGTTAGCAGACACTTCGTTGTCAAAGTGCTGAAAACGGAGGATATCCACCCACCCCAAACGGGGATATCCGCTAAAACTTCGTATAACACTTCGGGCTGCCTCCATAACGAAAGCAGCCCGAAGTTGTTTTTATCCTTCACTTATTTCCCATCCAAGGCTTTCCACTTGATGTGAGAAATTAATAAAATTATCACCCCACTCTTTGCAGACGGCAAACTTGATACCATCGGCAGAAGTAAGGATGTCTTTTGAATCAGTATAATAACGGTTGTTGTGATCAAAACCGACACTTGCCTTTTCTTCTATCCAACTCATTGGGCGAATAACCCCATAACTCCCCTGCAAGTTCTTTGGGAAAACACGCTCCAACTGATCATAACTCAAATCGGCATGCTCCATCACATATTGTGTAACAGCCAGCAGAACTAGTTCGCGTTTACTATACGGACCATCACCATTCAGCTTATACAAGGTTCTTTTGGCTGGTTGCTTATTACCTGAACGTGATGAACTATCGGCAGAAAACGTAACATCACTACCTGTTTCATCCTTGATAACCAAACCTAACCTCATCTCATCAGATATCTGACGAAGCATTTCGATTTTAGTATCATTCGACATGTTGATGTAAATATACCAACCATCTACCAATTCCTGACATCTGAAATCTACATCAGTTCTACGATTACGCCCCACCAATGGGAAACCTTTAAACAATCTACCACGGAAAGCAGCTGCTTTATGCAGTCCTATCACTTTTAATGTAGCAATCATAGTCTCCTTGGCATTCTTACGCTGAACCACCGTACCATCCGGAAACTTTACAGTAAAGCCAATACTTTCGGAACGCTGGCTAAAGTGCTTACTTGCCGATTGAGCAGCAGGTTGCTCAGCGACAAAAGCTGGAGTTTCTACAACCTCAGATGTATCATCTGTTTCTTTTAAGGACACCTTCACGGCGATATCACCTTTAGGTTCATAATCAATAGTTACTCTGATAGGACTACGAACTTCAGAGAGCACTTGAGCCACAGAATCTCTGATGACAGTTGCCAGTTCATCTCGCAAAAAAGTCTTCTCCTTTACCTTCCAGAGTTCTTCGTCAGCATCGTCGCTAAACATTTCTCTATACTGATCTCTAAGCTGATAGAAATCTTCTATTTTACTCATATCTCATTTTTCTTTTATTGTTCTATATTATATGACTCATACTCCTCACGAGAAATTGGAGTCTCTGGGTCAACAATCAACACTTCATCATAGGTCAAGCCATAGAGATGATAGACGAGGAAGTCGATTTGATTCTCCAAGGCGGAAGTATCCTTGTTTATATTCTCATTCATCAAGTCATTAACTAATGAAGCCAACTTATCTTGTTGAACCTTTTCTAACTTCAAGAATGGTAAACCATCAACTTCATATCCATTAACATTACTATTTGTGCTGAAGCATTTAAAATACCAATTCATCAACTTTGAATTAAGTAAAGCTAATTGAGCTTTAATTTCAAAATTTACTAACGGCAACAAATAATTACACGAATTTGCTAAGTATATATTCTTTGGTATAATACAAGCAACAATTCGCACTTTATCATTTGCACCTGTCATGCCCTGCATCGCAATACGTTCATACTGATGATGATGTATCTTTTCTGAATTAGGGAAAGCCTTTTCAAATTCAGAAACTCTCAAATATTCTACTTGTCCTTGACTCATATTAGTTGTCCAATAGTAACGCTGAACCGATGCTCCTTTTAACACCATAGGTAAACGTACATCTTCACAAAAATACTTTTTATGAACAGTCATATTCAACTCTCCCTCAAAACAATGCAAATCAAGTTTCGGGTATATTGATTTCACTTTTACCGCCAAAGGGATATTACATACATCTATTCTTGGAATTGTATAACTTTCAGGGTCTAAGCCTACAATATCCTGTAATAAGAACTTTGTAGTTAACCCAGATGACTTATATTTATCGTCCCAAAAATTAACAACAAAACTATGTACAGGCTTAGTCTTTTGAAGTAAAAGAATACATACACTCATTTTAACAGATTCAAAAACCCTTTTCTTTTTACTATCTCGCTCAGGAAATGAATCCAACATTTTTATCTGAGTATTCTCTAATACAGTCTTTCTGAGAGTAAATGCCTGCTTGTCTGCCAAGAAAGAATTTTGAAAGATAAAAGAAACATAACCTTCCTCCCGTACTATAGAATTTATTGCCTTAGCTAAGAATAATTTGTAAGCATTCAGTTTACCACCAAAAGCAATTTGAAGATCCTTATTCTTACGCATTAACGGAATTTCGTCTGCATGCTCTGCCTGATACAAGAAATACGGCGGATTACCAATCACAATATCAAATCCACCCTGCTCGAATACATCCGCAAAGTATGTATGCCAAAGGAAGAACTGGTCATTTGGAATCTCCAGCTCATCTACGGCATCCTGTACCTCATGATTTCCCTCGGCACAAATCTTGATGTAATCTTTTACGTACTTATCTATCTGCTGGCGACGCTGAGCACGTAAGGTATGGTCGGTGATACTAAAATATGATTTTACCAAATCCTGAATGGTCTTCTGAACATCAGTTTCCTCAAAACCCAAAGAGAGAACACCACGAGTTTTCTTGGTATCCTTGCCGGTCTTCAACTTCTTGGAAGTAACATCCAAGTCCACCCCTTTGTAACTCTCCAGCAACGAGTTGCCCTGCATAATCTTAAAGTCGAGATTAGGCAATGGCATCGGCTCCTTTTCATCGATGATAATAGCAAGCCAGAAACGGAGACGGGCGATATCTACGGCTCCCTTCTCAATATCAACACCATAAATGTTGTTCTGAATGATGTGGCGCTTGATGTCGGCAGCATTATCCTCCTCGAAGATTTCGATAGACTTGCGGCATGCATAGAGTTCACGGAGTAAACCCATAGGGAAGGCTCCCGAACCGATGGCAGGGTCGCAAATCTTCACGTCTATCAACTTCTGGTCGATAGACATGGCAAGTTCTGAAGAAGCTCCACCCAGCTCCTCCACATCATTGGTTTTCACAAAGTTAGCAATATGTTCCTTAACCTCTGCATCATCTATGCCAGTTTGCAGATACGCCGTCAACGACTCCTGACACATGTAACGAACGATTTCCTTTGGGGTATAGAAGGCTCCCTTGTCCTTGTTATCCTCCAAAAGATTCTCGAAAATCTTGCCAAGCATCTCAGGGTCAACACCCACTTCGGCATCATTCGGATCGTTCTCATCAATCGTAAAGTTGTAACTATCAAAGAAATCGAAAAGCGACTGAAACATTCCGGCAGGGAAACAAGAATCTACTTCATCTATCTTCTCCTGCTGAAAGAGACCACCATTAAGATAAGGAATCTTATCGGCATTCGGAATGTACTTCACCCCTACTCCGTTAACCAAAGGCGCACTACTCCGGTCCTCAAGCTTGGTATTGAGCAAGCCAAAGAACATCGGTTCGAGCACCTTGTCCAGGAAATCTCCCTTCACCTCATCAGAGGCATCATAGAACAAATCGTGCATGTAATGCAGATTGCCGGCAAGCCATCCCTTACTCTGCAGGAAATAAAGGAACACGATGCGACCCATCATCTTCTTGATATAATCACGCACCAGTTTATCATCTTCCTTAAAGGATGTAAAGTATTGGACATCAGGTTCTCCCGTTTCCTGTTCCACCCATTTATTTCCCTTCTTTACGTATTCCTTACCCGTAAGGAATTTCACGAATTCAGCATACTGTTTACGGTATTCATCAAAGAAATCATCAGAAAGAGCTTCTACTGAGAAGGCTTTCTTGATTTCAAGAAACTCATTGGCTTTTGTCCGTAAGCTTTCAAAACGAAGTATCGGAGTCTTATAAAAAGCCTTCTCATCACCAAACACATAGGTGAATCGCTTGGTGCTGGTGGCATCTTCCTTCAAGTCGCAAATCAAAGACAGACGCCAGTTGGTTCCATCATTAAATACCGCCAAGGCAGCATCAAAGCCATAGCCCAGATAAGGACGAATCAGATTGCGAAGCCCCACCTTGCGGCGCAGCACCGAACCATCCTCCATTTCATAATAGAAGAATCCTAACTCATAATTATCTTGCGTTGTCATGCTGCCCAGGAAATATCCCTTGCGGTCTTCGGCATCCTCGTCCAAAACCTCAGCATTCACACGCACCTTGTCGGCATGAAAGTAATCCTGCAGCAACATCTGCCACTTTGAAAGATTGAACTTCGACTGAAAGAGTCGCTTGAATGTTTCTTTATTATATGTTGCCATAACTATCTTTATTTTTTCTGTTCTTACACCTTATTATATAGAGAGACTTAAATGAATGACTCAGATACCACAATCTGCGGTTCCAAGATTTCCCCGTTTCTTTCCTCGTCGGTATCCAGCGGAATATTGTAGCGATCAAAGAGTTCGTCTATCTTGTCTATGATTTGCGCTACGAGGTCTTCGCTGGATGGTTTCTGCTTCTTTACCTGGCGATTGAAACTGTTGATGCTTGAATTTAGACCGATGAAGACGCCCAGTTCCACAATCTGCTCCAGCTTCTTGATTTGCGCCACAGTCTTCTCCGCATCCACAGCATTCAAGGCCCGGTTCATCGTACGGAGAATGCTCAGCACGGCATTGGTCGATTTATCTTTCTTCCTGTTCTCCATACTTTCGGCATCCACCACTTTTCTCACCACCTTCTGGTAGGATTCCAATGCCAGTTTCACCTGGTCGTAATGAAAATTCATCACCTTCGCAAAGTCACCCGGCTTCTCCTCCATCTCAGCTTTCATGATGTCCATCGCATCCAAGAATGGGATAGACAAAGCCTTCCCGTCAGCCTTAACCCAATAATACTCCACCTTCTGAGGCGAAGAAAGATAGACGATGGTGGAATGAGAATGGTTTCCGATTTTCCTCACCGTTCGGCTCTTCATCGGCAAAGCCTTGATGTGATTGTAGAGCTTGCGATGGGTGCGATAAAGCTCACGGGCTTCTTCCAGAAACTTCAGGTTTCTATCCACAGCATCCTGAATATCAGGATTGAACATTTGGAACTCCTTCACGATTTCCTCTCTAGAGTAAATCTGCGCATCCTCGCCAAAGGCAGAATGGAAACCCTGCAACTTGATGAGGGCGTTGCTATAGAGATGAATCTCCTGGTTGCCCTGCATCGACGGATAGAACATGTAGTTGTAAATCTTGTCTGCCACCGAACCGATACGGTTGACACGACCGATGCGCTGCATCAATCGGGTAGCGTTCCATGGCGAATCGTAGTTGATGATGACGTTGGCACGATGCAGATTGACTCCTTCGGCAAGCACATCAGAAGTAATCACGATGTTGAATTCATCCGATTGCTCGGCATAGTTGGCATCAAAGCACTTGCGGAGAAGTTCCTGCCTATTGGTACGATTGCTGGCACAGACATCCAAAATGTCGTGGCGATGCAGACGATTCTGCAACTGCTCCGTCAGATAATTCACAGTATCTACGCTCTCTGAGAAAATAACCAGTTTGCCTGTAGGATTTATCTCCTTATCAAAGAATTCATGCTCCAGTTTATCGATAAACAGTTCCAGCTTTGGGTCTTCGCTTACCTCATCCCATTTTCTGCAAAGCTCCTTCAAATTCTCAGCATCTTCTTTCAGCATCTCCAGGAACCGTTCGCTGAAATCCTCGTTTTTAAAGACTGTATCTTCCTCTTTCAAGCCTTTTTCTACGGCATATTCTATGATGCGATCCAACTCCCATCCCTTGGCTTGCTTATCCTTCACGTTGATATCGGGAGCAATAATCACCTTGTTCTGGTCAAACATCTTGATCATATCCTCGGTAATGCGGAGGAAGGTATGGAGCGAACGGCGGAAGGCATAGAAACTGCTCTCCAATCGCTTGACCATGTGAACACGATAAATACCTGTCAGCATGGTGGAAATATGGAGGGCAGTAGGATACTTCTTGCGAGCCTCGCCCTGCAAGAACTCCACGGCACGATAGCGGGCATAGTGCAAGCCCTTGCCTGTGGGATTATCTTCGGGATGAGGCGTATCGGTAAGAATCGCCATCGTACTATAGAAGAGATCGTTCAAACCGCCATTTAATTCATACATCAATTCGTTAGGAGGCAGAATATCCGGGAATACGATGTGCTGGTCATCCAAGTCTTTCTTGTAGGCAGGCACATTCTTGATATTGTTTCGGGTTCGTCTAACCGTCACCTTATCAATCACTTGCGTTCTTATCTTCTCGTAGAGGTCATCGGTACGCTTGGCAAATTCGGCATTTCTTTCGTTATGCTTGTCTAACTTACGCTCACGCATCAACTTATCGTACTCTTCTATCCATGGAGAGAAGGTTACAGGCAGATTCTGGATGCCTTCGATGGTGGAATAGCGGGCATTCTGAAAGAGAAGCAAGAGATTCAGAAGATCGGTTGGACGATTATTGAGCGGAGTAGCCGAAAGCAGCATCACCTTCTTGTGATGGCCCTTTACCAAACCCTCGTTTATGCGAGGAGTTTTGCAGATTAACTGCAAATCATCATATCTGCAAGCGGTGGCTCCACGGAAGTTATGTGCCTCATCAACAATCACCAGGTCATACTCTCCCTTTTCACGGAAGTTGCCTTCGCCCTCTATGATTTTATTCAGGCTGCCATTGCTTATAAACTGAGCATAGCGCTTAATACCAAAGAGTTTGAAAGTATCAATCCAGTTCTTTTCCAAGGCTGGCGGATAAACCACCAGGATATTGGTGTATCTTCCATTTGCTTCCACAAATCGTTTGGCAATCATCGTAGCGACAATGGTTTTACCCAAACCCACCACATCGGCAAGGAAGAATCCATTGTGCTGCATCAGCATCTGATAACCCTGAATCACGGCATCGTGCTGATAGCGGATATCCTTCACGCCTTCAGGCATTTCCATCGTAAAGTCATCTTCTACCTGCGAACCGAAAGTATCTATCAGCACCTTCATATAGAGTTCGTATGGTGTAGGCAACTGGGCAAGATGAGTCTTCGCCTTCATCTGCTCGATGTCTTGCAGATTCAGAGGAACGGCCTGCTCCCAAAGCTGCTCAAATTCCTGCTTGCAATATTCCACATCATCATAATCTTTCATCGCCACGTTCAACTCATACCGGTTGCCAGGCATGGTTCCCATACCGGAATCGGATAGATTAGAGGACCCCATGATAACCCAGCCATCAGAGTTTGGATTATGTTTTTCCGGGAGAAGAAGATAGAATTTGGCATGGAGGTTCTTGCTGCGATGGATGCGCATCTCCAGTTTTTTGTCGATGATGTCCTGGCAAAACTGGAGGATTCCTCGCTCCGTCTGCTCATCATAGCCTGCATTCTTCACTTCTTCAACGAAATCGTGAGAATAGGCATCGACGACGGCTTGCTCGTCAATCTGTCCGAAAAAGAGTTTGAATTGCTTACGGAATATGTTGTCGATATTGATACCTACCAATATCTGTATCTTTTTGACCTGTTCAAATTCCTCACGAAGTTTGAAATAGCCCGAACTTCGAAAATATCCTACTACTGCCTGAAAGGTATGAAAATCAAGCATGTTATGAGCTATTCCCTTGAACTTCTCGAACAGGGAATTATCAGGGGTATTATTAAAAAACTTAGTGCTCATCAGTCTGTACCTCCTTAGGCTATTGGCACTTCCGCCATTCCCCCAAGCAGAAACATTCTTGTTAGATTGTATGGTTGCTACCAAAATAGAAATGGCGTAGGGAATCTATCACTTACATTACCCTTGCTCTTCGAGGATTCGCAGTCCTATGGTGTCAAGGATAAGAAGCAACAGATGCCTACGCCAAGCGGGTATATATATGATAGCACAGAGCGCACCCCTCCAGACGAAGGGGCACACCTATGCCATGTGTATATACACAGTGGGTAGACGCCCACTGCTGTCTCCCTCTGAACACCATATTAAATTTTGCGAATTTCGAAGAGTCAGAAGAAAACGTAGAGAACGTCTTTCTTAATTATGATAGGCCAAGCCATGGACTTTGACGTAGCCAGCGACTCATCACCAGCCATCCACAGCAAGACAACTGCAAAAGTACGAAAAAAAATTGGGATTTACAAGAAAGTCAGATAGTTCTTACAAATCTCAACAAAATAATTGATGATTTACTTCTTAAACAAATCAGAATGGGTTCCTGTATCAAGCAAACATAGAATTAACTCATCATTATCATACTTCCATACCAAAACCCAATCAGGAAGAATATGACAATCATTCCATCCTTCATAATTTCCATGCAAAGGATGATTCTTATACTTTGCTGGCAATGATTCTCCTCTCAACAAAATAGACACAACTTCCTCGAACAAGGTTTTGTCGTATCCTCGTTTTATACATTTCTTGTACGATTTTTTAAATCTTCCAGAAAGCTGTAACTTATACATAGCTAAGCATCTAGATAGTTCATCATATCCTCCATTGTATCGAAGTTCTTAACATTGCCCTCCTTTACATCGAGAATTGCCTTGTCTAACTCTGACATTTTAGAGCTAGAATTCACTTTGCTAGCAATCCATCCCATTCTTTCTGCCAATTCCTTCAAAAACTGCATATCGGAACTAGGAAGTTGCAAATATATTGTTTGTAATGTCGTATCCATAACACTATCATTTTAATAACACCGCAAAAATATGAAAAAGATTCGGAACTAACAAATATTCTGAGAGATTTTTGCATTTATTCCTTCCTCTTCACCCAAACCTTGTGGCTGCCGCTGCCCGTCGAATCTATCGGCGAGGTTCGGTCGGCGGTGATTTCCTTCAGCTCCAGGGAGGCGGCGGTGCGGCTCAGATTGTTGATGCAAGCATAATCAGAGAGGGTGATGAGACCATTGGTTTCTATCACCTCCAGGGCACGGGCGATGCGTTCTTCCCTGGAATAGAGCTGCTTGCGAATCACCTTCACGCCACCCATGTCTCGCTCCAGGTCACGATCAGTTTTATGCTTCACACTCTTGAGAAATTCAGGAGAAGCCTTGAAGTTGATGTCCTTCACGCCCACCTTGCGATACGTCATCTTATCATCTTCACTCTGCATTTCCGTAGGCTTATCGTCCTCGAAACCGAGGGAGAGCGAAAAGGTACCAATGCCTTCTATATTCACATTGTAGCCCATGGAGAGCATTTCTACGAGCATATCAGCCACATCAAGCAATACTGCCTCCGTGGTACTTTCCGAAATACCACGATGGTAGCTCTGCATCCTCTTGATGAACTCTTTCCTGGATAGTGTCCGATTGGTCACTATCTTGGGATAAACTCTGCGCTTGCCCTCATTACGCATGTCAGTTAACTCTTGCAACTTGTACTTTGCCATACCGATTCCTTTCTTATTAAGATTGTTATCACTCCATATTGAGACAGCCATTACGGTCAAGAGTAATGATGATTGCTCCTCATCATAATAGTACTCATACCTAAGGATAAAAGTATTTCTCCCTCGATAAAAGTTTCGTTCAACGTCATTGAACCGACATTCGAAGACGTTGAACACAGATTCAGTGACGCTGAACACACATTCAACATCGACGAACTAAACTTTCTGATATGCAAAAGTACATATTTTCCTAATAACAACCAAGAATTTTACCAAGATAATCTATCTCAACGGGTGCGACCTTCGCGACAAGGTGTGGCACGACCTTCAGCCAAACGGTTTCACGGAGCCCCGCTTGTTCAATGCTCATGCCGAGCATACACGCAACAGGCAGACCGCCGATGAGAGCAGTCTGCCTGTCTAATTCTATTAATCTAAATGATTGATTGTCTAAAAAAAGTCGCTTGGATTATAGCGGCGAAGTGAGGATGAACTCGCGCAGGACATAGTAGCAGAGGATACCAGCGATGTAGCCGACGAAGGCTATCCAGGTGATCTTCTTCATGTACCACACGAAGGTGATCTTCTCCAGTCCCATGACAACCACACCGGCAGCAGAGCCAATGATGAGCATGGATCCACCGACTCCAGCGCAGTAGGCAAGCAACTGCCAGAAGATGCCATCGACGGCAAAGTCGCCCGCCTCAGCCACGGGATACATACCCATACAGCCAGCCACGAGAGGCACGTTATCGACGATAGAGGAGAGCACACCGATGACACCCGTGACGAGGAAGTGGTCGCCATTGAAGGCCACGTTGAGTCCCTCGCCGAGCTGGGTCAGCACACCAATCGTCTCCAGGCAAGCCACGGCCATGAGGATGCCGAGGAAGAAGAGGATCGTACTCATATCGACACGGGAGAGCAGGCGCGTCACACGCTTCTGCAGGCCCTCGCGGTTCTTGGCGCGATGGAGATTGCGGTAGAAGACCTCCGTCACCGTCCACAACGTGCCGAGCACCAAGAGGATGCCGACAAACGGCGGAAGATGGGTGATGCTCTTGAAGATGGGAACGAAGAGCAGACCGCCGACACCGACCCAGAACACGACCTTGCGCTGAGCCTCAGAGAAGTCGCTCTCGTTCTCCTCGCCCTCGCCATTGTCCTTGACGGGCACCAGCTCGCCCTTGAGATGATACTGAAGGATGAATGCAGGGATAATCATGGAGACAAGGCTGGGGAGGAGGATCTCGCTGATCACGCCAGCGGCAGTGATAAGACCCTTGTTCCACAACATGATGGTCGTCACGTCGCCAATCGGCGAGAACGCGCCACCAGAGTTGGCGGCAATGATGACCAACGAGGCGTAGATGATACGGTCGTTCTTGTCGGCGACAAGCTTGCGGAGGATCATGACCATGACAATACTGGTGGTCAGGTTGTCAAGAACCGCAGAGAGGACGAACGTCAGGAAAGCAATACGCCACAGGAGCTTACGCTTGCTGCGCGTGTTCATGACGCCCTTCACCCAGTCGAAGCCGCCGTTCTGATCGACCACCTCGACGATAGTCATGGCTCCCATCAGGAAGAACAACGTCGTAGAGGTACTACCGAGGTGGCGCTCGATGATACTGCTGATGAAGTTGGCGATACCTTCATGGCTCACCGTGCCGTTCGAAAGCACCTCCGCCACCTCATGGGAGATGGTGGGGTCGAACATAAACAGTGTCCAACAGGCCACAAACATCAGCAAAGCCACAGCGGCCTTGTTCACTTTCGTCACGCTCTCAAGAGCTATGCACGCATAACCCAGGACGAAGACGATGATAATCGCAATAGTTAGTGTTGACATGATTATTTTTGATAATTGATTTTCTGCTGCTTCACGGTCATTGATTGATGGGTGCAAATTTACTAAGATATTTCTCACTTACCAAATTTTATACGAAGTTTATTCAGAAAAAATTAGGTACTTAGCCGACTTTGTCGTACATTTGCAGTATGAATCAATCACGGGATATGGAAAAGAAGCATTATGACGTGGTCTGTGCCGTGGTGCGCAGGGACAACGATTACCTTTGTATGCAGCGACTCAGAAAGGGTCCTGACTATGTGTCGGAGCATTGGGAGTTTCCTGGTGGCAAGGTAAAAACGGGTGAGAGCCGTGAGCAGGCCCTCCTCCGGGAGATCCGCGAGGAGATGGACTGGGAGATCTATGTCGGCCGGCAGATAGGACAGGTGGAACAGGAGTATCCCGACTTCACCATCACCCTGACGGCATTCGACTGCATGGCCCGCGACTTCGACTTCAAACTGCTCGCACATATCGACTGCCGATGGCTTCCTCGCGAGCAACTGACCACACTGGAGTGGACCGAGGCCGACCGCCTGCTCATCCAGCAGCTGCCATAAGAACCGTGAGTCCGATCAACTCCTCATCCATCAAACATCATCAACAACCCATGATTACTGTCAAGGTATCAAAAGAAATAGAATCCGTTTGTCCTCACTTTGTGGGGGCTTGCGTCGAGGCCCAGGTCCTGAACACGAATTTCTGTCAACCGCTATGGGACGAAATCAACGCCTTGGGCGAACAGTTTCGCAAGAATCTGACCACAGAGAGCCTGAAGCATCTGCCCAGCATCGAGGCCACGCGCCACATCTATCGTCTTTGTGGCAAGGACCCATCGCGCTATCGCCCTGCCTCAGAAGCGCTGATCCGGCGCATGCTACAAGGAAAGCAACTGTATCAGATAGACACGCTGGTGGATTTGATCAATCTTGCGTCTATCGCATACGGCTATTCCATCGGCGGATTCGACGCGGACAAGTTCCAGGACGACACGCTCACACTGGGCATTGGGCGCGAGGGTGAACCGTATGAGGGAATCGGACGCGGCATCATCAACATCCACGGACTACCGGTCTATCGTGACGAAGTGGGTGGCGTGGGCACTCCAACAAGCGACAACGAGCGCACAAAAATAGATCTCCATACCACCCACCTGGTCGTCCTCATCAATGGCTATGACGGCAACGAACAGCGGGTGAGCGACAATGCGACGTTCATCCAGGGGCTCCTGCGCAAATACTGCGAAAGCGACGGAGGTAGCTTTTACTTGTATCGGTGACAATAGAATCGCTTAAGGAGAAAGGGTTAGGGAAGTCGTTTTCTCATTATTTATATAATATAGACTAAGGAGGAATTTTAGAGATATGAATCCAACGAAACTCAAAGAGATTTCGGAACTGGTCTCGCAGCTTAACGAGGCTTCCGACGCATACTACAACGGTCGGGGAGAGAAAATGACCGACTACGAATGGGACGCAGCCTTCGACCGACTGAAGCAGTTGGAGGCGGAGACTGGCGTGATCCTGCCGCAATCGCCTACCCATCGGGTCAGTGCAGACAACCTTGTAGGTCAGAAGGAGGACCACGAGTTTCCTGCCTTGTCTCTCGCCAAGACGAAGAAGGTGGAGGACTTGGTCAAGTGGAGTGAAGGGAGGTCCGTGTGGCTTTCATGGAAACTCGACGGACTGACGCTGGTCGTGACCTACGATGGTGGTCGTCTGGCAAAGGTGGTGACACGCGGCAACGGCCACACGGGCACGAATATCACCCATTTGGCCAAGGCTATTGGCGGAATACTGCCTTCCATCCCGTACCAAGGTCACCTCGTCGTGCGTGGAGAGGCCGTCATCAGCTACAAGGACTTTGAGCAATTCAACCTCGAAAGCGACGAAGAGTATGCCAATCCGCGCAACCTGGCGAGTGGCTCCATGACACTCAAGGATGTCGAGGAGGTGAAGCTACGTCATATACGCTGGATTCCTTTCACCCTGGTCTATACAGAGGTGGAACTGCGCTCATGGGGTGCGCGTATGGATTGGCTCGAATCGCAGGGCTTCACAACGGTTGAGCGAGAACTGATAGTCGGTCCCAACCTCATCAACTTCCAAGAGGTCATCGACAGATGGACAGAACGTGTGACGGCAGGAGTGCAGCCACGAAAGGGCGTGACGCCTTTCCCCTACCCCGTCGATGGTCTGGTCATCGGCTATGATGACACCGACTATGCGGCTACAGGATCGGTGACGGGACACCACGCCACGCGTGCAGGCTACGCCTTCAAATGGCAGGACGAGAGCGCGGAGACAGAACTGGACCATATCGAGTGGTCGTGTGCCGCCAGCACCATCTCGCCAGTGGCGGTCTTCCGACCTGTACTGCTTGAAGGGACGACGGTGAAGCGTGCCTCCCTGTGCAACATATCTGAATGTGAGCGGCTCGGCATCGGCAACAAGGGGTCACGATTGTCCGTCATCAAGGCCAACAAGATTATACCCAAAGTCATTCAGGTGATAGAGACCGTGGGGACTTTCGAGATTCCGAAGACTTGTCCTGTCTGTGATGCGCCCACAGAGGTGAGGGAAAGTGAGGTGAGCGGCACGCGCACACTCCATTGCACGAATCCCGACTGCCCTGCCAAGCAACTCAAAAAGTTTGCGCGCTTCGTCTCAAAAGAGGGAGTGAACATCGATGGTCTGAGCGAGCAAACGCTTCAGAAGTTTATCAATCTTGGATGGGTGCGCGAGTATTCCGACCTGTTTCATATCAGCCAACATGCCATCGTCTTGCGCGACATGGAAGGCTTTGGCACAAAGAGTGTCACCAACCTGCTTGCAGCCACAGAAAAGGCGCGTCAGGTAGAGGCACGCCGACTCCTCTTTGCCCTCAACATCCCGTTGGTAGGCCAGGATGTCTGCACCCGTCTGCTCACTGCCTATCCCCTGGAGGAACTTATCCAGACGGCACGCAACACGCAGGACGACGCCGTCTTTGCTTCTATCTCGGGTATAGGACCGGAAAAGAGCACATCGTTCGTCCGCTGGATGAAGGACTGCCGCCATGCGGAAATGCTTGACCACCTGCTTCCCGAATTGGAGATAACCCAGCCTGACAGCACACCGTCGGGGGCAAGGTGTCAGGGACTAACCTTCGTTGTCACGGGCGACGTGCATCATTACAAAAACCGCAACGAACTCAAGGCGTACATCCAAAGTCAAGGGGGCAAGGTGACAGGATCTGTTTCCAAATCTACATCCTTCCTCATCAACAATGACATGACAAGCACGTCGAGCAAGAATGCCAAGGCGCAGCAACTTGGCATCCCCATCATTTCAGAAGATGAGTTCATCGAGAGATTTTCAGACCAGGAGTCATAGGAGCTAATATACAGAAGGCTTCAAATCATTACATTTGAAGCCTTCGTCATATACCATAGTCGGCCAAGACTGTCGATATCACAAGCAGTCTTGGCCGCTTTTTTTTACTGCTGCGACTGGAAGATAAGCAACTGGTCGAGCACCACCATGGCAGCCATGGCCTCGACGATAGGGACGGCACGGGGCAAGACACAAGGGTCGTGTCGGCCTTTTCCTTGCATGGTGACAGGCTTTCCAGCGACGTCAACAGTCTGCTGGTCGCGCAAGAGCGTAGGGGCAGGCTTGAAAGCAACGCGGAAATAGATATCCTCTCCATTGCTGATGCCTCCCTGGATGCCACCACTATAATTGGTGAGCGGCTTGATGCGGCCGTCGTCTGTCGTGGTCCACGAATCGTTGAGCTGACTTCCCAAAAGGGGAAGCGCATCAAATCCCGAACCATAGTCGAAGCCTTTCGCGGCATTGATGCTCATCATGGCCGAGGCGAGGCAAGCCTGCAACTTGGAGAACTCTGGCTCGCCCAAGCCCGCAGGACAACCTTTGATGACACAAGTGACAGTGCCTCCCACCGTGTCGCCAAGAGCACGAACACGGCGGATAAGGGCTGCCATCTCCTCGGCATAGGCCGGAGAGGGACAGCGGACGGCGTTCTCTTCTATCAAAGATGAATCAAAAACATCGTGAGCAAGGTCCAAGGGAAGTCGGACGTCGCCCACCTGCGAGGTGAAAGCCGTGACGGAAATGCCGTGGCGTCGCAATGCCAATTTGGCGAAAGCGCCGCCTACGACCCGCGAGAGTGTGATGCGGGCCGAAGAGCGTCCGCCTCCGCGATAGTCGCGGAGGCCGTACTTCTTCTGATAGGTATAGTCGGCATGGGACGGACGATAGAGTGTGCGATAAGTAGCATAGTCCTCGGGGCGAGCATCCGTATTGGGAACAACAAAGCCAATGGGTGTTCCCGTGGTCTTGCCCTCAAAGATGCCACTCAGCAGACGCACCTTGTCGGTCTCTTTGCGCCCCGTGGTGAGCGAGCTCTGACCTGGGCGGCGACGGTCCAGTTCTCGCTGAATGAAGGCCTCATCGACCGCTACGCCCGAAGGCATGCCGTCAATGACGCCACCGACTCCCTCGCCATGGCTCTCACCAAACGTAGTGAGCGTGTAGAGTGTACCAAACGTGTTGCGCATCGCCGGCCCAATGACTGATCATTAGTGGCAGCCGCAGCCACCACCCTCACCATCACCACAATGGCAGCCACCATCGCCGTCGCCGTCACAATGGCAATCGCCACCATCGCCACAACCGCCACCGCAGTCACCGCAATGGCCACTGCAATGATGCTGCTTGCTCTTCTCGACGAAGTCGTTGACTTCCTCCTCGGTAGCGGGGCGGTTCTCGATGATGCGTCCCTTGAAATGGAGATCCTTGCCTGCGAGCGGATGGTTCATATCCACCGTCACCGTGTCGTCGTCCACCGAGACGACATAGCCAAGATAGCGCTGACCGTTCTCGTCGGCCAAGGGGATAACTGCGCCAGCAAAGACATTAGCCTCGTCGAAGACGCCATCGGGCGAGAACATCTTCTTGGGGAGCGTGGCACGCCCTTTGGGGTCGTACTCGCCATAGGCCTCGGCATGGGGAAGGACAAAATCGTAATCGACCCCCGTCACAAACTCTGCCAAACGGGTCTCGAACGAGGGAAGGAGCATACCTATCTCTGTATAAATAGAGAGGGGCTGGTCCTCGGTGATTTGCTCTTTGAGCACTTCCTGATCATTCTCCTCAATGTACAACTGATAGGTTGCGGATATAAAACGATGTGACATTTTTATTTTCTATTAGTTTGTTATTCAAAATTGCACCGCATCAGCCCAACAGCGTCAGCGAATAAAGATAGACTACCGCGGCGGGAAGGGCCATGAGCGACGAGTCGAAGCGATCGAGCATGCCTCCATGACCAGGGATTACATTGCCACTGTCCTTGACGCCGATGGTACGCTTGAGGAGACTCTCCACAAGGTCGCCCCACGTGCCGAAGACGCAGACTACCAGGCCGAGCCCCATCCACTGCCACTCATTGAGGACATGGGGTTCTGCTCCTTGATTGACATACCACCCTATCAGGTAGGAGACTATCAGCACAAGCACGCCGCCACCAATGCTTCCCTCCCAGGATTTGCCTGGGCTGACGCGTGGAAAGAGCTTGTGCTTTCCCAGCAAGGATCCAGCACAATAGGCTCCAGTATCATTGGTCCAAAGGAGCACGAAGACGCTCAGAGGCAAAAGCATATCGACCGTGAGCATTCCCTCGGGAGTGGTCTGGAAGGCCAGCACATTGACCATTGAGAACGGGAGGGCAATATACATCTGTCCGAGCATCGTGTAAGCCCAACAATGGAGCGGATTCTCATTCTTGAGATAGAGTTCGGCGATGAACAGATAGATAATCGAAAGAATGTAGGGGATGTACGCACTGAAACCTTCGACGAAGCCCATACGCTGCCCTGCCACTGCCACGAAGAAATAGACTCCCGCCGCCGTGGAAATAAAACGGTTGACACTGATGCCTTTTTGGTCATTGACCAGTCCGCTAAACTCCCATAGCGTCATGCCCGTGATGACTGCAAAGAGGACGACCATATAATGGGGGCGCGTGAAGCCAAGCACCATGATGGCTACAAAGAGCGCACCAAAGATAGATCGCGTGATCAGATTTTTCTGTTTTTCGCTCATCATTCCTTCTCCTTATCCTCTGTGTCGTCTTCTGCGTGGTCGTCTTTCTCGGCCTCCGCCTTCTCATGCTCCTCCTGGGCCTTTCTGACCGCCTCGGGCATGTTCTCCAGTCGCAACTCGTTCTTCTCTTCCTCGGCCATCAACTCCTGCGTGCGGCTCGACCAAGGACGCTTGCCGAAGATGCGCTCCACATCCTCCGCCATAACGACCTCCTTATCCACGAGCAACTGGGCCAGCTGGGCGTGTCCCTCCTTGTGTTCGTCGAGGATCTGCTTGGCGCGATCATACAGCTGGTTGACTATCTTCAGCACCTCTTCATCGATCAGACATGCGGTCTTTTCGCTATAAGGCTTTTGGAAACCATACTCGCTGTTGTCGTAGTAGCATATATTGGGGAGCTTGTCGCTCATACCATAATAAGTCACCATGCCAAAAGCAGCCTTCGTGGCACGCTCCAAATCATTCATGGCTCCCGTCGAGATATGACCCGTGAAGAGTTGTTCGGCGGCACGTCCTCCTAAGAGCGAGCACATCTCGTCGAGCATCTGCTCCTTGGTGGAAATAGGACGTTCCTCGGGCATGTACCAAGCCGCACCGAGGGCTTGTCCACGCGGCACGATGGTCACCTTGATCAGCGGGTTGGCAAACTCGCAGAACCAGCTCACTGTGGCATGGCCAGCCTCATGGATGGCGATAGTACGCTTTTCGTCCGCTGTCATCACTTTGGTTTTCTTCTCCAGTCCGCCAACGATGCGATCGACGGCATCGAGGAAGTCCTGATAGCCCACCTCCTTCTTGTCATGGCGGGCCGCTATCAAGGCAGCCTCATTGCAGACATTGGCAATATCGGCACCCGAGAATCCAGGCGTCTGACGCGCCAAGAGGTCCAAATCGATATTCTTGTCGAGCTTCAGCGGCTTCATGTGTACCTGGAAGATAGCCTTGCGCTCAGGCAGATCGGGCAAATCAACACGTATCTGACGGTCGAAGCGTCCCGCACGAAGCAACGCCTTGTCAAGCATATCCACACGGTTGGTAGCCGCAAGGACGATCACGCCCGAGTTGCTGCCGAAGCCATCCATCTCCGTGAGCAGGGCATTGAGCGTATTCTCGCGCTCGTCATTGCCGCCCATAGCAGGATTTTTGGAGCGTGCTCGTCCCACGGCATCGATCTCGTCGATGAAGATAATACAGGGAGCCTTCTCCTTGGCCTGCTTGAAGACATCGCGGACACGACTGGCGCCCACGCCGACAAACATCTCGACAAAGTCGGAACCACTCATAGAGAAGAAAGGCACAGCTGCCTCGCCTGCCACGGCCTTGGCCAGCAAGGTCTTACCTGTTCCCGGAGGACCAATGAGGAGGGCTCCCTTGGGAATCTTGCCACCCACATCGGTATACTTCTTCGGATTCTTGAGAAACTCTACGATTTCCTGCACCTCCTGTCTGGCTCCTTCCTGGCCTGCCACGTCCTTGAAGGTGATATTCAGTTCGTCAGCCTTCTCATAGAGCTTGGCTTTCGACTTACCGACGTTAAAGATGCCACCAGCACCTCCTCCGCCGCCACTCATCCTGCGCATCATCCACATCCAGAAGGCGATGAGCAGCACCCAGGGCAGAAGGCTCAACAGAATGTCGGTGAAGACATTGCCCTTCTCGTTATTGTAGCTGAAACCAGTGATTTTTTTGGTCTTGATGGCTTGGCCGAGAAACGTCTCCAAGTTGTCAACAGAACCGATCTCCACTACCACGTAGGGCTCGGGGCCCGTCTGCTTCACATGGGCCTTGAAGATATCGTTGATATGCTCGGGCCGGACATACATCTTGAGCGTGCTCTCATTCTTATTGACGACCACGTGAGAGGCCCATCCCTTATTGACATATTCGACAAACTGGGTATAGTCCTTCTTCACGCTCACCGAAGTGTTGCCCAAACCTCCGTCCTTACCAGTCGCGAAGAAGGCTACGGCGAGCGATATGATGACCAGCGCATAGATCCAGTTCATATTGAACTTGGGCATACGCGGTCCACCCCCATTGTCTGTATTCATTGGTTTTTGATTATCCATTAGCTCTTGGAAAAGATAAAGTTGTCAGTTTTCAATCCAGATCCGGGATTCTCGTCAGCTTTGCATCCTCCCATAGATGCTCCAGGTCGTAGAACTCCCTCGCCTCGGGAAGGAAGATATGAACCATCACATCCACGAAGTCGATGGCGACCCACTGCGCCAGGCCCAAACCAATGCAGCTGACAGGCTTCTCACCCTCTGCCTCCCTGACGTAGTCGCCCACGCTTCCAGCAATGGCCTCTACCTGTGTCGGCGAGTTGCCTTGGCAGATGATAAAGTAACTACATACGGCTCCGTCGGTTTGCGTCAGGTCAGCAACGACAATGCCGCTGCCCTTCTTATCCTGGATTCCCTTAATAATCGAATCTACTAATTTTTGAGATTTATTCATTCAAAGTCATTCTATTTAAAATAGATTGCAAAGGTAAGTCTATTTGGGTAAACGGCAAAGGAAATAACTATTTTTAGTACTATCACACGCTCCGCCCACCATTAGCCAATGGCCACGGCGAACAGTCCTGCGAAAACACTGACACAAAAGGTATCATCACTCCCGAACACATTCACAACCTTCGCTGAAGTCACGCTAAGATATGGTTGCACCGTTTTGGTGCTACACCAAAGAAGAAAAAGGGCAGGTTGCAGAAGAACTATTTCTCCTTCAACCTGCCCAGTTAATAGCGACGGCATTCACTTCGTGCCGTCCTTGTTCAACAAGGAATGATACTATTTATCTCAATACCTTCACCGTGTGGCTCGTACCGTCAGCAAAGATGGTCTTGACAAGATAGAGCCCCTGTTGCGGCTCTGCGACACGTTGACCGTTGAGCGTGTAATACTCCGTGCGAACGACCTCGCCGTTGGCCTTTTCCACTCCCTTTACCGCGTCGGTATAGGTCACGGAGAGACTGGAAATATCCACGCGGTCATCATAATTTGGCTTTAAGTCTTTCTTCAGATAGAAGAAGCGAACGGTATGCCGGCCAGGGCCAAACTTCAAGTCTTTGGGAGCAAACTGTGTGGAGCTGGCATCTACATCGGGACCAGCAAACTCTATGCTTATACTACCGTCGAGCGTGATGCGCGTGCCCGTGGTCAACGATCTTGAACCCATGAACTCGAAGAAATCCTTCGAGCTGTTATGCCCCGTCCATGAGAGCACACCAATCTTGTTCTCAGGCACTTCGAAAGAGGCTTCCAAAAAAGAATTCAAATTTTCACTTCCGTCACTGCTCTTTTTTGCGGTAGAGTTGAATGTCTTATTGCCCTCTACAGTGAAAGGCCATTCTGCTGAAGTGTTGAACGAGAAATCACCATTGGTGACAATAGGATGATAGTCTACAGGGATGGCAGTGTTGGATGCCTTGCACGTTAGTCTGTACGAGCCAGTATTGGTATGGAGCACCACCAATCCGCTTTGCTCACCGAGTTCCTTGGAGTCAAAAGCAATCTGCACTGGCAGTTCCTCTGAAAACGCCGCCGTAGCACCGCTCATCACACCAGAGAAGCTTCCATCGCCGTCAATGCTCGTTAGGCTCAGCGACTCCGTACCAAGGTTTATCAACTGGGCGGTCAGCGTATCTCGCACAGAGAATTGATCGAAGAAATGGTTGCCAAAGTCCAAAGCGTCCTGCTTCAAAACCGCGAGATGCTCCTGCTGGTCATAGAGGCGAAACACCATGTCGTAGATATAAGCGCGATAGCGCACGTCGGCATCTTTAGCCCAATCGTTGTTCGTGATATTTTGGAACTGGAGTACATAGGTGCCTGGTTTGAGTGCAAGCGCATTTTCGACATTATCCGTAAACTCACCACCATCCATACCATGGGAAGTGACATCATTGAACACCTGATCGTCATTGTTTTGGATAGTAAAGCCATTGCCATAGCTACCCTTCTTGAAACCTTTCCAGCTGACAAGACCCACCTTGCCCTCAGGCACGACGAGGTTGGCAAACAACGTCGCAGTAGTATTATTACCCTTATTGGTGGCAACTGCTACGGGATAACCCGTGATTGTGTCGGTAATGACAAACGGGAAGTCTGTGCCCATGCTGAACGCAATATCACCTTCCTTTACAATTTTGCTATAATCGGGAGCTTCGCCCACTGTAGCGGTCACGTTGAGCACTGCTTTCTCGCCATGAGAATTCTTAACTTGCACGGTACCAGAATACGCTCCTGTCTTAGAAGGAGAGAACTCTACATAGACATTCTGAACGGTGCCCGCATCAATACTTTGGTAAGCTAAAAGCCGCAAACCCTTACCGTCAACCAAGCCCGTATAATTGGTACTTTTCAAACCCTTATTGACAAGACGGACTGACTGTTTCAGAATTGAGCCCACGGTGACATTGGGACCCTCGAAATGGACGTTAGAGGGAATAAAAGTTAGTTTGGCCTCGTCAGGCATCTTCTCTATGCCGACCGTACCGCCCTGATAGAAGCGGATAGCACCATAAGGCGTAGCATTTTTTTTGACAAGCACCCACAAGCCAAAACCCGTCCGCGGGGTAATAGTGGAAAGATCATCACTCACGTCGAAGACCAACTTGTCTGTTGTCTCCAGGCCGTACTGGCCGTTTTTATCGGGCTCCGTCGAGAAATCGCCCGCAAAAAGCACGATGGAGCAATCATTGCCAAAATAGGTACAATCGCCATAGTGGGCATAATCGGCCACGGCACGCTCAGAATCATACCCAGGCGTGTTGATGGTGATAGTTTTAGCGGCAGAATCGTAGGTTCCCTCTATGGGACTCGTTGAGGTCACTTGGAATTCGCCCAAGTTCACCAAATTAGTTATCGTCACCTTATCACCGTTGAAAGTCAAGTCAGCACGGTAACTGTCCAAACATCCATCTTCGCGGGAATAGCTCCTGTTGGCATCATAATAACTTTTGGCATCTACCCAATATGAGGTTGCAGCGGCATCGGCTTTGACAAGCGCCGTCTTTGGCGGCATCTTTGGAAAGGATTCCTTCTGTTTGAGCTGTTCGCCCGAATTGAGCGACTGTGCCATCGCAGCCTGTCCAAGTGTGAACAATGCGATAAGTAAACGGATCTTTTTTCTCATAACTCTGTGTCGTTAAATTGTTTTGAACTAATGTTTACGTCGGCAAAAGTATGCAATAGTCCTATAATACACAAGAATTTACGACCTGTACATGTATCAAAACGGGTTTCTAAACGTTCAAAGACAAGTTTCTATACTTCGCACCATATGTCTTGCCATCGCACCACGTCTGAAACTAACCTTCCCGGTCAGCTATCTTGAGGAACTGAGAGGGCGTAAGACCCGTGAACTTCTTAAACGCACTGATGAACGAGGCACGCGACTTGAACCCCACTCCCTGCGAGATGGCCTCAATGGTAAGGTTGCCATAATGCTCGCGGTCGGACATTTGACGGCAGGCTTCTTTGACTCTGTACTCGTTAAGAAACGTGGAAAAGTTCATCTGACAAGTTTCATTGATGACCTGCGAGACCAGCTTGTAGCGTGATCCTACCAACTCGCTCAATCGCTCTAAGCTGAACTCAGGCGAATAGATTTCCCCACAGGTCTCCATCACGCGGAGAATGCGGGATGCCAGTATCTGTTTGTCATCATTGCTAAGGTTGTTGTAAGTGTATTTTTCCTTCCTTTGCGGTATACTCTCTTTGATTTGGCTCAGTTCCTGCTCCAGAGTCTCACACCGTTTACGTTCCTTCTCTTCATTACGAAGGGTGGCAAGAGTCTTCGTATACAGGTTTTTGTTCTGCTCACGTAGCCGTTTATTCTTTCGCCAAAGAACCAACAGAAAACAAAGAATGAGTAGCGCCGCACCAATCACTACGCCAAGGATAAGCAGTTGACGCTGACGGCGCAGCTCCATCTGCGCCATTTGCTCATCGACACGCTTCATGCTATTGACAAAGCGCATCTCACTGACGCTCATCAGCTGTCGATAGTTGAGCAAGGTATCCTTCAACGCAAGGTAATTGTTGCGAAACCGATTCTCTCCAAGTATATCTCCTTGCAGCGCATAAAGCTCCGCCAAATGGTCGTACAGTTCAAGCTCGGCATCTTTCATGTTGGAATGGGCGGCGAGGGAGAGGGCTTCGTGTAGCAGTTGACCTGCGCCGGCCATGTCACCTTGCAGCCTCCGCGTTTTAGCACAATTAATTTTGGCAAAGATAAGATATCGCAAGCGGGAGGGATCATCCTTTACAAGCACCTCTTGTTGGCGATAGCACGTTTCGGCCTTGGCATACTGCCGCTTGGCCAAGTAGCTATTGCCATCATAGAGCAACAAGGCATAGCGACGAACTACACTGGAATGTTGCTTCTCAAGTTGGGCGTACTGATTGCGGATGGTCGCAATACGGGACAATTCTCCCAAGTCACTGCTCACTGACACAATATTGGCAAAAGCCATATCGAAATCCTCACTCTTCGCTTTAATACTGACTGCAAAGCATTTTTTATAATAAGAAAGAGCTTTACGCAAGGTTTTCTGGTCTTTTCCCTGCTCGGCCATCGTCTGATACATAGCACCAAAATTGAGATAAATGCGGGAAATAGCCTCGGGCATATCCGTGGAGAGCTCCTCGGCCTTGGAAAGGCTCTCGTAAGATTTGGCATAATCGAAGAAGCAGAAGAAATAAACATACCACTTTCCTATATTAGCACGGACACAATCGCGACGTTGCTGTTTGCTCATATACTTGCTATAACGGTTGGACACAATGGTATAGCAAGCCAAGGCACTGTCGGGAGCTTGAGTATTGAAGCAGTATTGATTTCCCATCTTAAGCAACTGCTCTGAAGAAAGCGACATCCACTGATAGTAATACTCTGGTTGAAGCGACGCCTTACAACAGATAGACATTCCCAATAAAATCAGGGAAAAGAACGCAAAACGTATGACTTGTCTGTATCTCCTCATATATTTTTTGCTTTAAAGGTACAAAATTACGCATTTTTCTTAGAAATCAAGAAAAACTCAGAACAGAAAAGCATCATAGTACCACATTTCTCATCCGACATGTGGCTTTATGAGGCTCCACTGACGGCACACAAAATAGAAAAGGACAGTCCTCTAAATGAGAACTGCCCCCTATGTGACGCGGCTTTAGCCATAGCAGAAATCACCCTACCCTGCTATTCATTCAGGCAGGATAATTTCTACTAGGTCCAAAAGCCAGTGAGATTAGCGCACGATCGTGGTACGGCCATTGATCACATAGACGCCTGGACGGAGACCACGGAGCGACTCCGCTTGGAGAAGCACCTGTCGGCCATCCGTGGTGAAGACGTTGTAGCGACGGACGTCAGTTTTGTTATCGACGATTGAGATGCCGTCGGCAAGACTTCCGATGGTGAAGTTGTCGATGATGATCTGCTGGTCCTCCTCCATCGCCTCATCGGCCACAATCTTGAGTTGCGGGATGAAGTAGCGAGACTGGAAGAGCGAGTCGGGCAGGTCAAACTGCACCTCCTGCCATCCCTCACGGAAATTCTCCGAAAGGTCGGCCTCCCAGACCACGTCTGTCTCCGTGCCGTTAGGCTGCTTGAAGTTGACAGAAAGGCGTGCGGGAATATCAGTCGGCGCCTTGTAGTAGAACTTCATCACGGGCGAGGTGGTGCTGGTGGCAGCTACCTTTCCAAACACGACGAGCGTTTGCGACGGGGTAGTGGCATTGAAGGTGACCGCACCATTGTCGTTGTCAAAAGTGTCAAACGTAGTGAAAGCAGCATTCATGCCAGCACCAACATACATAATAAGGATGTGGCCACCCTGATTCTGATTGGCGAAACTCTGACGGTAGGGAAGCGCATAGGGCTCGCCCACGAGCATCGACACCTTGCCGAAACCGCTCGATCCGAGGGTGTTGAAGGCACGGACGGCCCACCACTTAAACTGTTGTACGCCCTCGTCGGTGTTCAAGTCTTTGACGGTAAACTCCGTGGCTCCTCCACCGATCACTCCGATCTGGTCGTTGACGGTATTCTCATCCTCCAGGTCATAAATGCGGCAAGCTACATCCTTCTGGTTGATCACTCCGCCATAGAGACCCGTGACAGGCTCCCAATAGAGGCGCACCTGCGTCTGCTGGTCGTCGGCGTGGACGACGGGAGGAGCGGGATAGTCGAGGCCAGCATAGGTCGTCGCATCTGTACGCGCGCCCTGCCCTGCCTCGTTGTAGCAGTAGATGCGATAGGTGTTCACGCCCTTGACAGCATTCTCATCCACGACGCTCACAGCATCGCCAGGACGAAGGCCACCCTCTTGTTGGGCAAGCACGGCGTCGCCTTTCAGCACCTCGTAGCGGGTGATGGCCGTCAGCTCGGCGCCGTTGTACGTCTTCGTCGGAAGATTGAAGTCCAGCGTCACCTTCAGCTCACCCGTCTGGTCGGGCGTGACCTTCAGGTTCTCCACCTGTGCGGGCGAAGCAGGATCACAACCCGGGCTCACACTGACCGAGTCGATGAAGATATTGATGGAAGCCGGATTGGAGGTGGCGTGGAAACCGATATAATAGGTACCATCCTCGGGCGCCGTGATCACTTTCTCGAAGAGACGGTTCTCCGTATTGTCCAGTTCGGTATCTTCGGTGATCACCTGGTCCAGTTCTGCCACCGTCGTACCCTTGCCCCAATACACTTCCAGGTGCTCGGGGAAATAGGAGCGGGCTACACAAGCCTTGTAGCTGACCACATAGTTGCGACCCTTCTCCAGATGGATGGGAGGCGTGATGAGCCAATCGTTGCCACTATTCTCGGGGTCAGCATTGTAGCGTGCGGCCTTGTAGTAGCTATCCCACGACCAAGTGGAGCCGTCATGATTGGCATCCACGACGGTGTAGTTGTCTATGCCCTCGGGGAAGTCGTCGAAGAACGGCACCTCCAGCGGATCGCCCACGACCAGATTGTTGCTCAGCGTGCGCGCACTGGTCTGCGTCGTGTTGACGGCCTCGACCGAGTACTGGTAGCTGGTGAGGGCAGAGCCGCTCGCCAGGGCTATCTGAAGGCTGTTGGCAGTCACGCCCTGGCGGAAGGCCGTATGCTCCCCGCCTTTCACGCGATAAATATTATAGGTAAGGTTGCCCATGTAGCCCTCGTGGAGTCCCGTTGTGGGAGCGACCCACGAGAGTGTGGCCTTGTTGCCCTGGCCCTGTTTGAGCGTGACCTCCGTGGGAGCCAGCGGCTGATCGTAGCCGACATAGATCTCGGCAGTAGCCTTCGGGCTCGGTCCCACACTGTTCTTGACCACCAAGACAAACTCCGTCTCTCCCTCTGGCAGGTTGCTCAACGTGGCATTGACCTTTGCACCCGGCGCAGCCTGGGCCGTGGCCACAACGCTGCCGTTGGCCTTGATCTCGTAGGTAAGCTGGCCTGTCAGGTTGTCATCGCCATCAAAGGTCTTCGTGGGGAGCGTGAACGTGGCCGTGCCGGAAGTGGCGGGAGCATCAAAATGGACCGCAAAGTCATGGATGGCAGCAGGAGCCTTGTCTTCGGCCAACGGCGGCAGCACATTGAGCGCGAGCTGCTGATAAGGAGAGGCACACACGCGGGTGACGGAAGCATCGTCCAGGTCCACCGTGTAGAGCGTACACTCACCGTTGGCGTCGGTGGCAGCCCAATAGAACACATCGGTCTTGGGATCGACGACGGCACCCTGGGAATAGGCCATTCCGCTGGCATCCGTGACACGGACTCCCGTCGAGCCGATACGGGTCTCCTCGCCCGTGGTGCGATCGATGCGGTAGAGGTCGCCATCGTCGGTGATACCGTAGCAGTCTCCCTGGCTGGTGATTCCCATCGCCAAGTAGAGATTTTCGGTCTCTGCGATCGTGGTGCGGGTCTTGGTGTCGTAATCGACCACACCAAACTCCCAGCTCTGCATCGTCTGATCAGTAAACTCACCAAACACCTCGCCCGTCTTGGGGTCGGTGGCGGTGGCATAAGCGATCAGGCTCCGGTTGGAGACATTGGTCACTTCTCCATCATACTCACCCGTCTCCAGGTCGAACCACCCGTACCACAGGAAGATGATGCCATACTCGATCATGGACTGGTCGAGATAAAGTCCGCAAAGTTTGCCGTCCTTGATGGTGGATCCAGCATTGAACAGCGACTTGTCAAACGGCGCGTAAGTGGTCACGTCGGTGGGCGTGGTCGGATCATAGGACATCAGTCCCATGTAGTCGCCCAGTGCATTGGCGTAAAACACGGAATGCTGCGGTGCCTTCAGCACCTGACTTGCCTGGCGGGCCTTGCGACCCTTGGTCCCTGTGGCTACAGGGGGCACGCCCCCCTTACCGTGGTTGACCAACTTGCTGAACTTGAAGTTCTTGGGTACATGGATGGCTCCCGCACCCCAACCGTCGCCCTCGCCAACGGCCTGCGCACAGATCGGCAAAGCCAGCGTCAGAGCAACGAGCAACAATGCAAAACGATGAATACGTTTCCTCATGATGTGTTGTCTAAAAAGTATTCTATGTGCCCTGGAGTCGCCAACGATAGTCTTTAATTACGTCTCTCCAAAGGCGTTAACGGCTTCAAAATTACACAAAAGAATCGAAACAAGCAAAAGATATGGGTGTTTTTTCTAAAACAAAGCCGGAACTAGCTCGAAACAAAGCCGAAACTAGCCCGAAACAAAGGCTAATGTTTTACCCACAACTAACAAGGCAGAGGGAATGGGCCCCTACGGAGGAGCACGTTCCCTCTTCCTTGTTGCGTTTCAATATGCGAAAACGCAATACGGACTGTCAGGTCTCAGATGCTATCCATCATGACATCTTCGTCGTCCTGCGCTGGCTCATCCTGATGGCCTTGGCGTCCGAACAACTCTCCCGCCAACTCGTCCATCAGTCCGCCCATAGCTTCGTCAAGCATGCGGCCAATGGGCAGGGTGATGCTCTCGCGCACTTTCTGCTTGACATTTTCCTCCAAGCGCCGCTTGGTCTCCTCCGCATAGCGATGAGCCAATTGCTTGAGCGACGACTTGTCGATGGTGAACACATGGCCCAGCACACCCACAGAGACCACGGGAGCCTTGTCGGCGTAGTGGATGCGCCCCAGCGAACAGACCAAGTAGTTGTCCACCGTGAGCGCGTTGCCGACCACCATCGCCACCACCTGGCGGGTGGCACCTCCGGCCAAGGACTTCATGGCCGTCGAGAAGGGATCGTCGGAGTCTATGGAGTCGATCTGCAGGGCCTCGCCCATCGTTTCCGCCACCACACCCGAGATGGCCTCGGCGTGCTGCTCGGGTTTCGGACAAGTGGCCACCAGCAGTCCTGCCAACAAGAGCAACATCGCCAGCACCACCCACAAGCAACCACCCCGATGCTTACGGGATCCACGGTCAACGGATGGAGGAACGGTGCGCTCGCTCTCAGGCTGCGCGGAAGGCTGCGGAGCGTAGCCTTGGACCACATCGGGGCCCTCCCCTATCCTTTCGCCGACGATAACTTGCTCCCCACCCGAAGCATTGCTTACCCCCGGGCCCGAGGGACTGCTTACGCCAGGACCTGAGGAAATATTAACCCCTGAGTCCATGATCGGTTGAGACTGCTGCGCAGCCGTCTGCTGAAGGAGAATCGGTCGAAGCGCTTCCACCTGCCAGGCGGGTTGCCATGATCCGCCATCAGCAGCCATCACCAACGACTCCGCACCGATGCCACGAGCTGCCAACTCGGCCACGCTGTAAGGGCCACGCTTCTCGCTGCCCACACTAAGATAGTATTCCATTTTTCTATTTTCTTATCTGTTTTTTGAGACCAATAAGACGCGATTTGCCACCTCGACCGGACAATACGGACTCCTCAAGACGGCAAGTTATCTTTTTGGCGTGCGAATGTAAGTAGAAATAATGAATACACCAAAAATCGCTGGTTATATTTTGCTTTTTTAAGCATAAGGACTCTTTTCACCCTGCCAAAAACCAGATTTCGCATGCAATCTGGGAGGCCAATGGATGGAAAGGAAATAAAAAAACGCTTGAAAATACCAAAAAATGGGTATCGCTTGTTTGTGGTATGAGATTTTTTCATTACCTTTGCGAAACAAATAATACAGTATAGAAAACAACCATACCAAACAGCTGAAGAATGTTTGAGAATCTAAGCGACCGACTTGAACGGTCATTTAAGATACTGAAAGGTGAGGGAAAAATCACCGAGATCAATGTCGCCGAGACGCTGAAGGACGTGCGCCGCGCGCTGCTCGATGCGGATGTCAACTACAAAGTGGCCAAGAGTTTCACGGACGACGTGAAGCGCAAAGCATTGGGCATGAACGTGCTGACCGCCGTCAAGCCAGGCCAGCTCATGGTGAAGATTGTCCACGACGAACTGGCTGAGCTCATGGGTGGCGAGACTGTCGGCATCAAACTGACCAACAAGCCCGCCATCATCCTGATGAGCGGTCTGCAAGGTTCGGGTAAGACCACGTTCAGCGGCAAGCTCGCCAACATGCTCAAGCAGAAAGACCACCGCAAGCCCCTGCTGGTGGGTTGCGACGTGTATCGTCCTGCCGCCATCGAACAGTTGCGCGTGGTGGGAAGCCAGATAGACGTGCCCGTCTATGCTGAGGACGACAACAAGAACGTCAACGAGATAGCAGACCACGCCCTTCAGGAGGCCAAGGCGAAAGGCTACGACACGGTGATCATCGATACCGCCGGACGCTTGGCAGTGGACGAGCAGATGATGGCCGAGATAGAAAGTCTGAAGAATCATGTTCGTCCCGACGAGACCTTGTTTGTCGTCGACTCCATGACGGGACAGGATGCCGTCAACACGGCCAAGACCTTCAACGACCGCCTGGACTTCGACGGTGTGGTGCTGACCAAGCTCGACGGCGATACCCGCGGCGGTGCCGCGCTGAGTATCCGCACGGTGGTGACCAAGCCCATCAAGTTTATTGGTACGGGCGAGAAGATGGAAGCCATCGACCTGTTCCACCCAGCCCGTATGGCCGACCGTATCCTCGGCATGGGCGACGTGGTCTCGCTGGTAGAGCGCGCCCAGGAGCAATTTGATGAGGAAGAAGCCAAGCGACTGGAGAAGAAGATTCGCAAGAACCAGTTCGACTTCAACGACTTCTACAATCAGATCCAGCAGATCAAGAAGATGGGCAACATCAAGGAGTTGGCCAGCATGATCCCGGGTGTGGGCAAAGCCATCCGCGACGTCGATATCGACGACAACGCCTTCAAGGGCATCGAAGCCATCATCCAGAGCATGACTCCGCAGGAGCGCACACATCCCGAGGTGCTCAACACCTCACGCCGCCGCCGTATCGCGTCGGGATCGGGCACGAGCATCCAGGAGGTGAACAAGCTCATCAAGCAGTTTGACCAGACCCGCAAAATGATGAAGATGGTCACGGGTGCCAACATGAAGGGCATGATGGGACGAATGAAGAACATGAAGGGCACAGGTATGCCCCCCATGAATTAGTCCTCGTGCATTATTATATGGTTCGCGCGCGTTCATTATATATAGTATAAACGTACATACGGCAGCATCGTATTGCGGACATACTGTGATGGCGCGCCAACCATTCAACTAAAAACCAAACAGAAAATTCCCCTGCCCCGCCCCTCACGGGAGGGACAGAACGAAAGAAATAGATTATAAACGCGGGGACGCGAGACCATCCGTAGCCCACACCTTAGGAAGGGCTGGACGAGCCACCGTGTTCCCATAACAACACCTAACCATATGGAACTGATTGACGGTAAAGCTACTGCAACGGCCATCAAGGCCGAAATTGCCGACGAAGTGAGCAAGATTGTCGCCGCTGGTGGCAAACGTCCTCATCTGGCCGCTGTCCTTGTAGGACACGACGGCGGCTCTGAGACGTACGTGAAAAACAAGGTTATCTCCTGCGAGCAGTGCGGTTTTACCTCGACGCTCATCCGCTATGAGGATGACGTGACGGAGGAAGAGCTGCTGGCTTGTGTTGACCGCCTCAACAAAGAAGAGGATGTCGATGGCTTCATCGTTCAGCTGCCGCTGCCGAAGCATATCGACGAGCAAAAGGTCATCATGGCTATCGACTACCGCAAGGACGTGGACGGTTTCCACCCCATCAACGTCGGTCGCATGGACATCGGTCTGCCTTGCTTCATCTCTGCCACTCCGCTGGGCATCATGACCCTTCTGGACCGTTACAATATCAAGACTTCTGGCAAGAAGTGTGTCATTCTCGGACGCAGCAACATCGTCGGCAAGCCGATGGCCTCGCTGATGATGCAGAAGTGCTATGGCGACGCCACGGTCACGGTTTGCCACTCCCGCTCGGCCACGCTGAAAGAAGAGTGCCGTGAGGCCGACATCGTCATCGCCGCCATTGGCCGTCCCGAGTTTGTCACGGCCGACATGGTGAAAGAAGGCGCAGTCGTCATCGATGTCGGCACGACGCGCGTGCCCGATGCGACCCGCAAGAGCGGTTTCCGCCTCTGCGGCGACGTGAAGTTTGACGAGGTAGCACCGAAGTGTTCCTACATCACGCCCGTACCGGGCGGCGTTGGTCCCATGACCATCTGCTCGCTGATGAAGAACACCTTGGCAGCAGGCAAGAAGGAGTACTATAAGTAATGGAGCCCATGACTGCCGAGGAATGGTATCAGAAAGGTAACGAATATCGCAAGCAGGGCGACTGGAAACACGCCATCGACTGCTACTTGGAAGCCATCGAGCTCGACGCCGAGTCGCCAGCCGTGGAAGCCAAGAAGATGATCGACGACATTCTGAACTTCTATCATAAAGACGCATATAATCCCTAATCAAGGCCGCTCGGGGCGGACGCAGCTCTGTCCCAACGACTTAACTAAAAAAATCAAATCAATATGAGCAAGATTAAAGGTGCGATTGTGGTCGACACCGAGCGTTGCAAGGGATGCCAACTGTGCATCGTTGCATGCCCGAAGGATGTGATCCAACTGGCACAGAAGAAAGTCAACGTTCACGGCTATCCGTACGCGGAGCCTGTTTTCGCCGACAAATGTATTGGCTGCGCTTCATGCGCCATTGTTTGCCCGGACGGATGTATTACTGTTTATAAGAAAAAAGTGGAGGAATAAGGTATGGCTGAGAAAGAAGTAAAATTGATGAAGGGTAATGAGGCTATCGCACACGCGCTGATTCGCTGCGGTGCCGACGCCTTCTTCGGATACCCTATTACCCCGCAGACAGAGATTATCGAGACCCTCTCCGCCCTGAAGCCTTGGGAGACCACCGGCATGGTAGTAGTCCAGGCTGAGAGCGAGGTGGCCTCTATCAATATGGTCTATGGTGGCGCTGGTGCTGGTAAGCGTTGCGTCACGACCTCTTCCTCACCGGGTGTGTCCCTGATGCAGGAGGGTATTTCCTACATGGCTGGTGCCGAGATTCCTGGTGTCATCGTCAACGTGCAGCGTGGCGGTCCTGGTCTGGGTACGATCCAGCCTTCACAGTCCGACTATTTCCAGTCCACTCGTGGTGGTGGCAACGGCGACTACTATGTCATCGTGCTTGCCCCGAACTCTGTCCAGGAGATGGCAGACTTCGTAGACCTTTCCTTCGAGCTGGCGTTCAAGTATCGCTGCCCGGCCATGATTCTCTCCGATGGCGTCATCGGTCAGATGATGGAGAAGGTCGTTCTCCCCGACGCGAAGCCCCGCCTCTCTGACGAGGAGGTGAAGAAGCGCTACCCGTGGGCCACCTTCGGCCGCACGCCGGATCGCGATCCGAACATCATGACTTCCTTGGAGCTGAAACCCGAGGTGATGGAGGAGCGCAACCTCGCCCTCCAGGCCAAGTATGAGGAGATCCGCAACAATGAGGTTCGCTACGAGACTCAGCAGTGTGAGGACGCCGACTACATCATCGTCAGCTTCGGTTCTGCCGCCCGTATCGGCGAGAAGGCCATGGAGTTGGCCCGCGAGGAAGGCCTGAAGGTAGGTCTCTTCCGTCCGATCACCTTGTGGCCGTTCCCGACCAAGCAGATCGAGGAGCTTGCCAAGAACAAGAAGGGTATCCTCGTGAGCGAGTTCAACGCCGGCCAGATGGTCGAGGATGTCCGCTTGGCTGTCAATGGTGCCATCCCCGTGGAGCACTTCGGCCGCCTGGGTGGTATCGTTCCTTCACCCGAGGAGATTGTTGACGCACTGAAAACGAAGTTGGTAAAATAGTCGAATCAAATGGATAACCGGCTATCAACCGGCTTTCCCTTAAAAAGAAGAATCAAATGGCAAACGACATTATTGCACCAGAGAATCTGGTATATAAGAAACCAAAACTGATGAACAACGTCCCGATGCACTACTGTCCGGGATGTTCTCACGGTGTAGTCCATAAGCTCGTGGCCGAGGTCATCGAGGAGATGGGCATGGAGGACAAGACCGTCGGTGTATGCCCGGTAGGTTGCTCCGTGTTCGCATACCGCTACCTCGACATCGACTGGTCTGAGGCAGCCCACGGACGCGCTCCCGCTGTGGCTACGGCTATCAAGCGCGTATGGCCCGACCGCCTGGTGTTCACCTACCAGGGCGACGGCGATATGGCTTGTATCGGTAGTGCTGAGACGCTCCACGCTCTCAACCGTGGCGAGCACATCACGATGATCTTCATCAACAACGCCATCTACGGTATGACTGGTGGTCAGATGGCTCCCACCACGCTGATCGGCCAGAAGACCGTCACGTGCCCCTACGGCCGCGATCCGAAGATCCACGGCTGGAACCTCAACATCACGGAGCTGGCAAGCCACCTCAAGGGTACCCGCTACGTCACACGCCAGAGCGTTGACACCGTAGCCTCTATCCGCCAGGCCAAGAAGGCCATCCGTAAAGCCTTCGAGGCCAACATGGCTGGCAAGGGAAGCTGCCTCATCGAAATCGTGGCAACGTGCAACACGGGCTGGAAGCTCTCACCGGTCAAGGCCAACGAGTGGATGCGCGAGAATATGTTCAAGGAGTACATCAAGGGTGACATGAAGGACACCCTCGACCAGGAGATTCCCGAGCTCTAATCATCATTCCTTCTCTTAACACAAGAAACAGCAATTATGAAAACAGAAATCATTATCAGCGGTTTCGGAGGACAGGGTTGCCTCTCAATGGGAAAGATTCTGGCTTACTCCGGACTGATGGAAAATAAAGAGGTGACGTGGATGCCGGCCTACGGTCCTGAGCAGCGTGGTGGTACGGCCAGTGTGACCGTTATCGTCAGCGACGAGCGCATTTCCTCACCGATTCTCAGCAAGTACGATGTGGCTATCGTCCTCAACCAGCCTTCCCTCGACAAGTTCGAGTCAAAGGTGAAGCCGGGCGGTATCCTCATCTACGATGGCAACGGTATCATCAACCCGCCGACCCGCAAGGACATCACGGTCTATCAGATTGATGCTACGGACAAGGCTGCCGAGATGAAGAACTCCAAGGTGTTCAACATGATCGTTTTGGGCGGTCTGCTCAAGGTTTGCCCCGTTGTGAGCACCGAGGGCTTGAACAAGGCTCTCTTCAAGTCGCTCCCGGAGCGCCACCACAAGCTCATTCCTCTCAACATGGAGGCCGTGAGCGAGGGTATGAAGATCATCGAGAAGAAGGAGATCTAATTCAAGACAAGATAGACAGGGAAGGCTCTCAAGGTTTGGCATTCCAAGGTTTCATCCTTTGCCCTGCCCCGTAGAGCCCTACCCGATATAGACACAAGGGAGAAGAAACGCCGCATCCATCTTGGCGCTTCCTCTCCCTTGATCTATATTTATTACCCTTGATTTATAAAGATGTTTTCTCGCCCTTGTCCTATAAAAGGAGCTTCTGGGTGATATTGAGACAATATGTAAAGTTGACTCGTCCGGAAAGGGAGAAAGTGTTCGGTAATTCCCCTATTCTCATAGGTTTTTCCCTATTTATGATTACCAAACGTCTTTTTACCCCCTAAATATTTGTTCATATCGGTTTTTTTTCTTTACTTTGCACCCGAAATGATTGAGAGAATAAACTTTCATAACATAAAATTTTAAATTTAGAGAGACATGAAAAAGTTCGTTTTAATGATGGCCTCTGCGCTTTTCGCAGTTTCGGCATCAGCACAGACTGTGCAGGAAAGCAAGACTTTCGACAACTTCTACGTTGGTATCAATGGTGGTCTTTCAACCAAGACTACTGGCCACAAGTGGCTTAGCGGTCTGAACCCCAACGCCAGCCTCCGCATCGGCCGTTGGTTCACTCCGGTCTTCGGTTTGGCTGCTGAGGGAACAGCATACTTCAACTCAAAGGCATGGGTCCCCGAGCCTGTCCGCAAGCCGCACACGGTTGTCACCTATAGCAACGTGAGCCTGCTCGGTACCATCAACGTCAGCAACTGGGTTGCTGGCTACAAGGGCGAGCCGCGTCCCTTCGAGGTGATCGCAGTAGCTGGCCTCGGCTGGGGTCACGCCTACGGTCCTGGTGAGTCTTTCCTCGAGAAGAACGACCAGCTCACCTCTAAGTTGGGTCTCGACTTCACCTACAACTTCGGTTCCAACAAGGCTTGGCAGCTCTACCTTGAGCCGTCTATCAACTACGCTGTCGCTGGCACGCACGCCACCGGCTTCGATGATGACACCGAGTACAACCTCAACCGTAGCGCCTTCCAGCTCAACCTCGGTATCAACTACAAGTTCGGCAACAGCAACGGCACGCACAACTTCGTGATCGTTACTCCGCGCGACCAGGCCGAGATCGACGCTCTCAACGCTCAGATCAACGAGCTCCGCAACCGCAAGCCGGAGGTGATCGAGAAGGTTGTTGAGAAGCGCGTAGAGGTTCCTGCTCCCGCAGCTAAGACTGTCAGCGTTTCTGACCTCATCTTCGTCACCTTCGCTCAGGGCAAGTCTGCTCTCACCAACGACGCCAAGAAGGCTCTCGACGCTGTCAAGGAAGGTTCACACGTTCAGGTTGTCGGTACTGCTTCTCCTGAGGGTTCTAAGGAGATCAACGACCGTCTGTCTCAGGCTCGTGCCGACGTGGTCGCTAAGTACCTCAAGGGTCGTGGCGTGATCGTCGACGAGGCTACTGGTAAGGGCGTTCAGGGCACTACCTCTAACCGTCTGGCTATCGTTTACGTCAAGTAATCATAGACAATAGACAGAAGATTACACCAAGGGACCATTCCCTTCAAGTAATATCACATCGAATCCCCAGTGCGGTCATCGTACTGGGGATTTTTGTATCAACACTCGCCTTAAGTCTTTCCCCTCCTACTCCACTGGATAATAATCCTGTCAAGTACACAGTAAACTGAACAGGAATACACGCCAAACCACCTATATACAACAAGCCCGTCACCACCATATTCGGAGAGCGACGGGCTCGTTACTTGACGTACTCGTTGTTTTTATGTACTTGTAGTTTTATGTAGGAGTATAAGGAATATAAGCCGAAGAAACCTTATGCTTCCTTCTTCTCCTCGGTGTCAGCCTTGCGGCGGGTACTGCGCTTGCGCTTCGGCTTTTCAGCCTTTCCGTTCTCCACCTTGACGCCAGCCAACTCCGGATCGATCAGGATGCGTCCACAATACTCACAGACGATGATCTTCTTGTGCATCTTGATGTCGAGCTGACGCTGGGGCGGAATTTTATTGAAGCAGCCACCACAGGCGTCACGCTGCACATAGACGATACCCAGTCCGTTGCGCGCACTCTTGCGGATGCGCTTGAAGGAACTGAGGAGGCGCGGCTCGATCTTGACTTCCAAGTCCTTGGCACGCTCCTTGAGCATGGTCTCCTCCTCACGGGTCTCCGCCAGGATATCCTCCAGCTCGCTCTTTTTTTCGTCAAGATCCTTCTGACGCTCCTCGCGCTCGGTCTTGGCTATCTCCAGGTCGTTGGTACGGTAAGCCACCTGGTCCGTTGCCTCCTTGATTTTCTTGTTGCAAAGTTCCACCTCCAGACGCTCGTAATCGATCTGCTTGCTCAGCGAGTCATACTCGCGGTTGTTGCGCACCTCATTGAGCTGGTTGTTGTAACGCTCCAGGTTGGCCTGTGCCTCCTGCACCTCACCCTTCTTCATCGTGATAGCCGACTGAAACTCCTTGATTTCTGCGTCGATTTTCTCGATACGGGTGTCGAGACCAGCGATCTCGTCCTCCAGGTCCTGCACCTCCAGCGGCAACTCGCCACGCAACGCACGCTTCTCGTCGATAGCCGTAAGCGTCGTCTGCAGTTCATAGAGAGCCTGCAGCTTCTGCTCTACCGACATTTCTTTTGCTTCTTTCTTTGCCATAAGTATTCTTGTCCTTATTTGTTTCTTACTATATACCTTATTAAAGATAAAGGATTGGGTTGGTGTTGACCGACGTGATGTAGCAAGGCACGCCCGCACACTCACGCATGATGATCTCACGGAAGATCTCCGATGTATATTGCTCGCTCTGATAATGACCGATCACGCAGATTTGTATCTGCTGCTCCCGCCCAAAGAATTCGTGGTAGTGCATCTCTCCCGTGACAAACGCATCGGCACCCAACCGTACGGCCTCAGGCAGCAGAAAAGCTCCCGATCCGCCACAAAGGGCCACCTTCTCTATGGGGCGGCGCAACAACTGGTTGGCCTGGACACACTCCACACCAAACTCTTTCTTCAGCAGGAGCACCAGGTCGTCGGCAGCTACCGGCTTCGCAAAGCGACCAATCACGCCCTCGCCTCCCGAGACGCCTTCCACCTCTTGCTGCTGCCCGATGAAAGAGAGGTCCTGGAGACCCAACTTCTCAGCGATCTTATAGTTGACGCCCCCCACGGCACTATCCATATTAGTATGCATCGACACGATGACGATGCCACGCTGGATGGCCTTGAAGACCGTCCGCTGCACATAGTCGCCGTCCGATATGCACGACAGTTTGCGGAAGATGAGGGGATGGTGGGAAACAATCAGATTACAACCGCGCGCGATGGCCTCGTCAACGATGGCCTCCGTCACGTCAAGACACAATAAAGCCCCTGACACCTCCGCCTCTGTCAGTCCAACCTGTAGGCCAGCATTGTCGAAGCCAGCCTGCAAGGGCAGAGGCGCGAATCGTTCAAGGGCAGCGATTACTTCCTTTATTTTCACGCTACAAACATGTTTTTGAACTGCAAAAGTACGATTTTTTCCTTTCTCCGCCAAGAAATCCTCTTTATATTTAATCTTTTTTGGGAAAAACGACAGAGTCCCTATTCGTTCACCGCATCCTCACAACATGGTCCAAAAGCACTTTTCCCCAGTCTTCCATCCCGCTCCACACACTATTTTTGAAGATATTCACAAAACAGAATAAAAAAGTGATGAAAAAGAAATGGAATACCAATATTTTTCCATATCTTTGCATAAGATAAGCAACACCAAAAATAACGACTATGATCGATTACTTTGCACAAAACCTCTGGTTGGCCTGGCTGCTCATCAGCCTCCTATGCCTGCTGCTCGAACTGACCAATGGCGACTTCTTTATTGTCTGCTTTGCAGTCGGCGGCCTCTTTGCGTCTATTTCATCAGTCTTTACCGACAGTCTGACGATTCAGATCATTGTCTTTGCGATCACCACCTTGCTGAGCATTTTCTTCCTCAGGCCGATGGCCCTACGCTGGTTTCACAAAGGCGAGGACCGCCGCGTAAGCAATGTGGACGCCCTCATCGGACGCATCGGACGCGTCACCGAACCGATCGAGGCTAACGGCTATGGTCGCGTGCAGATCGATGGCGACAGTTGGAAGGCAAAGACCCGCGACGGCCACCCCGTCGAAAACGGCATGAAGGCCCGCGTGCTCAGCATCGACTCCATCATCATCACCGTCGAGGAAGCATAAGATCCAAACAGAAACCAAGTATATTCAACCTTAACACTTTACGATTATGTCAATAGCACCCTATGTTCTTGGAGCCATCGTTCTTCTGGTCATCTTCTTCACCATGAAGGCCGTTGTGATCATTTCTCAGAGCGAGACCAAAGTTATCGAGCGTCTCGGTAAGTATTACGCCACGTTGCAGCCGGGTATCAACATCATCATGCCCTTCCTCGACCACGCCAAGGAGGTGGTGGCCGTCAAGGGCGGACGCTATGTCTATACCAGCACCATCGACCTGCGCGAACAAGTCTATGACTTCGCACGCCAAAACGTCATCACGAAGGACAACATCCAGATGCAGATCAACGCGTTGCTCTATTTTCAGATTGTCGATCCCTTCAAGGCGGTCTATGAGATCAACAACCTGCCCAACGCCATAGAGAAACTGACCCAGACCACGCTCCGCAACATCATCGGAGAGATGGAGCTGGACCAGACCCTCACCTCGCGCGACACCATCAACACCAAGCTCCGCGCCGTGCTCGACGACGCCACCAACAAATGGGGCATCAAGGTCAACCGCGTCGAGCTGCAGGACATCACGCCGCCCGAGAGCGTCCTCCAGGCCATGGAGAAGCAGATGCAGGCTGAGCGCAACAAGCGCGCAACGATCCTGACCAGCGAGGGTGAGAAGCAAGCCGCCATCCTGCAGTCAGAGGGCGAGAAGGCCTCGACCATCAACCGGGCCGAAGCCGACAAGCAACAGGCCATCCTCATCGCCGAGGGTGAGGCCCAGGCACGCATCCGCAAGGCCGAAGCCGAGGCCATTGCCATCAACAAGATCACCGAGGCCGTAGGCAAGAGCACCAACCCCGCCAGCTACCTCATCGCCCAGAAGTACATCCAGATGCTCTCCGAGATGGCGCAGAACAACAACCAGAAGACCGTCTTTATGCCCTACGAGGCCACCAACCTCATGGGATCCATCGGCGGCATCAAAGAGATGTTCAAGTAAAAACGCTGGCGGCAGCCTACTCCGCCACGATGTTTCCATACTTGATACACGATTTTTCCATACTTGATAGAAGAGCCGAAAAGCCACCACTTTTTCGGCTCTTCTTTTTGTGTTTTGCCACGGAATTGCTAATTTTGCAACCCAGCACTATCAGCTGACAAGTTCTTAGAACAAAATACAAGAGCTTAGAAACAAAATACAAGGTCTTAGAAAACAAATTAGGAGAGAAAACGAATGAAGAAGATCCAACTGATTCTTTTGACGGCCATCACCCTACTGATGACCGCATGCGGTACCACCCAGACAGTCCCCCTGACAGGACGCAAGCATCGCATCGGCGTGAGCGACGAGCAACTGCTCTCCCTCTCGCAGCAGCAGTATTCCACCTATATGCAGAAGGCGAAGAAATCGACCAACGCAGCCAACACCCAGATGGTGGTACGCGTAGGGCGCAACCTCGCCAATGCCGTCGAGACCTACCTCCGAAACAACGGCTTCGCCAGTGAGGTGAACAACTTCCACTGGGAGTTCAACCTCATCCAGGACCCGCAGGCCAACGCTTTCTGCATGCCCGGAGGCAAGATCGTCGTCTTCGAAGGCATCCTGCCCTACACGCAGAACGAGGCCTCCTTGGCCATCGTGCTGGGACACGAGATCGCCCACGCCGTGGCGAAACACAGTGCCGAGCAGATGACGAAGCAGCAGAGCCAGGGCGTAGCCACTACTGTGCTCGGAAGCGTGCTCGGAGCAGTGGCAGGACAAGACGCTGCCAACGTGGCCGGACAGATAGCCGGCACGGGCTTCTCCCTGCTCAATCTGAAATACAGCCGCAAGGATGAGAGCGAAGCCGACTATATGGGCCTGATCTTTGCCGCCATGGCAGGCTACGACCCAGCCAATGCCATCACCTTCTGGCAGCGTATGTCCTCGTCGGGCAGCCAGTCCACGCAAGAGTGGCTGAGCGACCACCCCTCCGACCAGACGCGCATCGCCAATATCAGAAAATGGTTGCCCGAGGCCCAAAAGTATTACCAGGCCGCCAAGCCCAAGACGCACACGACCACCAGGACAACGACCCGCACTGCGCCCAAGAGCAGCAAGCACAAGAGAAAGACGACCACGCGCAAGAGAAGGTAGCACACTAAGCAGCAGATGCTTACGCTTTTTGCCACACCTTGTCCGTAGCACGTTTTCCCTCGCTATGGCGGGTGGACTTCCCTGGCTATGCGAGTGGATTCCCCTGGCTATGGCGGGTGGAAAATCAGCGTGCCTATACGACATTTTGGCAAAAAGTACGGCAATCTGTCAGCGTTACCGATTATTTTGGTTATCTTTGCAGATTATTATGCAACCTACCGCCCCAACGCGGTGAGACGCCGAAAGAAAAATGACAGAGGAAACAAAAGAACCGTTGATAGGAAAGACCCTTGAGGAGCTGCGCACGCTGGCCCGTGACTTGGGAATGCCCGCCTTCGTGGGCGGACAGATCGCGCGCTGGCTCTACGTGCAGCACGTCAAGGACATCAACGAGATGGCCAACATATCAAAGAAGCATCGCGAGCTGCTTGCCCAGCGCTTCACGGTGGGCTGCCATGCGCCCATCGACGCCCAGTACTCCAAGGACGGGACGATCAAATACCTGTTTCCCGTCTATGCGGGCGCTTCCAAGGAGAAGCTCCGCCATGAGTTTGTCGAGACGGTCTATATCCCCGACGGCGACCGCGCCACGCTGTGTGTGTCGTCGCAGGTGGGCTGCAAGATGAACTGCCTGTTCTGTCAGACGGGCAAACAAGGTTTTGAGGGCAGTCTCACGGCAGCCGACATCCTCAACCAAGTCTATGCCCTTCCCGATGTGGACAAGCTCACCAACATCGTCTTCATGGGACAAGGCGAGCCGATGGACAACCTCGACAACGTGCTCCGTGCCACGGAGATCCTCACCGCCGACTACGGTTGGGCCTGGTCTCCGAAGCGCATCACGGTCAGCAGCGTCGGCGTACGCAAGAAGTTGCGCCGCTTCCTCGACGAGAGCGACTGCCACGTGGCCATCAGCCTCCACTCCCCCATCCCCGAGCAGCGTGCGCAGCTCATGCCGGCAGAGCGAGGCATGGGCATCGAGGAGGTAGTGAAACTGCTACGCGAGTACGACTTCACCCACCAGCGCCGACTCTCCTTCGAGTATATCCTGTTTGGTGGACTCAACGACACTCCGACCCACGCCCGCGCCATCGTCCGTCTGCTGGAAGGACTGGAGTGTCGCGTGAATCTGATACGCTTCCACCAAATCCCCGACGTGCCCCTTCGCGAATCGGACGAGGAGCGGATGGAGGCCTTCCGCGACTACCTGACCCACCACGGCGTCTTCACGACGATCCGTGCGTCGCGAGGCCAGGACATCTTCGCGGCCTGCGGACTCCTTTCGACGAGCAAGGAGATCGGCGAGGTGAGAGAGAAGCAACGCCACGATGCGTAGTGTCCTCTTCGCCGGGATCATGATTGCCTGCACCCTCCTCGGATGCCGGCAAGCGTCCCACCACCGACTGCCCTCCAGTTCGGCCCGCGCAGGCGAAGTGCTGGTCGTCGGCGACACCACGGGCCAACTCGCCAGTTACCTTTCCCGGCCAGAACCCGGACTGCCCCAGCCGGAACCCCGCTTCGACGTGCGCCCTACGACGCAAGACCAACTCAAGGGCAACGCCCTCCTGGCCCGCGCCATCGTCATCCTGAGCAACAAGCCGTATGCTTCGGGACACGACCTCAACGCCCGTCCGCAACTCGTCATCGAAGCCTCCGCGAAGGATTCGACGCGAATCCTGCACGACCTTCTGGCCTTTGAGGAGCAAGAGAGCTACGCCTTCCTCCAGCACAACCACCATCCCAAGATGGAGGAGAAGATACGGAGGCAGTTTGGCGTCCAGATGAAAGTGCCCGAGGCCATGCGTGCCAGCAAGACGTCGAAAGACTTTCTGTGGATAGCCACCAACGGGGCAGAAAACCTCAGAAGCCTCTGCGTCCTGCGCCTGCCGGACAGTCCGAAAGCCGACTGGGCAAGAGCCATCGACCAGATGCTCTCCCAGCACATCCACGGCGATCAGGCCTCCAGCTCCATGCACCTGGCGCTGGCGACCGTCCAAATCCAGCAAGAGCGTGGGATCCACCTCCTGACGGGACAATGGATGATGGAGGGCGACGCGATGGGAGGACCCTTTGTGGCCTCCGTCAAAAAGACAAGGCAGGGCGCCCTCGTGCTCCTCGCCTTCGCCTACGCCCCCGAGAGAGAAAAAAGAAACATCATGCGGCAGCTTCGCACTGTCGTTTTCAATGAGTATATATCTTATGGAGAATAACAAGAAAATACGGGTGGCTATCACCCAAGGCGATACCAACGGTATCGGATACGAGCTGATATTCAAGGTCTTTGCCGACCCCGAGATGCTGGAGTTGTGCACGCCCATCATCTACGGTTCCCCCAAGGTGGCAGCCTACTACCGCAACCTGCTCGAGATAGAGGCCAACTTCACCATCATCTCGGACGCAAGCGAGGCCACCGACGGCGTGGTCAATCTGCTGACCACCTACGAAGAGGAGGTGAAAGTGGAGCCTGGCGTGGCCAGCGAGACCTCGGGAGACTACGCCCTCAAGGCCCTCGACTGCGCCTTGGCCGACTATCGCGAGGGCCGCTTCGACGTCCTCGTCACCAATCCCATCGACAACACCAGCGAGTTTCAGTTTAGCGGACAGAGCCGCTATATCGAAGACCACCTGGAGACCGACGGCCACGGCCAGACCCTGATGGTCGATGGCGGACTGCGCATTGCCCTGGCCACACGCAACCTGCCCTTGCGCCAGGTGGTGGAGTGCATCACCCAGGGCAGCATCGAGCAGACCTGCCGCAAACTCGCTCAGAGCCTGCGTCGCGACTTCCGCCTCTCCAATCCCCGCATCGCCCTCCTCTCCATCAATCCGAAGGCTGGCGACAACGGACTGCTCGGCACCGAGGAGCAGGAGATCATCCGCCCCGCCATCGAGACGCTGACCACCGAGGGCATCCAGGCCTTTGGCCCCTACGCCGCCGACGCCCTCTTCGCCGGCAACGACTACACCCATTTCGACGCTATCGTCGCGATGTACTACGAGCAGGGCACGATACCCTTCCACGCGCTGTGCGATGGTCCTGGCGTCCACTACACCGTCGGCCTGCCGCTGGTCCGCACCTGCCCCGACCTGGCCAACACGCTCCCGCTGGGCGGAAAGGGCGTGGCCGACCCGCAGCCGCTGCGCCAAGCCATCTTCACGGCCATCGACATTTTCCGCAACCGCGCCGCCTACGACCAGGCGGGTGCCCATCCGCTCCCCAAACTCTACAAGGAGAAGAAAGACGAGAGCGAGAAGGTACGCTTCGCCATTCCCAAAAAGCGCGAACCCAAGGCAGAGTAAACGATCTCGTTGAGACATGAAAAAGAAGTACCAGAACATCTTCTTCATCTTTGGCCTGGTGGTCCTTGCCGTCATGGTAAGCCAGCTCCACTTTGCCGAAGTGTGGCAGGGCCTGCAACGCGCAGGCTACTGGTTCTTCGCCGTCGTGGTCCTTTGGGCCTTTCTCTACCTTTTCAATACGGCTGCCTGGTACACCATCATCCGCAGCGGAGAGCGACGCGGCGCCGCAAGCGAGACGCAAGAGAATCGAGAGCATCGAGAAGCTCAAGAGAATCAAGAAACTCAAGAGAAACAAGAGAATCAAGAAACTCGAGAGATTCAAGGGTATCAAGAGAATCGAGGGACGCAAGAGACGTCCGGAGCGCACGTGGGCTTCTGGTGGCTCTACAAGATCACCGTCTCAGGCTTTGCCCTCAACTACGCCACGCCAGGAGGCTTGATGGGCGGCGAGCCCTACCGCATCATGGTCCTCAAGCCCAAGATCGGCACGGAGCGCGCCACGGCCTCGGTACTGCTCTACGTGATGACCCACATCTTCAGCCACTTTTGGTTTTGGATGCTGAGTATCATGCTCTATGTCTTGACGCAAGAGCTGAACACCTTCATGGCCATCATGCTCTCACTGACAGGCGGTTTCTGCGCCCTCTGCATCTGGTTTTTCCTTGCTGGCTACCGACGCGGACTTGCCGTGAGGGGCATGAAACTTCTCGGCCACATTCCCGGCATCAAGCACTGGGCACGGCGGTTTATCGAGGGCCATCGCGAACAACTCGACAACATCGACCGCCAGGTGGCAGCCCTCCACAACCAAAATCCGCGCACGTTTCTCACAGTCGTGCTCCTGGAACTGGCCTGCCGCGTCTGCTCGGCCCTGGAGGTGATGTTCATCCTGCTCGTGCTCTACCCGAGCGTCAACTACATCGACTGCATCCTCATCATCGCCTTCACGACGCTCTTCGCCAACATGCTCTTCTTCATGCCGCTGCAGCTCGGCGGACGCGAGGGAGGCTTTCTGATGTCGGTCTCAGGACTGGGGCTGACTGCCACGGCGGGCATCTTTGTCGCCCTGCTGGTACGCATCCGCGAACTGATCTGGACGGCCATCGGCCTTCTGCTCATCAAGCTCGACCGCACCAGCCTGCGGGAGAAGCCGACGGAGAAGCCGCCTTGCCCATAGCGACCCACAAGACTCCAAACTGCGGCTCATAGCACCACAAGACTCCAAACTGCGACCCTGGCGACCTGACTTCTCCCCACTCTGCCTATATATTATATTATAAGGAGAAAACGGGAGAAGGAGACAAGGAGAAGTAAGGCAAAGGAGGAGAAGCAACAAGGAGAAAGGGAGAAGCAGAAGAAGACAAGGGAGAAGGAGAAGAAGACGCAAAAGGAGAAAAGGGAGAAGCAGAAGTAGAAGCAAAAAACGGGAGAAAAAATCGGGCGACAAGCCTGCCGGCTTTATTTTAACCCCAACTATGGTAAGAAATGGATACGAGTAAACTGCAAATCATCAAGCAAAGATACAACGTCGTGGGCAACTGCGACGCGCTCAACCGTGCCCTCGACGTGGCCCTGCAAGTGGCTCCCACCGACCTCTCGGTGCTGATCATCGGCGAGAGCGGCGTGGGCAAAGAGATCATCCCGCGCGTCATCCACGACAACTCGCCCCGCAAGCGGGAGAAATACTTCGCCATCAACTGTGGTTCGATTCCCGAGGGAACGATAGACAGCGAACTCTTCGGCCACGAGAAGGGATCCTACACGGGTGCCATCGGCGAAAGCGAGGGCTATTTTGGCATTGCCAACAAGGGCACGCTCTTCCTCGACGAGGTCGGCGAACTGCCCATGGCCACCCAGGCCCGCCTGCTCCGCGTCCTGGAGACGGGCGAATACATCCGCGTAGGAGGACAGGAGATCCGAAAGACCAACGTCCGCATCGTCGCTGCCACCAACGTCAACATGCGCAAGGCCATCAGCGAGGGGAAGTTTCGCGAGGACCTCTACTACCGTCTCAACACGATTCCCATCAACATGCCGCCCCTCCGCGAGCGTGGCAACGATATCCTGCTGCTCTTCCGCCTCTTCGCCATGCAGATGGCCGAGAAATACAAGTTGCCGAAGATCACGCTCGACGACGAGGCCAAGCAGGTGATGCTCAAGTACAAATGGCCCGGCAACGTCCGCCAACTGAAGAACATCACCGAGCAGATGTCGGTCATTGCCGAGAAGAGAGTGATCGACCGGGAGGAGATCCTGCGCTTCATCCCCCAGGACACGGAGAGCACCGAACTGGCCCTCGTCGATAAGGGGCAAGGATCGCATAGCTACGAGAGCGAGCGCGAGATCCTCTACAAGATCCTCTACGAGCTCCGTGGCAACGTCAGCGACCTGCGCCGCGACCTCAACAACGTGCGCAAGCAACTGGAGACCTACCGCGAGCTCGAAGAGACGGCCCACTACCGCCACCTGGCCACGGAGGGCGCCCAGACGCTTCCTGCCACGACCCAGGATGCCTTCCGCCCTGACGACAAGGAGGTGGAGGACGCCGTGGCCGAGGAGATACAGGAGACCCGCCCGCAGAAGGAGGAGGAAAGCCTCAACCTCAACGACAACCAGCGACAGATGGTGGTCAGGGCGCTGGAGCGCAACAACGGCAACCGCAAGAAAGCGGCCCAGGAACTCGGCATCAGCGACCGCACCCTCTACCGCCGCATCAAGGAGTACGGACTCGAAGACAAATAAAAACGTCTATGCGTACGGACTTGAAGAAAAAGAAAAATATCAAGAAGTACAGACTTGAAGAGAAATAAAGCATGAGAAGCGATAAGAATCAAAGGACCCCACGCCTCGCCGCCCACTTCTGTGTGTCGGCCGTGGTGGTATGGATGCTGCTGGCCTTGGCGACATCCTGCGTTCCGAAGTACACCTTCAACGGCGCCAGCATCGACTACACCAAGACCAAGACCATCCAGATAGCCGATTTCCCCATCCGCTCCGCCTATGTGTGGGGACCGATGGGGCCCATGTTCAACAATGCGCTCAAGGACCAGTTTGCCAACCACACGAAGTTGCAGCAGGTCCGTCGCGACGGCGACCTCCAGATCGAGGGCGAGATCACGCAGTATCAGCAGCGCAACAAGTCGGTGTCGAGCGAGGGCTACGCTGCCCAGACCGAACTCTCCATCACGGTCAACGTGCGGTTTACCAACAACGTGAACCATGCCGAGGACTTCGAGCGCCAGTTTACGGCCACCTCCTCCTACCCCACCACGCGCAACCTCAACGACGTGCAGCAAGAGCTGGTGGAGCAGATGGTCAAGGATCTGACCGACCAGATATTCAATGCCACCGTGGCCAACTGGTAGCCCTGCTTCCCACGCCACCTATGTACGGCAGCCACCACTATTTACGGATTCCTCCAATCAGCACCACATCATGAGTATAAACATAGCCACCCTCACGCGCCACCCCGAACGGCTGGGCAAGGACACCCTCTACGAGCTGCGCAGTCTGCTCGCACGCTATCCTTACTACCAGCCCGCACGGCTATTGCTGCTCAAGAACCTCTACCTGCTCCACGACCCCACCTTCGACGAGGAGCTGCGTAGGGCCGCCGTCTATATCACCGAGCGCGAGCGCCTTTTCGACCTGACAGAAGGTCCCCACTACCAGTTGCGGGACGATCAGTCCGCCGAGCACGAAGTCGCCAAACACGAAACTGCCAAACACGAAGCCGCCAAGCAGGAAGCTGACGCGCAGAACGCCCCCGAGGGCGACCGCACCGCCGCGCTCATCGACAGTTTCCTCGACCAGCTCCCCGGAGAGGAGGGCGAGGAGACGCAGCCGAAGCCGCAGGACCAGCCCGTCGTCAAGCGCAAGCCGACCCCCGCCGACGCCACCATCGACTACGTGGCCTACCTCATGGAGGCCGGAGACGAAGCCCCCCAGGAGACCCCCCAACTCAAGGGCCAGGAACTCATCGACGACTTCATCAACAAGGAGAAAGGTAAAATTTCTCTACAAGACGAAACCGAGTACGAGCCCGAGGAAGAAACCGTGGAGGACGAAGGATCGAGCTATTTCACCGAAACTTTGGCGCGTATCTACATCAAGCAGGGCAGATATTCCAAGGCGCTGGAAATTATTCAGCGATTATATTTGGAATATCCAAAAAAAAATCGTTACTTTGCAGACCAAATTCGGTTTCTACAGAAATTGATTTTGAACGAACAATAAAAATAAAAGACAAAAAGATAAAAAATGGGACTTTACACATTATTTGTGATTCTTATCGTGATCGCCGCACTCCTGATGATCGGAATCGTTATGATTCAAGAGTCAAAGGGTGGTGGCCTGGCGTCTAACTTCTCCTCGTCCAACAGCGTGCTCGGCGTGCGCAAGACGACGGACTTCATCGAAAAGGCCACATGGGGACTGGCTATTGCCATGGTCGTGTTCAGCGTTGTCTGCGCCTACGTAGCTCCTTCTGCCAACACCGATCAGAGCGTGATCGAGCGTGCAGCCGAGAGCAGCTCTTCCAACCCCAACAACCTGCCCAACTTCGGTGCCAGCCAGCAGAAGCAGGCTGCTCCCGCCCAGAAGGGTGGCGCACAAGGTGCAGTTCAGGGCGCTCCTGCCCAGGGTGCTCCCGCTCAGGGCGAGAAGGCCGCACAGTAAGAGATCTTATCATAAGCTATCATATCCCCCTGTCTTCCAAGGCAGGGGGCTTATTGGTTTTGCCCCTACCGACCCTGCCCGCTCCATTGTTTACACGTCCTATCCTTTGTTTTCACGCGGGCTCTCCATTGTTTTTACACGTCCTCGCTATTGTTTTTTAGAAATTTCCACGTCCACTCCCTTGCCATATCATAGAAAAACCGTATCTTTGCAAAAAAGAATACCAAAATCATCCAGAACTTATGGAAATAGCAGAACGATTTATCAACTACACCAAGTTTGACACCCAGTCGGTCGATGAGTCCGAGACCGTACCCAGCAACCCGAAGCAGCTCATCTTCGCCCGCTACCTCAAGGAGGAGCTGGAGAAGGAGGGCCTGAAGGAAGTCGAGATGGACGAGAAGGGCTACATCTACGCCACCCTTCCCGCCAACACCGACAAGTCCGTGCCCACCATCGGCTTCATCGCCCACTACGATACCGCCCTCGACGCCAGCGGCGCCAACATCAAGGCCCGTATCGTCAAAGGCTACGACGGCGGCGACATCGAGCTTTCTCCGGGCATCGTCTCCTCGCCGAAGATGTTCCCCGAGCTGCTCGCCCACAAGGGTGAGGACCTCATCGTCACCGACGGCACCACGCTGCTGGGCGCCGACGACAAGGCCGGCATCGCCGAGATCGTCCAGGCCATGTGCTGGCTGCGCGACCATCCCGAGGTGAAGCACGGCAAGATCCGCGTGGGCTTCAACCCCGACGAGGAGATCGGCAAGGGCGCCCACCACTTCGACGTGGAGAAGTTTGGCTGCGAGTGGGCCTACACGATGGACGGTGGCGACATCGGCGAACTGGAGTATGAGTGCTTCAACGCCGCCGCTGCCAAGATCGTCATCCACGGCGTGAGCGTCCATACGGGCTACGCCAAGGGCAAGATGATCAACGCCGCCCGCCTGGCCGCCGAGTTCAACGCCCTGATCCCCACCACCGACATCCCCGAGACCACCGAGGGCTACGAGGGCTTCTACCACCTCCTGTCCATCGAGGGCCATTGCGAGGAGGGCAAGCTCTCCTACATCATCCGCGACCACGACCGTCAGAAGTTTGAGCAGCGCAAGAAGTTCCTCGCCGACTGCGTGGCCAAGATGAACGAGAAGTACGGCGAGGGCGTCTTCGAGATCACCCTCACCGACCAGTACTACAACATGAAGGAGAAGATCGAGCCCAACATGCACGTCATCGACTTCGTGCTCAAGGCCATGGAGGAGACGGGTGTGAAGCCGAAGGTAGAGCCGATCCGTGGCGGCACGGACGGCGCCCAGCTCAGCTACCGCGGCCTTCCCTGCCCCAACATCTTCGCTGGCGGCGTCAACTTCCACGGCCCCTATGAGTTTGTCTCCATCCAGGTGATGGAGAAGGCCATGCAGGTGGTCATCAAGATCAGCGAACTGGCAGCCGGCTACAACGACTAGTCCGCTCCCACTTCTCTCTGAGGATGCTTTGTGGCGTGGCGACGCGTCTCGCCGCAAAGCATCCTTATCCCCACCCCCTGTCTGTGTATCATCACGGTCTGTGTATCATCACGCTATTTTTGCCGGAGGCGAACCCCACTGCTGACCATCCACGAGAACTATTTTTTCTCTCTCCACCCCGCCCCCTCCTTGGGCCGTCCCTCCGACACAACATACCAACCCAAAAAGAAGAAAGCGAGGCGCCTATCAATTCCCTTCCCCATCTCGTGAGCGACCTGGCCCTGATCCTGGTCGTGGCCGGAGCCGTCACCCTGTTGTTCAAGAAGCTCCGCCAGCCGCTTGTGCTGGGCTATATCGTAGCCGGATTTCTGGTCTCTCCCCACATGCCCTACACGATGAGCGTCGTCGATAAGGGCGACGTCGAGATGTGGGCCGAGATCGGCGTGATGTTTCTCCTGTTCTCCCTGGGCCTCGATTTCTCCGTCAAGAAGATCCTCAAGATGGGCACCAGTCCCGTCATCGCTGCCTGCACCATCGTCTTCAGCATGATCCTGCTCGGCATTACCGTGGGTAAGGGCTTCGGCTGGGGCCACATGGACTGCATCTTCCTGGGCGGCATGCTCGCCATGTCCTCCACCACCATCATCTACAAGGCCCTCTCCGACATGGGTCTGCTGCAGCAGGGGTTCGTGGCCACCGTCATGAGCGTCTGCATCCTCGAGGACATCCTCGCCATCGTGATGATGGTCATGCTCTCCGCCATCGCCAACGGTTCCTCGCCCGACGGCGGCCAGTTGCTCGGCAGCGTCTTCAAGATAGGCTTCTTCCTCGTCCTGTGGTTCGTCATCGGCATCTTCCTCATCCCCCTGCTGCTGCGCAAGGTACGCAAGCTCATGAACGCTGAGACCCTCCTGATCGTCGCCCTCGGCCTCTGCTGCCTCATGGCCGTCATCTCCACCAAGGTGGGCTTCAGCAGCGCCTTCGGAGCCTTTGTGATGGGTAGCATCCTTGCCGAGACCGTCGAGGCCGACAAGATCATCCGCCTCGTCGAACCGGTCAAGAATCTCTTCGGCGCCATCTTCTTCGTCTCCGTCGGCATGCTCGTCGATCCGCTGATCATCGTCGATTACGCCCTCCCCATCCTCTGCCTCGTCCTCACCATCCTCGCCGGCCAGGCCGTCTTCGGCACGATAGGCTACCTCTTGGGCGGCCAAAGCCTCAAAAACGCCATGCGCTGTGGTTTCTCCATGGCCCAGGTGGGCGAGTTTGCCTTTATCATAGCGTCGCTGGGCCTCTCCCTGGGGGTCATCGGCGACTTTCTCTATCCGGTTGTAGTCGCGGTCTCCGTCATCACAACATTCCTCACACCTTACATGATCCGTGCTGCGGAGCCGTGCTACAACCTTCTCACACGCCACCTGCCGCGCCAGTGGAGCCGCCGCCTGGAGCACATCGGCACGGGCGCCCCCGCCACTCCCTCCTCCGGCCATCTCTGGAAGCGCCTCCTGCGCGCCATGGTGGTCAACACGCTGATCTACGGCATCCTATCCATCGCCGTCATCGCGCTGATGTTCTCCTTCGCCCTGCCCTTCTGCCGCGAACTCTCCACCGAACTGACGGGGTCCCACTGGGCCGGCAATGCCGTCTGCGGCGTCGCCACCGTGCTGATGATCGCCCCCTTCCTGCGCGCCTTCATGATGAAGAAGAACCACTCCGAGGAGTTCAAGGCGCTCTGGACGGAGCGGCGCACCAACCGCCCCCCGCTCGTCTTCACCGTCCTGGTCCGACTGGCCATCGCCGCCGCCTACATCTTCTATATCGCCAACTACCTGACGCGCTTCGCCGACGCGCTGCTCATCACCATCGCCTTCGGCACGATCGTGCTGATGGTGCTCTCGCGCAGTCTGAAGAAGCGGAGCATCCGCCTCGAGCGCCTCTTCGTCCAAAACCTCCGAAGCCGCGAGATCCAGGCCGAGGCCCTCGGGCGCAAACGGCCGCTCTACGAGGGCCGACTGCTCGACCGCGAGATCCACATGAGCCTCTGCGAGGTGCCCGAAGACTCGCTTTGGGCCGGCAAGCAACTGGCGGAGCTCGACTTCCGCAAGCATTTCGGCGTCAACGTGAGCAGCATCCTCCGCGGCCGCCAGCGCATCAACATCCCCAATGGCGAGGTGGCCCTCTTCCCCGGCGACCAGCTCCAGGTGATAGGCGACGACGACCAGCTCACGCGCTTCGCCCAAGCCATGCGGACGGAGGTCCACGACGAGGACGCCGAGATAGAGAAGCGGGAGATGCGCCTCCAGCAGATCATCGTCGGGCAGAAGAGCCCCTTCCTCGACCAGACGCTGCGCGAAAGCGGCATCAGGGACCAGTACAACTGCATGGTGGTGGGACTCGACGAGGGCGAGAAAAACCTCACCATCATCACGCCCAACTACCGCTTCGCCCTGGGCGACGTGCTGTGGATCGTAGGCGAGGAGCAGAACGTCAAGGGCCTCCTGGAGGCCAACGGCGAGAAGTAGCCGCCGCCCCCGGGATGATGATGTAGCCCACGCACACACATTGATTTGATTTTAACCACCACACCTATGAATAGAAGCATCCACCGCCGCGCCCTGCTGCGCGCCCTGTGTCTCCCCCTCCTCCTGATCACGATCGGGGCCTGCCACCGCCAGGATCCGTCGGCCCTCAACGCCAACGAGCTGTTCTTCGACGAGACGCTGGCCTCCATCTCCCCCGACGCGACGCTGCCGGACCTTTTCTATATCGGCACGGAGGACGGCGTGGTCTATGCCTACGATGCCGACCAGGGGACGACGCGCCGCTGGCTCACCGCCTTCGACCGCATCTACAAGGTCTTGCGCGACCAGCCTGCCGACTCCGCCGTCCAGCCCCAAGACGGCACGACCTTCTGGGTGGGCACGCGCAACATGGGCGTCGTCCGCTGCCAACTGCAGGGCGACTCGCTCGTCCTGCTCCGCCAGTATGCCCTTCCCCGTTCCGGCCGTGGCACCCACTACTCCGTCTATGACCTCCACCAAGACCCCTCGGGCCTCTACGTCGCCACCAGCAACGGTCTTTTCCTCCTCTCCCCCAACGACACGATGCAGGCGCTCCACGCCTCCTGGGAGATACAGTCGGGCGAGGGTGCCTTCCGCCCCTTGGTCGTCAGCGACATCCGCCCTTTGCACAATGGAAACCTGGTCTGCGCCAGTGCCTCGGGCGTACTCTCCATCGACACGCGGCGCCGCCAGTCCCACCTGCTGCTGCGCGGCAACTGCACCTCCCTCTCGCTCAGCGGCGACACGATCCTCGCCCTCTGCGGCGACAGTATCAAGGCCCTGCTGCCCGACGGGCGATTGGTGGGCAAGTCGCGCCTCTCCCATCCGGCCTACACCTGCTTCCACGAGCCCTCCACACGGATGAACTATCTCCTCGACGGCACGTCGGTGCAGTTTTTCTCCAACGACGAGATCGCCGACCGCCTCACGCCGCGGCGCGCGCCCCACCCCCGGCCCGTGCGCACGTTCTGCCACAACGTGATCGCCAACGACCCCGCCCGCGGCCAGTCGCTGCTGGTCACGGAGCACGCCCTCCTGCGCGTCGGCCACCACCAGGACCTCTTCAGCGATATCGGCAACGTGAGCTACGCCTGCCACGACGGCCCCTTCATCTACTACCTCGTCGGTTTCCACCTGTTTCGCCAGCGCATCGGCGAGCAGACCGCCATCCAGGTCAAGGACCTCTCGCGCGGATCCTCCGACGTGCGCTTCATGACGATCGCCGACGGCACGCTCTACTATGCCGACAGTGGCCACCGCGTCTTCACCGCCCCCATCTACTCCTCCTACCTCCTCAACTCGCTCCTCTCCTGGGACCGCAAGGTCTCGCCGCAGCCCGGCCAGGACCTCACGGCGATTGGCCACGACGGCTCCGGGGTCTATGTTGGCATACGCGACGGCCTGCAGCAGTTGGGCCGGGAGAAGGGCCAGTTGCAACTCCACGACGCCTCGGCCTCCACCATCGCCGACCCGTTCATCACGGCCTTCTCGGCCCCCACGTCCTCGGGCCGCCTCTTCCTCGCCACGCTCAACGACGGCCTCTTCGTCGGGCGCCAGGGCAGTTTTCGCCACCTGGCCGCCTCCCGGGGCCTCTCCTTCGTCCGCGACATCGCCGTCCTTCCCACGGCTTCGGGCGCCGACAGCCTCTTCGTCCTCACCAACCACCGGCTGCTCTGCGGCACGGAGAAGCAGCTGCGCGTCTGCGACACGCTCACGGCCATGCGGCGACTGGCCGTGGCCGACGCCACGCATGCCTACGGCTTCCCCGACTATGGCCTGATCTCCCTCGCCGACCACGAGCGCTACTTCTCCGACATCCGCTTCAACCCCAAGGCCTGCATCGCCGTCAACGGGCGCGTCTATGCCGGATCCTCCTGCGGCGTCTATACCTTCGACACCAGCCTCCACAAGCAGGACAACCTGGAGCGGGGCTACACCACGGTGCAGTTTGAGCGCCGCGTGCTCTTCTCGCGCACCAACATCGCCTGCCTCGTGGCCCTCACGCTCGTCACCCTCACCCTGCTATGGTTCTTCCTCGCTCTGACCGTGGCCAAACGCCGGATGCTCATGCGCATCGAAAAACTAAAGACCGCCATCCTGCCCAAAATGGCATCGGAGCGGATGGGCGGCAACGCGCAGAAGGCCCTCGGCGCCGAGATGGGCCACCTACACAAGTATCTCCAGCGACTCGACCATCTGGAGCAACAGGTCACAAGTCTCAGCCTGGTGGGCAAGATCAGGCAGCGAGACATCATCGACCGCCTCAATAGCAACATCCAGGACCTCACGATCGACCTGCCGTCCATCCTCATCGGTTGCCTCAACCGCCAGGTGGCGCTCATGCGGCGTCGCCAATGGGAGGGCTACGAGGCCTACGTCGCGGCCACGGAGCGACTGATGCAGGGCAAGGACGAGGCCCAGGAGGGCATGGAGGAGACGACGGCGCTCAGTTTCTGCGAGCAGACGGCCAGCACCATCGGCGCCAACGCCCAATGGATGAGCGAGGCCGAGGGGATCGACAAGCGCTACGACCAGTATCTGCTCGTCGCCGACCTGGAGGGGGCGGGACGCGAGATCTTCCTCGCCATGCGCGATCTCTGCCTCAACGAGGAGGGCAAGGCCGTCCCGATCAAAAATGACAACCCCATGAGCCGGAAGGAGAAGGTGGAGGAGGCCGACAGTATCTTGCTCGCCATCAACCGCAAGGGCATCGCCCGCCACTGCCACGACCTTCTCCTTGGCGAACTCGCCCACGCCCGCGACCGCTACCACGCCGCTCTGTCCGAAGAGGCTCCCGAGCCGCCCTATCCGCAGCGCCTGCTCCGCGAGGCCGTCGCCAGGACCGAAGCCCTCGTGGACGAACTGGCCGAGATGGGAGACGCGCCGTTCCAGAACGCGCTGCCCATGCTCATCAGGGTCTCCAAGGCCTACCAGCGCCTGAAGATCGCCACGACGCTCCTCCAGACCAAGGAGATCCTCGAGGACTTCGAGGCCAACGCCAAGGCGAGGGACAAGGAGAAGGTGAGGACGCAGTTTGCCACCTGCGTCTCCTCCTTCTACGACGCCGTGGGCCAATGTGAGGACAAGTCGATCCTGCAGATTATCGGACTGGCACGGAAGAAGGGGGAGGGCAAGGAGAAATCGCGCTTCCTCAACGAAGACCTGCTGGTCCTGATGCTGGCCGGACGAAGGGCGGAGAGGGACGAAGGCGGATCCTGCGTACTGAGGCCCATCCTCTCCGACGACAACAGCGAGAAGCTCCTCTATGCCGACATGCAGAGCCTGCGCCGCGCGCGCCGTGCCTTCCGCAACCTCGCCACGACAAAGCTCAGCGAGCAGTCGAAGCGCACGGAGGTCCGCCACGACGAGGACGCCCCCGCCCCGTCGCCCCTGGTTCGCCTCAAGGCCTTTGGCCATGCCCACCCCGACAGCTTTGCCAGTTGGCTGGCCGAGATCGTCGAGGGCATTTAGCCGCCTGTCAGAAGATCAAGAAAGCAATCATCAAGAAAGCAATCATCAAGAAAGTCGTTCCCCCTCCGAGATTCACATCTTAGAGGGGGAAACTTTTTCTTGCTATAAGCCCCATACTTTGCCGTGGCTACACGGCTGCCATGCAGCTCGTCACGCCGAGGGGCGTGGCGATGGCCGTGAGGATCGAAATGGCGGTCTGAATGACGAACCGCCATACCTGTCTTTTCTTTTCATCCATGATTTTTCTTTTCGTTTAAGGGGTTGATAATGAGTACTTTTCTCTCTGCTTTCGGTGGCAACACGAGGACAAGTGAAGAAGACAACCAATACAACTTTTACAACTATAACAACTCTTTCAGTGCTAATCGTTCATTAACAGGATCGACTCAAGAGTCGATTTTTGCAAACAAAGATGGTAAACATCTAAGTTGGATACCAGGAAGATATCCATGGCAAAGACGGTTTTCAGAGCCGACTCGCCGTGGCGTGCACGACCGACAACACATTATCACATTATCACATTAAGGATTTCACATCACCCTTCCCCACATCGGGCTTCCCAAGTCATCAACGGGTATTAATAATAGAACATCAAAAAATAACATTTAAAATGATCAAGAACATGCCAATTATCTCAACGCCGCCTCGGGGGCGTGAAAACCTCGGACCACACCCGCGGCTGCGCTGCCGACATCTTCGTCCCCGACATCAAGACGGGCCGCGAATGGTTTGCCTGGATGATGGACAACCTCTCGTTTGACCAGCTCATCTGGGAGACCGCATCCGCGGGCAAGGCCTGCTGGATACACGTCGGCTACCGGGGCACGGGCCGCAACCGCCAGCAGGTGATCGGCCACCTCGTGAAGCGGTAGGCCGCCCGCCCAAACAAGTTCCCTACTCCGCCTCAAGCTGATAGACGCACGACAGGCTCGGTACATTTCCGCCGCCCAGTCGTGCGTTTTGGCCGTCTCAGGGCAATTTTACAAAAAACACCTTAGGTTATAGTGATTATCGCAAAATTTAATGTATATTTGCAGCAAAATCACTGAATTACCGCTTGGATATGCCAGAGGGACATAGCGTATCTTGGGGATCGAGGTGAATGTGGCGAATTGTAATATGTGGGACGGTGTTCCACATATTATGAAAAAGTGAGACGCTGTCTCACAAATCCAAAATAGACCGTAACGATGAAAGATTTGACAATATCTAAAATAGAAAGACAAAACGTACTGAACAACCGTTTTGCCATAGACAAAATCCAAGAGCGTCTTGGCTTTAAGACTATATACTACAATGAACAGTTTTGGCTTACCAAAAAGATGGTGGCAGATTTCTATGAGGTAGAAGATAGAACTATAGAAAGATGCATCGCTCAAAACGAAGAAGAGCTCCTACATAACGGATATGTTTTATGTAAAGGCAAGTCGCTGAAATAGATTAAGTTACAATTTGCTCACGTCATAAATGCCGGGAGCAAAACAACCCAACTTGCCTTGTTTAGCATCCGTGCGTTCCTTTACATTAGAATGGTGCAGACTTAAACATATTTGTTCTATGCAAGCTGCATTATCCACCTTTCGTAATTTTGTACCAGCTTGGTACAAAAATTCAATTTGCGAAGAATAGAACAAATACCATTTGCGTATTTGATAGAGATTAGACCATGAAAATCCCTCTGCCTGTGGTAATTCCGCACGCAAATCTAGGCTCAACCCTTTCATAAAGTTTGCACCCACTTATATTGTTTCTGCTTATCGCAAATGTCCCCTATTCCCCTAACCCTGCTCCGTTGTTACATTGTTACATTGTTACGTTTAGGATTTCACATCACGCCTCCCCGCTTCGCCCCACCCTACGGCCTCCGAGGGCCCTACGGTGACACGATAATCCTAAAAAAGAGTGAGATTAAAAGAGAGGCTTTGGCGCCGACTTATCCACCATTTACCTTGGGACGATCACGAAAACAGCTTGAGGAAGTAAAAAATAGCTATCGGCGCGGATAAAAATCCACAGAAATTGTGTATCTTTGCAGCTATATTACGATCACGTGAACATACAAAATGAATTTAGAAAATATAGTCACATTATTCAAGAATCACCAAATCCAATATGGGCTAAATGGTGATTCTAAATTTGAAGAATTATATAAATGGGAATTGGTGTCCAAACAAAGCGGACACCCAGACCCTAACGCTGTAGATTTTTCTAAAGAAATTACCTCACTTGTTCTTAGCAATCTCTGCTACGGTACGCAGATTACAGCAATTAGATTTTTTGCAAAATTTGAGCCAGAAGAGTACCGGAAACTCTTTAAAGCTCTATTTGATGAAAATATTCTTTTACAGGAAAGAATTGAAAAATTCACAGATAGTTGTAAGACTTTATGGGATGATAAGATTAAGGCAAGGGTCGGTAAAGAGACAAGTGCAATGTGTGATGAACGACTTATCAGCTGTTTCTTGACATTCTATAATCCTCAGAAATATACTTTTTACAAAGATGACGTCTATAAGAATTTATGTAAGCTTTTAGAGGTTAAACAACGAAAGGCAGGTCAGAAGCTTGTTCATTTTTACGAATTATTGGAACAATACGTTATCCCTGAAATAAAGGAAGAGGAAGAGCTGATTTTGTCAATCAATGACGAAATAAAGAATCATGGGTATACTCAAAGTATGCCGCTTACAGCCCAAACGGTATTGCGGTACTATAATAAAGCATTATTAAATAGCACTGATGCTGACAAGAAAGTCATTGAAAGGAAACTTGTTGAAACAAAAACAGACAAGGCTATGATGTACCAAAAATATATTGACTTGCTTAAAGAAAGCAAGAACCTAGTTCTTACAGGTGCTCCTGGTACTGGCAAGACCTATATGGCACAGGCCATAGCAAAAGAAATGGGATGTGGCGAGGACGAAATGTGCTTTGTGCAATTTCATCCGTCTTACGACTATACTGATTTTGTAGAAGGTCTGAGACCTATCATGATGCCTGAAGGACAGATGGGATTTGAGCGTAAAGATGGACTATTCAAGGAGTTTTGCAAAAAAGCTATCAAGAATTTGGTTGATTCTGCAAAAAGTATTGAAAATCTCTCTAAAGAATTATCATGGGAAAACAAATTACAGCAATTTATAGATGACTCTATTGACAACGACACAACATTTAAATTATCAAATGGAAGCGAGTTTACAATAGATGAAATTAAAGGGAGAAACATTATAGCTCATAATGATAGTAACCCCAAAACGCCATTTATTCCTATAAACGCTGATGAAATAATAGAGTTGTTGACCAATGATGTTCCACTACATATAGTGCGTGATATCCGCACCTATTTTAAGAGAAAAATTGGTACTCAACCAGATTCTTATGCATTCATTATTACGAAAGCTATTCGTGGAATGAAACACAAGGCGCAAGTTATATCAGCAAATAAAATTGAGCGTAAGCCATTTGTCTTTATCATTGACGAAATCAACCGTGGCGAGGCTTCAAAAATATTTGGAGAACTTTTTTATGCCATTGATCCTGGTTATAGAGGCAAGAAAGATATACGAGTGAAGACTCAATATCAGAACCTTGTCCCTGAAACAGATGTATTTGCAGAAGGATTTTATGTTCCTGAAAACGTATTCATTCTTGGTACAATGAACGATATAGACCGTAGTATCGAGAGCATGGACTTTGCTATGCGTCGCAGATTCACATGGAAGGAGATAAAGCCAGAAGATACACAACCTATGCTCGACACGCTCGAATGCGCAGCTAAGGCAAAGAACGTAATGGTAAGATTGAATAATGAGATATCCAAGATTGAAGGGCTTGGACCTGCCTACCAGATTGGACCAGCATACTTCTTAAAGTTGGGTGATAATAGAGGTAACTTTGAAAAGTTATGGGATATGAATATCGAGCCATTGCTTAGAGAATATATCCGTGGCTTCCGCAAATCTGACGAAATCATGGCAAAGTTGAGAAAAGCTTACTTCGATACGAAAGAAAGCAACTCAGATATTAATGACTACGAGTTGATCGATGAGAATTAACTTAACAGACAATAATACAGGACAAGTGAAAGCTGGAACATTTCTTCGAAAAGATGTCTCAGCTTTATTCCCTATTGCCGACAAGACAATAGCTCAATTATGTCATGAAAATGAGAATCTGCTTATATTTCCCTATAGCATAGAGGAATCTGATGACAAAGTCGGCGAAGCTTCTGTTATGACCATTCTAAATACAAGTGACCCAGAAAAGGTACGTATCACCACAGGAAATGTAATGGGTTTTATCGGTGTAGGAGATCTCCAGATAAAAATTAAATCCCGATTTGACGATGGGCGCGACGACTATCTCTTACATTACATGCTTCAAAAGGTCTTTTCGTTCAATCTCTTTGACCTTCATCACAACAACGAAAAAGAGGATGTGTTTGACTTTATCATGTTTATGTTTCCCCACTTGCTAAGAAACGCAATGCGCCAGGGCATATACAGAGAGTATCAGAACTTCAAACATAACGACACAAAATTAAAAGGTACTATTGACTGGGGACGCCATATTGCCCATAACATTCCGTTTGTAGGACATGTAGCATACTCCACACGTGAATATACCTATGACAACGATATGACAGAGTTGATCCGTCATACGATAGAGTTTATGAAGTCAAAGAGATATGGTCAATCCGTATTGTGCTTAGACCAGGAAACTATAGACAATGTGAAATCTATAATTTCACTAACTCCTTCATATAACAAAAATGAGCGTAGTACAATTATTGGTAAGAACCTTAGACACAAAAGTCATCCTTACTATACGGAGTACCAACCACTACAATGCCTATGCCTACATATTCTAAGATTGGAAGAAGTAAAGTACGGAGAAACCGATGAGGAGATTTGCGGTATTCTGTTTGATGGAGCATGGCTATGGGAAGAGTATCTGAATACCATTCTACAAAAAGAAGGTTTCAAGCATCCAGAAAATAAGAAACATAAAGGTGGAATCTATTTGTTTGAAGATCATAGTGGGATCCGTTATCCAGATTTCTACAAAAATGATATTGTCCTCGATGCAAAATACAAGAAGCTTGAAAGTTGTGAAAAAATTTCAAAAGTAAATCGCGATGACCTTCATCAGTTAATCACATATATCACCAACTTGCAGGCCACGAAAGGAGTTTTTATAGTTCCTTTGTCCGAGGGACTGCAGAAAATTCCAAAATCACGATTGAAGGACTCATTTGCTTCACTATATATATTAGGTATTGAGATTTGTCATACGTCCACATCTTATGCAGACTTCTGTGATAAGATGAAAGCAAAAGAAGCATTCTTTGTAGAGGCGTTAAGAAGAATATAATGGGTCAAACAACTTATTAAAGCAGAAAAAACTGTTCTTACTGCTTTTCTATCATTCTTGTCCACCATTTGCCTTGAGAGCAACCATAGAACCCCGTGGCGAAGAAGCGCCATCACGCGGCTTCTAGGTTCCGCTCCGAGATCATTGCAAAAGCCATTTGTATGATAACGCGAGCCAAGTGTTAACACAATGTTAAAAACAGATATGGATTCCGTTAAAAGAAAGCTAACATATTGTTGTTTAATGAATAAGAATTATCTTTGTAGCGCAAAGGAGATTTAGTATGACACGGTTTGACAAACAGAAGCTTACAGAGGTTGTTCTTTACATCTTGAACAAGACGAAGGGATTGGACTATTACCACGTGTTCAAGATTATATATTTTGCCAATAGTGCACATTTGGCAAAATATGGATTTCCTATGGTTTCTGACGAGTTCTGTGCGTTGCCAGATGGACCGGTTCCTTCGGTGTTGTATAATTGCATAAAAGACGACGCATATTGCGATCAAGACTTGAAAAAAATGCTTGAAAAGACGGTGTCCAAAGGTACGGATGACGCTTATTATATGTTGGAAGCAAAGCGCGAAGCCGACTCTGATTACCTTTCAAAAGCAGACATTGAAGCCTTAGATTGCTCTATTGCGGAAAACGGAACTCTTCCTTATGGGGAGTTGCGTGCAAAATCGCATGGTGAAGAATGGTGCCGTGCCTATAAGCAAGCAGGACGCAAAGTGATGGACATCGTCGGCATGGCTAAAGATGCAATGGCATCCGAAGACATGATAAACTATATAGAGGAAAACCTTGCGGTAGAAGCGGCATTGGCATGACAAACATAGGCGATTTACTTGGAAGTGCAGCAAATGAACTTTTACAGTCAAGCATTAATGTTGGTGATGTTTATTTGCTAAACCTTGACCCTACTAACGGCATAACGCCCAAGAACAATGACGCCACCCGCAATAAATTCTTCATCGTTCTTGGATTTGACGATGAAGGCAATGTGATAGGAGGACTGGTGATAAACTCAAAAATTAATTACAATTTACCACCCACAGTTACCGATTACCAATTACCTATAAGCGTTGAACAATGCCCTTTTCTGCAACATAATTCTTTTGTAAATTGCTCTAAAATTATTGTTGCCAAAAGGACAAAGTTCAGCAAGGAAACTTACAGGGGTGAAATCTCAGATACAGAACTGCTAAGCCTTATCATAGAGACAGTTAAAGAGAGTCCGACAATCAACAGAAAGCAACTGAAAGATTTCGGAATAATCTAATTTTCCGTCCCGCCAGAGGTTTATATGAACACTTGACGGTAGACCCCGCTTATATCGTTTTGCCTCTCGCAAATATCCTCGCCCACCTAGCCTTGCTCCATTGTTACATTGTTACATTGTTACGTTTAGGATTTCACATCACGCCTCCCCGCTTCGCCCTACCCTACGGCCTCCGAGGGCCCTACGGTGACACGATAATCCTAAAAAAAGAGTGAGATTAAAAGAGAGACTTTGGCGCCGAATGGTCCACCATTTGCCTTGAGACGATCACGAAAACAGCTTGAGGGAGCAAAAAATAGCCATCGGCGCGGATAAAAATCCACAGAATTTGTGTATCTTTGCAGCTATATTACGATCACGTGAACATACGATATGGACAAAAGCGTCAATGACCTAATAAAAGTTCTGCAAGAATACAACCATTTAGGCATACGAGACCAGATAGACTACAAAAAATTCTATCTCTACTCGATCATTACCCACTCCACAGCCATAGAAGGCTCTACTGTGACAGAAATAGAGAACCAACTTCTCTTTGACGAAGGCATCACAGCAAAGGGCAAACCTATGGTGGAACAACTCATGAACTTGGATTTGAAGCAAGCTTACGAGCAGAGTATGGCGTGGGCAAATGAGCATAAAGCCTTTTCCGTTGAGATGCTGAAAAGTCTGTCTGCAATCGTGATGCGCAACACAGGCAGCGTCTATAGCACGCTGACGGGAGAATTCGACTCCTCTAAGGGAGACCTTCGTCTTGTAGGCGTAACGGCAGGAGCAGGCGGTCGTTCGTATATGAACTATCTAAAAGTTCCTGCCAAACTGGAGGAATTTTGTAAGCACATTAACAAGCGAAGAGAGGCTTTACTCAAAAATCCCGATCCAACAGATGCTTATCTTCTGAGTTTTGATGCTCACAATATCCTCGTCACTATCCATCCTTGGGTGGATGGCAACGGCAGAATGTCGCGCCTAATCATGAACCACATTCAGTTTGAGTTCGGACTTGTACCAACCAAAGTGGTGCAGGAAGACAAAGCAGAATATATAGAGGCTCTCAATCTATCAAGAGAGGACGACAGTATGCAACCCTTCCAACTATTCATGCTGAAGGAGCACATAAAAAATCTTCAAAATGAAATAACAGAATACAAGAAATCAATGGATGATGACTTCGCATTCGAAGAAGAAAAGGGAGAGCAGAAAGGTGGACCAAAAACAAGAAAGGTGGACCAGAAAGGTGGACCAGAAACTCGAGAGGCCATTCTGCAACTTATATCCGAGAACGCAAGTATCACTTCGCGCGAAATGGCCAACAGATTGAATATCAACAGGAGTGCTATATCTAAGCATCTTAAGAGGATGCAAGACGACAACATGATTCGTCGCGAGGGGTCACAGAAGTCTGGTCGCTGGATTATAATACAATAAAAAAAGGTGTATTCACCCCATTCGCTTTCATTGTTACATTGTTACATTGTTACATTGTTACGTTTTGGATGTCGTGGGCGTGCTCAACGACCAAGACGATTATACCAAGAACCGCAACTATTGGAAGTATCTGAAGACGAAGCTGAAGAAGGAAGGAAACGAACTGGTTAGTGTCACTAACCAGTTGAAAATTCTTGCTCCGGATGGCAAAAGACGTTTAACTGATATCCCATGGCGTTGCATAGGTCGCTTTCGTGGACACGGACCCGACTTTTTAGCAGAAATGGCCTCCGATTGCCCTGACTTTTAGCAAAAACCAGCCACTTATTGCCCTGACTTTTAGCAAAAAAATAGCCTCCGATTGCCCTGACTTTTAGCAAAAAGTCGTATCTTTGCACTGTGAATCAGCAAATTACACGAAAATGACGTATTACAAGCGAAACATAGACAAAAAACTCTTGGAATGGAAGGCATCTCAAAGAAGGAAGCCTTTGCTGATACGCGGGGCAAGACAGGTGGGGAAATCGTCTGCGGTACGCCAGTTGGGCAAAGAGTTTAAGTACTTTGTGGAGATCAATTTGGAGAGTCAACCATCTATCCGAGGACTTTTTCCAAAGGATATTGACGTGCATAGGACTTGTGAGGGAATCAGTGCCACCACAGGCATTCCTATCATACCTGGGGAGACGCTGCTTTTCATAGACGAGATACAAGTGAGTCAGGAAGCTATCATGTCGCTTCGTTATTTCAAAGAGGATTATCCAGAGCTACATGTCATAGCCGCGGGATCTCTGCTGGAGTTCACCCTGGAGGAGCTGCCTTCTTTTGGAGTGGGGAGAATACGCTCACTATACATGTACCCATTCTCCTTTGACGAATTTCTTATGGCGCAAGGTCTGGAAACGACGGTCAGCTACAAGCACCAGGCTTCGCCTTCTTCTCCGCTTCCCGATGCCGTCCACAACAAACTGGTGGAACAATTGAAGACGTTCTATCTCGTGGGCGGTATGCCAGCCGCGGTCACAGAATGGATAGCGTCCCAAAGCTACATCGAGTGCGCCCATATTCACAATGACATTCTGGACACCTACCAAGATGACTTTGCCAAGTATAAGTCGCGCGTGTCTCCAGCTTTGCTGAGAAAGGTCTTGCGCTCCGTAGCTTTGCAGGCAGGCAGCAAGTTTGTCTATAGACAGGTGGCCGACGATGTTCGCTCTTCGGTCATCAAAGACGCGCTTCATCTATTGACATTGGCGGGACTGATAAAGCCGGTGACGCATAGCGATGGAAATGGTGTTCCACTGGGAGCAGAAGAGAATGATAGCTACAAGAAATATCTTTTTTTAGACTTGGGACTGATGCAGACCATGCTGGGCACTCCTGCCGCCAATGTCCTTTTGGCTTCGGAAGTTGATTTTGTCAACAAAGGGGCTGCTTCGGAAATGTTCGCAGGCTTGGAACTCGTCAAGAACCATGACTGTTTCCAAAAGGCAGAAATGTATTATTGGCAGAACATGTCAAGGGGTTCCAATGCGGAGATTGATTACCTGGAGGCCAAAGAGGGGGTGGTTGTACCAATAGAAGTGAAGGCTTCCACCAAAGGCAGTATGCAAAGCTTATGGCTATTTATGAGGAAGAAAGCCCTTCACCATGCTGTTCGTACTTCCTTGGAGAATTTTGGGACGCTTGAGTATATTGACAAAGAAGCACAAAATGCACTCCGCCACATAGACGTTGTGCCACTTTATGCCATGAGCAATTTGTAGCACCACTTCTTGGTTGGACCGACTGGATAGTCGCTGTCAGTACAGTACGGGCTGTGATCGGCGTATCGATTGCAGCCCGTACTGGCGTCTTGCGCCCCCTTGCGCCCGCCCGAAAGACACGGTTTTGGCGAACATTTCGCACACAATGGACGAACCAAATAAAAATGTGCGCGCATTTGATAGGGAAATAGGTACTTTTGCACACAAATCATCAAAACAAACCTACGTATGAACATCATCAGACTTTTCCTGTTTCCGACAGAGTGGTCCGCCACGCTCGTCCTGTTTTTTTTCGCACTCCACCGTATGGCCAACTGCCAGCACCTATGGGAGGTTTTGATCCTCTTGGGCTTCTTCCTATCCATCTTTTTCATGGTGTGTCTGGCCTCACTGACCTATGCGCGCATGGACACGCACGTGAGGGATTGGGCCAAACTGATCGCCGTGCTCGCCACGCCAGTAGTCGTGTACGCCGTGCCTGCATAGCGAGCAAAACGAGAAAAATCGAGAAAAATCGCATGGGCCGCGATCTAAATGAAAATGTGCGCACCACGGCTTGCGAAACCCGTACCTTTGCAAACGAATCCTGGCGACACCAGCAGCGCAAGAAAGGCGCGACGGACTGTCATAAAGGATGAGCATAGAGCGAAGGCCGCCCAGCGGCACGAGGTCTATCAAGAGAGAACCAATAAACAAAATGATCAACTCAAAACTATCAAAGTCATGAAACGAAGAAACATTTACATCGCCAGCACGCTCGTGCTCGCACTGGTCCTGATGGTGGGATTCCCTACCTCGGCAAAACCTCAGGTCTTGAAAGGTTTTATCAAGGGTGTGGTGAAAAGGTTGAACTCGCCTGCCAAGACCTCGGCAATCGCCTTGATGGGGGCACAAAAGATGGACGCGTATGCGAAAAAGCGCATGGAGCAGCAGAGACGCCGCGCCGTCAGACCTGTAGTAATTCCCCCAAGCGTCCGCGCCAAGCTCATGGCAGAGCAAATGAAAAAGCTGCGCGTAAGACCCAACATTGCGCTTCCCCGCCCCAAGGTGAAGCCCGTGGCGCCGAGCAAACCTCACCCGCGGCTGCCGAAGACCCCACGTCCGAAGCTCGTCAAGGCCGCAAAGCCCGTCAAGGCCGCGCCGGCTCCTGACCCGAAAGCAGCCAAGGAGAAGAAGCGCAAAAAGACGATTGAGACCATCATCACTCGCTTCACGTCCTACGCCGCCATCAACAGTCAGTCGTGGGAGACCGAAGACACCACAAAGTTTCCGATCAGCTTTGGCCAGGAGGATATGGCAGAACTGATAGAGGAGGAGCTGCGCAACATCGGAGCAGACAACGACCTGATCGTCAGCCGTAGCGACTATCAGTACGTCTATGCCACGATTCCGGCCAACTGCGAAGACGTGCCGAGCATCATGTTCATGGCCCACATGGACTGCACGCCCGAGTGTGTAGGCGGCGAAATCACACCCATCGTACACCGCAACTACAATGGCGGCGACATCCAACTGCCTGCTGGCATAACCCTCAGTCCTCAGATGCCTCAGGGCAAGCACCTGGCCAACTGTGTGGGCAAGACCATCATCACGAGCGACGGATCCACGCTGCTGGGCGCCGACGACAAGACGGGCTGCACAATCCTCGTCACGCTCATCGAGACCATCCTCAAGGACAAGAAACTGAAGCATGGCGACCTCCACTTCGTCTTCTCGCAAAACGAGGACATTGGCCGTGCCGCCGACCGCTTCGAGGAGGAGTATGTAGCTGGACAGCCTGACATCGTCATCGACGTGGACGGCAACGACCCCACGGCCTTCTCGGTGGAGAACTTCACCGCGGCCGCCCGCACCTACCGCTTCCATGGCAAGAACGCTCATCCCGGCAACGGCTTCTACACCAAGTATGGCGACGCGCTGACCGCTGCTTCCTACTTCATCGGACAACTGCCGCCCGAGACTCACCCCTCGGCCAGCAAGGACAAGGAGGGCTACATCCACTGCTACTCGATCGCCCCCCTCATCAACGTGAACGGCGAAGAGACACAGCAGAACTATCTCGTGAAAGTGCGCCTGCGCTATTTCGACGCCCAGGAGGGCGACGCGTTCCGCCAGCTTCTGGACGAAGCCGCAGAACTCACGGCCAAAGCTTTCCCCTATGTCGTGACCGAGGCTGAGCCCGAGGTGATGCAGTATGAGAACGTGGCCTACACGATGTACCCCGGTCTGGACGACCTGATCATCGAGGCAGCAGAGAAAGAGGGCGTGAAACTGACTCCCCGCAGCGAGCGTGGCGGCACGACCGCGGCCATGCTGGCAGCAAAGGGACAGAAAGGCGGTCCCTGCCTCTACAGTGGACAACAGGCTGAGCACAGCGTCTACGAGTGGACTTGCGCCGAGGACATGTACCAGATGGTCATGGTGGCAAGATCCATCATCGAGACTGTGGCCAACCAGTGAGACCGGCCTCCGCTATCAAGGAGGAAAACTGAACCGAACGCTCGGAAAGAAGCCGAAGAATCGGAAAGGAACGAACCGGACATGCGGAAAGAAACGAACCGAAGTCTCGGAAAGATATGAACTGAACACGCGGGAAGAAACGAACTGAACGCGCGAAAGAACCGAAGGCAAACTCGCCCGCTTCACGGACGACCAGACCCAATAGCTGCTGCACTTATCACAAGCAAACAGAGAGTAAAAACAACTTTGACTAAGACACTATATATATACCAACAAAAAAGAAGGGCAAGCAGCGGGCAGACCTCTTACAGAAACCGCGCCAAACTCGTGTCGAGAGGACACCGGACGGCAGCAGGGGGAGGATCTGCCCACACGGGGGGAGGGATCCGTGGAGCGAGGCGGGCGTTGCGTTTTGGCGGGACATCCGCCTCGCAGGGGCGTTTAACCTGAAAAAATTTTGGGCATCAGCGTTTTTTCCGTAACTTTGCAGAACAAGACATCAAGAAGCGTTATGGAAAGAGAAAGAATAGCGCGTGTGGACCTCCACTCGCCCCGCCCCTCGTCGGCGGCAGTGAGAGAGATGGCGGAAGCAGCGCGCACACAATACGTATTGATACAGTTGACCGACAACACCGTCTCCTTGGGCTACGGCGCGGAGCAAAGGCTGCTCCAAGTGGCCGACAGCATGGGGGCCGTCATGGTCTATGCCGACTTCTACGAGACGGAGGAGGGCCAGCGGACGAAGCACCCCGTGATCGACTACCAGGAGGGTGCGCTGCGCGACGACTTCGACTTCGGGCCGCTGGTGCTCGTCAGGACGGACGCGATCCAGCGCTGCGACCTCGGTGGCAACTGGCTGTATGGTGGCTGGTACGACCTGCGTCTGCAACTGAGCCGGCAGGGCGCGATCTTCCACCTCAACGAATACCTCTACACGGAGGAGAAGCAACCCGTGAGCGCAGAAGGCGAACGACAGTTTGACTATGTCGATCCGCGCAACCGCGACGTGCAGGTGGAGATGGAGCAGATCGTGACGGAGCACCTGCGGGCAGCGGGCGGCCTCGTCCATACCGACCGCTACCAGAAGCCCGACGTGGAGGGCGACTTCCCCGTCACGGCCTCCGTCGTCATCCCCGTGCTCAACCGCGCCAAGACCATCGGCGACGCGGTGGAGTCGGCCTTGGGGCAGGAGACTGGCTTCGACTTCAACGTCCTCGTAGTGGACAACCATAGCACCGACGGCACCTCGGACCTGATAGAGCAACTGGCGGCCCGCGACCCGCGCGTCGTCCACATCGTCCCCGAGCGCGAGGACCTTGGTATCGGTGGCTGCTGGAACTGGGCCATCAACGACCCGCGCTGCGGACGCTACGCCGTGCAGCTCGACAGCGACGACCTCTATCTCGACAGCCACACGCTGCAGCGGGTAGTCGAAGCCTTCCAGGAGCAGGACTGCGCCATGGTGGTGGGCTCCTACCGCATGTGCGACTTCCAGTTGCAGACGCTTCCGCCGGGCGTGATCGACCACAAGGAGTGGACGGACGACAACGGGGCCAACAACGCCCTGCGCATCAATGGTCTGGGAGCGCCGCGAGCCTTCCTCACCTCGATAGCAAGGGGCATCGGTTTTCCCAACACTAGCTATGGCGAGGACTATGCCATGGGACTGGCCGTGAGCCGACAGTATCGCATCGGCCGCATCTACGATCCGATCTATCTCTGCCGCCGCTGGACGGGCAATAGCGACCACGGACTGAGCATCGAGAAGACCAACGCCAACAACTTGTACAAAGACCGACTGCGCACCATCGAACTGAGGGCACGCATCAGCCTCAACAACGACCTCAAAGCATGACGCTCGCCGAGTTTTTCCACAATCAGATGGCCACATGGCCGGAGACGGCCGCACGCTACGCCGACCTGGCACGCGTGGAGGTGAGAGACTTCGGTGCGGTCAGTGCTCAGTACAACCCCGCTCGCATGGTGAGCACGGGGGCCAAGGTCGATAAGAAGACGCTGGCCCAGCGCCCCTGCTTCCTCTGCAAGGACCATCGTCCTGAGATTCAACAGGAATGGGCCTTCGGCGAGGACTTCGACGTGCTCGTCAATCCCTTCCCCATCCTCCCGACCCATTTCACGATCGCCGCCAGGCGACACCGCCCCCAGACGATCCTCGACACCTATGCCACGCTCTACGAACTGGCCGACCGCTTCGAGGGCACCCTGTTCTTCTACAACGGGCCGAAATGTGGGGCCAGTGCGCCCGACCATCTCCACTTCCAGGGGGGAGACGGAAGTGTGGTGCCGCTCTGCCGCGACTGGCGCGGATGGAGGGAGCGGCTACGGGAGGTGGCGCGGCTGGACGCCGACAACCGCCTCTGCACCATCGAGGACTACCCCTTCCCCACCCTGGTGCTGATCAGCAACGACAAAACCCTGGCGCAGACGCTTTTCCGCAGGGCCTATGCCGCCCTGCCCTGCCATCCCGACGACACCGAGCCGATGCTCAACGTGCTGGCATGGCGAGAGGAGGATGGCGTCGTCACCATCCTGCTGCCTCGGGAGAAGCACCGCCCCGCCTGCTACACGGCCTCGTGCGAAGCAGACCGCATGCTCATCTCGCCGGGCGCGCTCGACATGGCGGGACTGGTCATCACGCCGCGCAAGGAGGACTTCGACCGACTGACGCCCTCGCTGCTGGTGAAGACCGTCGGCGAGGTGGCGCTTGGGCAGGAGGCCTTCGCCAAGGTGTTGCGCCGTCTGCAGGAACCGAGGGTCGCCGTAGGCATCACGAGCGGGCCGGAGGTGGCCTTTGTCCTGGAGGGCTCCTTCATGGTCGATGGCACGCTACAGACGGGACCGCAGACCGTGAGGGCAAAGGACGGAAGGCTTCTTTGGCAGGAAAACTCATACGACACGCTCACGTTCGCTCCCCACTCCCCTCAGTCTTCGTTCACGCTGCCCGAGGTCACGATCGGCATCGGATTCCACTGGGAGCGCAAGGAGGCGCAGACCTTCGAGGGGATGCTGCGGCTGGAGGCCGACGGCGATCGGGTGTGGGTCATCAACGAACTGCCCGTGGAGCGCTATCTCGCCAGTGTCATCTCCAGCGAGATGCGGGCCACCTCGTCGCCATCGCTCCTGCGGGCCCATGCCATCATCTCCCGCAGCTGGCTCCTGACGCAGATAGCGCATCACATCAATGCAGACCATCCCTCCGCGGAGACCTGTGGAGGATGGGAGACGGAGGAGGAACTGGTGCGCTGGTACGACCGCGACGACCACCAGCGCTTCGACGTATGCGCCGACGACCATTGCCAGCGCTACCAGGGCATCACCCGCATGGTGTCGGATCATGTGGAGGAGGCGATACGCAGCACCTATGGACAAGTATTGTGGGACGGCAAGGGCATTTGCGACGCGCGCTTCAGCAAGTGTTGCGGCGGTGCCACGGAGGTCTTCTCCGCCTGTTGGCAGGATGAGGACAAGCCTTATCTCGCCGCCTTCCTCGACCGCCCCGCGCAAGCAGGCCAGGCGGCAGACGCGCTGCCCGACCTGACCGACGAGGAGACGGCCCGCAAGTGGATTCTCTCCGCACCGCCCGCTTTCTGCAACACGCAGGACAAGCAGGTGTTGCGCCAGGTGCTCAACGGCTACGACCAGGAGACCGCCGACTTCTATCGCTGGCACATCGACTACACCCAGGAGGAGCTCGCCAGCCTCATCGCCCGCAAGACGGGACTTCGCTTTGGCAAGATCCTCGACCTCGTCCCCCTGGAGCGCGGCAAGAGCGGGCGCATCGTACGACTGAAGATTGTGGGCACGGAAAGGGAGCGCGTCATCGGCAAGGAACTGGAGATACGCCGCACGCTGAGCGAGAGCCACCTGAAGAGCAGCGCCTTCGTCGTCGAGACACAGCAGGGCGCCGACGGCATCCCGCAGTCGTTCCACCTCTCGGGCGCAGGTTGGGGCCACGGCGTGGGACTGTGTCAGATCGGGGCGGCCATGATGGGCGAGAAGGGCTACGACCACGAGGCCATCCTCCGCCACTACTACCCTGGCGCCACGCTGAAAACGCTTTACAAACCTTCCATAGAACAATGATTATGACCGAGAATAGCAAGCGACATATCAACCCGTGGGCGTGGGTGCCCTCCCTCTATTTTGCCGAGGGACTGCCCTACGTCGCCGTGATGACGATAGCCGTCATCCTCTACAAGAAGATGGGCATCTCCAATACGGATATCGCCCTCTATACAGGCTGGCTCTACCTGCCGTGGGTCATCAAGCCCTTCTGGAGCCCGATGGTCGATCTCGTCCGCACCAAGCGGTGGTGGATCGTCACCATGCAGGCGGTCCTCGCCATCGCCTTCGCGGGCATCGCCTTCTTCATCCCCGCACAGTTTTTCTTCCGGCTCACGCTGGCGTTCTTCTGGCTGGTGGCCTTCACGTCGGCTACCCACGACATCGCGGCCGACGGCTTCTACATGCACGGCCTCGACAGCCACGAGCAGTCGTTCTTCGTCGGCATACGCAGCACGTTCTATCGCATCTCCACCATAGCGGGACAAGGACTGCTCGTCATCATCGCAGGACTGATAGAGGACCATACGGGCAAGATACCGCTCTCCTGGACGGTGGTCTTCGCCATCCTCTCCATCCTCTTCTTCCTCGCGAGCCTCTACCACGCCTGGGCGCTCCCCAAACCTGCCTCCGACCGCCACGCCCCCGACCGCACGGTGGGTGGCATCCTGCGCGAGTCGCTGCTGACGTTCCGTTCTTTCTTCATGAAGAAGAACATCGTCCCCGCCCTGCTCTTCATGTTGCTCTTCCGACTGCCCGAGGCGCAGCTCGTCAAGATCATCAACCCCTTCCTCCTCGACCCGATAGCGAAGGGAGGACTCGGCCTCTCGACCAGCACGGTGGGCATCGTCTATGGCACGGTGGGCATCATCGGACTGACCTTGGGTGGCATCCTCGGTGGCATCGCTGCCTCGCAAGGGGGACTGAAACGCTGGCTCTGGCCGATGGTCTGCGCCATCACCCTCCCCGACCTCGTCTATGTCTATCTCGCCTACGCCCAGGACAGCGCGCTATGGATCGTCAACACCTGCGTCTTCATCGAGCAGTTTGGCTACGGATTTGGCTTCACGGCCTACATGCTCTACCTCATCTATTTCTCGGAGGGCGAGCACAGCACGTCCCACTACGCCATCAGCACGGGCTTCATGGCCCTGGGAATGATGCTGCCGGGCATGATGGCCGGATGGCTGCAGGAGCTCATCGGCTACCGCCACTTCTTCCTCTGGACGATTCTCTGCTGCGCGGCAACGTTTGTCGTCTGCCTCTTCATCAAGATCGACCCTGAGTTTGGCAAGAAAAAACAGCAGGGCTAAGGGTCTGTTGGCATCAAGCGTCTGAAGACCCAAAGAAAGGTGTAAGAAGACACTGAGGAAGGGTGTTTGCAAGAAATAAGAAGGTATAAGGAAAAGAAGTACAATGATGGAAAAGGGAAGCAATCTGGTAAGAGAAAGGGCTGCAAGGGCCTGGGAACGCCACCTCTCGTGGGTTCCCACGCTCTATCTGCTGCGCGGCATACCCTATGTCGCCATCCTCGCCCTTGTGCCCATCGTGCTCAACCGCATGGGGGTGAGCAATGCGGTCAACCTCTTCTGCTGCTCCTTGGCCCTCATCCCCTTTATCCTCCGCCCGTTGTTGGGCCGCTTCTCCCGCCAACTGACCGACTGCCACCGTCTCATCCTCTACGCCGAAGTGCTGATGGGACTGATCTTCCTGGCAATGGGGGTCGTGCTGCGGCTGAAAGTATGGCTCCCCGCCTTCCTCTTCCTTTTCTACGCCGAGGCCTTCGCGGCGGCCTTCCACGACGTGGGGATAGGCCGCTACTTCATGATCTGCTCCGAGCGTCGCTTCTACCAGCAGGTGCCCGCCACACGGGCTGCCGCCACCTGCGCCGCCTTTGCCCTGGCGCTGGGCATTCCCGCGATGGTGGGAGGCAACCTGGAGGTGATCCATCGCCGCATACCGATGGCGTGGAGCACGGTCTGCGAACTGCTGGGGGGCTTTATCCTCCTGCTGGCGGTCTATCATGCCGTGGTCCTCTTGCCGCTCGGCGAGCAACTGGTGCGCAAGCGCAACGACTACAAGGCCCTGCTGCTGGAGGACCTCCGCAAACTGACGGACCGTCGCTATTTCCGCTTCGAGATGCTCTTCCTGCTGCTCTTCCTCCTCCCCGAGGGCTTCTTCTACCGCGTAGGCATCCTGTTTCTTGTCGACCCCGGGAGCAATGGCGGACTGAGCCTCTCGCCACAGGAACTAGCCTTCACGCAGGGCACGGTGGGTGCCTTCGGCATGCTGCTTGGTTGCCTGCTCGGCGGACGCTGCATCCACCTCCACGGCTTCCGCTATTGGCTGTGGCCGATGACGCTCGCCATCACGCTGCCAAAAGTGTTCTACGTCCTGATGGCCTATACGCTGACGACCAGTTTCTCCCTGATCACCCTCAGCGTCTTCCTGGAGCAGTTTGGTTTCGGCTTCGGCATCATGGCCTTCGTCGCCTACCTCGCCCACCTCTCACGGGGCTACCATCCCGTCATGTTCTACTCCTACTGCTTTGCCCTCGCTGCCATCGGCATCACGGTCTCGGGCGCACTCTCCGGCATCCTCGCCGACTACCTCGGCTACCGCATCTACTTCGCCCTACTGATGCTCCTCTCCCTCACCTCCTATCTCGCTGCTGCCTTCGTGCGCACCGAACCGATAGAAGGCCTGAAACTGTGAGCGAAGACAAGAGGGGCTGAACTTTTTCTCCCTGCTACTCGCTTTTTCCAGAAATTTTATGTAAGTTTGCATCCATGAAGCAATTATTGACCATCCTTGGGCCCACGGCAAGCGGCAAGACGACCCTTGCCACACGCCTTGCCTATGAGTTGGACGGCGAAGTCATCTCCGCCGACAGTCGTCAGGTCTATAGAGGCATGACGATCGGCACGGGCAAAGACCTCGCCGACTATGTGGTGGAGGACAAGCCGATCCCCTACCACCTGATAGACATCTGTGACCCGGGGACGAAATACAACCTCTTCGAATACCAGCGCGACTTCCTCCAAGCCTACGAAGACATCCGCCGTCGTGGACGCCAGCCCGTGCTCTGTGGCGGCACAGGACTTTATATCGAGGCCGTACTGCGGGGCTACCAGCTCTCGCCCGTGCCCCAGAATCCCACGCTGCGGGCGCAACTGGAGGGGAAAAGTCTCGACGAGCTGACCGTCATCCTCCAGGACCTGAAGACCCGCAACCACTCCACGATGCACAACCGCACGGATGTGGACTCCTGTCAGCGGGCCATCCGCGCGATAGAGATAGAGGAGTACAACCTCCATACGCCCACCGAGAACCGGCAGGTGCCACCCATCCCCTCCACCATCATCGGCACATGGGTCGATAGGGAGACGCGTCGCGCACGCATCACGCGCCGCCTGCGCCAACGACTGGAGGAAGGAATGGTAGAGGAGATAAAAGGTCTGCTCAAGACGGTCCCCGCCGAGGACCTGATCTACTACGGTCTGGAGTATAAGTTTGTCACCGAATACGCCCTCGGCCGCACCTCCTACGACGAGATGTTCAGCCGCCTGGAAATCGCCATCCACCAGTTTGCCAAACGACAAATGACCTGGTTTCGGGGCATGGAGCGCCGCGGCCTCACCATCCACTGGATCGACACACAGCGCCCCATGGCAGAACAAGTGGCGGAGGTATTGCGCCTCATGGCGTGACTTTTATAGCCTGCGCATCATGGCGTAAGTTTTAAGAAATGCGCATCATGGCGTAAGTTTTATGGAATGCGCCTCATGGCATAAGTTTTATGGAATACGTCTCATGGCGTGACTTTTATGAACAAAGGCATAAAAGTCACGCCATGCTTTTATTTTCTCAATAAGCCCACAACATTCTGCACCAGGTTCACGGCCTCCTGCTGCGTAGGCTTTTGCTTCCGCGCCAGCAGCACCTGCACCAAGTAGGTCTGCCCCTTGCCGACCGTCACGACCTGAGCATAACTGATCGAATGGAGAGTAAACTCATTCGGCGTCACCACCGTGTCGCGGACCACCTCCCCCGCAGTCCTCGCTATCGAGTCGGTGGGGATAAACGGGACGGGATCGCAGTCGTAATAGACGGTTTCCATCTTCCTGGCCTTGACACAAGCGACGAGTTTGTTGGATTCCTGTTTAGTGCAAGCATCGAGCTGGTTGTTGGAAACCAGTCCCGTGCAAGTATTGAGTTTGTTGGAAGAAACCTGCCCAGTGCAAGTATCGAGTTTGTTGGAAGCCAGCTCCGTCACTCTGATCTCCATGCGTTCGCTACTCTCGTAGTCATACACATTCGCATGGCCTTCCACCACCTTGCAGATCCGATCCTGCAGCGAATGGTCAATATGGTCCGCCACCCAGCGCTTCTCTGACCTAAGGTCGTAGAGCGTATAATAACCATTGCGCCTCATCTCCAGCACACCTATCCGATTGTTGGCCGTGTGAAAGGCGAAAGAGTCAAACTCCGGTTTCACCAGCATTCCGTAACGGTAGCGCAAGCCCACCTTCCCCGTCTCCTGGTCCTTGACGACGAGAATGCCCGGGTAAGCATCAAGGCGCTGACGGAACACCCTGGCAACATCCAAGCAACAGTAGGGATTGCTGCCAATAGCCATGCAGGGCAGCAATACGCCCAGATAGCCCACAACGACGACATAGAAAGGCAGGTCCTTCACGCTCCTGAGGAGCCCGCCACAAGCATAGGCCATCGCACAAAGACTGAGAGCGAGCATCGCCACACGCTCCACCCCCGCGTCAAACTGCGACAAGAAGAACGGGACCATGGCAATAACCACCACCCACAGTTTCCCCATCGCCACACCACGGAGCCTTTGCAGCAGATAAAGACTGACCATGGGCGCCACAACACAAGCCAAGGCGCAAGCACGGTCGTAGAGGGCCAGCCCGAAATACAAGGCAAAGAGCGCCACCAATAGCAGGGCGCAGTAGGTCTTGGCTCGTCGGTCCGTCCAAAGCAACAGCCCCATCGCTTCCTTCCACGTCAAGTTGTCCACCATACCGCCCTTGCGCATCGCATTGACGGCATAGGCAACGACAGGAAACAGTCCCAGCCATACTTTCAGCACCCACGGGAACACTTCCTCCCTTGGCTTGTCCGTCTCCATGCCCATCATAGCATACGCCTTCGAGGTAAGAATCCACATATGCACATCAGCATCCATCAACCATTTGAGTGCCATCAGTGCAAGAGCAACCAGCCCCGAGGCCCAAGCCTTTTTCTCACCCTTGTAAAGGGCGAACGAGCACACGATGCGAAACAGTACCATCAATGCCACTAGATTGACAGGGAAGTACGGGAACCAGCCATAGCCGACTACCACCACGCCTATTGCCCACAAGAAGCAGATAGTCCAATCCAAACCATAAAACGCCTTCTTCATACTACTGTTAATTTCTTTTTTCATCATAATGATTTCCTTTGTTTTGATTTATAGATTTACTTTGTCATCTTATTGATTTATTGATTCACTTTGTCACCTTGACGATTCATTTTCACCTTGATGATTCATTTTCATCTTGACGATTCCTTTGCCAACGTGACGATTTCTTTGCCAACGTGTTGATTCTTTTGCTATCGTAATAATTCTTTTGCTTCAACTCAAGTCTATTCCCTCGTTACTCCACTTCCATCAGAATAGCCGTATAGTTATCGTCGCCATACTTCCAGCAGCTAAGGTCGAAACCATGCAGTATCTCCTCCAGCGACTTCGCCTCCATCACCCTTGCCTCCAAGTCCTCGGGCTCCATACTCTTGTGGACCCCATCGGAGCAAAGCAAAATCCGGTCGCCCGAACAAACAGGAAACTGCACCACGTCGGCAATCGCCTCCTCCGGATGACCGCTGAAGAAACTGCGCGCCACGATCTCGTACCCAAAGCTCAACCTCACATGGTCCTGCGTCTGATACACCACCCCTTGGCCTGGCCGCTGCAGATAGCACCTGCTGTCTCCCACATGAGCTATGGTCACAATATCCCCCTCGATACTTGCCATCACCAGCGTCGTCCCCATCTCCGCCAGTCCTACCTCTCTCGCCTTCTGCTCGATAGCACGCGTCGCCTCCTGGCAAGCCTCCACGACCTTATCCTCGCTATCCCTTTCCTCCGCATGCTGCTCCCAGTATGCCGATACAGCATGAGCCACCGTCTCGCTCGCCACCTCCCCGCAAGCGTGACCACCCATCCCATCACACACGATACCCCAAAAGCGCCCCCTCTCCTGCTGGTCCATGACCACGAAGAAGTCCTCATTGTTAGAGCGCCTTCCATCCTTACTGATTGTCGCATACCTGATCTTCATTGCTTGTCCTTTCTTTATATCCATATAGTTATTTCAACATCACTCGAAGCTATCACACTCCTTTATGACAAAGAGGGGATAAAAGTAACCCATCTATCACAAAAAAACTTGCAAAAAAGATCAGGTATGGTCCTTTTATCCAAATATGAAGACATTGACACTACGTTTATTCTCCAGGCTATCATTTTTACTGATACCCCATTTGATCGCCACATCCTCACTAGCTATCTGGTTCATCCCGTCACAGAGCCCGAACAATTCCTCCATCATGATCTCCTCCCCTTCTTTATAGAAGATGGAAACTATGATGCTCGAAGGCTGACTTATACCCTGCTTCCTGGCCTCACTCATAGCCTTATCCACAAGTTGGCTAACCGGTGCATCACCCTCATTCTTTACAGCTATCAACGGTCGATGCTCTTCTGCAAAAGACCGAAAATCGTTCCAATCAAGATTTATTATTCCTTCTTGCAATACCACCTCGTAGATATACATTTTAGTGATTTGCCACTCTTTTTTTATAATTTGCACCATATTTCTACACTTCTATTCCATTAATATATTTTCTTTTTCCGATACTCTTTCTTTGCATAGACGCAACACCTCTTTCTTAAACTTTTCTGTCGTGACCAATTGTTGGAGTTCTTCTATGGTTTTACACGCAATTACAAAAATAGTATTTTCTTTCACCTCTCCATCTAATTCTTCAAATATAATGTTTACTGCTAGAGAGTATAAAGGCGGAGTAATATCCATCCTCATAATTAAAACGCCCATTTTTCTGATCCTCACTCTATTCTCTTCCACTTTCCTTGAGGCCTGCACCATCCTATCAAATGGAAGAATCTTTTCCAACTCCTTCAAGAATGCCGCATCTTGTAGCTCCTTTCTGACAAACTCCGTATAGCTTTCTACTATCCTTCGCAGATGCCTAGAAAAGTTGTCATCACTTTTTACTTTCATTTTATCCATCATAATTATATTTTAAATCATAGAGAAGCAAAAGATTGACGCTCTACCATTTTAGAGCGCCAATCTTATCCTTTCATCTATTTATTTTTTTTATTATTCTCAGCCCACCAGTTTTTGATGGCCTTTTTAAAATGAGCATTGAGTCTGGAATACCTGGTGTCAACCCAAGAGCGTTTTCTTCCGACGCGCTCGGCAACCTCTACAGGAGCTGTGTTCTCGATGAAGCGCAGGGTCCATACCAAACGATCCTCATCGGACCACTCCAACTTGCCGATTATCGTCTGGAGAAACTCTATAACCTTGGCTTGCAGCTCCTCCTTGTCCAACTCTACACCCAGAATATCCGACAGCGGGTTCGCGCTAAACTTACTCTCCTGCCACGCACAAAACTCCATGGCAAACTCTTCAGACACCTCGAAGTGGCGAGGAGACTTGTCGCGCAGCACCAGCTCCTCATAGCCACAATCGCTACGGATAAGTCGGTCCCGCAAATCGGCCTCGGCCTTCTTCTGAAGGGTGCGCAGCGCTTTCTTATCCATACCAAAGGCCTTTGCTATCTCTGCTTCGCTCTGGCGAACAACCAGCGTGGCATGGAGCACCTCTCGATATGGTCCCTGGGGCATCATATCGCTCAGAATATAGTCCCACAACTCGGGATCCACTGACATACCGAGCAAGCGCGTATTGCCCACCGTGCGTTCGCGGCAGGGAGGCACCAAGCCCATCATCTCGAGATATCGACGCAATTCGTGGCGTGCCACCTCAGCAAGCCAAGCAAAGAAGCTACTCTTCCTCGAATATTTATCGAGCACGCTCCAAGTGCCTTCATTCCACAAAAACGTATAAAGGAGGGTACCAAACTCCTTGACCGTCACTTCGACTCCATAGGTCCGCTTGATCTGTGAAAGGATCTTTGAGCGGAAGCGACTAATATTACATCCTTTCGGATCGGTGTCATAGAAGAAATCCTCCGTAAACGATGCGTCGCCAGACTTCAAGCGACGGATTATTTCATCAGATTCTTCAGTATTGGCCTCCAACCACAGCATTTCACGGGTCACAGACTCCAAATGGCGACGAAGCTCCTTTTCCGTAGAAAAATTCATCGCCTCGCCCATCAGTCGGTCCCAAATCTTCTGGACCAACTCGTCGTTAGAGGCAGAGATATTCTTCTTACCTCCTTCAATCTCGAAACGAACAACCTCTACGTACTCGAGGATCATCGCTTTCTTTGTCAAAACAACTGCCTTCATATCGATCTAATCTAAATATTTCACATACGAAAAACCTACCTTTACATCGGAATTTCCTTTGCAAAGGTAGGCATTTTCGAAGAGCTGGAGGAACATGGTTATGTAAACAACCCAGCAATCATTTTTCTACTGATAGACAACAAGTTACGTTGTTTCATTTAGCAATTTTAACTTCAAATCAGAGCCATGATTTCGTCTGGTATAATGATGTGCTCTGGCAATACAGCAAGATGAGCAGTAGCGTCTTGCAACAAGAAGGGCTCTGCGGGCTCCTGCATCCGCTCACAGGTGACTCCCACATTTTCACGAATGCATTGCAGCACGTTGTGCAGCCCCTTCTGCTGTGCGTCATTTTGGGCATTATAGTTCTTCAGCATATCCGTGAATACCGCCTCCCCTTCGCTGCCGTATGTCATTTTATACAATTTACCAAAGAGCGATTTGTATTGCGCGATATTCAGCGTGTCAACTTTCTCGCCATTCTTTTTACGGTCCATGAGGTAGATGAGGTAGAGAACGAAACCTGCACTGCGTCTGAAATGCACGTGCAAGCTCTCATCACCTCTACAAAGATAGAGACGATAATGTCCATCCGTCTTATATATTTTGTCGATTTCTTTCGACCAGCGTATCTCCAAATCCATGGTTGACACCTCTGCCAACCGCTTGGGATTGACAAAATTGGTTATTTTTTCTTGCAGCTTTGGAGATTGCTTCTGAAAGAACATCCTCAATGTAGCCGGATCTATACACTTGATGATAAATTCTATTTCCGCCTCTACCTTCGGATCATGCTTCCTATGGCTTTTCTTCAGATAGTCAAACAGCCGGTCGTACAGCTCCATTCGTTGCTGATGGGTGACGACACCCTTCACCTCCATTTGCTTCTTGAGCGAGGAAGTGGAAGATGCCATTCCAAAACCCAGGGGCTTCGACTGCTCCGATAAGACTGCACAGTAATTGGCCTCGAAACGCCGAGTCCTGACAAATATCTTCGCCAGCTTTGCAAACTCCTCCGGATTCTCGTCAACAAACGAACGAAGCAAGTCCCTCATATCAAACTTGGTCACCCGCTCTGCCACATAAGTCATCAGAGAGATGTTTTCAATCAATTGGCATTCTTCAGTACGGGCGACGACAAAGCGTTTCTTTCCCTCAGAGTTATAGGAAGCAAGCTGCATCAAGAAGTTGTCACCATGCTGCTCCACCCGCTCCTTAAGCAGGGGGTGGTTTTCCAGTTCCACCTCTTGCACCACTTCCAGTTCATAATGATTGTAGTAAGTCCCTTCAGGGCTTCTCCGCTTAAACTCTTCCATGTACTCCACGGCCTTCTTTGCCATCTCCGATTTCGGATCAGCTATCAGGTAGATACAGTTGTCCACCAACTGTCCTACACCACAACCTTCTTCTATCATTTTGCCGATAATCGGTCTATCCAGCGGATCATTATCTATGACTCTCATTTTTCTTATTCTTTGATTTTTTACACTTCTCGACTGCCTGCTTGAGCAGATTGGTATCAGGCAGTTCTTCTACAACATAGGGTCTGGCTTGCTGGGGTGGCGCTTTCAATTCGTCGATCAGCAGAAACCAATCCTCATCCAACTTCTCTTGATGCATGAAGAAAAACGACGGCATAATCTGCATCACCACGTTCAGTATCTCTTCCCCACTCGCCTGCTGCCGCTCCCAATAATGGCGTCCATACTCAACAATCTCCTTCCTCAAACAACCATCGGGATGGGTGAGACTATATTTTTGCCGGGACAATGCGTACTTGTATTTTCCTGTTGCCAGCAGATGACTTTCAGCATAAAGCCCTGCCGTCAAGTCTGCCGCCAACTCTTGCATCCACCGTTCACAACGAAATAGCACAAACTGATGTGGCCAAAGCAACTGATGCGCCATCTCATGAACGAAGCACAGCGTGAAAGCATCCCTATTGTTGACGCCCGCCTCCTTCAGCATTTCGATGTTGTACGACATCTCACATTGTTCAGCCTGTTCCCCGACCAGCACCTCGGCAAAGGTCTCACACTTGGTGCTGATCTCCGGTTCTGGCAGATGAAAGAAGCTCGCCACGTCCGCAATCACGCAGCGAACATCTTCCTCCGTGACATTCTCCGTATCAAAGAAGATCGCATTAAACACATTCGCCTCATGCCGACGCATGTATTTCATCAACTGTTGGAGATCGTCTGCAGCCATACCGTTTGTTGCCTGAAATCAAAAATACCAACTTTGCATTTTCTGTATCTCGTCAAGATTCTCCTGCCTATAATCCATGAACTCATTGATCAAATTCTGAATAGTTAGCGGCACTCCGTTGCGGAGCATATCAGCAACCACATATCTACCATGCCGGATAAACAAGGCCCTCAAGGTCCCATCGGGATAACTCTGGCTGCCATCGGTCAGAATCACCCCCAATGATAACTTGTCAATCGTGGACATATTCCCCAATCCTGCACGACATCCCATGAAGAAATCAGGGCACAGTTCCGCCTCCCACCGACCGTTAGCCAATCCTGGGAATCGAGTATTCTGCAGAACTCTATGTCCACATTCATGAGTCATAACAAGCGAGAAAGCCTCCTTGCTATCCACCTTCATATCAATGAGCTGCTCCATATTGAAACAAAGCACATCATCATAATAACTTCCATCGCCCAAATTCATGAACATCGTCTGACCATTCTCTACCTTGGTCAAATCCAATATCATGCACGGCATTGGGATTCTGAAGAAGTCGCAAGCCGACTTGACAGCATCATACACATCCTCGTCGCTCAATCCAAAACGATCGAGACGCTGTTGACATTGCTTCAAATAGCCATCCATCATCGGACGCTCAAAGCAGGGGAATGCAGGAGAGCCCAAACTGTTCACCATTGTCTTCATTGATTAATTCACATACAGCGAGAGGGCAAGTACCACCAATCTATCAGGATCCGTTTATTAGTACGGCATGCCGCATCGGCGTACTGATAGAAAGAGGGTTCGCACCCGAAACGTCATCTTTGAGCTTTGTGCAACGACATCGTATAGCCACACTTTATGCAACGCGTGCCTGAATGCGGTCTTGCACCAGGATAAGCCTCTTGGTACATAAAGTGATGGTTGTCTCTCACATACTCATGATGCGGACATTTGAGTCCTCTAATTTCTCTTACCATAATCGTATTTTATATTAATCCCAAAATTTAAAACCAAGTTTCCTTCCCTTACGCTCCCATTCTGCATCATCCTTCTTGAAGTCATCCAGCATTTTCTCTGTGCGCGCAATAAAATCATCAGTATCATGAAGAATGGCCTGTGTCCTTAGTCGTAGAACGATACGGCCTCTGACGTACTCGGCCTCACTTGCCGAGGCACCAATAGCCCTCATCACACTCTTCAAACAACTACTTGAGGTATCCAACTTGATACCGCAATTCTCGATTTTCCTATCGAGATCTCTTTGTCTCGAAGACAGTTCGTTCCAACCCATAATCATTAATTTTTAAAAACCAATTACAACTATTAATTCTATCTGATCTTCCTGGAGTCCTTCGACCGTAGAAATACCCCATAAGCAATCTACATTTTCATCCAACTGCTCGACAATATGATGCACTCCATTCATGTGGTCCAGAAGGACGGGACATTCTTCTGGAAATCGTATAGAAAACAACAAGCGCTTCAGTTCTTTGCTGCCATTTTTCTCTACTAACGAAGTAATGGCACCCTCCAGCAAATTGCATAGTTCCGCATCCTTGCCATGAACCTTAACAGCATCTATGTCGTTTACACTCCGTCTGAAAGCATCAATATCTTTTTGGTCTATATTGACAAAGCCCGTTTTTTGAACGATTTCAGCCAAAAGACCTTCTACTTTATCGTTATTCATTTTTATACTTCTTTATACTTCCACTTTTTAGTATCTAACCTCACTATCTACTACCTGAACCTTACTCTCGCCTTGACATGTAAACCGCAACGTAATAGATTAGGGTCGCCAGACTCGACAAGGCAGCGACTACATAAGTGTATGCCGCAGACTTCAGCGCGTCAACTGCCATGGAATGCTCCGAATAGCTTGTGATTCCTGCCCCTTGCAACCATTGAGAAGCTCTCTTTGAAGCGTCAATCTCAACTGGCAGAGTGACGAAACTAAACAATGTACTAAGAGCAAACATGAGGATGCCAACAAGCAACAAGGCGGGAAAAACATTGACCAAAAGGATTCCACCAAGCAATACCCACCCCACAATGTTACTCGTGAACTGTACCGCAGGCACCAAAGCCGAGCGAAGTTGCAGAAACGAATAGGCCCTTGCATGCTGTACTGCATGCCCGCATTCATGTGCTGCCACAGCTGCCGACGCCACTGACTTTAAATAGAACACATCATGTGACAGGTTCACCGTTTTGGTTGTTGGATCATAATGATCACTCAACCATCCTTCGTGCGGTTGTACCTTTACATCGAGGATTCCATTGTCACGAAGCATTTTCTGAGCAACTTCCGCCCCAGTCATTCCTGACGCAACTGGCACTTTTGAATATTCCTCAAATTTTCTTTTTAAATTGGATTGCACCAGATAGCTTACCAGTGCAATTCCAACAAACAGTATCCAATACATAGATCATTTTTTTAGAAACGAACATGTCTTAATGCATAGGCTGCATATCTGATATATTGCGGCGCATGATCTTTGACATAATCAACGGCATCTGCTCCCCACTCCTGCAACGTGTCAACTACAGGCTCGGCTACCTCTCCAATGACTTCTAACACATCATCCATAACCCAATATTTTATTATTTATGATTTTCGATATATTTGAGAATATCTAATTCGTGATTTTCCACCCAAGAAGCGGCCTTTCTGCAACCGTCTTCTCCCACTCCCATTTTCTCAAGACCCGCCGCAATACTATCAGGAAGCATCTCGACATCGAGATTAGAAGACATGGCAAATAATCCAAATTCTTTAATGGCTGCAAGCGTGTTACCATTTTCGATAGCCTTTACTCCCTTTTGCACATTTTTAATGCGTTCGCCAGTCCAAACAACGCAACCCGTGACGAAACCCGCCGTCACAGTAGCAGACGCAATTTGAGCCAGCGTCATACCTGCTGCTGCATGTACTACTGCCGCAGCGGCTCCTGCTGTCATGTGTGCCGCGGCATAATGTCCTATTGCGACAAGCCCCTTAACTACCAATGCTTCAAATACCATAACTCCTTCTTTTTAGTGTTATAATTATGTTTATTACAATGCAAAAGTACAGAGTTTTTAGGAAGCCCACAAAGACAATAAAGACATTACACTATCTTACATTTTTCTTCCATAAACGACAAACAGGAAGTATGTAAAAGATTGTAACATACTTCCTGTTTGCCTGCTTTTGCTCAATCTACATGAGATTTTTCCACTCAGGATGCTCCATGATTGGAATGCCATTAACAGTCACTCTATCAGGCGAAACTATAGTCTTCACATATTCACCTGTCCCTATTTGGATCTCTCCGATAAATCTTTTCCCAACAATCTCCGAAATAGCAATACGAATATCCGACATTCTGTTCTGCACATTGGGATAAAGTGGCTTTATGTCAACACTTCCCTTGTTCTTCAGTTGAGAGACAATCCATTCATATTGGGCTTGAAGTTGGCTCTGTTCATCTTCCTTTAGCGTCTTATAAACCTTTCTCATAGGCAGTCCCTTCTTATCCCCAAAGAACGAGCGAAGCAAGACCATAATATATATAGCAGCCTTTCCCGCTGCCAAGGGTAGTTTTCGGTCATTGATAAACACCCCTCCCAAGTTGGTACTTATATTGATATTATACCTATTAGGAGCGTCCTTTACCAATGCCACCATTCGGAAGAAAGCCTTATAGATACCATGATAGAGCAACTTATCCTTCGCTGGATTGAAGTCTATATGAGAGTTGAAACTCGCAAAACGATTGAAATCTTTGACGAACCTTCCTACTACATGAAGAATGTCCTCCTTGTCGTCAAGGCTTATCTTCAGGAAATTGGCAAAAGTCTCATAAGCAAGCCCTTTGTCTGAGAGGTCTTTGCCTATGACACTGGAACGACCCAGCATAACCATCAAGGCTGGACGAGGACATACGATATCAAAGCCCAACTTATCGTTCAAGCAGCTTTTCACAAACCCTTTGGTAGTCATACCAATGATATTGATGAAAACCTCTTCCACCTTTTCTTCGGCAATATCTGGAAAGATGTACATAGACATTGCCTTGAACATCTCCAGTCCCTTCCTCTTATATTGCTCTACAAGTTTAGGTATATAGATAAAGTGAAAATCAATACTGGCAAGAAGGTTTACTATCAAGTCGTAGTTTTCCTCTATTTGCAAACTCATTGGGCTCGCCCCCGTCTCTGCATAAAGGACAAAGCGTTTGCCTATAAAAACATCTGTCAGTTTAAATGATTGAATGTCATATTTAGAATAAGTCGCATTGTTCTTTTTAAGAAAATAGTCCAACGCTACCAACAACACGGCTTCTGCTGGCGCACAAAACCCATCACTATTTGCCGTCTCATTGAGGATAGCGGCTGCTTTCTCCGCATGCTTACGACGTTGTCCTTCATGCAGTCTTCTCATCGCCTCGCTATCAGTTATCTCATCACCTGGCTGAGACAACAATTTGACAGCCTTTGCAAAACTCAACTCCTGAGCTTGGTGAAAAAGGGTGCGGTTCTCATCCTCACCAAAAAGTTTGGCAAATTTCACCACTTCGTCATCATCTATAATCTTATCCGCCATTATAAGATCATAGACTATACGGGCCAACGCTATCCGTTGGTCTTTACCCAATTCTTTAATGCGGCTATCCATTTTCTTTTATCTTCTTATTCTATTGATTATAAACCGTTTAATATCTGGCAGAATGAGAACAGGCGATGTGACCAACATCAACCATCCCCAATCTTTTATAGATAGAGGAGAGACATTAAACATTTCTCCCATAAATGTCACTATTACTACTTGCCCTAACAGAATCACCAAGGCAATATACACAAAACTGGCGCTAAACGATGTCTTAACTTCTCGATCTCTCCTAAACACTCCTACAATATCCTGCAAGAGACTTCTGGATGTTTTGAAGTATTTCGCATTAAAAAGATTCCAGAATTGTAATAAAACAAAAGATGTGAAAAACACACTCAGCTCATACCCACTAAGATGCTGTTTACTCTTGCTTAAATCCAGCATTCCCGTTGCATAGAGCACAAGTTTCTCCTTATTAAACAAGTCTGCCACCGATGATATATCGCAATGCCAAAGCAACTGCCACAGTCCCGCCAATACCACAAAGAAGACGACGCCGACACCCACAATCTGACAAGCCATGCTCCTGTTTATGATATGGCTTTTCGGATCGCGTGGCCTATCACACAAGACCTCCTTGTTGGCAGGCAATGACGACAGTGCCATGGCAGCAAAAGTGTCCATGATAAGATTCACCCACAACATCTGTGTAACGTTGAGCGGTGAGTCCAACCCCGTGAAAGCACCTATCAGCACGATCAGACAGGCGCAGATATTGATGGTCATCTGAAAAAGGATGAACCGTTGGATATTGAGATACAAAGATCGTCCCCAGATAATTGCTTTAACAATACTGCCAAATGAGTTATCCAATATGGTGATGTCGCTGGCCTCTTTTGCTCTTGAAGTACCATCTCCCATGGACAATCCCACCTGTGCCTTGCTCAGAGCAGGTGCATCATTGGTTCCGTCACCCGTAACAGCCACCACTTCTCCTTGCTTCTGAAGCAAAGTAACCAACCTTGCCTTGTCATCAGGACGTGCACGGGAGATGACCTTGAAGTCAGGATTGGAAACCAGCTTCAAAGCTTCCTCATCCGACATACTCTCAAAGGCATCACCCGTGACGGTTTGCTCTTGCCCCTTATTGTCCAATAGCCCTATTTGTCTTCCTATCTCGTTGGCCGTACCAGAAGTGTCCCCCGTAACAATAATCACCCTAACTCCAGCTTTCTGAGTGCAATCCGTGATCGCATCTTTCACATCCTCGCGCACAGGGTCTGCTATTCCTACAATTCCGTCAAAAGTAAGCGGACTCCACACCCCACCCTCTTCGTGTTGCGAAGCAAAAGCCAAAGTCCGCATGGCCTTGGCTTGATAGTTGGCAAGCGTCTGCAAGACATGATCCTTATCCACACCGTCAGCGACCACCTCACACATGTTCAGCACCACTTCGGGAACACCCTTGAGGTATCGGACATGTCGCTCATCCTTCGACAGCTCATTGCCTTCACGCACCTCAAACTCCATTTTCATATATTTTTTGTCGGTAGAGAAGGGTTCCCCATGGCCCAAGCCATAGTGATGGCGCAACAATTCATAGTCCATTCCGTTTTCCTTCAACCATACCAGCAATGCCCCCTCGGTCGGATTACCCAAGGGCTTTTCAAAACCATTGTCGTCAAGAGATATTTCTGCCGTGGAATTGATTGCCATGTTGTTATATACCCTCTGCTCCGCATACGCACCATAAAACTCATGGGCTACAACCGTCATTTTGTTCTGTGTCAGCGTTCCCGTCTTATCCGTACATATCACGGTAGCAGGTCCCATAGTCTCGCAAGCATGAAGTTTTCTGACCAAGTTGTTTTCTTTCAGCATTTTCCGCATACTGAGAGCCAAACTCACGGTGACACTCATTGGCAAACCTTCGGGAACAGCCACTACAATCAATGTGACTGCCAACATAATAGAGCCCAATGCAAACTCCGCTATCTCCAACCACGAATGGTTATTAGTCGCATCACCATCGAAAAAGAAGAAATACACCATACGCCCTATCACGATCAGTATGGCTATGATGAAACTCAACTTGGAGATGGCACTCCCCAAGCTGTCCAGCTGCTGGTTCAACGGCGTTTCGACTTCTTTCCCCTCATGGGTTTTGGCTACACCCTTACCCTCTATGGTGTCCATGCCGATTTTGTCAACATGGAAAATAGCGGTACCTCCTATGACGGTGGATCCCCTTAGCACCATATTGGTGGGAAACGTTGCTTCTTGATCAAACTCTTCTTGATAAGCGGACTTCCGAGCATATTGCTCTCCCGTGAAATTCGATTCATCCACAACAAAGGCATTGGTTTCATCCAGATATCCATCAGCAGGGATTTCGTCTCCATTTTCCAGATACACATAGTCACCCACGCACACGTCGTGCTTCTTCACCTCGCGTATTCTGATGACTTCTTTTCCGTTCTCCTTAAATCTTCGGAAAACTTTTATCGGTCGTTTGTCCTTTACCGTGTTTAATACTTCAAACTCTTTCTCTGCCTTTACCTCAAATATAAAGCCCACTCCAGTAGCAAGAAGCAATGCAGACAATATACCTATCGGTTCGATAAGTATCTTTGCCCCTTGCCCCATGTAAAACGCCTCATAAAGAGACACAATCACCGAAAAGAAGAAAACCACCAATAATACTATTATCAGTGGGTCTTTGAATTTTTCCAGATAAGCTTTCCACAAAGACTCCCTCTCGGGTGGTGGTATGAGATTTTTTCCTTTTCCTTCGGTTACTTGCTT